>Ga0209060_10001165_pt1 | contig 31034 bp, 18 predicted proteins | sample Coa_R1_8_FD_187155 | JGI IMG/M metagenome (GOLD analysis project Ga0209060, IMG submission 187155) | Surface soil microbial communities from Centralia Pennsylvania, which are recovering from an underground coalmine fire - Coalmine... | ecosystem: Environmental > Terrestrial > Soil >...
TCTTCCTCCTGTCCAGACGGGACTCCTTTCCGGGCCAAAAACACCCGAAACAGGATATCCAGTCTTTGTTTCAACAGGGGGGCCAAATCAGAGTATCGAAATGGGCCAATTCAGAGTAGCGAAATCAGAAGATCCTGGAAAACAGGACTATCATATTCCCGAACGCCATTTCGACCTATGGCGGCCCGGGGGGTCTGCGCCTCCGACGGATTCCCCCAGGGCAGCCGGATGGGTCGGGCGGGACAGGGCTTAGTGGAAGAGATCGAGAGGCGCCGGCCGGAAGGCCGGCAGTCGTGCAAGGCAGAGCCTTGCGCCACTGTGGTACAAGGCTCAGCCTTGTGAACCGCGGGCGATTCGCCTGCGCTGGCAAACAGCAAGACTGTCTGCTCGACCCCAACTGGACACAGAACAGGGTGAGATGTCCAAACTCCAGGCGGCGGCCGGAAGGCCGGCGGCGGCCCGGAAGGGCCGGCCCCACAAGGTCAGCGCACGAGTTCCAGAAAGGCCTGGGCGGCGTGGCTGAGGGCGCGTCGCGTCGGGTACACCAGAAAGATTTTGCGGGCCAAGTGCATCTCCTTTACCTGTACTTCGCACAATAGCTTCTGCTCAATTTCCATCTCGACGCACATGCGCGGGAGGAAGGCTACGCCGAGGTTGCCCTGGACCAGCTTGCGGATGGTTTCAATGGTCGGCATCTCGATATCCATTTCGAGCGGCACTTTGTGCTCGCGAAAGGTGCGCACGACGGTCTCCCGGTAGGGTGAGACCACGTTGTGAGCGACGAAGGTTTCCTCGCCCAGTTCGGTGATGGAGACACTCTTCCGGCGGGCTAACCGATGCTTCGGGGAAACCACGAACGCGAGCGAATCGGAATAGATTACCTGGGATTGGATGCGCTCGTCGGTGGGGGCGTAGCTGATAACCCCCAGTTCCAGGTTGCCATCGAGCAGCTCGCCGGGAATTTTGCTCGAAAGGCTGCGGCGGACAGTAACTTTGACCTTCGGATACATTTCGCGATAGCGCTCGATGTGGCGCAGCAGGTAAAGTGTGGTGGATTCGTTGGCGCCGATGGTGAGCCGGCCGGCGGAGTTATCGCGTAACTCCGCCAGCGAATTGTCCAGTTCCTGCCGCAAGCTGATGAAGCGGCGGGCGTACTCGAGAACGGTGCGGCCGGCATCGGTGAGGGCGAACTCCTTGGGAGAGCGGTCGATCAGTTTTTCCCCAAGTTCCTGTTCGAGGCGCTGCAAGGCGAGCGAAATCGCCGGCTGCGTGCGGTACAGCTTCTGCGCGGCGCGCGAGAAACTTTTTTCGGTGGCTACCGTGAGAAAAACTTCGAGAGCGTATAGTTCCATTGGCGCTGCTGTGACTATAATAGGCGCTAATGCATGTCTCTAATATTATAAATTTGTCAAATTGTTCGCGGGCGGCAATAATAGCTCCTATTGGCGGTATCCATGAACGATCGCGTATATATCTTCGATACCACGCTGCGGGATGGCGAGCAGTCGCCGGGGTGCAGCATGACCGTTCCGGAAAAGATGCGGATGGCGCGGAAACTGGTGGAACTCGGGGTGGACGTGCTGGAAGCCGGCTTCCCTATCGCTTCGGACGGCGATTTTGAAGCGGTGGATGCCGTCAGTCGGGAGTTTCCCTGGGTCCAGGTGGCGGCCCTGGCGCGTTCCTGCACGCTGGACGTGGAGCGGGCCGCGCAATCTTTGGCCCACGCGCGGCGGCCGCGGATCCACACCTTTATCGCGACCAGCGAGATTCACCTGAAATACAAGCTGAAGAAATCGCAACAGCAGGTCCTGGAAGAAGCCGTGGCAGCCGTTGAACTGGCGCGGCGGCACGTGGACGACGTGGAGTTTTCGGCCGAGGATGGCTCGCGCACCGATCCGGATTTCCTGGAGCAGATTTCCAAGGCCGTGGTTGCGGCGGGCGCGCGGACGGTCAATATCCCCGATACGGTCGGCTATTCGGTGCCGGCGGAGTACGGTGAGATCATAGGGCGCGTAGTAAAAGCGTTGGCCGATTGCGCGGTAGTCAGCGTACACTGCCACGATGATATGGGGCTGGCGGTGCCGAACTCGCTGGCGGCGATACAGGCGGGCGCGCGGCAAATCGAGTGCACCATCAATGGAATCGGGGAGCGGGCCGGGAATACGTCTCTGGAAGAGATCGTGATGGTTCTGAAAACCCGGCCGGACTATTACCCCTACCGCACCGGCATCCACACCGAGCACCTCTTTTCGGCCAGCGAAATGTTGAGTTCGATCATCACCTTCGGGCCGCAGCCGAATAAGGCCATCGTGGGCCGCAACGCGTTCGCGCACGAAGCGGGCATTCATCAGGATGGATACCTGAAAGAAAAATCCACTTACGAGATCATCGATCCGCGCTCGGTGGGGGTTCCGGAGGGTAAGCTGGTATTGGGCAAACATAGCGGCCGCCACGCCCTGCTGAAACGGTGCCAGGAACTGGGCTTCGACCTTTCCAAACAGGAACTGGACGATCTCTATCACCGCTTCACGGCGGTGGCGGACCACCGCAAAAAAGGACTGATGGACGAAGAAATCATCGCGCTGATCCATGAAGGCCAGAAGGCCTACAAGGTGGCAGCGGATTAAGGAATGAATCTCAATATCCTGGTTCTCCCCGGCGACGGTATCGGCACCGAAGTCACGCGCGAGGCTGTGCGCGTGCTGCGCCACGTGGCCAAGAAGTGGAATCATAGCGTACGAATCACGGATGGGCTGCTGGGGGGGGTTGCCATACATAAGACCGGCAACCCGCTGCCGCCGGAAACCGAGAAACTGGCGGCCGACGCGGACGCGACCTTAATGGGAGCGGTAGGCCTGCCGGAGTTCGATGACGCGCCGCCGGAAAAGCGTCCGGAAAAAGGGCTGCTGGGCATCCGCAAGCTGCTGGGGGTATATGCGAATCTACGGCCAGTCCGCGCTTACGCCTCGCAACTGGATTCGTCGCCTTTGAAGAACCACCTGGTGGAAGGCACCGATATGATCATCGTCCGCGAACTGACGGGCGGGATTTATTACGGCACTCCGCGCGGGATCACCTCGAACGGAGCGGAAGAGCGGGCCGTCAATACCATGACGTACACGCGCGCGGAAATCGAACGCGTCGCCCGCATGGCCTTCCACCTGGCCCGGGGCCGAAGGAAAAAGGTTACGTCAGTCGATAAATCGAATGTGTTGGAGAATTCGCAGCTCTGGCGGCGCGTAGTGATCGAGACGGCGCGCGAGTTCCCGGATATCGAACTGGACCACCTGCTGGTGGATAATTGCGCCATGCAGTTGATCCTGAATCCGAGGCGGTTCGATGTGGTGCTGACGGAGAACATGTTCGGGGATATTCTGAGCGACGAGGGAGCGGTGCTGGCAGGCTCGATCGGGATGCTGCCCTCGGCGTCGATCGGCGACAAGAAAGCTTCGGGAGCTTTCGTGGGCCTCTACGAGCCGGTACACGGCTCGGCGCCCGATATCGCCGGGCAGAACAAGGCCAACCCGCTGGCCGCCATCGGTTCGGTAGGCGCTATGCTGGAATACAGTTTCGGACTAAAGCAGGAAGCGCAAGCGGTGGATGCGGCCATCGAGGCCGTTATGAAGAGCGGCAAAGTCACGGCGGACCTGCGCCCGCCGGGTGCTCCGGCGACCACGGAACAGGTCGGCGAAGCCGTCTGCGCCGCCATCGGATAGGGGCACAAGGCTCCCCCTTGTGCATGAGGAGCGCGAGGCAGAGCCTTGCGCGACGGGAAATTTATGGCACGTACGATTATTGAGAAGCTCTGGGATTCGCACGTCGTATATCAGCAGCCGGGTGCTCCGGCGCTGCTCTACATTGACCTGCACCTGGTCCACGAAGTCACCTCGCCGCAGGCGTTTCAGGGCCTGCGCGAAAAGGGGTTGAAGCTGCGGCGGCCCGATCTGACGGTCGCCACGATCGACCACAGCATTCCAACCACGGACCGCTCGCTGCCAATCGTGGATGAGATCGCTGCTAAGCAGGTGGCGCAGCTCGAAAAGAATTGCGCCGAATTCGGCATTCGCCTTTACGGCGTGCACAGCGACCGGCAGGGCATCGTACACGTGATCGGTCCGGAACTCGGGCTCACACAGCCGGGGATGACGGTGGTGTGCGGCGATAGCCACACGGCCACGCATGGCGCGTTCGGGGCGCTGGCATTCGGGATCGGGACCAGCGAAATCGAGCATGTCTTCGCCACGCAGTGCCTGCTGCAACGAAAATCCAAGACCTTCCAGGTTCAGGTCGATGGGGTTCTAAAGAAGGGCGTATCGGCGAAGGACATCATCCTGGCGCTGCTCTCGCGCATTGGAATCGGCGGCGGCACGGAATCGATATTGGAATACAGAGGCAGCGCGATCCGCGCGCTTTCCATGGAAGAGCGCATGACGGTGTGCAATATGTCGATCGAAGGCGGCGCGCGGGCGGGCCTGGTTGCGCCGGATGAGACGACCTTCCAATATCTCAGCGGCCGCCCATTCGCCCCGAAAGGCGCGGAGTGGGATGCCGCGGTCGCGCGCTGGCGGCAACTGGCCACCGATGAAGGCGCGAGTTATGACCGCAGCATCCAGATCGACGCGTCGGCTCTCGAACCCATGATCACCTTTGGCACGAATCCGGGAATGGGCCTGCCGATCAGCGCGCCGGTTCCGGAACCCGGGCGCGTGGCCGACCCGGCCGAACGAGAATCGCTGGTTAAGGCTCTACAGTACATGGGGCTCGAACCGGGCAAGCCGCTACTGGGGAGGCCGGTAAACGTGGTTTTCGTGGGAAGCTGCACCAATTCGCGCATCAGCGACCTGCGCATCGCGGCAAGCGTGCTCAAAGGACGCAAAGTGAATCCCAAGGTGCGCATGCTGGTGGTGCCGGGCTCGCAGGAAGTGAAGCGACAAGCCATCGCCGAAGGGCTGCCGGAGATTTTCCAGGCGGCCGGCGCGGAATGGCGCGAACCAGGCTGCTCGATGTGCATCGCGATGAATGGCGACTATGTGCCGACGGGCGAGTACAGCGTCTCGACCAGCAATCGCAACTTCGAAGGCCGGCAGGGCAAGGGCGCGCGCACTTTCCTGGCCAGCCCTTTTACCGCCGCTGCCAGCGCCATCACCGGCGTGGTGACTGACGTGAGGACGCTCTTATGAAATTTCAGAATTTCGAAAGCCGGATGGTGCCGTTCCCGCAAAGGAACATCGATACGGACCAGATTATCCCGGCGCGGTTCCTCAAGACGATTTCCAAAGAAGGCTTGGGCAACAATCTTTTTTGCGACTGGCGGTACGACGCGGCGGGAAATCCCAAGCCGGATTTCATTCTGAACCAGCCGGCCGCGCAAGGGGCGCAAGTCCTGCTGGCCGGCGATAATTTCGGCTGCGGCAGCTCGCGCGAGCATGCGCCATGGGCTCTCACCCAGTTCGGTTTCCGCGCGGTGATCAGCACGTCTTTCGCGGATATCTTCAAAGCGAACTCACTCAAGAACGGGCTGCTTCCCGTGATAGTGCCTCAGGATATGCACGAGGAGTTGTTCGCGACGGTGGCCCAAGATCCGGGCGCGAAGGTCCGGATCGACCTGGCTAACCAAACGCTCACGACGCCCAGCGGCCGCAAGGTAGAGTTTCCAGTGGACAGCTTCTCCAAGCATTGCCTGCTCGAAGGCGTGGACGAGATGGGCTACACGCTGCAGCACGAAGCGGAGATTGCGGCGTTTGAAGCGCGGCGGGTAGGATCGGTCAATACGCTGGCGTAAGCCGGGGATACGGCTATCGCCGCAGGGCCGGTCAGAAGCCCGGCGGGCGCTCACCGGCGACGTTAAAGGCGCGCTCCAGGGCTAAGCCGGCACGGCCGAGCGTGCCTTCGTCGAAGAGGCGGCCGATCAGCGTGACGCCGTGCGGGACGCGCCGCGGAGGCGAGAACTTGGGGAGCGGGTGCGCTGGATCGGGGGCCCAGTCGCTACGAGCCTCGGAGATTTCCACGAAGCCGGCTCGCAGAGTCAAAGACGGATGGCCGGTGAAGTTGCTGATGGTGAGGGTTTCGTCGCGCAGAGAAGGGACCAGCAGCAGGTCTGCCTGCGAAAAGATGCGGGTCATTTCGTGAGCCACGGCGCGGCGGAAACGGTCGGTCTGGACGAAATCCACTGCGGAAAGAAAGCGAGCTTGGCGGAAGAGGTTCGGCCAGGCGTCCGGCACCTGGGCTTTGAGGTCTTGGAGTTGGCCGCTGAGCGTCAGGTGTTCGAAGGCAGCGGCGGCTTCGGCGAACAAAATCAGGTTGAGGGAATCGTAGGGCCAATCCGGTAAAGAGACCTCTACAGGAACCAAGCCGGCTTTGCGGGCCGTATCGAGAGCGTTGCGATCGACATTGGTGGCGGGGTCTTGCTTCATCCAGGCGGGGAAATAGCCCACGCGCAGGCCGGTAACGGGAGCCGCGGCATCGAAGTCAAGGTGGCTGGGAACGCTGGCGATATCGCCGGAGTCGGGGCCGGAAATCGCCGCGACGACGAGCATGGCGTCTTCCACGCTGCGGGTCATGGGGCCAAGCTTATCGAGCGACCAGCAGAGCGTCATGGCGCCGGTACGCGGGACGCGGCCATAAGTGGGACGCAACCCGGTGAGGCCGCAGCGCACGGACGGGCTGACAATGCTGCCTTCTGTCTCGCTACCGATGGAAAAGGCCACCAGCCCGGCAGCCGTGGCGGCGCCGGGGCCCGCGCTCGATCCGGATGAGCCTTCTTCGAGCAGCCAGGGATTCATGGTCTGGCCGCCAAACCAGACGTCATTGAGGGCCAGGGCGCCGAGACTCAGCTTAGCCACGAGCACCGCGCCGGCATCGCGCAACCGCTTTACCACAACGGCGTCTTCGGCAGGGACACGGTTGCGGTAAGGCTCGGCACCATAGGTGGTGGCAATGCCGGCGGTATCGAGCAGATCTTTTACACCGAACGGGATTCCGTGCAGCGGGCCGCGGTAGTGGCCAGAGGCGATTTCACGGTCGGCCTGGCGGGCTTGGGTCAAGCCAAGATCGCGCGTGAGGGTGATCACGCAGCGCAGTTTGGGATCGAGGCGTTGGAGGCGATCGAGGTAAATATTGGTGAGCCGTTCGGAGGTGAGCTGGCGGGTTTCGATCCAGCGGGAAAGTTGGGTGACGGGCGCGAAGGCGATATCCGTGTCCGCAGCCGGTAGCGGGATGGAGGCCGCAGTCGTGCGGACAAAACGGTCGCGTGGCGGACCAGCCGGCTGACCCGGCAGGATCGGATCCCAATGGGTGGCGGGGGCCAGGGTGGCGGGAGGATCGAACATGCGGGGCCCGGTGCGACGCTCATACACGGAAGCCAGGTTCCGGCGCCAACTCTCGGCGGCCATCTGACGATCGGCGGGGCTGAGCGCGAACTGAACGAGCTTTTCCGCTTCCGTGAAGGTGGCGGTGGAAACCGGCGGACCCACCTCGGGCGCGGTGCCGAAGGCGGGCGGGGCTCCGGGCGGAAGAGCCGCGGATGGGGGTGCGGACTTGCGGCAGGCGGCGGCAGCAGCGGCCAGAAGAGCGGTGGAGCTACGGACGAAGTGGCGGCGCGAATCCGGCATCTATTTCTTAGAAGGACATTGTAGCGGGATGGCGGCCGGATCGCAGTCACGGACGCTGCAGGGCCGGCCTGCGGCCGGTGGCCGCATGAAATCCGGCCGGCAGACGGAAAGTCTGGCCCACCAAAGCAGCTACTAGAATTGCGAGGGAGACCAAGCTCAACAGGTCCGCCAAAAGCCGCGGGGTGGTGCGCTTCCAGGCGATCTCTACGTGGTGGGCTCCGGCGGGCATCGGAAACTGCAACAGGCCCGTAGATTTTACCGGCCCGGCTTCCACGGCGCGGCCATCGATGCGAACCTCCCATCCCGGGAACCAAGCGAAGGAGGTTTGGGTGGTGGTGGCGTGTTGGGCCTCGATTTGCCCGCTCCAGGAGACGGGTGTACGCGACTCCTCCCGCACGACTGCCTCGTTTGGCCCTAATCGCACGGCGCGCGGGTCGTAGGCGGGCCACAGCTCGACCCACCGGGGCGCGTATTCGGACGCGGTAGTGACTTCCACACCCCGAGCGCCGATCTGCTGCGGCGTCCAGAACGACAGGTCGACTTCGTCCAGTTGTTTTGGATGGTTATGCGGCAGGTTGGGAACGACGAGCAGCGCCAGCAACCCGGTCAACACGACCGCACGCCATTTCGGCAGCGCCGCGGCGAAGCGCCCGAGGGGAGCCACCAGCAAGCTGGTGCAGACCGCGACTACGCCGAGCAAGCGCCACGGAAATTGAACGTATTGGAGGAGCGCGACACGGTCCCAAAGCCACACCGCGTGCTGCCAAGCCGCCAGGCACAGCACCACCGCCGCTGCCGTAAAGAATCGCAGCCAGGCGCGCTCTGCCGGCCTGCCGCGGCGTGCCGCCCAGATCCAGGCCGCCGCGATGAGCAGCAGATGGCTCCAACCCAGTGCGAAGGACATGCCATCCTGATCGCCCGCTACAGAGATTCCATAACCCCACGGTGAATACAGCAACTGATGCAGGTAGACAAAATGATCGGTATACCGGAGGTATCCCTGGAGCAGACGGAACAGCCCTACATATTGCTTCTCGATCAGGGAAGGAACCCAGATGCAGGCTCCCAGCCCCAGTCCTAATAAGAACCCTAGCGCCTGGCCGCGCAGCACCGTTCGCGACCGCGCCATCCAGGCGGTGAAGGCCAGGAAACCGAGCAGCAGCGGTGTGAACAGCAGCGCGGCGGCATTGTGACTGAAAAGGACCCCTCCGTAAGCCGCTGCCCCAAGCAGCAGGTACCGCCGCGAGCGCAGCTTCGCATATGCCCCGAACCCATACAGGGAGAGAGCGAAGAAGGGGAAGGCCGCGAACTCGGCGAGGGCCGAGCGGACGTAAAGATTCACGCTGAAGTAGGGCGCATACAGGTAGGCGGCGGCTGCGAGGATGCCTCCCCAGTCTCCGAAATACAGTCGTCCGAGGAGAAACATCGCCAGCGCCGCGGCCAGTACGAGAACTATGCTCGCCAGGTTGATGGCGGTTATGAAATCGAATCCCGCCAGGCGCCACCCCTCGGCGATGTAGTACACCATGGGCGGATTGAACTCGAAAAGCGGCTGGCCGCTGCCATGGCTTAAGTCCGGGGCCCAGCGCGGAAATAGGATCCCGTGCCGGATATTCTGGTCGAACTCGACCAGACGCGGGAAGTATTCGAAGGCGTCGTGGCCTTCCGGCACGCGGGTGGTTACCAGATTTGTGCAAACCGGCAGAGCCAGCGCGAGAGCGAGCAATACGGGCGCGGGCTTTGGAACCGGCCATGAGGGGACGGCGAGGCGTAGGGTTGCGCCGCGCCATTCCATCCCGGCCAGCAGAAGCGCTATCAGCAATCCGCCGATTGCCATTACCGGTTTCCAATTGCCCGGCTCGTATCGCAATTCGACATGGTGCTGTCCCAGGGTCACCGGAACTCCGATGAATCCGGGGGAAAGCATCCGGGTGGGCGTGGAATGGCCGTCCAGGTATGCCTTCCAATTGGGATGCCAAGTCATCCGGAACAAGACGAAGCCGGGGCGCGTGGCGGTGACGTCCGCGGAACCAGAATCACGATCCACGCGCTCATTGGCCGCAGTTCCCGCGGGAGGCAGCGCCGGCATGGCTGGCAGGGCTCCATCCGGTGGCAAACGCAACACTGGCGGCGGAATTGAGTCACCTGTAAAATCCAGGCGCAGATGCATCCCTTTGGCGGGCGAGCCGGATTCGAGCCAGCGTTCGTTCACATCGTAGAAGTTGTAGCGCGTGGTCTTCACCACTGCGGGAGCATCCACGACGTCGAAGTAGCCTGCGCCGGGCGCATCCAGAACACGATAGGGTCCGATCTGCTCACGGGGCACAAGAAATGGCGGCAATGCCGCTCCTTGCGCGGGTGCCACTACGCTGCGGATGTTGAAGACGCGATACTGCGCCGGGTTCCACTCATTGAATCGCACCATCACATCGCCGGTCAGGGCCATGGAGTGGTACAGAAAGGCGACGGCCGGCTGCTGCGCCGTGCTGAAGAAGGCATAGAACGGCACATCGCCAATCTTGAACTGGCCTCCCCACCCCGCCGCCAGCCCGGCGTAGGCGCGCCCGCCGCGCTCCCTGACTTTTGCCAGCACGGCATCGATGGAAGTGTGTTCCGCGCTATACGCGGCCAGATTCCGCTTGCCCCAATCGCGGTTGTTCGCCAGGAACGCGGCGCGCTCGTGCACCATGGGATAGAGCAGCAGCAGCGTCACGGCTACGGCTGCGGCCGTGTGCACGCGCGACGCGAGTATACGGCAGAGGGCTGTGAGCCCGGCCGCGGCCAGCAGAACCAGGAAGATGTGCACGCCGCCGATCGCGCGGTGTAGGGGGAAATCGGCTGGAATTCCTAAAACGGTCAGCAGAGGCCCCCAGAAGGGACGCCCGAAGAAGATCAAAATCCACAGAACCGCGGCAGATACCAGGAAAAGGTTACGCTCGGTAGCGCGCGCAGTTCGGACGCATACGAGGGCGCCGCCCAAAGCCAATAGGGAGAGCACGGGCAGCCGCGAGTGATCGAGCAACTCACCGCTGAAGAGCCAGCGCAAGACCTGGCCCGCGCCGAACGAATCCCACTTCCAGACCAGTTCCCAACGGCTGTGGTTGATGAGGTAACCGTCGCGTAGCATGGGGATGAGCTCGAATGCTGCCACCAGGAAAGCCACGGCGCCCACCCACAGCGTGCGCGCGGCACGCAAACGGAATGCGGGCCCAGACGCCGGGAGGACCGCCGCCAGGCAGATTGTCAGCGCGCCGATATATCCGTAAATGAAGTGCGCGAGATAAGTCAGTCCCAGGAGAATTCCGGCGATCGAACGGTACTTTCCGCGGCGTACGGCCTGGTACCCGAAGCCGATCGCCAGTAGTAGAAAATGAGTCGCGATGGCCTGCGTGAACAGGCCGCTGCCGGCCCAAACGTAGCTTCCAAACTCGATGCCATAAAGGAAGTTAGTGGAAACCAAGGGGGCCAGCAGCGCGGCTGCGGCAGCTTCCATTTCGGTGAAGGCCAGGAGGCGGGCCGCCGCGAAGAACGTAAGCGGTAGCAGCAGCACCGACAGGAACCGCACCCAGACGAAGACGGTCATCAGCGGCACGGCTTTTCCCAAGGCGAAATACGCCAAGACCACAAGGGCGTGCGCCAGGGGTTGATAGGTCCGCAGCACCGGATACCCAAGCGACCATTCCGGTGACCAGAAGTCCAGAGGATTGGCGCCGCGCTCGAACGCATGAACCATGCCTTCGATCAGGGTGAAATGGAAAACGTTATCGTTGAGGTCAACCCGGCTGATGGAAAGGTCGGGCCAAAGTGCCGGCGCGCTGACAAATATAATGGCCAGCACGAAGATTCGGGCCCAGAGTACACGGACGAACTGCATGGAAAAGGATCAGTATAGCTCCGCGGCGGGGGACGGCATACAATAGCGGCAAGTGTCCTGTAGAAACAGATTTCCGATCGGTTTTTACCGGCACAGAGATCCAGTACTGCCTGAAAAAGTACTAGGCCAACCGGAGCCCGCCAATGATTGACTTTCGAATGAATCGTCCGTACCATCACTATCTTAAGGGAGGAAGCATGAGGGGGTGGCTGTACCTGTTCGCTGCTGCTGTCTTCGCGGTAAACCCTGCCGCCGCTTCACCAATTGCATTCTCTTTTTCAGGGACGTTTCTCACCGATGATATGGTGCAGTTCCTGACGTTCGCGGTGTCTACCCAGGCGACGCCGGTTACTCTGCAAACGAAGTCTTTTGCAGGCGGCACGAATGCCATCGGGCAAGTGGTGCCCTCGGGCGGTTTTGCGCCCGTGCTTTCGGTGTTCAACAGCGCGCAGAACCTTCTGACCTATGATTCCGGCGGCGTGGCGCCATCGGGTTGCGGACCGCGCAATATCGACTCCAGCACTGGAATGTGCCTGGACGCATATCTGAACCTCACGCTGCAGCCCGGCAACTACACCTTGGCACTGACGGAATACGGAAACATCCCTAACGGGCCGACGTTGGGCGATGGGTTCCTGTTGCAAGGCACCGGCAACTTCACGGGCGGCCCCTTCCTGATCTATCCGCTTGGCATGTTCCAGCGCGATGGCAACTGGGAAGTGGATATCGTCGGAGCCAGTTCGGCCACCGGGCCTGGTTCCGGTGTGCCGGAGCCCCATCCAGCGGTGCTGTGGATGAGCGGTCTCGCGGTTATGGGACTGGTGGGCGCTTGGCGAAGGCTACCTAAAACGAGAAGGAAAATTCTATGAATAAGGGCCTTATTTTCGCGGCGCTTTTTTCTCTGCCGCTGGTGACTTTTGCGCAAACGGCCGTGGACGCCGCGGATACTTACATCAGTTCCTCGAATCCGACGATCAACTACGGAAACTCCGCTGTTTTGAATGTCGGCGCCGGTAATTCGACGCTGATTGCCTTTGACCTTTCGAGTTTGCCCTCGGGTCTCACGTCCGGCAATATCCAGAAGGCCACCATGACCGTTTTCGCCAACAAGGTTTTCGTGGCTGGAGGCGTGGACGTTTCCCCAGTGACCAGCCAGTGGTTCGAATCCACCGTCACTTACAACACGCAGCCCACAGTGGGCGCGCCGGTGGTTAGCAACGCTCCCGTGACCGCGTCGAACTCATTCATTACGATCGATATCACCAATCTGGTGCAGCAGTGGCTGACGGGGGCCACTCCCAACTATGGCGTGGAAATTAATGCCGCAGCAGCCCAACCCTCTACGTTATTCAGCCTCGATAGCAAGGAAGCCACCGCGACCAGCCATGCCGCGATTCTGAACGTGACTTTAGTGCTCGGGGGCGGTGCAGTCGGACCGACGGGTGCAACTGGCCCATCGGGTCCCTCGGGGCCGACCGGGGTGGGGGCTACGGGCGTTGCTGGACCGACCGGTGCTACGGGACCTTCGGGACCCTCTGGACCGACGGGTGCAGGCGCTACGGGCGCCACTGGTGCACAAGGACTTCCCGGCGCTACAGGCCCAACGGGTCCCAGCGGTCCTACGGGTACGGGTTTGCAGGGTAGGCCAGGGCCTTCGGGTCCAACCGGGCCATCCGGGCCCACCGGGCCGGCGCTGACGGCTATTTCTTTTACCGGTCAGACCCGCTGGGCTACCGGCCAGCCGGTGACGCTCTACGTGAATCCGGCGACGGGTGCGACGTTCGGCACGCAATCCAAGGCGCAGATCATGATGCCGCAGGCTGCGAGTTTCAATGCGATGTATATCAGCTTTACGGCGGATGCGGGCCAGCCGAGCGATACTCTCACCTTCGTCTTGCAAATCAACAACAGCGGAACGGCGATCAGTTGCAGTCTGACAGCGGCACCCGGTACGGCAGTGCTCTGCCAACAGACAAACCAAACCGCGCTGGCGGGCGTGACCAATTTAATCGACCTCAAGGTTGGTGATACCAGCAATGGCGCGACGGCGATGCCATCGGGGACCTTGCTGTTCGCGCTTAACGCGCAATAGCGTCTGGAACTCCGGATCGATATAAAATAAGAGTTCCGGAGAATCCATGAAGCTGCTTTCTTCTCTTTTGCTGGCGGGGGTCTGTGCGTACGCTCAGGCTCCTGCCGCTCAACCCCCTGCTGGCTCGCAGCCCGCCCGCGAACCGGGCCTCTACGCCACCTTTAACACCTCGATGGGGACCATTGTCGCCCGGCTTTATGAAAAGGAGGCGCCGGTAACGGTGGCCAATTTCGTAGCGTTGGCGCGCGGAACCAAGGCATGGAAAGATGCCAGCGGCGCGCGCGTCACGAAACCCCTTTACAACAACATCACGTTTCATCGCGTGATTCCGAATTTCATGATTCAGACCGGCGATCCGACGGCGACGGGCTCGCATGATTGTGGAATTAAGATCAAGGACGAGATCATGCCGAGTCTTAAATTCGACCGGCCGGGACGCCTCGCCATGGCGAATATCGGCGCCCCGAACACGGGCGGCTGCCAGTTCTTTCTTACAGAAGTGGCCAACTCCGGGTTGGACCCGGCCCCGGGGAACAGCGGCTACACGATTTTCGGCCAAGTGGTGGAAGGCCAGGACGTGATCGGCAAGATTGCGCGTGTTCCTCGGGACGGCAACGACAAGCCGCGCTCCCCGGTGCGGCTCATTAGCGTCACGATCAAGCGCGAGGGTCCGGAGCCCGCGGCGCCGGCCAAGCAGGCGGCACCGGCGAAACAAGCGGCACCGGGTAAGAAGTAGGGCGGACCGCTCCCTGGCGGTCGCGGCTCGGTAACGCGTGGCTAGCTCCGCGCGTGTTCCTCGGATTCCCTGCCGGCTCGTTAGCGGCACCGCGTGAGAAGTAGGACGGAGCGCTCCCTGGCGGTCGCGGCTCAGTAATGCGTGGCTACGGAGCTCCGACACGTGATCGGCGTCACGAGGGGGCCGCTCCCTGACGGTCGCGGCTCGGTAATGCATGACTACCGGGAACAATCCGCTACTTCACGTAAATTACCATTACGTAATTGGCGCTGGCGGCGTCGGAGCTGAAGACGCCGTTCATCCCTACGAAGATTGGTTCGACGCCCACCGGGACGCTCTGCGGGATTTGCACATTGACCTGCCAACCGCCGGGGAAACTGTTCAGCCCGGAGTATTGGACATGTTCGAAGGTCTCGTTCCCATTACAAGCTTTGTCATCCACATTACACGCACCAATCACCACCGTCGCGAGCACGGGGGTGGAGACCGGGGCGGAGGCGGGTGTCCCATCCGGCGGCGCGCCGGGAATGAACCCCTGTCCCGTGCCGTACACTGAGACGACCGTGCCACGGGGCGCCGGATTGGTGGAACTGTTCAGCGTGCCATCGGCATTGATCACGGCTGCCTGCCGCTGCTGGCCGGTGAAGTTCAATTGGATGATTCCGGGAGACTGCGCCGACATAGGCGCTGAGCCGGCCGCCAAAACCTGCCCGGTCGAGGCCCGAACCACTTGTATATCGGCGGTGCCGCTGGTAGGCACATCGCCGGCATTCTTGCCCATTGGCACCACGAAGTTGATCTGGAAATTGGTTACGCCATATAGCGGCGTGGGCTGCCCGTTGAAGAGCACTTGCACATCGCCCAGAGTGGTGGGCAGCGGGAAACTGGTGGCTTGCGTTGCCGTGACGTTCGGGAAGGCGATCGCTCCACTCTTGCAGCCCTCCGGCAGCGCGGAGTTGTTCACTACGTTGCTGCCCGGCGCGCAGATGGCCGCTACCGTTCCCGGCGCCAGGGCTCGGGTCACCAGCAGGTTGGCGACGTTGAGCGGCTGCAATCCCGGAAAATAGATGCCGATGCGGCTCGAGCTATCGGCCAGCAGCAGGTCACCGAATTGATCCTGCGCCACGGCGATGGGCGCGCACTGGTTGCAGGCGGGAATGATGGTGTTTGCGGAGCCGTTCAACTGCAACTGGTCGCGGCGCGCATAGCGTTTGGCGCGGGAATTTCCGCTGTCGGTCACCCATACTTCACCGGTGATCTGGCTGACGAAGACTCCGTACGGGGAACTCAGGTTGTCGCTGATGCTGACAACCGCGGACGCGCCCGTACTGGGCGTGGTTAGGTTGTTCGGATCATTGAAGATCTGAATGCGGTTGTTGCCGGTATCGGCGACGTACAAGAATCCGTCGCTATCGGCGGCGATGTGGCGGGGGGCGTTGAGATTGGCCGCGCCGCTGCCTGAGGCGACGCCCGTGAACGTCCCTTGGCCAAATACCTTGGTGGCGGCTTTGCCGTTATCCGCGCTGGTAAAAGTGCCGTTCGTGGTGGGGAAATACAGGACGCGGTTGTCCGCCAGGTCCGATACGAGCAGCCCGTTGGTAGCGGAAAATGCGAGACCATACGGCCGTTTCATACTGAACTGCGAAGGATCCGTGAACTTCGATGTGAAATCCCTTTGCCCGAGGACTAGATCGGCCGCTTCCAGCGCCGGAGAAGAAGCCGAAAAGGGCGCCGGGAACCGAAGTACCCGGGCGTTGAGGGAATCGGCCACGTAGAGATTGCCCTTGGCGTCCACCGTCAAGCCGATAGGGCCGCACAGGCTGGTCTGGTTGGGCGCCGAAGGATCGCCGCCGTGGGTTCCGGCGGACTGGTAGTTACACACCGCCGTGTACATATCGGGCTGGCCGATTACCAGATCCGCCTTGGTGTTGGCGGAAACGACACGCAGATCGCGGAACCCGAGCACGCGGTTGTTCAGGGGGTCGGCTACATATAAGTGCGGCACAGGCCCGCTTGCGTCGATTGCGATGCCGGCATCTACGCCAAACTGGAATTCCTTACCTTCGATCAGGTTGACGGAACCTTTATCAAAAGCCACCTGTCCCAAAACACGAGTAGCTCCCCCGAAGGTGGGCCCCTGCTGGGAGGGGAGGACGACTACGCGATTGTTGCCCGTATCCGCCACGTACAGTTCATTGTTGAAAAAGACAGCTGCGTTGGGATTCCAGAGGGTGCTGCCGCTCGGCGGCGGAAAAACCAAGGGTGACGGCGCGTTATTGATATTGCGATTACTGAAGTCTCCATTCTGGCCAATGACGAAGTTAGCCGGAGGGGCAACTTGAGGATCGGTCCATTTTTCAAACGGCGGAAACATCAGGATGCGATGACTGCCCGCATCGACGACGCCGACATCCTGGCCAACGGATGGATCGTTTACAAAAAACACGCTGGCGGCGTTAGTCAGAAGAGTGCGGTTGATGAGATCCGCAGACGGATTTGCAGTACCTTGCGGGAATAAGCCGATGATTTTGGCTGTGTTGGGATTAGTATTCGTAAAAACCACGACGCGGCTGATCTGGATGCCTCCATCGTAATCGGTCACATAGAGGCGGTTGAACGCATCGAAGCCGATGCCAGACGGAGTGTAGAACTGCGAAGTAGTGTAAATGCAAGGGGCATTGTTGGCGCAGTTTGTAGAACCGGTAAGGGCGGGAAGCAGATCGGTAAAATCGCTCGTGGACTTCTGGCCGAGCACAAAATCGGCGGCAAGAAAGTTGGCGGGATTTCCCGAAACGGCGGAACTGGGATAGCGCAGCACGCGGCGATTTCCCGGATCCGTGAACCACAAGTTGCCGCTGCTATCGAAGGCGATCGACGCGGTATAGATCGCCGAGCCGGAATTGGTAACGATGCCGTTCGCGGTGGGTTGACCATTGGGATAATTCGGGGGAGCGCACCGGCAGCGTGAATCCGTGTAGCCGAGATTGGGCTGGCCGATGAGGAGATTGGGAATCTGCTGCTGGCCCAGAAATGAGAACGGCTGCGGGAAACGCAGGATGCGGTTGTTGCCGCTATCTACGACATACAGATCGCCGTTCCGGACTGCCAATCCCGTCGGAAAGTAGAGGCCGGCGGAGAAGACGGTGGCGGGCCCGCTGGGTGTAGTGGTGTAGAAATCCGGCTGGCCGATCACGAGATCCGCGAATGCGCCATTAGTGAAACTAGTCGCGTTCTTCCAGCCCAAGACGCGGTTATTTTGCGAATCGGCGACGTAAACGATCGGCGGCGATACGCTGGTGTCCACCGCTACGCCATAGGGACTATCGAATTCGCGGCCTTCTACCAGGTTGGGATTGTAATTGACGAGCGTGCCGATCCCTTCGGGCCGGGCATGACCTGGCACCCGGGTAGGAGTCGTATTCAAAGTCACCTGTGCGAACGCCATTGCAGCGCCGCACAAGAGGAGCGTGCAGGAAAAAATGAACTTTAGCTTCATGGATTTTCAGGCGGGCGCGACGCGGGAAGCGCTCTAATTGAGAATATCAAACGGGGGGAAGCGGGCAAACCCGCACAGGATAACCAAAGTGAGCAAAAACCCGCGAGGGAAGGGGCAAGCTCGGATGCGCAGGCGGCAGCCGCGCCGGGACGTTGCACGTCCAGACGCGGCATTCGCCACGTGTCCAAAGCCGCTACGTTAGAACGAGAAGCGGGCGATCAGCGTTCCCGTGCGCGGATTCTGATACAACTGTCCAGTCGAGGCGCCCGTGGCGGGGTTGCCGGTGACAGACAACGCGTTCTGGAAGCTAGCGACCGTCATATTGATCACACCGAAGCCTCCGCTCAACTGCCCGAACGCATTGCGAGTAACCGGAGCGGTCGGGTTCGATGTGCTGGGCGCTCCGAGTTCTACGCGATTGAAGATATTGACAAACTCGGCACGGATTTGGAGGTTGAACCGGCCCTCATGACCGAACCGGAAATTGCGGCCGATGTTGAAGTTTTCCGATGGATAGCGAGCGGTCCGGAAATCCCCGTAATAGGTGCCGGTGGCCGGGCCAAAGGTGCCGTTGGCGGGAACCTGCCAGGCGGCCGGATTCAGCACCACATCGTTATACGGGTTGATACAGCGGCAGTTGAGACCCTTCGTGTAGAGCGGCTGTCCCGGCACTCGGAAATCCTCGCTGCCGCCAAGGTAGTTGGTATTAGTTGCGGCGGGAGGAGGCAGGGGGAATCCGCTCCCATACTGCAGGAACGAGCCGAACTGCCAATCCTTGGTGGCTGTCGCGATCAGTTTGTTGTTGAACCATTTCTGGGTCGTATAGAGGATATTGGCGTTGAACAGGAACGGCTGGTCGAACGCGTTAAACGATTTGACCGAATTCTGGTAGAGAACCGGCCGAATGACAGTTAAGGATTTGGACCAGGTGAAGGTACCGTTCACTTGCAAGCCGTGGGAAAGGCGCTTGGTTCCCTTCATCTGCAAGGCCTCGTACCACGTGCCCCCGGTAGCCGAATTGATGTCGGCAATGGTTGAGAACTGCGGGAAGGGACGCAGCGCGTTGAGCAGAGTGTTGGCGCTGGAGTAGCCGGCGTAAGGAACGATGTTTCCAACTCGGGAAACGACCGCGGCACTGGACAGGGTAGAGCCGAGCAGCAGGTTGTCCGCCGGATTGGTATAGGGGTTCAGACCATAGGCAGCGGCTGCCGCCGGCGAAACCTGATTCAGATAGGCATACGGCCCAGTTCCCGCGAACCCGCCTCCTTGCGGCCACCAAACGCCGCGGTTGCCGATGTAAGTAGCCTCAATTACAGTGTTGAGCGAGAGCTCGCGCTGCACGCCGATGCTCCACTGGTTCTGGCGGCCGGGGCGAGCAGCATTGGGATCGAGGTATCCCAAAAAGCCGCTGGTGGTCTGGCCGGGAAGCGGAGTCTGGCCGGGGCTGAAATTCGGCCAAATGGGTTGTGGGATCGTTCCCGGAGCCTGGATATTAGCGAACGCGTTGACGCCTGTCGGCGCGCTGGTGAGTTGGCCTGTGTTCTGCAGACTGATGTCGGGAGGGAACCCGTATACAACTCCCCAGCCGCCACGAATGACGGTCTTGGGGGTTACTTGATAGGCAGCGCCTAAACGGGGACCCAATGCATACGGATAGGCAGAGACGAAAGTGCAATGGCAGGTGGCTTCAAAGATCGCCGCCCCCAAGCGCCCACCGGCCGCCGGGTTGGGTACATTCATGCCGAGATTGGCCGAGCGGCCGTATTCTTCATGTGGGGCCGTTCCGTAATCCCAGCGCAAGCCGTAATCGAGAGTCAGTTTGCGGGTGACCTTCCACGAATCCTGCACGAACAGCGCCCACTGCTGTTTGAACATGCGGGCATCGACCGGAGCGTACTGGGTGGCGCTGATCACATCGCCCAGTAGGAAATTGGCGTAAGGAAAACCCGCGGTGTAGGCACCCGTGACTAATGACGCCGGCACGCCGGTGGCGCCCGAATTGCCCACTGCGGAGTAAGTCAAGCCGACACCGGTCGGGGGCGCCGTAATTTGGGCCTGGAACCAGACCTCCGCGCCGGCCTTGAAAGTGTGCGAGCCGTGCACCCACGTCACGTTGGCGTTCCCGGAGGGCCGCTCCGTGCGCGTGTGCGTATGCGCCAGCGCGTCGCCAAGTTGGGTCATACCGCCGAGCTGCGTAGCTCCGTTGGCGGCCGTGTTCTGAAGCCCAGAGGGGTTCACACTGATGGTCGGGAAGTTGAAGGTCCCTTCGCAACCCGCAAGATTGATCTGCGCGCAGGGGAATTTACCGCCGGCCGAAGTATAGGGGCTATCGTCGAGGAAGGTGATGATGGAAAAGCCGGCTCCGGCGTGGAACAGCAGCGTGGGCGTGAGGGTTGTGTCGTAGTTGAGCCGTTCCGAATGGGAGTAGATGAAAGTGCCGCGCGCAGTCGAGATCAAGTCGGGAAGCCCGTTATCGCTGCCGTTGGGAACCGAGTAGAGAGCGTCGGTCCTGGTGTGCTGCCAGTAGAAGGAAACCTTGTGCTTGGCCCCAATGCTCTGATCGATCTTCAGCGAAGGAATGGTGGTGTCACGTTCCCCGGCATTGAAACCAGTGTAGTTGTTGTACAGGGCGCCAGTCGTGGCCGGCAGCAGTTTTTGGATGGCAACCGCTGTGGGATCGAAACGGGAGGCAGGAATGATGTTGTTGGGGAACGGATTGGCTACGCCCGCGCCGTTGGGGGCCGTGGTCCGAGTTGTCGGATCGAAGATCTCATTGGCAAACACGGGCCGGCCGAGCGCGTCGGTGGCGATGGGAGTGGATGGAACGCCCAGGTTAGGATTAAAGTTCGCGCCACCATTGGGCGAGATCGCGCTGAAGTCGCCGGCCTGGTAAGCGGGGGCGGGAAGAGTGTCGGTGAAAGTGAAAGCCTGGTTCTCTTTGTAGTACTCGTAATTGAAAAAGAAGAAGGTCCTGTCGGTTCCGTTGTAGATTTTTGGAATGCGGATCGGCCCACCAAGATTTCCGCCAAAATCATTGCGCCGCGTACGCGGCCGGAACTTCCCACCGGTAAATCCCGGGCTGTTATACGAAAATGGGTATCCGGCATTTAGGTCTTCGTTGACGAAATACTCATATCCGGCGCCATGGTACTGGTTGGTGCCCGACTTCATGGTGATGTTGAACACGCCGCCCGACGTGGTGCCGAACTCCGGCGCGTAGTTGCTGGTCTGAACGGCCATTTCCTGGATGGCGTCTGCGCTCGGCTGGTTTTCCTGCAATGCATACGCGACGGTGTGGTTGGTGTTATCCATTCCTTCAAGGCGGAACGCGGACGCCTGGTTGGGCGAGCCATTCACGATCATGACGAAATTCGGCGTGTATACCACGCCAGGAAGAAACACGGTGGAATTAAACGGATTCCGGATGCCGGAACTGCCTGAGTTGGTACCGCCGATTCCCAAAACCGGCAGGTCATCCAACTGGCCCAACGTGATGTTATGAGCCACGTCACCGGTTTCGGTCTTGAGCAATGTCGCTTCCGCGCTAACAGTGACCGACTCGGTCGAAGCGCCCACTGCGAGAGTCAAATCGAGCGGAAGAGTTTGGCCGGCGGCCACCGAGAGACCGGACCGGACCAAGGTTTTGAAGCCGGGGGCGGTAACTGTCACGCTGTACGGACCCACGGGGAGCTGAGTCACACTGTAGACACCGGCGGCAGTGGTGACGGTCGGATAAGCAACGTTGGTATCGGTATTCTTCACTTCGACTGGAGCGCCCGCGATCACTGCGCCAGCAGGATCGCTAACGGTGCCGGTTATCGTGCCGGTTCCCGCTTGTCCGAACATGAACCGGGCGCACAGGCACACGCATACAGCGAGTAAACGAAGTTTCATGACTTTCCCCCTATGTGGCGACACTCTACACCTGAAGGCAAACTGATCTTGACCCCGTGTCGCAACCTGTCGGGTGATTGTATTAGTTCAAACCCTTCGATGTCAAGGAGAAGTCAAACAAATTCCAGAATGTTAACGCAAACGCAACTAGCTTAGCCCCACACAAGAGTGGGTGGAGTTACTGGTCCAGTCACTCGGAGCGCAGCGTCGGCAGCGGGTCGCGTGTCGCCGCGCGGAAAGCCGGGTAGGCGCTGGCGGCTGTTCCTGTAAGGAGCAGGAGGCCGGCCGCACCTAGATATGTCAGTGGGTCGCTGCTGCTGATTCCATACAGCAGGTTCGTGAGAAGACGTGAAAGGGGCAAGGCGGTCAGGATGCTCAGGGCCAGGCCGATCATGACAGGGATCATCGCTCCGCGGAGGATGACGCCCACGACGTGACTCGCATGGGCGCCCAGCGCTACGCGAATCCCCACTTCGCGCGCCCTGAGAGTGGAGGTGTAGGCGACTATGGCATAGACGCCGATCGCAGTCAAAACGAAAGCGAGGCCGCCCAGTACCGAGAAGATCCAGGCCGAGAATCGCGGACGCCAGATGGAGTTCGTAACCACCTCTTCCATGGTTTCCACCTGGACGATGGGCTGGTTTGCGTCCACCGCCCAAACCTGTTTTCGTAAGGTCTCCGCGAGCGCTTTCGGCTCGCCCTCCGTGCGCACCACGAGGGCCGACATGAAAGTCGCGAAAATAAACTGTTGATAAGGCACGTACACCTCTCCCACCGGCGCCGCCTCGTAACTCGATTGCGGGGCGTTCCGGACCACGCCGACCACGGTCGCTTGCCCGGTGAGCTTTTGACCGAGCGGATTCCGGTCCGGGAAGAGTTGGCGCGCCAGGTACTCATTGATGATCGTTACGCCCGGCGCGCCGGCGACGTCGCGATCGGTAAAGGTCCGTCCGGCGATCAGCGGGATGCCCATCGCTGCAAAATATTGCGGGCTGATGGTGCGGGCCAGCGTAGGTGGTGATTGGCCGCTCGTGCCCGGGAGGTGCATGTCCAACGAAGTGTTCACGCCGGAGAGCGGCAAATTATTCACAATGGCTGCGGCTTTCACTCCGGGAACCGTTCTCACGCGCTCCAGGATCTCGCGATAGTAGGCCATCTGCCGCGGCCGGGTGTTGTACTTGCCGATGGCTCCCACTGGCACCCGTAATGTGAGCACATGATCGGGACGAAATCCGTGATCCTCCTGTTGCAGGCGCACGAGGCTGCGAATCATGAGTCCCGACCCGATCAAAAGAAGGAACGCGAATCCCGTCTCCAAGGCGATCAGGGTCGAGAAGAGGCGCGACGAGCCACGGATTCCGGTGGCCGAATGACCGCTACGCAATACAGTCTCGATATCGGTACGGATCGCCATCAGAATGGGCGCCAGGCTACACAGAATCGCAAGCAGCAGGCAGAGGAAACTGTTGAACGCCAATACACGTCCGTTCAGCGCGACCCGCTGTAAATGGGGTAGCACAATCGGCAGGGTGGCCAATTGCTTGGTCAGCAGCGCCAGCAACGAGCGCGCGACTACGATCCCTGCGACGCTGCCGAGCGCGGCGAGAACCAGGCTCTCGGAAAGGAGTTGCCGTACGATCTGCCAGAACCCGGCGCCCAAGGAACTGCGAATTGCGATTTCCCGCTGCCGCTCCACCGCACGGCTCAACAGCAGGCTGCCGACATCGGCGCAGGCGACCAGCAGCACCAGACCGACCGCCGCCAAGATGAAAATCAGGGTCAGCCTGTACTTCTCCTCGGGCATTTCGTTCCAGGGCGCCACCAGAAACTGGAGGCCGGCTGCATCTTTGGGCAGTTCCCTTCCGAGGTCGCGCGCGACGGCTCCCAGGGCGCTCTGGGCCTGCGCCGCCGAGAGTCCCGGACGAAGAAGTGCTGTCACCTCGAGCCAGGGCGAAGTCGGCGTGATGCGCAGGGGAGTCCACAACTCCGCTTCGGGATAGCGGAACTCGAACTCCGGCGGCATCACTCCCACGATCGTATAAGGTTCGTCGGAGATGATCATCCCACGGCCAATCACTCGCGGATCTGCATGGTAGCGTCGCCGCCACAGACGATCGCTGAGCACTACGACGTTCCGCGTACCGCCTTCGTCATCAGATTCAATGAGCGCCCTGCCCATTCGCGCCGGGATGCCGAGCAAGGGAAACAGGCCCACGGAGCGCACCGCCACTACCTGTTCGGGCTCCCCATCGCCCGTCAGCGTCACTGTATCCCGCGTGTAGGGAGCGATCTTCTCAAACAGGTCACTTCGGCCGCTCCACCGCTGGAAGTGGAGGACGGGCACAGGAGACACCCCGCGCGTGCGAGTGGTCTCTTGGACCCGCACCATGCGGCTGCCGGAAGCGTACGGCGCAGGTCGTAATAGGACGCCATCGACAATACTGAACACCGCCGTATTGGCCCCAATTCCCACCGCCAGAATCAGAACCGTGGCCGCAGTGAAAAGCGGATTCTTGCTCAACCAACGCCAGGCCCACAATAGGTCTTGTTGCATACTAATGAATTAGTATATGCCGTGCGGCGGGCGATTGGCTGTGGGTGATGGCATGCGAGCCATCGGGCGAGGAAACGCTTCCGCATTGGGGCAGGACGGAATCGCCTGCCCGCCTGTTACGCGTTACGCGGTGGCTTGCATGGCGCGGACGGCTTCCAGATCGATCGAGAAATCGACTTGGTCGCCCAGCACGAGGCCGCCGCCCTCCATGAGCTGGTGGAAAGCCATGCCGAAATCCTTGCGGTTGATAGAGCCTTTTAAGCTGAACCCGCCGCGGTTATTGCCCCAGGGGTCCTTAACACTCCCGCCATGTTCCACCTCGAGAGTTATGGGTTTGGTGACGCCGCGCATCGTGAAATCGCCAGTCACGCGATAGCGGTCGCCGCCGAGCGGCTCCACACGCGTGCTCTTAAATGTGATCTGAGGATACTGGGCCACATCAAAGAAATCGGGCCCTTGCAAGTGACCGTCCCGCCGCGGCTCGTTGGTATCGATGCTGGTCGGATCGATTTGGATTTCAACCTGGGAAGAGGTGGGCGCGGCTTCATCGAGCTGCAGCGTACCGCCCCATTTGGTGAAACGGCCGTGAATCTTCGAGACTACAAAATGCCGGATAGAGAAATGGATGCAGGAATGGATGGGATCGACCTGCCACGTTTCGAGTGCCACTGGAGACTCCTTGTCGTCGGGATGTTGGATTTTGCTTCCGAGGCTCTATCGTATACTCTTCTTAACTTGGGAGGCAACGAAGCGGCATGAAAATCGAAATCCTTGCCGTGGCTGTTTTGGGCGCGGCGCCGGTATGGGGGATGACGTGCGAAGGCCTGAGTTCCTGGAGCCTGCCGAAGGCTGCCATCACGGGAGCGCAAACGGTAGGCGCCGGGCAGTTTGCGCCGCCGCAAGGAGGCGGACCAGGCGGCGCATCGCAGTTTCAGAATTTGCCGGCATTTTGCCGCGTGGCGGCTACGCTGCAGCCGGTACCCGATTCGGAAATTAAGATCGAAGTCTGGCTACCCATCTCGGGCTGGAATGGCAAGCTGCAGTCGGTCGGGAACGGCGCGTGGGCCGGTTCCATCGGTTATCCGGCGCTGGCCACGGCGCTCGCGGCTGGTTATGCAGCGGCCAGCACGGATACGGGGCACACCGGAAACACGCCTAAATTTGCCGCGGGGCATCCCGAAAAGGTCTTGGATTTTGCCTATCGTTCGGTTCATGAAATGACTGAAGCCGCGAAGGCGATCGCGGCCGCGTTCTACGGCAGTGCGCCGGCCCGGAATTACTTCAACGGCTGCTCGACCGGCGGCCGCCAGGCGATTACCGAAGCACTGCGCTATCCGGGGGATTACGACGGTATCATCGCCGGCGCCCCAGCGATCAATGCCACTCATCTGCAAGGCGCGCAGATCTGGATGGCGCAAGCGGCGCACCGCGAGGATGCGAGCTACATTCCGCCCAGCAAGTACCAGTTGATTCACAAAGCCGTGCTGGCGGCCTGCGACGCGCTGGACGGCGTGAAGGACGGGGTGCTGGAAGATCCCACGCGCTGCCACTTCGATCCTTCGGTGCTGGCCTGCCGGAACGGCGATGGCCCCGATTGCCTGACGGCGGCGCAGGTTCGGACAGCGAAGGAAGCGTACGCAGGGCCAAGCAATCCGCGTACTGGCGCGAAGGTATTTCCGGGCCTGGAACCCGGGAGTGAAATGGGATGGAACATGCTGATGGGTCCGCAACCGATGTCGCTGGCGCCGGAAGTTTATCAATACCTGGTCTTTCAGAATCCGCAGTGGGATTACCGCAAATTCGATCCGGATGCCGATGTCGCGGCCGCGATGAAGGCGATCGGCCCCACGATGGATGCCACCGACCCGAATTTCCGGCCGTTCTTCGGCCATGGCGGCAAGCTGCTGCTCTATCACGGATGGGCCGACCCCGGAATTCCGCCGATGGCGACGGTCAACTTTTACAGCGCCGTAGCGGACACATTGGGCGGCGCTGGCAAGACCGGGGACAGCATGCGTCTCTTCATGGTTCCGGGCATGGGACACTGCCGCGGCGGCGACGGCACCGACACCTTCGATCCCGTAAGCGCTCTGGACGAATGGGTGACGAAAGGAAAGGCGCCCGACTGGATTCCAGCGGCGCACGTGACCAAGGGCGTCACGGATCGGACGCGGCCCCTGTGTGCTTATCCGGAAGTAGCGACATACAAAGGCAGCGGCGATCCGAATGCGGCGAGCAACTTTGTTTGCGCCGCACCGAACTAGTGTCCCGTCGCGGCTAACTAACAATCCGCCAGCCGCCGAAAAACGCTGATCAACGCAGATGAAATCACGCGTTCAGGCTTGATCTGCGTCCATCGGCGGCTTTCAAGTTTTATTAGAAGATCCGGTCCTGGCGGCGCAGGGTGCCGAAACTGCCGAGATTGGCCACGCTAAAGGAAACACGGAATTGGCTCTCATTGCGCGGGCCGATGTTGAATAACCGGTATTGCACGCTGAGGCCGCAGCAATCCGTGTTGTACGTCACCTGGGTGGTGGCATATTGCAGCACGTGGTGAAGCTCATCGTAAATGCCATCGACACCCGCATTCCAGCCGCGATGATTTAGATCGCCGAACCCGGCGCGGAAGCGATACTGGCTCGCCGGAATCGTCAGAATCGGGTCAGTTTGCACCAGGTTGTGGCCCGCGGATGCGAAATACTTTTTCCAGCGGTAGTCCACGGAAACCATGCTGTCGGTGATCCGTCCGAGGCGATGGTCATAATCGGCCCGCCACTCCAGGCCCAATCCTCGGATGGGATTCATGCGGAGCACCGAAACCACGGGGGATGAACTCCGCGGCTCAATGAGGAACGAGTAGGGCGTTAAACCCGCGGTGCTGAGAAATACGTTGCGCTGCCCCGGAATCAGCGCGCCGCCGAACGTCGGGTCGAAGTAGCGTTTCTGCCATAGCTGCCAGGTGAAGATCTCCTGCACATTGTCGCCCCGCTTGGCGTAGATTCGGTTGGTGAGCGAGAGTTCCAGTTCGTTCGTGTTGGAGAGGAGGTCGGTCTCATCGAACCGAACGAAGCGGTTGAAATCGTCGCCAATCCCGGTGGTGTAACGGTAGGTGGCGCGCGGCTCGATGACGTGCTTCAGCTTGTCGCCGAATATCGACTTCTTCGAAAACACGCGAGCGAGCGTGGGGAAGATGAAATCCACCGAGAAATCGCGGGAACTCCGCAGCAGATTGTTCCCGACCACCTGGTACACCGTCTGGTTCAGGGTCTGGCTGGCGGAAGGAGACAGACTCTGGCTCTCGGAGTAAACGGTTTCGTCGATGCCAAAACGCGGAACGATATGCAGGCCGGCCCAATGGAACGTGGTCATCAGGTGGGGAGAGACATCCACCCGGTTCATAAATTGCCCGGTCTGGAAGTTCTCCACCAGGTTGGCGTAGGGATCGAATAAAGGCTCGGTGCGGTAGAGCAACCCGGCCGCCGAATCGAAAGAAAACCACACCGGCACGTTTTTCCAGATCTGGTGTTCACGGCCGCTGAATTCCGCCTCGGGGAGTTTGCGGATGATTACAGCATTGGATTCGTAAGTGATCGCCTGCGTGACGGGATTGACGCGAGGGATCTCCACGCTTTGATAATTCTCCAGGCGCGCTGCCACCACATTGAAGGTGTAGTCCGACCAGCTCTTGTTGAGATAAGCGGTGGAATGCACTTCCGAGCCGATAGCTTCATTCCACGATTGCGACCACTCCTGCCGGAAGCGGAACGAGGTGATGTAATTGAGTTGCCCCCGGGCCGTCCAACCGTCGCCCAAATCGGACTTTCCGGCAACATTGAGGCTCACGCCGCTAAAGGAGATCGGAGGACCCACAGGCTGGCTGATGCCGCGATCCTTCACTCCATAGATGATGGCGTCAAAATCCGTTCCCGGCCGGGGCTTGCCTCGAATATCGAAATGGTGGTCTTCGCCGCGGGTGAAGAATTCGGTTAAGCGGTAGGTCACATCGTAGCTGCGGTTCACTGCCCAGAAGTAGCCGCCTTCGAGAAACGGCCCGCGCAGGCTGCTATTGCCGAACGTCGGGATCAGAATGCCGCTTTTGCGCGGCACCTTTTCCAGCGACTTATAGAAATACGGCATAAAGAAGAGCGGAACCTTGCGAACCCAGAACGTACTACGGTAGGCGATGGCGCGCTCTCCCGGTTCGATATCGAACTTCGGCCCCCGCAACTCCCACCAGGGATTGGGCATTTTGCAGTTCGTGATGAACCCGTTGTGGAGGATGTAATGTTCGCCCAGGCGCTCAGCCCACTCCCCCTGAAAAAAGAACGGTTCGTTGCTGGTGAGGAGTCCGGGGCGCGCATCGATGCGAGTCATGGCCTTGCCGCTCACTTTATAAAACGTGCCCGTCTCGGTCTCGGTGTTATACACAACGCGCTCGGCCCAGAGTTCTTCGTTGCGCACAAAGTTGTGGTAGTGAACATGGCCGGTGGCGCGCAGATCATGGGTTTCTTCGTTGAATTCGATCTCGTCCGCCTCCACCTGGGTGGTATCCGTTTCGATCCTGGCGTTGCCTTGTAAGTGACGGGTTTTTCCTGTGAATTCCTCTACCGTTGCCTGGGCGTTGTATTGGTTGTGCGGGGGCGCGTCGGGGCGCGGCAGGAGGATGCGTTGATTGGGTTGCGGAGGTGGAACCTGGGCTCGGGCCGAAACCGATAAAACAAGCGTTACCAGTACGCTAAAGAGAAGAATCGAGCATTTACTCGAAGAATTGTAGTGACAAGCTGGTACTCCTATGTTAAGTAGATAGGGAGAGCTATTCCGGAGAAGCGCCAATCGAGACCTTAACACAATCCGATGAACGCCGGGGTACCGGGGTTTCCGAAAAATGACTTGTCTATATTGCGGGTGCCGGAACGCGGATGGGGAACATCGCTGCCGGCGGTGCGGGCGCAAACCCGGCGACACATTGGCGGGCGATCTTTTGGCGCCGACCGAGGGAGCGCTGGCGGCCCAGCTCCAAGCCGAGAATCCGGTTGTTCCGGAGGCGCGCGTGTCGCCCAACCTCGGCCGCGCGGTACAGCGGCCTCTGTTTCAGGACCGGCCCGCTCCCAATGTAATCCCGTTTGAAGCCTATGCGCCGGCGCGAGTGGAACCGCGTCCGCGCCGAAGTGATCCTGGTAAGACTGCAGCCAAGCCGGCTCGGCGGGCGGCGTCGCGGGTTTCCGACGCGCAGGGCAGTCTGGATTTCCTTCCGACCCTGCCGGCGCAACCGCGCACTCTGGGCACCACGGTGGAAGCCGTAATCTTCTGCGAAGCGCCGGTGGCCACGCACTTGCATCGCGCGGTGGCGGCAGTGCTCGACTGGTCGATGGTGATGATCGGTTATGGGTTGTTTGTGCTGGCCTTCTGGCTCAGCGGCGGCCAGTTCGTTTTTACGAAACAGAGCCTGCTGGTGTTCGCCGGCACGCTGCCGTTGATCGCCTTCACTTACGGCCTGTTCTGGACCGTAGCGGGGACCGAAACCGCCGGAATGCGCTGGGCGCGGCTCCGGCTGACCACCTTCGATGGCTTTCCGCCGGAACCCCGGCAGCGGATTTTGCGCTTTGCAGCGGCCTGCTTGAGTTTCTGCACGTTGGCCGGCCTATTGTGGTCTCTGGCCGACGAAGAGACGCTCACCTGGCACGACCACATTTCCCGCACGTTTCCTACGCCGCGCGCCTCGGAATCGCAAGTTTTTCAGCGGCGATAAACGGGCGGAGGACACGCGGCGCCGGCCGCGTTTACTGCGCTTTCGTCAGGTAATTGACGTAGCAAAGGCTATTCGCATCGAGTTCGCGCTGGATCAGGAAATTGCGCGAGGGCACCGAAATCCCGGGCAGGGTCAGGTTGAAATAGGCGCCGTTGGCCACTTGCAGGTTCTGGCCGAAGGTCCAGGCGCATTTATCGGCATCCTCGGCGCCGGCGGAATCGTACCAAGCGTTGAGGTAAGGGTCGGTGTTGGTCTCTTCCAGTTCGTGCGCGATCACGGAAGCCATCCCATCTACGCCGGCGTTGCCGTTCGGCCCGACAGATTGAGCGGCGCAAGCGTTCAGGCAGCGATTGGCGTTGCCCACAAATGCGTATTTCAGAGGTGTTCCACCGATGTAGGCATACGTATGCCAGCCGCAATACTGGCTGCAGAAGCCGGAAGATTCCGAAACATCCGAGGAACTCAGCACGAAGTAGATGCCGTTAATATCCTTGGGCAATTTGCCCGAAGCAACCGCGTTATAGACGACATACGCGACTTTGCGATCGCTCAGAACGGAGCCCTGCGAGTAGTTATCGGTGGCCGAGCCGCCGACCGTGAAATTACCGGAAACGTTGGTATAGGAAGCATTGGTGACGTAGTACGGCGAACCCGACAGGCCATGAACCAGGTCGTTCACGATGGCCTGTCCCGCCGGCGTGTCGCTGCCGTTGCTCTGGTTCCAATTGCCATACCAGATCAGATAGACGGTCGGAGTGCCCATGACGGCGCCACCGTGGTAGGTGATCACCGGGGTCTGGACGCCCGTGGATCCGGCCGTGGGTGCGCCTGTGTGTGCCTTCGGCTTATGAATAACGACTCCGTGATCGGGTTCAACCTGGGCCAACACGCTACCGGCACAGATCGCCGCAGCCATCAAGGTTTTGGCAACTAAACCAAGTGTTTTCATTGTTCTCGTTTCTCCGTTCGGTATTCCTGAGTACGGTATGAATCAGGACGATTTCCGAATGTTACCAGTGAAGTACTTAC
>Ga0209060_10001166_pt1 | contig 31032 bp, 29 predicted proteins | sample Coa_R1_8_FD_187155 | JGI IMG/M metagenome (GOLD analysis project Ga0209060, IMG submission 187155) | Surface soil microbial communities from Centralia Pennsylvania, which are recovering from an underground coalmine fire - Coalmine... | ecosystem: Environmental > Terrestrial > Soil >...
TTGCCGCCCAGTTGCTGGATGCGTTCCGCGAGCGAATCGGCGTGTTCCCGTTCGTCGTCGGCATGCTCCTTGAATTCGTCCGCCACGCTCTTAGCGTGGACGCCGGTGGCCATAAAGTAATGGTGCATATAGCGCAGCACGCAGACAATCTCCGTGGCCAGGGCTTCATTCAGGATTTCAATGGTTTTGTTTACGTCGCCTTTATAACTTTCGGTTACCGCGCCGTCTTCCATCTTGTGAATGGCGCGCTGGCGTATCTCCTGTATATCTCTAACAAAATGTGGCATAAGTTCCTCGTCGGGCGGGATAATTGGAAGTAACAGAGATAAGATTGCCGCCAGGCAATTCAGGATGTCTCGGGTGTTGGTGAGTGTTTTGCCGATGGGGAAGGCTGAATAATTGACTTGGTTTTACCGGCAAATATTTGCAAATTCTTAATGTTCGATATCGAACAGTAAAATTGAACTTGTGGAGTGCGGCCAGTTTACCTGCTATGATTTCTTCGTCCTCGACTCTGATAGACACGTCGCCTGTTAGTGCCTGCCTATTTCTGCTGAGAACCATCTTGAACGTTAGTAAAAAAGGACTTCCATGAAGAAGATTTTTGTAGGTAACTTTTCCTTCAGCCTTTCCGAAGACGAGCTGCGGTCTCTGTTTGCGCCGTTCGGAGCTGTTGACAGTGCGACGGTCGTAACCGACCGTGCCACTGGAAGATCACGCGGCTTTGGTTTCGTGGAAATGCCGAACAATGATGAAGCGGAAAAGGCCATTGCGGCTCTGAACGGCAAAGATTCCGGCGGTCGGGCGTTGACCGTGAATGAAGCACGGCCAAAAGTCGACCGCGGGGGTCGCGGCGGAGGCGGCGGCAGGGACGATTATTCCGGCCACGCGCGCCAGCCCCGCGAACCTCGCTGGTAAAAGATCCCAGAGCGCAGCAAGCTTGGATGGAAAGGCCTGCTGCGATTTAATTTCTCTCTCAAAATGATTGCTTCACGCATGATGTGGGGCGACACTCGCCCGTGATCAGAGGGTTGCACCCTCTCTTTTGCCCAGTGCCCTGCCTTCATTTTTTCCGCTGCTGCAAATCAAAAACCACGCACAAATAAAAACGGCCGCACCCGTTATGGATGCGGCCAGTTGAGGAGCGTACTGAGCTGTTTCTGTTAGCGGATGCGGCGGGCGATCATCTGCCACGACGTTCCGTTCCAGAAGAGCAGACCGCGTACCTGAACGCTGCCGCCGTTGGCCACTGCGACGCGGCTGTCGGTTGAAGAGTTCGTGGTTACGTGGACCACAGTCTGGCCGGAGATGATTCTCAGGGCCGAATCCGTTGCCAGGTTGATGTCAAAGGTGCTGGCTGCCTTGTTCGCAACCGTTCCGGAGACACCTTGCTGCTGCAGGTTAATCTTGTCCGGGCTGATGGCGCCGCTGGCCGGTGGCACAGCCGCGTTGGTGTCAACTTCAATGCGCTGACCCTGGTGGATGGTCGTCGCGTCAAAGGGGAAGGTGGCGCTGGGCAGGCCGCCGCCGAAACCGTTGCCGGCTTTTACGCGGAACTTGCTGGCGCTTAGGCCGGCGATGTTCACGCTGAAGTCGGCGCCGATCTTGGTGTCGTCCATGCCGTTGCCGATGCCGTCATTCGCATTCACCGTGAGAGTGGTGCCGCTGATGGCGGTGATCAGGCCTTCAACTTCTGCTCCGGTATTGCTTTCCAGTCCTTCAATTTCCTTGGCGAACAAGCTGCCGTCAGCGCGGGTGAAGCCTTCCACGGTTACAACCTGATTGAGCAGGCTGGCGACGCTGGTGACGGCATCTTTGAACTGCGTCGTGCCGTCAGTGTTGAAAGTCATCGACGAACCGGTCTGGCCGACCTTGAAAGTGAAGCTGGAGCCGTTCACCGCGGTCACTGTTCCCTGTACATCTTCAATTTCTCCGTCATCATCCTGCTGGTTGCCGGCAACTCCGGGGGCTTTGGCAGTGATGTTGAATGAGGACGGGGTGAATGCGATTCCATTCACTACGCCGGCGGCTGTGGTGATCGAGGCGCCCACGTTCACGTCAATATTCAGGACGAGCGGGCTGCTGCCGATCGCGAGGTTCGGGCTAAGCGGAATAGTGATGGATGCGCTGGCCGGGCCATTAATGTGCACTGCAGTGCCTGCAGCAGTGAGGAACGTGAGTTCAGAATTCGCCAAAGTAAGGTTCGCGGCAGAGAACGTGCCCTGGGGCAGGCTGCCGGTCGTGAATGGCTCAAATTTTCCTGAAGCGTGTGTCAGTTCAATCCGGTTGTTGGCCGGGACTGCGACAGAAACCGGGGTGCCGCCACCAGCTGGAGTGAGCGACAACGACGAGACGGAAACTTCAAAGGCAATCACGCTGTCGGCAGGTGCATCACCAAAGCGGACTTGTGCTGAGTTGGCTCCAACGCCGGGGGTTGGCGTGGCGCTGGGGGTTGGGTTGGAGGCGACCGATGATCCGCCGCCGCCGCAGCCTGAGGCCAGAGCGATCAGCATTGACAACATAAAGATTGAGGTTAACTTGGCCACCGGGCTGAGTATGTTTTTGTAGTTCTGCGTTTTCATTTTGTATCTCTCCTGGAGGGGACCAAGCTGCTAGATTCGGATTTCTCAGTCCGCCGTCGAAAGTTTTGAATTTTTCGGGTCTGGTGATAGGACAGTCAGCACTGGCTGCGTGGAACAACTTTCTGCGCTATTTGCACTGCGCAAACAATTGCAAAGCTGTAACAAATCAGCAACGGAAGTGGGGACTAGAACAAAAAGGGCAATTGTTTGCTCGCGCTGATGGCCTCACGAATGGGTGGTCAGCAAGAGTGGCCGGATCCAGCCTTTGGAGGGCAGAAGGAAAGCCGTGTAATCGAGCTTGTCCGCATTTTAACTTTGCGGATTACTGGGTAATCCGGCGCGCCACCATGTTGAATTGCGTTCCCGTCCAGAAGAGAGGCCCGCGCACACGGATCGCACTGCCATTGGCCAGGCTGTCAACACGATTGTCAGTTTTTGGCTGCGTGAAAACATGAACAGACGTTTGCCCGGAGAGCAAAGTCAAGTAGGAATCGGCGGGAAGTAGCAGGTCAAAACTAGAAGCGCCACCCGGCAAGGCAACGAAACCAGCAACGATTCCGCTGATGGCTTGCTGTTGCAGTCTTGCCTGAACTGGGACGATTGGCTGAGTGGCATTCACGCCGCTTTCGGTAATGATTTCAATCCGCTGTCCTGCTTTCAGATGGGTTGAATCGAAAGGGAAATTGATGGTGGGAGAGGCCAGCTCTGACATGTCACAATCGCCATAATCTGTGGCAAAGGCGGCAGTTGGAAGGGAAGAGATGTCCACCAGGAAATCCTGCCCGATCTGGGTGCTGCTGAAGCCTGTACCGGTCCCATCCTGCACGGTAAATTCCAGCAAGGATGGAATGTTAAAACTGCCGACCGTTGTAATAGTGCCTTCCACCTGGGCGGCATTCTGTCCCCCGAGCGCTTCTACCTGCTGCCCGAAGAGCATTCCATCGGAGCGTGTGAAACCTTCAAGCTGGACGATCCGGTTCTGAAGGTCTGGCAGGTGTAGGCCATTGGGAAGCGTAGTGGTGCCATCCACCGTGAAAGGTAAACGCGAGCCGCTCTGTCCTGTCTGCAATACGAATCCGCTGGTGGAAACTTCAACGATTTTTCCGGTCTCGTCTTCAAATTCTCCATCATCATCCTGTTGACGGCCCTGAATCCCGACGGGCTGCACGCTGAAGTTGAATGAAGATTGCGTAAAGTTGGTGCCACTTATGTTTCCCGCGCCATCACTCACAAGCGCGGCCGCCAGATTTATATCAAGATTGAGCACAACGGGATCATTACCAACCACCAGCGGCGGATTAAAGTTTATCCGCACAGTCTGGTCCGCACCGTTAACCCGGTCAATCAACGTGACAGGCGCGGGCGTGAGCAAAGTCTTAGCATACGTGAGAGAAGGGCTCTGGATTGAGATATCTGCTGCGGCATAGCTGCCCGGTTTTAACGGCATTACGGCCAGAGGCTGCATCTTCCCCGCGGTACGGCTCAGTTCCAGCCGATTCATGTTGACTGCGATCGTGGACGGAGCGCCGCCACCTACTGGAATCAGGCTAATGGGATTAGCGATGGTTACTTCAAAAGAGAACACTTGGTCTGCCGGCGCATCACCCACGCGAAGTTGGGTGACGGTCATGTTCTGGGCAGATTGAGGCGGAGCCGAAGTTGACTGCTGCTGGAGCGCACCGCTCCCGCAACCAGCCAGGAATGTACAAAACAAAAGGCTGTATGCAATTGTTTGCATCTTCCGTGGTAAACAAAGTTTCTTCATTCGGGCACCTCAGCCATCGGAGCCACGGTTAAAAACCTGCAAATGCAAGCACATGGATCCTCAGAGCCTTAGACTTTCCTCTTGCCAACCGCACTGGGAATGCGCAATTCAAGTGCCCAATACAGAGGACCAGCAAAGAAGGAGTGGGGGGGTGGTGCTGGATTTGACCTTGCGGCAACCTGCAAGCGATAATTAAGAATCGAACGAACGTTCGGTAACCTATATCTTATGGCGCTGCAAAACATGGAAAACCGCTTGTCAGGCGAGGCCATTGAGGGCCGCAAAGGACGAATTGTCCTTGCAGGCGGTGAAGAGGCAGCAGATTCGCGCTTTGATCGCAGGCTGGCCAAACTGCTGGATCATGCGGCCCATATCTTTTGTGAAAAAGGTTATGAAGGCGCTTCCATGCGCGATCTTTCCCGCGCCGCCGGTATGTCTTTGGCTGGTCTCTACCATTATTTTGAGTCCAAAGAGGACCTGCTTTACCTGATCCAGAAACATACGTTCCGCACCATTATCGAGCGGTTGCAGGAAAAGCTGAAAGAATCCAAGGACGCGGAAGAGCGCGTCTGCATCTTCATTGAGAACCATCTGGAATATTTTTTGGCAAATAAAGAGGCCATGAAAGTCCTGACACATGAAGATGAGACGCTTAAGAATGGCCGCGGCGCTGAGATCAGGGCCATCAAGCGCGAATATTACAGAATCTGCCTGGACCTGCTGGAAGATCTGCGGCGGGAAAAAGGACTACAATTTTCAGGACGGCTGGCCGTGCTGGGCCTCTTTGGCATGATCAACTGGATTTACACCTGGCATAACCCGCGCGTGGATTTGGACGCCGGAGCCATGGCCGAGGAAATGAGCAACCTCTTTTTGCGAGGCGTGCTCAACCCCGGCAAACCAAAACGCAAAACCGCAAAGACCAACGCCTGACAGGCGTCCTCACGAAACCAAAGATTCGAAATTCATAAGGAGCTTTTGAACCATGGCGACAACCACAGCAACGGAAACCAAGACTCTGGTGAACTATCGCGTTGAAGACGGAATAGCGGTGATCGAGCTTTGCGATCCGCCGGCAAATACATATACCTACGAAATGAACCGGCAGTTGGATGAGTGCATCCTGAAAGCGCGCATGGATAATGACGTTTACGTGCTGCTGCTGACCGGAGCGGGCGACAAGTTCTTTTCCGCCGGCGCCAACATCAAGATGCTTTCGTCGGTCGATCCGACCTTTAAATATTATTTCTGCCTGCATGCCAATGAAATGCTGCTCCGTCTGGAGCACACGCCCAAGTTGGTGATCGCCGCGATCAACGGCCATTGCGTGGGCGGCGGTCTGGAAATCGCCATGGCAGCCGACATCCGCATTGCGCGCAAAGACGCAGGCAAGATCGGCTTGCCGGAAATCAATCTCGGCGTCCTGCCCGGCACCGGCGGTACGCAGCGCCTGAGCCGCATTGTGGGCAAGAGCAAGGCCATTGAACTGATGGTCACGGGCAACACCTTCACTTTTGAAGAAGCGAAGGAGATGGGCATCATCAATGACATTTACGAGCGCGACAGCTTCATGGAAAACATCATGGAATACGCGCGCCAGTTCACGCCCCCGAATAAGGCCGCGAAAGCCGTGGGCAATATCAAGCGGTCAGTGCAGACCGGATGGGAGATTCCGATGGAATCAGCCCTGGCAGTGGAGCGCGAGCTGCAACAGCGCCTGTTCGCCAGCGACGACGCCAAGGAAGGTCTGGCTGCATATGTCGAGAAGCGCCCGGCGACGTTTAAGGCTCGCTAACATCCCGAGCTTAGCGAGGGATCTCTATGAGCTTTCTCGCTGATTGGCGGAAGCAATCCTGTTCGATTGCGACCAAACTGTTGAGTCTTAATTAAATGAACCTTGAGAGCGACGCGAGGGTAGCGATCCCTCGCTTCGCTCGGGATTGAAAACTCATGATCACAGCAACTAAAGCAAAAGTTTCTCCCGGCAAACTGCTCATCGATGGCAAATGGTCTGAGGGATCGGGAAAGACGTTCGACACCTTCAATCCCGCAACGGGAGAGGTGCTCACACAGGTCGCTGAAGGCGGGGTCAGCGGTGTAGACCAGGCAGTCGCGGCGGCGCGCAAGGCCTTTGACGACGTGAACGGCCCATGGCGCAAGATGTCGGCCAGCGAGCGCGGCAAGATTCTGTGGCGGATTGCTGACCTGATCGAGAAAAACATTGAAGAGCTGGCAGAGCTGGAAACGCTGAACAACGGCAAGCCGATCTTTGAGTCGCGCTATGTAGACATGCCAATGGTGGCGGACGTTTTCCGCTATTACGCGGGATGGGCGACGAAGATCCACGGCGAGACCGTGAACACTTTCAGCAACGCTTTTACTTATACGCTGCGCGATCCTGTGGGCGTGGTAGGCGCGATTGTGGCCTGGAATTTTCCGCTGCTGCTGGCCAGCTGGAAGCTGGGACCGGCGCTGGCTTGCGGCAACTGTGTGATCTTGAAACCCGCGGAGCAGACGCCGCTCACCGCGTTGCGTTTCGGTGAACTGGCGCTTGAAGCGGGGTTACCCGCTGGCGTGCTGAACATTGTTACCGGCGGACCGGAGACTGGCGCGGCGCTGGTAAAGCATCCGGGCGTGGACAAAGTTGCATTTACCGGATCGACGTCTGTGGGCAAAGAAATCATGCGCAGTTCGGCGGACACATTGAAGCGCGTAACGCTGGAGCTGGGTGGCAAGTCCCCGAACATTGTTTTTGCCGACTCGCAGATGGATTCCGCCGTGAAAGGCGCGCTGAACGGCATTTTCTACGGCAAAGGCGAAGTGTGCTGTGCCGGCTCCCGGCTGTTCGTGGAGAAGAAGGCTGAAGACGAGTTCATGACCAAGCTGGTTGAAGGATCGAAGAAGATCAGGCTGGGCGATCCGCTGGATCCTAAGACAAGACTGGGCGCCATCGTCAGCGAAAAGCAGATGCAGACTGTGCTCGGCTACATCGAAGCGGGCAAGAACGAAGGCGCGAAGCTGCTGGCCGGCGGCAAGCGCGCGCAGGTCAACGGCGATCATGGCTACTTTATTGAGCCGACCATCTTCGGCAGCGTGAACAACGATATGAAAATCGCGCAGGAAGAGATCTTTGGTCCGGTGCTGGCCACGCTCACGTTTGACGACATTGAGCAGGTGGCGGAGCTGGCTAACAAGAATGTTTACGGTTTGGCCGCTGCGGTGTGGACGAATGACATCAAGAAGGCGCATCAGCTCTCGCGGCGCCTGAAGGCCGGCACTGTGTGGATCAACACCTACGGCGTGATGGACGCATCAATGCCGTTTGGCGGCTACAAGCAGTCAGGCTTTGGTCGCGAGCTGGGCATGCACGCGATTGAGCACTACACGGAGTTGAAATCGGTGTGGATGAACCTATAGTGGCAACGAGTCAGGTGACGGTCGCGGAAAACGTGGAACATTATCGCAAGCTGGAGCGCATGTACCTGGCCGCGCCGATCAATGAGTTCTTTAAGCCCGCGATCCAGATAGGCCGAGGGACGGCCGAGATCAGAGTCAATGTGGACAGCCGATTTTTTCACGCTGCCAGGGCCGCTCACGGAGCCGTCTATTTCAAGAGCCTGGATGACGCTGCTTTTTTTGCCGTGAGCTCGCTGGTGGAAGACCGTTTTGTTCTCACCAGCAACTTTAATCTGTACATGCTGGCGCCGGTTGCGGCGGGCGTGGTTCGCTCAGTGGGCAAAGTGGTGAGCGGCGGCGGCTCGTCGTTTCTGGCGGAGTCAGTTTTGTATAACGATCAAGACCAAGAGATTGCCCGCGGAAGCGGAATGTTTGTGAAGAGCAAGGTGCGGCTCGATCCCGAGATGGGATATCGCTAAAGCGAGCGCACGAGATTGCAAAGATATTTATAGGAGTGAATGATGCCGGGAAAAATAATGAAGATTGGGTCGTTCAGTGATTGGGAAGGGCTGTTCAAAGGCTGGCGCGAGGAAATCGGCGTCAATCACGACGACATTCGCAATTTTAAATTCGATACGCTGTATGGCGCGATTGAGACCGACGAAATTTCTTTCGGTTATTACAAGGGCCGCAACAAGTGGGAGAATGTCCGCCAGATCCCGACGCAGAACATGCGCGACGCGTTGATGAACCTCATCGTTTACCAGGGCGACACAGAATTTGCCAGCGTGGAGCAGCAGCGCTGGCTGTTTGAGACTGCGCCGAGCGATTATGACCGCTCATCACTCACGCGGGTAATGATTGAGGAGATGCGCCACGGCTGGCAGATGTGCGCGCTGCTGATTGACCACTTTGGCACCACCGGCAAAGTAGAAGCTCAGAAAATGCTGGAACGCAAAGCGTATGAGAACAAGCGGCTGCTGGGATCGTTTAACGAAGAGTGCGACAACTGGCTGGACTTCTTTGCCTTCACTGACTTTGTGGATCGCGACGGAAAGTTCCAGTTGCAGATGCTGAAGTATTCAGCCTTTGCTCCGCTGGGCCGGTCGATGAGTTACATGCTGCGTGAAGAGGCGTTCCACATGGGTACAGGCAATACCGGGCTGGCGCGCATCGCCGAGGCCGGCGTGGTTCCGGGCTGGCTGATGCAGAAGTATCTCAACAAGTGGATTTCCAGCGCCTATGATCTCTTCGGTACTGATCATTCCTCTTCCGCGCACTGGGCATACACCTGGGGGCTGAAGGGCCGTTACGACGAGCTGAAGAATGAAACCGCGCCCGATCTCGACAACCTGAACGATTACAATCGCCACCTCTATCGCGATGAGTGCGTGGGGCTGGTAAAGCGCATCAGCGCCGGACAACGGCCCGGAAGCACCGAGCTGTATTGCCCCAACATTCAGTTCAACCGCATGATTGGCCGTTGGAAGGGGCAGATGTTCCACCCGCAGACGGGGGAGCCGATGGACGAAAAAGAATACAAGCAGCAACTCGACACCTGGCTGCCCACGGCTGCGGACAAGAAGCTGCTGATGGATATCATCGGATCAGAAAAGAAATGGATCGCACCCAAGACCGGGGCGAAAGACCCGCTGCTCACAATCGGTGAAGTAAGAAAGAGCGCGCTGAACGCTGTGCAGTAGGTTTTGCTTTTCTCCCGAACGCAGTGAGGGAACCCTATGAGCTAAAGAGCGCTGGGGTTCCCTCAAGATTTTGCTCGCTATTTGATGATTACTGGTTTCCCCGAGAGTATCGAAGGGAACAGGGTTCCCTCGCTGCGCTCGGGACAAAAAAACAAATGCAATACACCCTCAACGAACTCATGGTAGTCGCCGCGGCGCGCGAGATAAAAGATGGCGAAGTCGTCTTTGTGGGCATGAGGCTGCCACTGATTGCGTTTGTTGTGGCGAAAAAGACGCATGCGCCCAATGCCATCGGACTGTTTGAGAATGGCGTGATCCGCTCGACGCCGTCACCGGAGTTGATCTATACCATGGCCGATCCGCCGAACATCAAAGGCGCAACGCAGTGCCTGGGAATGCTGGAGGTGATGAGCCTGCTGCAATCCGGGCGGGTGAACCTGGGATTTCTTGGCGCGGCGGAAGTGGACAAATACGGCAATCTGAACTCCACGCAGGTGCAGGGCAAGAACGGCATGGTGCGGCTGCCGGGGTCGGGCGGCGCGTGTGATATCGCGTCCATGGCGCAACGATTTGTTTCTCTCCTGGAACATGGCAAGCATCGCCTGCCGGAAAAAGTAAGTTACATTACGAGTCCGGGGAACGGCGACAGCGCGGGATGGCGGAAACGCGTCGGCCTACCGCGTGGCGGACCTTCAGCGGTGATCACGACAAAATGTGTCCTGCGCTTTGGCGACGACGCGGAAGCGTATCTCTCTACCTATCATCCGGGTGTGAGTGTGGATGACGTGCTGGCGAATACCGGATGGAAACTAAAGGTCGCACCAGATGCGCGGCCCACGCCGGAGCCGAACGCGGCGGAATTGAAGGCGATAAGAGAGTACGATACGAAAGGGTTCTGGACGAGCTAGAAGGAATCGCGCGTGATCGGGAAATCGGGTAATCGGAACACTTAAGAGCCATGACAATTTCTGACAATCAAGTAACAGCCACCAAGCGCATTAGCATCGAGACTCACGGCCCGGTAGCCCGCATAATGCTCACCAACCCGCCGCTCAATGTCATCGATTTCCTGATGATGGACGAGATGCAGGCAGCATTGCAGCAATTGGAACAACGGAAGGAAGTTTCTGTCGTCATCATCAGCGGCGGGCAGCGAGTTTTTTCTGCCGGGGTTGATGTGGCGGTACATACCCCGGAGCTGGTCCCGACGATGTTGCAGAAGTTTCACGGCGTGATTCTTGCTCTGACCAGGTTTACCAAGATTACTATCGCCGAGGTCCACGGAGCATGCCTGGGCGGCGGCGCGGAGCTGGCCATGGTGTGCGACATGTGCTTCACGACACCGGACGCCAAGTGGGGATTTCCTGAGATCACTCTGGGATGCTATCCGCCAGTCGCGTGCACGGCGCTGGCGGCGCTGGTGGGACAAAAGCGCGCTGCAGACCTGGTCTTTACGGGACGGACCTTCAGCGGCAAAGAAGCCGCCGAGTGGGGATTGGCAAATGAAGCGCATACGGAAAGCGAGTTGCAGCAGGAAATCCAGCGCACGGTCGATCATCTGCAGAAGCTAAGTCCGGCGGCGCTGGCGGTGGCGAAAAAGGCATTCTATGCGTGGGATTCCATGCATCTGGACAAAGGCCTGGCCCGGGCGGAGAAGATTTATCTGGAAGAGCTGATGCAGACGGAAGACGTGAAAGAGGGAATCGCGGCGTGGACGGAGAAGCGAAAGCCGGCGTGGAAAGGAAAGTAGTTTTTCTAAAATCCCGAACCGCCGCTTTTGCGTTGAGGGAACCCTACGATCTTGTTAACTCTAAGCTTGTTGATTATTGCACCATCCCAAAAATTCTAGTGGTGATAGGGATCCCTCGATCCGCTCGGGACGCTAGGGGAACACCTCCAATAACACCCTCACGACGTTTTCTCCCATGATCTTGTGAATGTCCTGTTCGGAGATTCCTTCCTGAAGCAGAGCATCGGTGAGCAGGGCCCAGCCGCTGGAGTCGAAGGGCGCGGTGATTCCGCCGTCGAAATCGGAGCCGAGCGCGACATGGTCTGGGCCAACAATGTTTATTGCATAGTGGATGGCGCGTGCGGTGGCGCGAGCGTCTGTGCCGCAGGTGGCGGTATCCCACAGGCCGATGCCGATGACACCATTCGTCTTGGCAACTGCGCGAAGTTCATCGTCTGACAAGTTGCGCGGATTGTTGCAGGTGCCTTTTACGCCTGTGTGCGAGACGATCAGCGGGCGCGTTGCTATGGCAGTGACGTCGCGCAGGGTGGCAGGCGAGGCGTGAGCAAGATCGATCAGCATGTGATGCGATTCCATAGCGTGGACCCACTCGCGGCCAAGATCGGTGAGCCCGTCTTTTTTCATGCCTGCTGCAGCTCCGGCGATGGCGGTGTCAGTAAAGTGCGTAGGCGCCATCATGCGGAAGCCGGAGGAATACAGCTCATCGAGATTTTTCAGGCGGCCTTCCAGAGGCTGCGCGCCTTCAGCTCCCAGAAATCCGGCGACAGCGTGCGTGGAACCACGCGTGGTGAGAAATTTCTGCAGATCAGAGCGCGACCGCACAATGACGAGCGCGCCTTTAGATTGATCGGCAAACTTTTGCAATCGCGCGGCCTGATAGAGCGCGCGTTGTTTCGGGCTGTTCCATGTGCGCGGAGGCCAGCCTTCAAAGATGGCGATGTTGCGGACCTGATCAGTGGAATCAGAGTTCTGGAAGATATTGAGCTTGCGCGGCGCGGTGGTTACAACGGTAAAAGCCTGGATGGAGACATTGCCGTCGATGAGTCGCGGAAGATCGATGTGGCCTCGGCTGCTGCGGCGAAGCAGGTTGCGGCCCCAGAGCAGACTGTCGCCGTGAAGATCTGCGACGGTAAGCGTGCGATGCAATGTCTGGGCCTGGGCGGACGGTTGATAAGGCGGCGCGTGCAGGGTGCGATTGAATCGTCGTTCGACGATACCCGGCAACGCGAACCATGCCGCGACCAGTATAATGACGAGCAGCAGGAGAATCCAGCGCCAGCGTTTCATAAAGCCTGAAGCATACCATCTTTATCGATCCGCGCTTCCCGGTCGGATTGCTTCCAGCATTGCGTTCCAAGCCATTGTCCAAAGAGAGGTGCGTAGACGTCCATTTAATTTTGCCTAGTCTTTGAACGAAAACACGAGAGAGCTTTGAAAAAGGTCCGCTAATTCCGCGGCACGATCTTTTATCTGCGTGCGGATGCGCGAACCGATCCGCGCGAAGAGTTCAATTTCCACTTCAACAGATTTTCGGGAGAACTTATAACTCCACACCCCGGCAATCTCTCCATTGATAAGCACCACCGGTGAAATCCAGCCTTGATTGCGGTAAACGCGCTTATAGAACTGCGGTTTCAGGAAGTGTTCTTTGAAGCGATGGGCCAGCAGGTACACATCGAAATAGGGAAGCAGATGGACAGAGTTCATCTCTGGGGAAGTGGCCTGCAGAATTTTCATGTCCTCACGCAACAGCAGCAGGCCGTTGTGTTCTGCGATCTCCGAATCCAACAACGGCCGCAGGGCCCGTACTTCCGCCATGGAGATGAGGGACCAGTGCGCGAAATCATGGAGCGTTGCGGGCCCGTAGGCGCGCAGGTATTTGCGGAACAATTCTTTTTGCGCCTGCACTGCATCGAGCTTCGCTTCATTGACCCTGGACTGGGCCTGCAGCCAGTGCTCGGTGCGGATAAACGTTGCCTGGTTGCCTTCTCCGGGGCCGTAGCAGACCAGCCCCTCGATCACGGGCAGCCGCACAATGCTCCATACCTTGTCCATCCACACGCGCAGCCGCTTGCTGACTTTAGGACGCACGGCGGCGGTAATCGCAGCGCGCGGCGCGGGGCCGTTCTTCAGTTCTTCCAGAATCAAGGCGCTCAGCCCATCAGCTTCGTCCCGCGTGATCTTGCACCTTGCCATGATAGAGAGGACGGCTTTTGCGCGCGCGCTCTTGTGCGCCGCGATATAGAGCGGAAACTCATCCGCCGGGACAAGATGCAGCGTCTGGCGCATCAATGAGGTCTTCACCAGCGAGCGGGTCTTCCACAAAGCATCATTCACCGTTTCCGGCGTGATGGCGTGGTTGCGCGCCCAAAGCTGAAGCTGAGCGGCGGACATGATTTGCGCCTGCACTCCACAAACGTCTCGGCAAATCGTAACCAGGTCTTTGGCCGATTGATCAAGCAAGTGATGGCGGCGCAAGCGGAAGGCGTGAATCTGTTCAGAAGAGAACGGAGCGTCGTGAGAAATCTTGGTTGTGCTGCGAACTTTTTTCATCGACGGCGAGTCTCTGTACGAGACCAGAGTAGCTGAACCTTTTTTGTAAACACTACAGCTAGTGTTTTTCTTTGTTGAATCCACAAGCCGCGGCCACCGAATCAGCGAAAGGGGTTTTCCACACGCGACCCTAAAAAAAGTCCTTGACAGACAACTGTTTAGGCCTAGAATGTGGTCTAAAGTGGTTGAAAGTGGTAAGAGCTAGATCGGTTCAAGGGGTAAGTGGTCAAAAGTAGCCAAAGGGAAAATGAAGCTGAAAAACCCCCAAATTACCGTGACCGAGCCAGAAATAAAGCTAGAACTTACCGTTTTTGCCTCCTTATTACCGGTTGTAACCGGATTAGCAGCTAGAAAGAACAATGTTTCGCGGCAACCATCCAACTCGGGTCGACGAGAAGGGACGTTTAAAGGTCCCCGCGGAATTCAAGCGCCTGATCGACGAGAAGTACGGCACGCAATTCTACATCACATCGCTCGATGGGAAGGTTGCTCAAGTGTATCCCTTCGAGGAGTGGCAGCGGATCGAGGAGAAGCTGGCCAAGCTCTCCAATTTCAATCCGACAAAGAAAAAGTTTTTGAACCGCACCAACTATTACGGTCAGCTGGTGGAAATCGATGGGCAGGGGCGGGTTCTGATACCGGCGCTGCTGCGCGAGACGGCCAGGATCCAAGGCGAAGTGGCCGTTGTCGGCAATTTGACGTACCTCGAAGTGCAGAGCATCGAGGCTTACAAGAAGGACATAGAAGAGAACCCGTTCACGCAGGACGATGAGAAAACTCTCGACGAACTGGGCATCTAGTGGCGGACGAGTTTGGGCAAGACGAAGCCCCCAAGGGGGCGCATGGCAGTGGGGAAGTTGGCCATGTTTCAGTTCTTTTAAAAGAAGCGATCGACTTTTTAGCAATCCGGCGCGGCGGGACCTATATCGACGCGACCCTGGGGTTGGGCGGGCACAGTTTAGAAATCGCAAAGCGCCTAGGCCCACAGGGTCATTTGATTGGCTTCGATAAAGACACCCACGCGATCGAACTGGCGCAGCAGAGGCTTTCACGGGTCGGAGGTGATAACCGTCCGAAGATTACCCTGCTGCACAGCTCTTACGCCGAGCTCCCCCAGCATGTTCCGTTAGCTTCCGCTGACGGACTGCTGGCGGATCTGGGCGTAAGTTCACTGCAGTTCGGCAATGCGGCGCGCGGATTTAGTTTTCAGGCGGAAGGGCCGCTCGACATGCGAATGGACCCGCAGGGAGAGCGCACCGCCGATCAAGTGGTAAATCGCATGCGCGAAGAAGACCTCGCAAATGTGATTTACGAATTCGGTGAGGAAAGGAGGTCGCGGAGAATCGCCAGAGCCATTGTCCGGGCGCGGCCGATAAGAAGTACCGCTCATCTGGCACAAGTCATATCGGCTGCGCTCCGGTCAATGAATACCGGGGCTCATCAAAGGATTCATCCAGCGACCACAACTTTCCAGGCAATCCGAATCTTCGTAAACCGCGAACTGGAGGACTTGCAGGCGCTGATGGACGCAGCGCCTGACGTCCTGAAGAAGGGAGGCAGGCTGGTGGTGATCAGCTTCCACTCCCTGGAAGACCGCATCGTGAAAGACGCGCTGCGAGACGGCGCTAAAGCAGGCATCTTTGAGGTTTTGACAAAGAAGCCGCTCACGGCGACCGAAGAAGAGATCGATCGCAATCCACGGTCGCGCAGCGCGAAACTGCGGGCCGCGGAACGCAAATGATTTTGGCTTCGCTTGGCCGTGGTAGGCAGGCGAAGCAAAAAGTTTCCGGGGAGACGCTGCCTTCCTTTTTGTACTTGGGCGAATTACTTCCTCTTAACGGCGCCGCCCCGGAATAAAAGACCCCTCGAGAAAAGCAGAGGACAAAGCAATGTTTCAAGGAACAACGATTGAAGAGCTGATCAACAGTGTGGTGCGTGCGGAAGATCACGCCCGCGAACAGGAAAAGATGCAAGCGATGGCGCTGGAGCGCCAATATCCACTGCGCCGCTATGAATGGCGCCAGGAAATGGTTGAGGTAGCGTAAATGGCCGCGACGGCAATGCAGATTACGGGAATGATCACGCCGGTGGACTCGCGCACTTCTGTGCGCAGGAGCGTTGCCGGGATCACGCCGGAATTTTACTTTCAGAAAACAATCGACAATTCCCGGCTGATCAAGGTGACAGATCCGCAGCGCCGGCGCGAGATCAGGATATTTTCAGCCGCTGTGGCTGCGCTGTTCATGGTCATGATGTTTTATGCCTGGCAGCACTTCAGTTCCATTGAATACGGCTACCGCATTGAAGCGCAGAAGGCGGAGCGAGATCGCCTGGTGGAAGTAAATCGCACGCTTACGCTGGAAGCGGCTTCATTGCGCGATCCGGGCAGAATCGATGCGCTGGCACGCAAGATGGGACTTGAATCGACCCAGCCGGGACAGGTAATTCGCCTGAATCCGGACGACGTAGGCGCTCCCGTTATGGCGCAGGCAACGACCGTGGCTGTGATCACGGCACAGTAATCTCGCCTGCAGCATAAGTTTTGGTTGGTGGACCTTGCTCCGGAGTTTCCGGTGCTTGATGGCGACTCCGGAAAAACAGCCGGGGTTGCCGTCCGTTTTTTGTCGCTGCGCTCCAGACCGCTTATGAGAATCGCCAACTTCAGATTTGTCAGCGCCTGTAGCGGCGGGCTCAGCGCGCAAGTCGGCTTCGCCCTTTTGTATGTAGCTTCGCTCCAGACCGTTCGACGGTCATCGCCAAGCCGAATGTTTTCTGCACCTGAGCACGCAGCTCGCCACGCAAGCCGGGCGCGCTGCCTAACTATTTTGTCGCTTCGCTCCAAACCGCTTATGAGAATCGCCAACTTCAGATTTGTCAGCGCTCGAAGCGGCGGGCTCAGCGCGCAAGCCGGCTTCGCCCCGCTTAGATAAATGAAAATGGCCCAGACCAATCAAATCGCCAATAAGCGCCTCTACATCCTCCTCGGCTTTCTTTTAGTTTGGTTCCTTGTAATCTGCGGACGGCTGGTCTGGCTGCAGATCATGAATTACGGTGACTACACGCAGCGCGCGGCCAAACAGCAGCAGCGCAGCATTGAAGTTTCGGCGGTGCGCGGCAATATCTACGACCGTCGCGGCAATGAGCTGGCAATGACGGTCAACGTGGATTCGGTTTTCGCCGTGCCATCGGAAGTGCCTGATGTCCATTCCACAGCGCAGGTACTCGCCCGTGTGCTTAAGGCCGATGGAATTGAGATCGAAGGCCGCATGCGCGCGTCGCATGCCTTTGCATGGATTGCGCGCAAGATTGACAACCCGACTAGCGCCCGCGTCCGCGCGCTGAATCTCAAGGGCATTTATTTCCAGAAGGAATCCAAGCGCTTTTATCCCAAGGGCGAGCTTGCGGCCCAGGTGCTGGGCTATGTGGGACTGGATGACGATGGACTGGGCGGAGTAGAGCGAGAGTTTCAGTCGAAGCTGACGGGCAAACCGGGAAAGATGCTGATCACCATGGACAACAAGCGTCGCTGGCTTGGCCGCGTGGAAAAGCAGCCTGATCCCGGCGAGAACGTGGTGCTCACGATCGATGAAAAGATCCAGTACATTGTGGAGCGGGAACTGGCGCGGGCCATCGACGACACGCATGCCGAAGCGGGCACAGTGATCGTAGAGAACCCGCATACCGGAGAAGTGCTGGCGCTGGCGAACTGGCCCACGTTCAATCCCAACATCTTTAATAAGGTAAATCCGCAGGCGCTGAAAAATCGTTCGGTGAGTGATGTTTACGAGCCGGGTTCAACATTCAAGATCGTTACGCTGGCCGCGGCGCTGGAAGAGAAAATCACAAATCCCGACGAAGTAGTTGATTGCCAGATGGGTTCGATCGTGGTGAACGGCCTGCGCATACACGACCACCATCCTTATGCCGGTCTTACAGTGGCGCAGATTCTGGAACACTCAAGCGACGTGGGCGCAATCAAGATTGCCCTGCGGCTGGGCGAAGAACGGTTTGATCGTTACATCCGGGCGTTCGGATTCGGCACGCAGACGCGGATCGAATTACCGGGTGAGACGCGTGGATTGACGAAGCCAGTGAGCCGGTGGTCGAAGGTGAGCATTGGCGCGATTTCCATGGGGCAGGAGATTGGCGTTTCTCCGGTGCAGCTTGCGGCAATGGTTTCAATGATCGCGAATGATGGGCTTTATGTAGCGCCGCGAATTGTTGCCGGAACCACAGCGCCGCGGAGCACGCCGCAGTTGATCGCATTTCATCCTCCGATGGGAAGGCGGGTGATTTCTCCGCTGACGGCGGCGCAGATGAAACACATGATGGAAGGCGTGGTGCTGCGGGGAACGGGCAAGAAGGCGATTCTTGATGGCTACAGCTCTGCCGGCAAAACCGGTACGGCGCAAAAGATAGATGCCAGCGGCAGATATTCGCATAGCAAGCACATCGCGTCCTTTGCGGGGTTCGCACCGGTCAACGATCCGGCAGTCACGGTGCTGGTGGTGCTTGACTCGCCGGCTGGCGGATATCCCAAAGATGGCGGCGGGGAAACTGCAGCTCCGGTTTTCGCACGCATTGCGCAACAGGTGCTGGCCTATATGAATGTGCCGCACGACGTTGAGTTACAAGATCCGCGGCGCATGTGGCTGAAGGCGCACACCAAAGAAGACGAGATAAGTGAGGGAGCACCCGACTATATCGCCAGCGCGCCAGAGAACGTGGATGCGCCTGCTTCACCGAAAGAGCAGTCGCCGTCAGTTCAAGAGCCGATGCTGCAGGATCCGAAGTTGCGGACGGTTGCAGCGATAGGCAGGGCGGTGAAGCCGGCGGTTCCGCTTATCGGTCCGACCCAACCAGCAGCGACGCTACAGAACACTGCTCTTGAGACGAACAATCCGCCGCGCGGAACTGTTGTGCTCGATGTGGCGGGTGGAGTCCTAGTTCCGGATTTCCACGGGAAGTCATTGCGTGTAGCGCTGGAGGAAGCGGAGTCGGCGGGACTAGAACTTGAGGTTAACGGAAGCGGAGTTGGACAGGATCAGTCTCCGGCGGCGGGATCGAGAATCCCGCCTGGGGGACACGTGAGCGTACGCTTCGGCAGGTAGTTAGCCGCAGATTTTCGCAGATCAGCACTGAAAAAGCTTCAGCCACGAATGCACGCGAAAGGACGCGAATTTTCATTCGTGTTTATTTGCGTCCATTCGCGGCTTAATTTTTTGATCATTGAAAATCAGCGGCTCAAATGAACATTTCTTCGTCTTCAACTTCGCCAGAACTTTTTCTATGGCGTGGGCGGTTCGATTTGAACAAGCTCAGCCCTGCATTGAGAGCAGTCACTATCGAGCGGACGCGCCGCATGGGCGAGAGGACTTTATCCTGCAGGAGTTCAGAGGTGGCTTCAACTTTGTGCGCGGCGCTGATCACGAACTCGTCGATACGGGCGGCCTGCATACGCGCACGTTCCGCGATTTCACTGGCGGCGTTGCCAATCTGTCCTGCGTGAGTGCGCAGAGAAGCGGATGTCTCGGCCAGGTTGGTAGTAATTTCGGCAACTTTGGGCTTGGCATCGTCAAGGATGGCGGCGGCTGTGGCCAGTACCGGAGTAGCCTGCTGTTCCAGGCGTCCGGCAATGCCTTCCATACGCTCTGAGGTCCGCCGCAGCGCCATGTACAAGGCAAGCAATACGCCCATTTGCACCACAATGGCTACCGCGGCGACGACCACAAAGGCTGTGATGATGTGATTATCCACTTGAGTATCGATTGCCTCTAGGAGCCTTTTTTGCCTTCTGAAGCTTCACGATACGCCTGACGAGTGGCGTCAATGGCGGCGCTGATCTTCTCCTTCTGCTGGCCGACGACGTCCTTGCCGCGATCGACCCACTGGCTCACGGTTTCCTTGGCTTCACGGCCGCGGGTCTTTATGTATTCGCCGCCTTCCTGCGCGGTGTTCTTCAGGGCATCTCGGGTTTCGCGGCCAGAGCGGGGAGCATAAAGCACGCCCATCAGCGCGCCAAAACCGAGTCCAGCAAGGAACCACAATAGACTGTTACCGCTATCTCTATCCGACATCAGACAACCTCCACAAGCTAGCGATGTTATCACCGGGGCATGGGGATGACAAATGCGAGAAGACACGAACAGCGGCAGGAAATCGCATCATTGTTATGATCCCAAGTCTTCTTTGGCGCAAATTGTCGTCGTCGGTTTAAAATAATACTAAAGTAGGATAATGAGTAGTATAATACTCTTATGAAAGAAAAGACATCGGTCACGTTATCTCCTGAGGTGTTGGCTGGGATCGATCGGCTTGCGGGAAAGAAACATTCACGGTCAGCAGTGATTGAGCATGTTTTGCGCCGGTATCTTCGAGAAAAAGAGCGGATCGCCAGAGATGCCCGCGATCTGAGATTGATCAATGATGCTGCGGAAAGTTTGAATCTTGAAGCTGCTGAAGTACTGGACTATCAAGCTGGCGACGAGTGATGCGATAGATGAAGCGAGGCGAAATATATCGAGTTCACAGGCCGGCTGACGACCCCAAAAAGAACCGTTTATTCGTCATCGTGAGCCGACAGGTGCTCATTGATTCCAAATTCTCTACTTTAATCTGCGCGCCGATATTTTCTAATGGTCAGGACCTTTCGACACAGGTGGCCATAGGACCGGACGAAGGGCTGAAACATCCAAGCTGGATCACGTGCGACAACTTGATCAGCGTGCGCAAAGCCGAACTCTCACACTTTATAGCTCAACTTCCTCCAGGAAAGATTGTGGAACTTGATCGAGCGCTGCGAATGGCACTATCGATCTAGGTAAAAGCCATCAATCTGCGAGCATGAATTCGTCCAAATAAACTTCTTCTTTACATCTTCTTTACATCGCGCTGCCCGCCATTTTACCCACCGCTGCTGGGAAAGGTGTTCATATCATTACATCGCGTTTTACCGAGGTGAAGACGGATGGCAGCAGCAACTCAAGTGATGACAAATGAACTGGCGCAAGAGGTCTTGCGCAAACCTGACCCCAGCCGTATCCGAACGGTTGTGGTTGATGATTCGCCAACGTTCCTGCAGGTCGCATGCGAACTGCTGGAGCTTGACCCAACCATTGATCTTGTGGCGCGCGCCGGAAAAGGCGGCGAGGCCATTGAGACCGTGATGAAAACGAAACCGGACATGGTCCTGATGGACGTGAACATGCCCTATCTCGACGGGCTGACCTTGGCATGGTTTTTTGCCCACAGGTTCCCGTCAGCGCGGGTGGTGCTCATGTCTACCGATGAATCGCCTGAGCTGCGCAAAGCCTGCGAAGAGGCGGGCGCATTTGATTTTGTCCACAAAGAAAATTTTCGGCAAGAGTTTGGCACGGTAATGCAGCGCTTTTGCGCTGATTCATAGATAGCATTCTTAGCGGTAACAAGGCTTTATTCGTACATTTACAAAGAGCATTTTCACGGAGAACAACAAATGAGAACAACCCTCTTGAAAGTAACAACCGCAGTTCTGGCCCTGGCAAGCGTTTTTGCCATGGCGCAACACGGGAATCCGCCTGATCCGGGGAAGATGGCGCAGCGCCATCTGGATTTCCTGACCAAGCAGCTGTCGCTGACCACCCAACAGCAGCAGCAGGCGAGCACGATCTTCAGCGAAGCGGTAAACAACGCCAAAGCAACGCATGATCAGATGCGGACCGCGCATGACAGCCTGAAAGCGGCAATCCAGAAGAACGATAGCGCCGGGATTGAGCAGGCGGCGAATACGATCGGCAACCTGACAACGCAGATGATTACGGCGCATGCCAAGGCGCAAGCTGCGTTTTACCAGACACTTACGCCTGACCAGCAGGCCAAGATGAATGAGCTTGAAAGCAAACATCATGGCATGGGTATGCGTCGACACGGTTGGGGACACGGTGGGCCGGGTGGGCCAGGTGGCCCGCCGTCAGGCGCTTCTTTCTAAGTTGGCGCGGCGCGACGAAGGACAGGACGGCCTGAGTTTTTTCCTGGTTTTTTACGGGCGTCCTGTCGTTTATCTGCCTGACATATTTGCAGATGCACCCTTAAATCCAGCCTAAGACGGTTCTTTACAAGAACTTTACAAACCCTTGTCGGCTTGTTTACCCCGGCCGGCCCAAAGTCTGATTAATCTTTACTTTAGGGAATTTTTTTGGACGAGGTGTTGTATGTCTCTGGGATCGTTAGCAATCCGTACGCAAACGGTTGAAGCAGTTCCGCTGGCCCCGGTCAGGAAAAGGACGCTGGTGGTGGATGACTCAGAGACAATCCTGCACGCGATTTGCTCTCTTCTGGAACATCATGATGTGGTAGAAGTGGCTGGCCGGGCAGAGAGCGGCACACAGGCATTGGATGTCGTGCTTGAGCTTAAGCCAGAGCTGGTTGTGATGGATGCGGACATGCCGGGGATGAGCGGACTAAGAACGGCGCTGTTGCTTTCCCAGATGTCCCCTGGGACTGAGGTGGTCCTGATGTCCATGGACACGAGCCCGCGATTTCGCGCGGCATGCGCCGGATGCGGAGCCAAGGCTGTGATTTACAAGCCCAGATTCCTGCGGGAACTCAGCGCATTGCTGGATCGGCCTTTGCGGCCCGGCCCGCGAGCAGAGGACATCGCGCAGCCGGAATGACGCAGACATATAATCGAATGAGGTAAGAATCGCGGAATATCAGGCGCGTGATTGCCAACCGTCTACCAAGTCTAAGTGAATGAATAAAGCACAGGCCAGAGAGCGTCTTTTGCGATGGGTAGCGATACCCGCGATGGCAGCGGTGTTGGTGGGGCTCGCCGTGTTGCAATATCGTTGGAGCGGACAGGTGAGCGATGCCACACGGTCGCAGATGCTCGCCAACCTGCACACGTCTTTAATGAGTTTTCGGCAGGATTTTGGCCGGGAACTGGGCGTGACGGCGAATGAGATCAGGACCATTGCGGACACTTCCAACACGAATCCCACGGAACTGAACGACCAATTTCATCGCTTGCAGCAGACGGCGGCGCATCCAAACCTGGTTTCACATATCTATCTCTGGGCTGATCCAACGCACCAGCAGCCGTTGCGGTTTGACCCGGCCAGCGGACAGTTTGAACGGACTGCATGGCCGGCAGAATTTGATCCGATGCAACAACGGTTGCTGGAGATCACCACGGCGCATCATCCTCCTGCCGGAGGGACTGAAGGACATGAGCGCGTGCGGCATTCTGAGTTTGCGCCCCGAAGAAACTTTGATGGACGCCAGCGGCAAGGCTTTCGCAGAGGAACTGGAATGCGCGGACGCATGCAAGAGATGATGATGCCGTGGGCCATCGACCAATCGATACCGGCCGTTGCATATCCCGTCCGGCGGCACACGTCTTCAGAGGGGCCTGTGAACAGGGCCGATGTCACGTGGCTGATCATCCAACTTAACCCGAGCGTTCTGCAAAAAGAGATTTTTCCGGAGCTGACGCAAAAGCTTTTTGGCAGCGCATCTGGGATGGACTATTACGTTGCGGTTAAAGCGGTGGGTAATGATGGCGAGCGCTTGGTTTATTCGTCCTGGCCTGGATCGGGCGAAGAGAAGGACCGGCCACCGGACGCAGCTCTAAATCTTGTGGGCCCTCCGTTCGGGCATGCGGGACCACCGGAAGCGGGCATGGAATTTTTTGGTCCTGTGCGGCCCCGCGCCGATCGGACGCAGCAAAGCGACGAGCAGCACATGGCGGCACTGGAGCGGCTGCCAAGATTTGATCCATTTCATTACGCTGAAAGCCAGGGCATGTGGCAGGTCACGGCCACACATAAGAGCGGATCAGTAGAAGCGGCCGTGGGCGCATTGCGGCGGCGCAACCTGATGGCAAGCTTCGGTGTGCTGGGTGTTCTGGCGATCACGATGGGGCTAATCGTAGTAGCGAGCCAGCGGGCGCGCAGGCTGGCTAGATTGCAAATGGACTTTGTCGCGGGCGTTTCACACGAGTTGCGAACGCCGCTGGCGGTGATTTCATCGGCGGCGGAAAACATTGCCCATGGCGTGGTGGAAGATAAGCAACAGTTGGTCCGCTATGGCAACACCATCGTAAAGCAGAGCCGGCAATTGACGCAGTTGGTGGAGCAGGTATTGCTTTTTGCAGCTTCGCAGCAGCCACAACGCAATCTGGCATACGGCCGAGTTACTGTTTCAGAGGTGATTGACACGGCGCTGGAGGGCACGAGCTCTGAGGTGGCGGCGGCGGGATTCACCGTGGAACGCCGCATTGAAGGCGGCTTGCCGCCGGTGAACGCTGATTTTTCCGCGCTGGTGCGCAGCTTGCAAAACCTGATTACCAACGCCGTGAAATATGGCGGAGAGAACCGCTGGCTTCGGATTTCAGCAGCCGCTGTGAAAGGCTCAGGCCGCATTGAGGAAGTGAAATTGACTGTGGAAGACAAGGGAATTGGCATTGGCAAAGACGAGATCAAACATATCTTTGAACCTTTCTACCGCAGCCCAGCCGTAAGTGAATCCGGAATTCACGGAACCGGCCTGGGATTGCCGCTGGCGCGGACAATCGTGGAAGCAATGGGCGGGCGGCTTACTGCAAGCAGCGAACTGGGAAAGGGAAGCGCCTTTACGATTCACCTTCCCGTAGCGCAGGAACGCAAAGCGGAAGAAACTCAGAGCGCGGCAGACAAACCTGCCGGGGCGGAGCCGGGCTTCTCCCGATGACCGAACGAATCCTGCTGGTGGAAGACGAAGAAGACCTGCGCATGACGCTTTCCGACCGCCTCAAGGCGGAAGGATACGAGTTGGACACGGCATCGGACGGTGAAGAAGGGCTGCGCAAAGCCATTGACGGCGCGTATGACCTGGTGGTCCTGGATGTGATGCTGCCGAAGAAAAACGGCAATGACGTGTGCCGCGACATTCGCAAAGCAGGGATCGCAACGCCGATCATTATCCTGACCGCGCGCGGGCAACTAGTCGATAAAGTCCTGGGACTGAAAATCGGCGCAGACGATTACGTAACCAAACCCTTTGAAGTGCTGGAACTGCTGGCACGGATTGAGGCGCAAATCCGGCGTGGCGCAGTGCATCCGAAAGAAGCGGACGTGTTGCAGTTTGGCCCGGTGCGAATTGACCTGAAAGGCACAACGGTTTCACGCGAAGGCAAGGTGCTGCCGCTTTCCGCCCGCGAGTTCCGGCTGCTCCGTTACTTTGCGCAAAATCCGGGCACAACATTGTCACGCGAGGTGCTGCTCAAGGAAGTTTGGGGCTACAGTGAAGAAACTTTCACACGCACTGTGGATGTACACGTCGGCAGCCTGCGGCAGAAGCTGGAAAAAGATCCCAAGCAGCCCGCCATGATCGTGACTGTACCGGGCCTGGGCTATAAGTTTGTTGCGTGAGAGCGGTGGACCATCCTAAAGCGCCCTCTGTAAAGCAGCTCCGCGCGAGAAATCTCTCAAAGTAAATTCTGTCCTTTTTGGATGTAAAAAGCCTGTAAAGTCTATGGACTTCATGGCCGACACGGGCGAAAATCACCGCCATGCATCAACAACTATGCGCGCGCGGGAAGGAGCTTTTTACTAAAGCTTCAAAGGCGGACGAGTTGTTTAAAGCCCGGCTGCTGGAGTTTTTTGCCAGCGCTAAAAAAGACGACCGCGAGATGAAGCAGATAGAAGTTCTGGGCGACACTCATCGTGATGCCGACGAGGCTTTCCATCGGCATAAGAGATTCTGCACAGCCTGCGCGGAAGCGCCGGTTGCTGTGTTGCGCTATGCGGCCGCGGAGTAATTCAAGTCCCTTCCCGGCTCAGACGCTTTCGAAACCCGGCTAACAAGTTCGGATTGGGAAAGCGTCATGGCCGAGCGGAGCAGGGCAATTACTGTTTAGAAGGTTCCATCAAAAGCTGCGAACAAACCTTTGCCAGTTGCCTGGCGCGCGATGGTGCCCTGTGCGCTAAAGGAATTTGGCCCGGCAGTGACACATGCGCCAATGCAACCGTCCGCGTATCCCACCAGCACGCGGCCTTGCTTATCCACAGTGGCATCAATGAAGTCGAGCAGGTTGCGATCATTACCGCACGTGGTTCCACCGAGGCAGATAGAACCGCGCTGCACTGGATCGGTGGGAGTGGCGTCCACCAAAGTCCACGTTGCGCCGCCATCGAATGTATGTGCGACGTAGAGATGCCAAACGCCCGTGAAGTTTGCCGTGTCCTGGGCGTTGCCGCCTGTTGGTGTGCCGAGGAAAGCGAGCGCGGCGCGGTTGCCATCGCCGGCAACCATGGCGGGGAACGCAACGTTCTGGATTCCGAGCGAGGTTCCAACGTCAGTGATGTTCGTCCAGGTCGCGCCGTGGTCATGAGAAACCGCCACCATAGGATGGCCATTGCCGCCGTGCCAGCCGAAATATACGGTGTTGTCTGAAGCAACGGCGACGGAAGGATCGCTATCGCCTGACGTGCTGCCGGGAACAGTGTGGATCGTCCAGGTAGTGCCATTATCTCCGGACGAGACCACCGCGGCATTTCCGCTGCCGCAATTTTTATTGGGAACATACGCTGTGCCATCGGGGCCAACTTTGATGTGTCCGTGCAGGCCGCCGCAATCGGCCAGAGTATAGATGGGCACAGCAGGGCCGTAGGTGAGTCCGCCGTTGAGGCTGATGGCGCAAGAGGCGTCAATCACATCCTGCGAGCAGTAATAAATGGCGTGCTCGTATCCAACGGGTGGCGGCAACTGAGGAACCAGGCTGGGAGCGAAAGGGCCGCCACCGATTGTTTGATGATCGATTCCAGCGGGAGCACCGCATCCCACGGCGGGCGTGTAGCTGGCGCCGTCATCGTCAGTGAATGAAGAAAGGCTGCAAGCGCCGGAGAGCTGAGAGACCAGCGTGCGTCCGGTGGCGTGGTCAGTGAAAAGAATTGGGTCCAAAGACAGCACAGATGTTTCCGGAGAGCTGACGTTTTCCCATGTGGCGGATGTGCCATTGATGGTGACGCGGTCCGTTTCCAGTCCGGCTTCAAACAGAATCTTGCCGGTATTCCAATTGACGCCGATAGAAGGCTCGCCGGCGCTGGTGGCAATTCCGGCGGGAGGTACCAGGTTCTGGTAGGTTTGGGAAACAGACGCTGAAGAAGCGAACAGGACGGCAGAAAGCAGCAGAAAATACATCGGGTGGATCTTGCGCACGAGATGTCTCCTTGAAGAAGTTAGCAGCAGGGGAACGCGGGAAAGTAATTATGCGCTCAAGAACTCACGGCATGATTACTTATCGATCCTTGGTTAATAATGATGCAGCGCCCTGGCGCAGAGATGGCGGGCTTCTCTGATGGCGCGGGGGTCAATTTCCCGAACTGGGCTTCTTATGAGTCTCAGGTTTTTCCGCAAGATGAACTAAGTCGTTACATTTGTCACATTGCCGGAAATACTTTTGTTAACGTATCCTTGAGCCTGGCAGACTACCTTGGAACTAATCCTTAATCTCGTTTGGGCCGGAATTGCGGCTACCCTGCTGCTTTTCTGGACAAGGCCTTGTTTCACGCGCGCCAACGCGCGAAAGTCGGGCATTGCTCTGCTGGCTTTATTGTGTGTCATCTGCATTCTGTTCCCCGTTATTTCAATGACGGACGATCTCAACGCGAGCCCCGCAGAACCGGAAACAGTGAAGTCGCAACTGGCGATGGCCGCACCTTTTCTGCTGATCAGCAGCTTGTGGATGCTGGTGTATGACCCGAATGCATCTGCTTTTCGCCACGAGATTGAGGCCCAGGAAGATTTTGGTCCTCCGTCGCACGCATTTCTTTCCTTCTTTCTGACGCGCCGACCTCCGCCGCTCCAGTTCGCATAGGCGTCTGTTCCCAACGTTTTCCCGGTTCGATCAGCTTTGATCGTAGTGATCTATTTCGCCTTGCGGCCGCTGCCGGAGAAACATTCAAGATCCATGGCACGAACAACAAGAAGCCAGATGCGTTCTGGCGTGGAGGTTTTTATGTTTGAAGGAATCATGCAACCGATGCACCTGCTGGTGATTTTGGTAATCGCACTCTTATTTTTTGGTCCCTCAAAGCTGGGAGAACTGGGCAAGGGGCTGGGCGACGGAATCCGGCATTTCAAGAATGCAATGAAAGAAGGGTCAGAACCGGCGGCGCCTGCGGCCACAGCGGAGAAGCCGCAGGAGCAGAAATAACAGAATCTGCGGGAACATTGACTTTCTTCCCCCAGTAAAGAAGGCCGGCGCTAACATGGCGCTGGCCTTTGTTTGTTCTGGTTAGCGATGGTCCGCGCTTATTTCTTTGCGGGCGCAGGCGTTAGATCGGAAACCGGCAGGTCCCAATGCGCCAGCGGTGAGCATGGCAGGTATAATCGCCGCGCGAACTCATTATGAAAATCGAGCTTTGAGGGAGACAAATATGGCAGGCTCCGTGAGGCTGTTGGTACCTGTGGTATTGGCATTTGGGTTGTTCCCGCTGTTACCGGTTGCGGCCACCGCTCCCGTGCCCGCGAAATCGCCAGCTGGACCGGTCATCACCGGAGTTACGCTGAATCCCGCCGCAACTCAACTGCAGCAAACCTGCCCCGCGGTGCTGGTTTTCCATGGCGATATCACCACCACGCGCCCCGCCACCGTTACATACACATGGGTGGATTCCCATGGCCGGACTTGGCCGGAACATCGGCGGAGGCTCTCACTTTCCGGCGTGAGCGCCGTGAGCCACAAATGGAAGTTAGGGAAGCCGGGGAGAACGGTGGATGAATGGGTGCAGCTCAAGGTAACTTCGCCGGAGCAGAAATTATCGAACAAGGTTCCTGTGCACTTCACGTGTGTCAAGTAGAGTTTGCCTGGCTCTTACTGAAGCGCAGAAATTGCCACTCTGTTCCCTTGAACGGTATGACCGCGAGTTTCATGATTCCTTGTCAGCCCGGCCATGGGCGGCGCAGCGGGAGCGCGAATCATAATAGGAGAAAGCAGGAGGGTCGTTTATGTTTTTCTCCTTTGCGGCGATGCGAAACTGAATTTTGACACGGCTGCGGTGGAATCTTTTTCCCATTTCAGCCCGAAAGAGTGATCTCGGCTCTGAGTGTAAACGCCGGATGGCGACCGTCAAATGATTTGAACAATCAGCACACAGCGTCTTTCTGCAACTTTCCTTCGATGTGTGCATCTGGATAGCGAGGCCCGATTGCCTAGAGGAGACAAGTCATGTCCTACAGCATATCCACCTTGCTGCTTCGTAATTTGAGCGACGTATTTGGCGAAAATGACCCCGTGCGCCGGCGCGCGGCCATTGACGACATCTGGAATGAAGATGGTGTGTTCTACGATCCCAACGGAGGCATCTACCGAGGCCGTGACGAGATTGATCGTATTGCTGGTGTGATAAAAGCAACACATCCAGATTTCAAATACCAGCCCCTCTCCCCTCCCGAGGAATTAAGTGATGCCGGACGGGTTCGATGGGTATCTGGCACTCCCGGCAAACCTCCAGCTTACGCGGGAACCGATTTTGTCTTTGCCCGGAACGGTCGCATTGCTGCGATCTATATGTTTTTCGACAGCCTGCCCTGAACTGGGCTCTACTGCCCAAGATACACGAATCACGAATCGGTTAAGAGCTGAGCTGTTTCGGCTGATTTCGCTTGACTTTCGTTGCGCATTGTGCTAACTTAAGTCATTTAATTGCAGTGGTTTAGGCTCGTCTGTGGTGTTGATCTCGCTTTGTGGGGATGCCGCTGGGATGATGTGCGATAAGTGCTTTGGAATCCTAGTTGAGGGGGGAGGGGGCTAAAGATCGGGTGATCTGGTGATCGCGCGTGATCCGGTGATCGGAAAACCAAGGCTTACCGCGGATTGACGCGGATGAACGCGGATCAGGGAATGGGGCCGGAATGTCAATCGCTGCACCCTAAAGTGAGACAGGGGTGCACCTCAAAAGTCACGCCAATCTCTGCCCATCCACGCGAAAAACGCGCGTGGACGGGGCCCGGCTGGGATGGTCTGGGATGCGGTGGGATGAACGGGGAGGGGGTAGGCAGAGATTGCCAGAATCGCCGGAATTGCCAAAATCGATAACGAGAACCGAACCTCGCCGCAGATTAACGCAGATATACGCAGATCAGGAATGGAATCGATAGGACTAATGAGAGATAGAGGGTAAGGCCGAATCGTAACCCTTACAATAAATAGTAGCGGGAACCCTGCGGGGTCTCGACCAGAAGAAGATGAAATCATTTCTAGAGACAGTTCGCGAGCGCGTTGTTATCTATGACGGCGCCATGGGCACGGAGATACAGGAGCGGCATCCCTCCATGGATGACTTCTGGGGCAAAGAGAATTGCTCTGAAGTTCTGGTGCTGAGCCGGCCCGACATAATCAAAGATATTCATGCGGCCTATTTCAAGGCCGGGGCTGACGTGGTGGAAACCAACACGTTTGGCGGCACGCGCATTGTACTGGGCGAATTTGACCTGGCCGACAAAGTCCATGAGATCAATAAGCGCGCGGCCGAGCTGGCGCGTGAAGTGGCGCATGATTTTTCCGCCAATGGCAAGCCGCGATACGTGGCGGGATCGATTGGGCCGGGAACGAAATTGCCGTCGCTGGGACAGATCAGCTATGACGATATGTTCAACGCCTATCTGGAGCAATCGCTGGGACTGATAGATGGCGGCGTGGACATTCTGCTGATTGAAACCTGCCAGGACATTCTGCAGACAAAAGTTTCCGTGGCTGCGGCGTTTGAAGCCATGAAGCAGCGCGGCAAGCGCATCCCGGTGCAGGCGCAGGTGACGTTGCAGGAGTCCGGCACGATGCTGCTGGGCACGGAAATTGGCGCGGCAGAGACAGCGCTTGAGCCCTTCGACTGCGAAATCATCGGCCTGAATTGCGCCACGGGCCCGAAAGAAATGAACGATGCGGTGCGCTACCTGGCGCACAACGCGCCGAAAGAAATTTCAATCCTGCCTAACGCCGGCCTGCCGGAGAACGTGGGCGGCGTGGCGCATTATCGGCTGACGCCGCAAAGCCTCGCGGAGTGGCACAAGAAATTCATTACGGAATATGGCGTGAGGATCGTGGGCGGATGCTGCGGCACCAATCCGCAGCACATCAAGGCCGTCGCCGATCTGTGCGCGAACCTGGAACCGGCAAAACGTGAAGTGCAGGTCACGCCTTCGGCTTCCAGCGCCTACAGCACCATGCCGCTTGATCTTGATCCCAAGCCGTTGATCGTGGCGGAAGAGATGAACACCACCACGCGGGTGGAGGCCTTCAAGAACATGGTCCGCGAAGGCAAGTAT
>Ga0209060_10001167_pt1 | contig 31019 bp, 27 predicted proteins | sample Coa_R1_8_FD_187155 | JGI IMG/M metagenome (GOLD analysis project Ga0209060, IMG submission 187155) | Surface soil microbial communities from Centralia Pennsylvania, which are recovering from an underground coalmine fire - Coalmine... | ecosystem: Environmental > Terrestrial > Soil >...
CTGAAGGCGGAAGTAATTGAAAAGATGTGGGAGCAAATAACGAGTTGGCAACTTCGGCGGAGAGGGGCAAGTGACGATTCAGGGAGCAAGACTTGCGTGGCTGGCTCGCTTTCCGCCGATTAAAATAGGATGTTTGGGGGCATGTGGAAGAGCCGTCCTTTAGGGCGGCATAAAAGCGATTCCTCTAAAGCCTGTATATCCATTTATTTCCAGATTCTCCTTGGTCGAAACACTAAAGTAACCAGGGAGATTCCACCCTGGGTGAGTATCATTGTTTTAGGACTATCGACGGAAGTTCTAGTGTTAGAATCCGGTCAAAGCAGCGGAATAACCGGCAAATAATACAGAGACAACCGTCGTCCACGATCTTGTTGCGCCGTTTTTTCGAGCGCAAACACGATAGCTGGCTGTTCGTTCCCCCAGGGACAAAATGACCGTTGACCAGCGATAGGCCACCATGGAATCCCTCCAGCAAACGCCGCATTTAACTCAGGGCCAGAGGTCCGTGATGGCCGCTGTCGGCTCCGATGCGATCACGGCCATGTCGGTGCGGCTGTGGGAAGAGGGTGGAGCGCCGGATAAGCTGCACGATTTTGCCTGGGAGCCGGATGGCCCGGTTGCAACCTTGCTCCTGGAACTGATCCGTGAAAATCAAGGCAAGATTGCCGAAGCCCGCCGCAATCAACTCCAGGCTCTCTTTGAAAACCCGCTGAAGGCCCTTTCCGCAGCCAAGTTGCTACAGCAGCGGCTACAGGCGCTCGGAACCGGATCCTCTCCCCGCCGTGCACTGGCCGCGGTTACCGTGCATAGCTGGTTTGGGCAGGCTGCGGCCACGCTGAACCCCGACGATACGGCAAGTGGAATCGTCCCTCCTGCGTTCCTGTTGGGCGATGCGGATCCGCGCCAAATCCTGGTTGCCGAAAGCATCTATGGCGCGGCCAAAAGCGTTCCCAGTTTTGAATTCAGCTCCACCCCCGTACGCCTTCCCGGCGATAGCGGGGTTGCCGAGGCAATGTATGAGCTGCACTGGACACCTCCCGCGCCCGCCGCTTTGTCTGTTCAAGATTCGGCATTGAAAGCCGCGCTCGGCGACCGCTATGTGATTCAGGCGGAACTTGGCCGGGGCATGATGGGCGTTGTCTACAAGGCTCAAGATCAATGGATCGGGCGTACGGTAGCTCTCAAAACCATCCTGCTCGATCGCAGCGCGGATCGGGCCGAATTGGTGGAGCGGCTCAAACAGGAAGCCAAAGCCGCCGGTGGCCTCGATCATCCCAATATCATTACCATCTATGACGTAGGAGAGGGCGACGGGCTCGTTTACCTGAGCATGCAATATGTTGAGGGCGTGACCCTTGGTGAGTTGCTTGCCGGCCGCCGCCTGGCTCCGCTGCCGACGCTCATCTCTTACGCCGAGCAGATTTGCGCCGCGGTCGGTTTTGCGCACCAGCGCGGAGTGATTCATCGAGACCTGAAACCCTCGAATCTCATGCTCACGAGCCAGGGAGCCATCAAAGTTCTGGATTTTGGCATTGCAAAATTCGGCGACGCGGGCATGACCCAGGTGGGGCTGGTCGTTGGAACTCCAACCTACATGGCCCCGGAGCAGGCTACCGGAATCGGAGTCGATCATCGCGCGGATATTTTTGCTCTGGGCGCGGTCTTCTACGAACTGTTTACGGGAGAAAAAGCCTTCAGGGCTCCCAGCGTCACCGCCATCTTTTATAAAGTGATTCACGAGGACCCGGCGCCTCCATCTACGCTTGAAAAATCTTTGCCGCGCGGCATCGACCTGATTATCCGGCGGGCGCTTTCCAAAGATCCGCAGCACCGCTTCCAAAGCTGCGAAGAGATGGGCCAGGCGTTCCACGAACAGGCACGCTTGCTGGCCTCCGGCGCCGCTCCTCAAGAGTTGTCTCCAAGCGCCCCTGGCAGCATCCCGGCGCGGAGCAAGGCCCCGATAACAACCGGTGCAAGGGCCATCAAGTTTCGTAAGTCGCGGCGGCCTTTTTGGATCGGCGTGACCATAGCGCTGCTGATCGTGGCTGCGAGCCTTGCCAGTTGGGCGTTGCTGATCAAGTCTCAAACCGGGGCTTATCCGCCGCTGGTGGAGAAACTATCGGCGGCGATTCGCAACCTGGGAGGAACCCCGGCGGCGTCCTCCACATCGAGCCTGCCACCGGCCACTGGGACTGACGGGGCTGGCAACGCGCCGGCTCAGAATTCGGTGGATCCGGGTTCCGCAACCCAAGGTTCCGCGAGTCAAGGTTTAGCAAATCAAGGTTCAGCAAATCAATCGGGAGACGCTGCCGCGCGAGATTCCGGGGCGGGCAATGGCTCTCCGGTTTCGTCATCTGGAGACTCGCCCACTGGCGATGGCGCAAAATCGCAGACAGAAGGCCAGCAGAAGCAACCTACAGTCGGCGCTCCCGTCGATGCTGATGCTACACACGCGCAGAACCCCGCTGGGCCTCCCTCATCCGATCAATCTTCACCGAATCAAACCCCTCCGGCGCGATCCAACGGCGTAGACGCTGGCGCCAACGGTTCTGCCGCCGTGCCCAGGGAAACCACCTCCGAAAAGCCTTCAGCCGCGGCGGCCCGCAAGCACGCCAAGCCTACTGTAAGCGGAGACGCTTCCAATTTTGAGGGCTTCAGCCGCCAGGATATTCCAAGCCTGCTGGCCAAAGCGGACGCCGCCGCCGGGCGCGGTGATTATCCGCTTGCCAAGTACGAATACAACATTATCTTGAAACTGGATCGCCAGAATGCCGCTGCTAAAACAGGGTTGCGCAGGGTCCTGGAAGCGGAAAAGGAAAAAACACGCGAATGACTTCGCTCGTAAAACACCGGTCGCCGACACCCGCCGCGCGAATCATGAAGGAAGGCCATTCCACGGAGCATTGGATGACATGTGAGCCAAGCGTCAACTCGAAATAAAATCGAGGCCTAGACCGCAAATCCTAGACAACAAAACATTCCTTCATAGATAGTTGAGTGACGGAATCGATGAACGAAGAATGATGACCGTTCCAACTATGTTGACCCAAAGCCTTCCCATGCGAATCCATCGAATCACGAAAGCCGCAATTTTCTCCCTTTTCTTCTTCCTCGGTAGTCCATTGTTCGTGATGGCCCAAGATCCTGGCCTGGCCGATCTTGCTCGTGAACAGCGGAATGCAAAACAGACGGATACCCCGGCGCAGGCCGATCCGTCCCATCCCAATCTCTCTCAAGGAAAAGGCATCGGTGAACTGGCCCGCGAGCGGCGCTTGCTGAATAAGCCCGCCGAGGTCAAAGTTACGGAAGCCGAGTTGCAGCACGTCTTTGCCTCGATGAACGAGATCATTACGTTCGCCACGGACGATACCGGAATGTTTTCTCTCCATCCGGTCAAGCGGCAGTTGGTCGGCCAGGACGAAGTTGCCCGCCGCGAAAAGGAGGCGCTCGCGGATAGCGAGGAGGCCAAGCGCACCAAGCGTTCCGAACTTGTTCTTAAGAAGTTCGGCCTTTTCCCGCGCAATCTCGATCTGAAAGCCCTCCTTCTTGAAGGCAGCGGAAAAAGTGTGGCTGGTTTTTACGATCCTCGAACCAAGACCCTCAACCTGCTGAACTGGATCGACCTGGAGGCGCAGCGCCCGATCATGGCGCATGAACTGACCCACGCCCTGCAGGATCAGAACTACGACTTGACGAACTGGGCCGGCTTCAAGCGCCGCACACAGCCGATCGTTTCCAAGATGCGCGTGGAAGACGATAATGGGGAAGAGAACCTCTCCCGCCGGGCAGTCGTTGAGGGCCAGGCGATGATCGTCTATTTCGACTACCTCCTCCAGCCTTTCCGTGTCAGGCTAGCGGATAATCCCCTGGCCATCGATTTCGTGAAAAACAATATGGAACCGGCGTATGAGCATCCGGTAACCATGCGCAATGCTCCGTTGCTGCTCATCGATACCGCGATTTTCCCCTATCGAGAAGGCCTCAACTTTGAAATGGAACTACTGAAGAAGGGCGGCAAGGATATGGCTTTTGCCGGAGCATTTACCCGTCCGCCGCACAACACCCACGAAGTTCTGGAGCCCTCCGCGTACTTCTCCGAAGAGAAGCGGCCTGCGAGCGTAATGCCCGATCTCACGCCGGTGCTGGCAGACAAATTCGAGCCTTACGACTCCGGCGGCATGGGCGCGCTCGAAGCCCGCGTGATGGCGCGCGAATATGGCCGCGACAACGATACGTTTGTGATCGAGCCCGCATGGCAGGGTGGTTCCTATGTTGCTGTCAAGCGCATCGCGACTCCCGCCCTCGATCCGGAGAAAATGACTACCGCCGACGTGTCGATGCTCTACGTCTCGCGATGGAAATCGGCGGAGGCCGCAGATCGCTTTGTCGAACTCTACAAAAAATCGCTCGGCAAGCGCGTTACGGTAAAAGATGAAAGTCCCGTAGGCCAGGCAAGCTGCCTTTCCAGCGGCAAGTGCCCTGTTTCGGGAACGAAGGTCAACACCAGCGAAGGGCCGGTATTTCTTGAAATCTGGCCAAACCACCTGGTCTTTATCTCCCATAGCTTTGACGACGAGACGGTTGCCCGCCTCCGGCAAGCCGTGATGAACCATACGCAGGGCCCTAAGACCAGGGCCTCGGCCACTCCCGATCGCGAACTCAAAGACCTGAGCGAAAGCCTTTACGACTTGCCCGCGTTCGCAGCCTTTCAATCGAACCTTCAGCGCGAGATCATGGATTCACTATCCGCGCTTCGTCCTCAATGATCGCTAGATAAATGATCGCTAGATACTAGATAGAAGATTGATGCGGCTTCTCCACGGTCGTGGACAAGCCGCCCTTTAGAGTCTGTGTGATAGCCCCGGAAATCGCCTGCTGCGAGCACCAGCAGAATCTGGTTCTCACGGGAAAGTGGGTGCCCCATCCTTTGTGGAGAGCGCATTCTTGGTTTTTGCGCTCGGAGCAAAGGGTGGGTTCTCATGAACCCATGCAGGCATCCCGACTCAACAAAATTCTGAATCTTTCCCCCCTCGGTCCGCATCTGAGACACAAACCAAGTAGTCCGTAGTGACCGCACTGTGCTGGTATCCCCGTCAGAATTAAGGTGAAACCCCGTCTTTGATCGCAGCGCAATTGCCGATCAAAGAAATCGGGGGTTTTTCCTCAAAATATTTTTTCGACTCGCGCGTCTACAACAATAGATGGACAAGGCGCTGGACAATCAATGGACGATTGCGGAGCAGGACCGGCAAATCTCCGAAGCGATCAAGCGGGAGCAGAGCCGGCTCCGGAACTTCATCCGCAGGCGTGTGGCCGACCGGGGAGACGCCGAAGACATCCTGCAAGAGGTCTTCTACGAACTGGTTGAAGCCTATCGCCTGATGAAGCCGGTGGAGCAAGTAACCGCCTGGCTCTTCCGAATCGCTCGCAATCGAATCACCGATCTCTTTCGCAAACGGCAGCGCGAAGCGCTTCGAGCCGGAACGGAAACGGCTACCGCGGAAGGAGAGCCCCTCAGCCTGGATGACCTGCTGCCTTCGCAAGACGGTGGGCCGGAGGCGGAATATGCGCGGGGCCTGCTTCTGGAGGAGTTAAACGCTGCCCTTGATGAATTGCCCGAGGAGCAGCGTGAGGTCTTCGTTGCTCATGAGCTGATGGGTTACACGTTCAAAGAGATCTCCGCCCAAACCGGCGCCGGGCTCAATACGTTGCTCTCCCGCAAGCACTACGCGGTGGGGCACCTGCGAGAGCGGCTCCAGGCCATCTATAACGAATTCAAGAATCGCGAAGGGTAATGGAAATGAAACTACATTGGGTTGCAAAGTGCATCAAGTTCGCCTTGTTTGCAGTGGTGTTTGTGGGGGTGGCTGGTTATGTGGTCATGAGCCTTTGGAACTGGCTTGTGCCCGGCTTATTTGGCTTTCATGCTGTCACCTTTTGGCAGGCTGTGGGGCTTTTGATCTTGAGCAAAATTTTGTTTGGCGGCTTCCGCGGAGGCCATGGTTCCCATGGACACTGGCGCGGCCGCATGATGAAGCGCTGGGGGCGAATGTCCGCCGAAGAGCGCGAGAGATTCCGCGAAACAATTCGTGGGCGCTGCGGCGCATTTGATGCTCCCGCAACGGAGACCAAGGCGTAATACGGACCAAGGCGCTCCGGTTGTTATTCGTCTTTTGTTCGCCTAAAATATTGGGAACATTGGGACCCATCTTTACCCGCCATGGCCGGAAGCCTGGCGGCGGATCTTTGAGGGAAATTGGAATGGCTTTGAAAATTACGGTCGAAAATCATGGGGAAGAAACGATTCTGCGCTGTCAGGGCAGGATTATTCGCGGCGACGATACTACGCTGCTGGAGGCCGCGATTCAGCAGGAAACTCACAACATCGTTCTGGATTTCTGTGAGGTCGAAGCAATCGACGCGGCGGGAATCGGCGCCCTGGTCGTGTTGCAGGCCGCCGGCATTTACTTGAAACTCATCAATCCCAACGAGCAGATAAGAGGAGTGTTGAAGCTTACCAAGCTCGATACGATCATTGAAATAGACAAATCCAAGCCGAACCCGGAGGTGGCAATGGGTGAGTGGAGCCGCGAAGGACTGCCTGCTCCGCCGGGCGCGTCGTCGTGTTGCAAGGGTTGAGCCACGATCAGCTGTGCTAAGACTTCTTACCTCTTGAATCGTCGATTATTGCAACGGCAGAAGCATCCCTGCTTATTTTGCGTTGCTGTCGTTGGTTCACCTTCTGAACATCCGATGATAAGCTCTCTGCCTCACCCAGGTAGACTCTAACACGCAAGAGATTTGTTGCTTAGTGTTTTCTACGGTTAGATTCAAAGAGGCCGCCATATACTATTTTGGGTTGCTTTGGGGGAAAGTGTATACAGCTCTTTGAATGCGCTTTCATTCCGCGTGAACGCATTCCACATTTCGGGCATGTCTTCATTTTTACCGTGGCTTTGTTCTTTTTTGTTTTCTTCTTACTGTGTGCAGATTGATTTTTTTCGGGCTGAGAATCTTCAAAAGGCTTTACCCATTCAGAACCGCGAGCGCGGCTTAGGCTATCTTGGCGGACCCGATCCCAATTCATTCTCCCGCTCATGACTTACCTCTTTCGACCCCAATGAAGTCTAGCAAATCGATAGCCGAAAACGTCCCATTTATATATGCTCGCCGCTGAAATCCTGGGGTTTCAATCTATTTACTGGATTCGAGGTTTTTAACCGGCAGAGAATCGCGTCTACGAAAGTTCCTCAAGTGCTGCCGCCAACTGCTCCACGCCCATGCGGATTTCACGCGGATTGATTGCCGCAAACCCAATCTGCAAACCCTCCCTCAAGCCTGGCATACGGCCCCTCAGGCTGGGCGTACGGCACGATCGGCTGAGCGGAGTTACGTCGATCTTCCGGGTAAGCGCCGCTTTGGCGGCCAGTTCGCCATTCAACCCCTTTTGCAGCCAGCCGACTGTCTGCAGACCGGCCTCCACCTCCGAGATCTCCAGGATTCCGGCTAGGTGGGTTCTGGCGCTTTCCATGAGCACCGCGAGCCGCTCAGCATAGACTTCGCGCATCTTGCGGAGATGCCGCGCAAAATGTCCTCCCTCCATAAAGTCGTACAAGACTGCCTGTTCCAGCAGAGGAGCGTGGCGGCTGGTCACCGATTTTGCGGCGGCAAACTTGGGCGCCAGGTCGCCGGGCAATACCATGTATCCCAAGCGCAGGGCAGGGAACATGACCTTGCTGAAACTGCCTGCAAACAGTACTGTGCCGTGTTGGTCCAAACCCTGCAAGGCCGGAACCGGCCGCAGGGAGTATCGAAACTCGCTGTCGTAGTCGTCTTCAAAGATCAGTGCTTCATGCGCCCGTGCCCAATCGAGCAGAGCCAGCCGCCTTCGCAAACTGAGCGTGGGGCCCGCGGGGAACTGATGCGCCGGAGTTACGTATAACAGGCGTATATTGCTTGCTCCGCGAGGCAGTTGCACGCCTTCACTGTCCACCGGCAGGGCCGAGATCTTCGCGCCTGCGGCGTCAAACGCGGCGGAGGCTCCACCGTAGCCTGGTTCTTCCACGCCCACGCGGTCACTGGGATTGAGGAACACTCGTGCCGTCAGGTCAAGCGCCTCCTGCACTCCCGAAACAATCACCACCTGCTCGGGCACACACTTCACGCCCCGCGACGAACACAGATAATCGGCTACCGCCTTACGCAAAGGCGGATATCCCTCGGCCCCGCAGCCCATAAGAAGAGCCGTCGAAGCGCGGCGCAGCCTGCGCGCTGTGAGCTGTGTCCATAGGTTTACCGGGAAGAGGTCGAGAGCCGGAAGATTGCATCGGAAGGCGCGCGTAGGACGCATCTCGAAGTTCGGCAAAAGCTTGATCCGGTGGCCATAGTCGGAGAATTTTCGGCGCGGGGGCATTGCCGCTTGCGGCTTGGGCAGCGATGCACCCGCAACCTGAAGTAGCTTTTCCGGCAGAACCTTGCTGACGTAGGTACCCGATCCGATGGAGCCTTTGAGGTACCCTTCCGCTTTGAGCTGCTCGTAGGCGTTCACGATCGTTCCCCGCGATAAGCCGTATTGGTGCGCCAGATCCCGCGTTGCCGGAAGACGCGCTGCCGGACGAAGGCGGCCCTCTAGAATCTCGCTACGAATCGCCTCATAGAGCCATCGGCTTGCGGGTACGTGTGCCGCCGGAGCCGCCAATGTCAGTTCAAGACCCGCACTTTGCTTTCCCATAGAAGACTCGCCACAGAAGGTTCGTCAAAGAAGCCCCCATAAAGACTTGCCATAAATAAGGCTCGTCCTAAAAGTGGTACATCCAGAATATCGTAAGTGGATCTTTTGGATTGGTCCATTAAGCGATAGCTTTGAGCTAGTTCTCACGGGAAAGTGGGTGCCCCATCCTTATGTGGAGAGCGCGCTCTTGGTTTTTGCGCTCGGAGCGAAGGGTGGGTATTCGTTAATCCGAGCAGGCACCCTAAACCCCTACCGGATGCGCGGCCGCTTCCCGCGTACGAAGGACATTTTGAGACCACTTACAAAAGGAGATAACAAATTGGCTTTAACAAAAAACACGATTAGAAGAAGTTCGATCGCCGCAATTCTGCTTGCCACCTTATTCACCCTCTGCCGGTTCTATGGACAAGCACCTTCCGCCAAGCCTGCCGGGGCGCAAACCCGCCTCGCATTGCAACAAGCGATTTCGAAGATGAATGGAGACTCCCTCAAAGTGTCCGTGGTGGAGGTAACCTATGAGCCCGGCGCCTCCTCTGCCCGTCATAGCCATCCTTGCCCTGTAATTGGATATGTCCTCGAAGGCGTCCTCCGAAGCCAGGTACAAGGACAGCCCGCCGCGCTCTACAAAGCCGGAGAGACGTTTTATGAACCGGCCAACGGAGTTCACGAGATTTCTGCCAACGCCAGCACCACGCAGCGCGCCCGGTTCGTTGCCTACTTTCTCTGCGATCACGATACTCCGCTCTCGGTTGCCGCCGCCGCCAGCGAGCAGCAAAAGGAGCATCAATGAACGCTGTGGTATCGAACCATCGGGAATCGGCTATGTGGACCCGGCTTACGGCCTTCACGCGGAGCGCGCGAGCGCAGCGGCTAAGCCTTCTTTATGCGCGCACCGCCCTGGGTGCGGCCTATCTGAACGGAATCGCTTCGCGGTTTGGCTGGTGGGGTAAAGATGTCGGCTATGGCAACTATGCCAACTTTGTGGCCTACACCGCCAAGGTCAACTCGTTTATGCCCGCCTCCACCATTCCTTTTCTTGCGTTCGCGGCCACCGTCGCGGAGCTTGTCCTGGGGATTACCCTAGTGCTCGGGCTTTGGCCGCGAGCGTCGGCAATCGCCAGCGCGGTGCTGCTGATTCTTTTCGGAACCGCGATGGCCATCTCCTTCGGAATCGTCTCGCCGTTCGATTACTCGGTGTTCTCGGCATCCGCTTGCTCGGTGCTGCTCGCAGTGTGGCCAGAACAAAACACGAAGTAAAACGCGAAGCAAAACACGGATGGAGGAACGACAGTGAATAGAGCCCCTGGAAATGTAGTGCCACGCGGCGTAATGCGTCCTCGAAGTAATGGGTGCGCAAAAGCCCTCACCGCCAAGCTTTTCGATGCCGTACTTGTCTTAGGCAGCGTCCTGATGACCTTATCTGCCGTAAGCTTCGCGTCGAGCGGCGCCGGACAAAGCGATCTACTCACCACCCGCGAAGCAGTTATGGCGTGCCTGGTTCTCCAATGACCAAAAAACGCTGAGGGATCTTGTCCCCTCAGATACGATTGTCATCAGCTCCGGCGAGCCAAAGTGGAAGCATCAGGCGGAAGTGCTGCATAGCGCCGAGGAATTCCAGGCCCAGGGCGGCAAGCTCACCCGCCTGGAGTTTCCTCGCACCGAGGTGCAGCGTCTTGGGAATGTGGCAGTGATCTACAGCGAATATGTGTTGGAGATTGAGATGGGTGGAAAGCGGTCTGTAAGTTCCGGCCGTGTCACCGAAATCTTCGTCCTGCGAAAAGGCAAGTGGAGCAATCCAGGTTGGCACACCGACTCGGAGAAGCTGGACCAGCCAGCCACCAATGCTGGCCAGAGGGCACAATAGTGAGACCCCTGCTCGATTGATGCGTTAGTCCGCTTGCTGGATCTTTAAACCAATTGCATGAGAAAACTGGGCATGATGTGAATCTAACTTGTTTTCCTAAAACTTCCACCCCTCTCACCACACCGTTCTGCTGATAGTTCTCTTGCATAAAATAAATCCGTCGATGGTCTTGACTACTATCTCGCGGCTGATCAAAATGTGTTAAATTCCCAGTCGCTAAGAATAATAACGGACCCGCGGAGCCCAACATGATTGGGATCAAAGAAATCAACAATCACTGCAGGAGCGTATATGGGAGATGGGCAATCGGTTTATCTTTATCAAACGCATTTTGCTGACAGCCATATCGTAGTAAGACTTCTTGGCTTTGATCCTACTTCTGGCCAATGCAGATTGGCTATCGATGAAAATTCTCTTAATATTGGCTTCTACTATATTTGGGTGACTTTTGCATCAGGTGACGAGACACGTATCGATTATGATGGTGGCAATCCAAATAGAAATAACCGTCCAATCATAAAATCCAACCATGTTAATGACAGCCTAAGCGGTATCCGAGCAAAGCGAGTCATAAATTGAGTAGCTCGGCTCATGTCTCGCTGCTTGACGAAATAATTGGAACTGCGATCGAACATACCCAATCGACGACAGAATTATTACGCAAGTGCTTCGTTCTTAGCTATCAGCTCAAAGATGAGCAGCTTAAAGCTTGGCTAAATCAAGAATTAGATGGCTATGCTTCTTCTGAAAATCTTCCAAAATACAGAATTATTCACATCGGCGCACTTGGTGATTTCTCTAATGGTTACTATTTACGAAATAGAGTGCCCATTCCCTCTTTGATGATGAAAAAGGAGCATCGTGATTGGGCAGAGCTCGTCTCTCTATTGGGGCCTGTAAGCGCCTATGAAGATCTAGCCCTTCGCCCAGGGGATATTGTAACTTTTCCGTGGCCCGCAAATTTGATAGCTTTATATCAACGTACATTTTTGGGTAAGGATATTGCCCTTCTCAACGCTTGGCAAGAAGTTCCAAAATCGTCTATTGTTCAGCTGCTGCACGGTATCCGGAAGCGAGTCTTGACAATGGCTCTTGAGCTTCAATCCGATTTGGGCAATCTAGATCTCAGCAAAATATCTCCATCAGAAATTCAGCGAGCTCACAGCACAATTACTCAAGTAATTTCCCCTATGATTATTGCAACAGGTGAAGCGCACATAAATTTGCACACAAGCATTGTTACTTCCGACAGAAAGCATCTCGAAGAGGTGCTTAGAGGCTACGGCTTGACGCAACAAGATTTGAAGGAGCTGTCTGAAGCAGAGATGGCCGACGGGGAACAGAAATTTGGAGATAAGGTCTTAAATTGGGTTAAGAACGCAGCCTCGAAAGTGCAAGATATTGGATTTGATGTGGCCAAAGATTTGCTGACAACCTTGTTGAAACAATATATGGGATTGAAGTGACGTTCAATTTCACTCGAACCAGCAATTGTTAAGCCCCTTTAGACAACTCTCAGTCGTCTGCCCTTCTTTGAACTCTCACAACGGTATAAATCAAAATCAATCGTTTATTTGATGGCCCTAAAAAAGGAAATCGTCCTCATTTGGCGTTCTTGGGATAACGGCCACTCCCGCACTATTTCGGGGAGATTGCATCGCCCGCTCGCACCCTCCCAGTGGCCCAACAATCCCAGAGGCGTCTCGTCTTCTGGCAAGTCCGCTTAACTTTTCCCGACGGGTTGAGCGCATTCCCAACCTTTGATCCTCGAATCTTCAGCCGGACAAGGAAGAAAATGGACAATATCGGAACTCACTACGATGTGATTGTGATCGGCGGCGGGCCCATTGGGCTCTCCACTGCCTACCACTTAAGCAAACGCAATGTTAAAACCCTCGTACTGGAGCAGTTTACCTTCGCCAACCAACTGGGAAGCTCCGCGGGCGTCTCCCGCCAGTTTCGTATTCCTTACCCCCAAGCCTACATGGTCAAGCTGGTTAAGCAGTCCATTCCGTTCTGGGATGAGCTGCAATCTCTGACTCCAGTCCCGCTGCAGGATAAGGTCGGCACGCTCTGGTTCGGCGATCCCTCGGTTCATTCCACGGAGGGCAATATTCCCGAGGCGGAAAAGGCTTTGCAGGAGGAGAACGTCCCTTATACCTCGCTAAACGCCTCGCAGATTGAGAGCCAATATCACTTCAAGAATTTGCCTTCGACATACACAGGGCTATTTCAGCCTGACGGCGCCAGTATCAATCTGAAGGCGACCATTCAGACTTTGTACAACTGGAACCTCGCTTCTCCGGTGGTCACCATGAAAGACGAAGCGCCGGTGACGCGGATCGTCGACCGGCACAAGAAGTTTGAAGTCACGACTCCCTTGGGAACATTTGTCTCCGAAAAACTGGTAATCACGCCGGGGCCGTATGTTGACAGCGTGATCCGTCTCCTTGGTTTCAAGGTCGCAGCCACCTATTGGAACATGGCTTCCGCCTTTTATAAGAAGACGCGCCCCGATATCCAATACCCCACCTGGTTTGTCTTTCAAAAGGCGCAGGGAGAAAACGGCAATCAGTTTTATGGCTTTCCCGAGGTCGTCTGGAACTATCCCGGATACATCCGCGTGGCATCCGATTTCGTGATCGAGCCGCTCACCTCGCCGGATCAGCGCACCCTCACGCCCAATCCTAAAGAGTTGGCATTCACCGCTCAATGGGTGGCGGAACACATGACCGGCCTTGAGCCTGTGCCGCACTACACCTCTACCTGCCTGGTGGCGCTCAGCAAAATTCCAAACAAGGAGCTGATCGTAGATTTCGCTCCGTCGTATGTGCCCAACTACGAAAACATCGTCCTGTACGCTACTGGCTGGGCAGGCAAGTTTGTGCCGCTGCTTGGAAAAATTCTTTGTGAACTTTCGCTCGACGGGCACACGCCGTTCGATATCTCTCACTTTAAGCTGGGCTCCACCTATTTCACGCGTTTGGAACTGGGCGCTGCGCGCTAGGGCTCTGCCGGCCTGAGCGTAGCGGCACGAATAGAGCAGGGCTGGTAAATCTTGGCATTTACCACATTGAGAAAGGAAAAATATCTATGGAAAAGAAGACATATTCAATTTTTGGCGCAGGCGCAGCCGGTCTCTACACGGCCTGGCGGCTATTGAATGGCACGCCGAAGAACGACCAAGGCAAGGCGAAACAACTGAAGAAGGGCGATACCCTCGAACTGTTCGATTGGGGACAATACGATTTCTCGAAGGCCGATCCAGGGACGCGCGCTGCCGGAGCCCGCGTTTGTACATGGCACTACCAGAATGACAAAAATAAATCCTATGTTGAACTAGGCGGCATGCGCTACTCGCTGTGGGACAGCACAGCCAAAGATGCCAATGACGGAAAGGCGCCCGGTCATCGCGTGGTAACCACCGTGATTTCGCAGCTTGGCTTGGACAAGTACTCGGTGCCCTTCAACGAGTCGACGAATCCCTTGTTCTATCTGCGCTCGAAAAATATGTACTTGAATTCAATTTCCTCCAGCAACCCTGCGCCTTACAACGCGGACAACTTTGGAGCCGATACCTCTCCGGATCAGGGATTTACTGTGGTTGAGGAACTGGCCGTCACCAGCACCTCCGGCCCTCAAACCCGCGCTGAGTGGGATGCCTTTTATGAGCACGGAAAGATCAAGGCTGAGCTTCCCGAGACCTCTGTCTTCCAAAAAGGCGATCTGCTCAAAGACATTGGCTACTGGAATCTGATGTACGACCAGCTCGGTGGAGAAGGTTATAACTACGCCGCTGACGGCAACGGATATTCCTCCAACGTCATCAACTGGAACTCCGCCGTTGCCTTTGAAGCCAACAACGAATTTACGCCTGGAACCCAGTACAGCACCATCACCATTGGCTACTCCGGAATGTTCAACGCCTTGTTCGAGGCGATCAAGAAGCTGGCGCATGAAAAGGGCGTGGACTTTCAATATCGCCCCAACACCCGCCTCCATTCCATCCTTGCTAAAGGCAGCGTGGTGCATTACACCTACGCCAAGCGGGATAATCCATGGAAGAAGGCCGGCTCCGGTATAACCAATGCTGCTTGGATGGCGATGCCGCGTTACGCCATCGATCTGGTAGCGCAGGCAACTCGCTTCGAGGAGACGGACGGGATCGATGTGTTGAATACTCACCAGGTAAAACTCTACCTGGAAGCCGCCATCATGCAGCCGTCCTATAAGGTAGGCATGTTCTTCGACTCTCCCTGGTGGCTCAATGCCACGTATCCCGCGCAGCTCACAGGCTACGTGGTGACCAATGCGGTTCTCGCTGCGCTAAAGAAGGAAGGCTTTCCCGGCGCCTACCTCAAGAAAATGGAACTCATTCTTGGAAAACCATTCTCTTCAACGGCGGATTTGATCAAGGCCGTAGAAGGGCTGATTCAAGCCCGTCTCACGGTGCCGGAAGAAGAGCAATTGTTGGCTGCCGCGCGCCGCAACACCATTGGGCCGAGCATGACGGACACGCCCATCCGCATGGCAGTCTATTTTGGAAATAATGCCCAGGACCAGACCGGAGAGCCGATTTACGGAATGCTGGCCAGTTACGACGACGAGACCTTCACGACTTTCTGGCGCGAACTGGAGCTTGGTCCTCACGAGCAGCGCACCAATCCTACCTCAGACGACTTCCAGCCTCTGATTGGCCCCCGTAAAGTGCCGGCCAAGATGGTCAAGATGCTACGAAAGCAGCTTGCCGAGCTTCACTATGGCCCCAACGCCGACTATAGCTATGTTCCTGAGCCGAAAGAAGCCGCTTATGTCGACTGGTCTCTACCGCCCTTCAGCGCCGGATATCATGCCTGGGCCGCGCACTACAATATCGCGGATGTTCAGCAGAAGATCCGCAAGCCTTCGCAGCTCATTGAGGGAGCCGACGTCAACATCTTCATTGTGGGCGAAGCCTACTCCAACGATCAGGCTTGGGTGGAAGGAGCCTACTGCACCTCGGAATCGGTGCTGAACGACTTCTTCGAGATCGAGCCGATTATCGACGATACACACTATCCCTTCATCTGCCGCAACAAGATTGGAGCGATAGCTGCTACGCAGCAAGGATAAAAGGGCTAAAACTGAAGCGCTGCGGGATTCGCCTGCAGCGCTTCATTGCTTTATTCATTGCTTCCTTGGTCCACTGCTTCGAAGCGTCTTTAGAAAAAGAAGGTTCCTTGTAACATTGCTGCGTTTCTGGCCCCCGAGGTTATGGCGCGGATTGCCCGCGTCAAAAATATAGCCGGACTACTTTGGGGGTTGACGCAAGGCAAACTCAAGCCCGCGCTCAGTCCATAGCCAAAGGGCGCTCTCCGTTCGGTATCCCGACGGGGCGACATAGACAAAACCTTTCATCGGGCGTCCTGTGAAATTCATGGGCCGGGCATGCGGCTGGCGAAGAGCATCTTCCAATCCATCGGGTCCAGTGCGAACCACCAGATCGCTGCCGACGATCCCGCAGCACATGTGCCCATTGACCATGAAGGCAAGTCCCCCGAACATCTTCTTCTCAACGACAGAGTGGTCTCCCCGCAGGAGCTTTCGGACACGATCGGCTAAAGTTTCATTGAAAGGCATGGCTCACCGCTAGCCATTGATCCATGAATCGATGGTCGCTGATCGTTGACTACTAGATGCATCATGCGAACGACTTCACGCCGGTGCTGAGGTGATAAATCGCTACACCCGGACATTCGGCAACCATCAACTAAAAAATGGAAGGATCCTTGGCCGCGATGATGATATCAATGATTCAGCATGGATGCCTGCGACAGCGTGCTCCAAGGGAGAGCAAGCTCATAAGGGCAAGTGGACTTGCTACAGTAAGAATCCCGGCGGCCGAGTGGGCCGTCGGGACTGTTATCGGACGCACGCCAAGGACAAGAGGCCGAAGCCTCGTGGCAATGGAATTAGCCTTGGAGGGATATTTCAGCCGTGTTCGCGTTCTGTTGGCTATCTGCGCTCATCCATACCCACTGGCTGCCATCGCCGAAGATGGAATAGGTAGTAAAAGTACTGGTGGTGGAGTTGACGTTATAGTCAATTCCCGATCTGACTGTGCCGACGGGCACAATGTTCCTTAGGGGATTCGGTCCGGCATTCACGACATTGACCTGTGCGTGTTCTTCGCGGAATTGGAGAGAGATGAATTGGGTGATAACGCTTCGGATGGTGACGAAATGCCGGCGGCTTGCGGGAACGCTGAAATACCTGGTAGCTTTGCCGAATTCATAAAACTTGCCATCGGCGGGAAGCTCTCTGTTGACGATGCCCGCGGTGTTCGTTGGCATGGAAACGCTGCCTAGCCATGCCTCAACCTTGGGAGAGCCGGCGGCTGCCAGCAGAACGGCTTCAACTGTGGTGGAATCGCTGCCGGTGAACAACGCAACGGATGCCAAACCCTCGTTCGCCGTGGTGCCGGGAACGACGACTGGCGCATCGAACTGGTTGCCTACCAGGATTTGTACGGTCGTCGCCTGCTGATTTTGAGCGCCGTTATAGAGAATAGCCGCGTAGATCTGTCCCGGAACCAGCTTCGTGCATCTCGCGCTCTGGCCGCCGGTAAGGGTGATCCGTCGCCCGTCATCCCATGGAATGACGCCCGCATCGGGCACTGCGTGGAAGCTATGTCTTGGAGATGTCGCAACAGTTGCCATGTAGTCGCTCCTTATTTGTTTTTGAGTTGGTGAGCGAGGCTATGAAGATCTGGGAACCAAATTTCAGTAGCTCGCTCTGGGCACGAGAACGATGCATATCGTCTCGACCCTTTGCGAATATATAACAAAATAGCTTATTTATTTCATATTAGTAATAATTAACTGCAATACTATTTACAACAACATTGTAGAGCTTTAATAGCATAGATTAGCTTGATCGGTACTTGTCGCTTCCGTTCGCAGACGTTGTGAGAGGACGCTCAACATTTAATCTTGCCGTGGGCGAGCTATGAGCATGCTTTGTCTGCGGCTGTTATTTCCATCTCGGCAAGCTATCGAGTGTTAATGCCTGCTCGCATCGAGCTTAAGAAAACCTATCAATCGACATCAGGCTGCCGGCAAACCACGCGCAAGTGAGACAAAGTCGTAACATCCAGAAGATAGCTACGAGGCGCATAAGGGGAAAGCACTAAGACTTTTTTCGATGTCAGTGGAGAGATAGGCTTCTCTACCTGGAATGGAATGTGAAAAAGCAGCGGCGGGTGGGTGAAAGGGTTAAAGGTTGCGGCATTTCATCACGATCTTCAGGGCTTTGAGGCCCGATATGAGGAGACCTTGGGATTCGATTGAGTTTTCTGAGGAGATCGCTTATGAGCCCGACGAACCCGAAAGCCCCGCAATCCCCGCTATTCTGGGAGGACTATAAGTTTTGATCATCGGGAGCTAAGGGAGCTCGCGGATTGCCAGTTGTGCGGAGTCCTTCGTCGTCTGCTCACAGACATGGCCGAGGATTAGAAGTCGTCTCGATTCGTCCTTACCCCAGGCCATTGGATCCCTCATAAAGCCTTACTCAAGCTGGAGGATGAGGATTTCCTCTGATTTCCTTGCTTTCTAAAGAAGTGCTTAGCCTAGAGCCGTTGCGCCCGGGCTTCGTAGGCTGCGGAAGGCTTCGAACGGTGTCTAGGAGCGTTCCGATGCTGCCTTCATTGCAGCGGCCAGGGCATTCACCATGAATTCCCGATGAAAGTATTAGAGAACGATAGGCAAAAAAACAGATCGGGAGGGAATGGCAGAAAAATACGCTCGGGGATGGGAAATTTTTCTGTCGGCGTCGGCCTTATTTTTTAGGAATCATTGCTGTGCGGACTGTCGATCAACAATGAATCTGCACACAAAAGATATAAAGAATAAAAGCCGAAAGCCGAAAATCCTCCCTGAGCGGTGGCGCTGCCTGCCTCCCCGGTTTAAGTCTTCGGCTGTCGTGGGTCATTACGAATGGATGCTCACCGCTGGCCGAGCCGATTTTGAAGTTGTTCCACCACACTCTCCAAATCCGGATAGCCCGCCCCAAACGATCGCGTGAACCAGTTTCCGCCGCGTTCGGAGATCTTCTCGCCATCGGCGAGTACGTCAAACTGACCGGTCTTGCCGGGGGTTACCGTCGCCTTTATGCCAAGCCTTTGCTGGATGAGGGTCGCGAGACTCGCGACCTTCGCTTGATTGCCCCCTCATGTTGGACAGGCAATGATCTCGATCTTCATGATTGAATCTCCCGATTCTCTGCCAGGGACGCTCGCAATCCCCATAGCGAACGTCTGTGGTTTGTAGCTTTCATTTGTAATTATATCCTATGCATAGGATTGCGATATATCCTATCTTCCGCCCTCTGCAGGGCAATTGCGTGAAAGAAATGTTCACCGTTTGTGCCGTCTCGAAATTTGTTTCACGGCTCGCGTGCTCTTTTGGTCCTCGATCCTCAGGCTGGCGATGGAGCTGGCACAAGTGTGGAAGAGTGGCCATTTATGGCCACGTCAAGCACGCCCAATAATTTCATGCCTTGGAGCACAAATGAGAACTTATGTTCTCATTTGTGCTCCAAGGCATCTCACTCGGCGTTTTCCGCCGAGGCTCACCTCTAATCTCCCTCACATAAAGAGGCTATCAAAAGTTTTCATGCGATTGTCCTGCCCCCCAGCGGCCCATTACGAAGTATTGGATAATCAGAGTAGCAAAGCAACAAACGAAGGGATGGATACCCAAAGTGCATTATCTGCTGTTTTACGAAGTGAGTGAAGATTACCTCGCTCGGCGAGCCGAGTTTCGCGAGGCCCACCTGGAAAAAGCCTGGAAAGCCAGCGAGCGCGGAGAATTGCTATTGGGCGGCGCTCTGGCTAATCCGGTCGATGGCGCGATGGTGCTCTTTCATGGCGATTCACCGGAGGTGGCCGAGAACTTTGCCAAGGTGGATCCCTATGTTACCAATGGGTTGGTTCGGCGCTGGTATGTGCGTGAGTGGACAACCGTCGCTGGAGAGAACGCTGCGACGCCCGTAAAGCCCGCCGGAAATCCCCCGCCCAAGTTCTTGAAGGGCGTCGGCAATCAAGTTTGGAAGACAACCCCTCAGCAGCTCGAAAAGGGTGCGATCCTACGTATGTGGAAAGCGCAATCCACATCGGAAAAGGAAGCTGGATATGTTCGCCACGCAACACAAAACGTGTTCCCGCGTTTGCGAGAAATTGAAGGGCATCGCGGAACCTATTTGCTTCGCCGTGTTGCAGTGGGAGCCATCGAACTGCTGGTATTCACGTTGTGGGAATCGATGGAAGCCGTCCGCAGGTTTGCGGGTGCAACGCCCGATAAAGCTGTAATAGAAGAGCAAGCAAAAGCCAATCTAACCAGCTTTGATGACACGGTGATGCATTTTGAAATCGTTCACAGCGAGAGCGCGCCAGAGAGCAGCTAGCGAAAATCAGAGGTTCCCTAGCGTGTTCTCCAAGCGTCGCTTATAGGAGCACCCGGATCGCGGGGCAATAACGTCAACTTCGAAGCTAGCGTCTTCTCCTGCCCCTACGGTTGCCTCGGCCGCCCGAGTCCTGGCTTCGGTTCACCGTATCGCATAACTTCACAACTGCCGGGTCTTCTCCGGCAATGTGGCTGCACGCGCTCTTGCACAGCTCCAGAAACTCTTGAGGAGTCTCGGTGGTTTCGCTGCAGGAACTATTGTCGTCGGCAAGGTTGATCTGTGTTTTCAATTTTGTAAATACGGTCGTGCAGGCGCTATACAAATCCTGGCTCATGCACCCATACGCAAGAGGGTCGCATTCGTTGCCGGTGCGGTGAAAGCGCTTTCTGTTGGCAACCGGCCCGAGTTCGTTGCTTTCGTACGATTGGGTGGAGTGGGAACCTTGCCCTTTCATATCGGCATTGTCCTTGCTACAACTGAGGGTCAGCCGGTTGTAATAAGGCGCGGCGCTGGGCAGAGAGTTGATTTTGATCTGCATCTGCTGGCTGTCGCTGTCGGTTCTTGCCTCCTGCAGCGCCTCGTTGATCATCTTCAGCCCGTATCCGGAATTTCTGGAATGGTCCATCGTGCACAAAAAGGTAAGGTCGATTCCGTGATACGGTTTTCTTGCACTGGTAGGCGCGAAGGCAAAGAATCCTACAACGTCCTTTTTATCGTCAACGCACTCGTAGCGTCGTATGGAGCGCAGAGATCCTGGTGAATTGTTTTTTAAAAGGTTGATCAGATCCTTTTGACCTATTCCGGGCGTATAAAGAAAATCGTACTTGCCGAATATCCAGTTTCCCAGGCGGTCCAGTTGTTGCCATTCGCTTGCCCCACAGGCTTGGATCTCTCTGGTAATGAGGTCGTCGGAAGGCCAGACTTTACCCTTCCACTCCGCCGGCACATTGCTTGATTTGGACTGGGAGAGAAGCTTCTTCATAACCGGACTGAGCGGGAGCTTATCGGCGCTATTTGTTGCACCCCCGTCGAGCTGGCTGCAGGAGACATTCTGTCCATAGAGCGGAAGGACGAATCCGAGGAATGCGAATCCCAGAAATGTGGATAGGCTCAGGAGCAATCGGCAGGCTTTAGTCATCGTCAGCTACGCCTTCATCTTTTTGGGTTTTTGGAAAGGGAGAATAGTGTATCGCATGAACGATTGTCTTGAGGTAAGGAGCGGCGAACACATGGACGGGCGGACGGGCGGGCTTCTCAACAATCCCTCGAATAGCTAGTGGCTCGGTAAACTGCTAACATCGTTGAAAAATACATCATCTTCTCGCGCGCGTTGGAGCGGATAACGGGAGAACAAGGATGACAGAGAAGCGAACGAGCCGAGTGCTCGTTTTCCTCTCGATATGGATTTTGCTGTCTTGCAATTTATTGGTAGCGAAGGTCGCATCGGGAAATGAAGGTTTTGACGTAGATGCCAAATATAAGGGCAGCCTGGCAAGGCTAAAGACCGCGGCCTGCGGCAAAGAATTGAAGTTTGACGCAGCGGGCAGACTCATTTCAGGTTCCCCGCCAATTCATCGGAGCGAATGCGACGGCCTGAGGATTCAGAGTGCGGCGGTCGATGAGGGCACGCTGAAAATTACAGCGCAGCGTGTTCGCCTCGTCTATGACTGCGCGACATTGGAATACAAAGAACCAGCTACTCCTGCGCAGCAATCCGAGCGGAAAGACTCAGAGTTCAAGCACGGACGCCTATCGATCAAGATTCAACTTCCTTCTCAAGCGGACGAGGCGACGATTGCGGAATTGATGGAGAAGATTTTTGTTCTTTCCACCTCAAAACCCGCCGCCATCCCTGCCCGTTCGAGTAGCGACAGCATCAGCCCGCCAGAGGCGCTTTATACTCCCCAGCCCGATTACTCCAAAGCGGCTCAAAAGCCTATTTCGGGCACTGTAATACTAGGCGTCATCGTCGGTACGGATGGCCGGCTCAAAGACGTGCACGTACTGCGGCCGCTGGATAAGGATCTTGACGAGCAAGCAATGCGAGTAGCAAAGGAATGGAAGTTCAAGCCGGCTTTGAAGTGCGGCGTCCCCATGGCTGTTTCTATGCAGATTGAAATTTCGTACAACGTCTCCAAGAGCTATTAGCAGCCGAACTGTCAATACGATCTGCGGCCTAAAAAAAGCGCCCCCTAAAGGCCGTCTAAAACCATCTGCGCCACTTCATTCCACTTGATTATTTTTCGCTTTCGAAAATTGCCCTAAAAATCAATCTTAAATATATAAGAACTGCGGGCCCTTCAGATCGGCCCATGTAGCATGAGTCAGGATGAAAACTCTGGGCCACTCCGAAGATGCCGAAGAGATTCTCCGCCGGCTGAGTGCACTAAGCCCATCGAGCAAGCGGCGGTGGGGCAAGATGTCTGTTCAGCAGATGGTCTGCCACCTGACGGATGGATTCCTTCTGTATATGGGCGAAAAGACCGCGCAGCCTGCGGCGACTCTCCTACCGGGAAAACTTTTGAAATGGGGTGCTCTTTGGACTCCATTGCCCTGGCCCCATGGCTTCAAGACCGTCCCCGAGCTTGACCAGGAAACTGGAGGCACTTCGCCCGATAACTTTGAAACCGATGTGGCCAGGTTGCAGCAATGTGTTCGGCGCTTCACGGATAACCACAAGGACTTCGCGTGGCCCAGCGCTCATCCGCATTTTGGATCCATGTCCGAAGCGGATTGGCAGCGACTGGCCTACCTGCACGCGGACCATCACTTTCGCCAGTTCGGCTGCTAATGTGTACGAATCGATAACTCCGCAAGTCGCGTTCTTCATGTATGTTTGGAGGCATGTCCGCTTCGACCGATTTGGAAGAATTAAAGAAATTCATGACCGCCCGCGTTCCCTACTGGAAAACTCTCGGACTTGAGCTTAAGGAAGTCGCGCCGGGCAAAGCCGTGTTTGAAGCCCATGTCCGCGAGAATCTTATGCAAAATGGAATTCTTCATGGCGGCGTGCTGGCCTCCATTGTGGACTCAGCTTGCGCGGTGGCTGCAGTTACGCGCCTCTATCCTACGGCTTACGCCACCACGATCAACCTGAGAGTCTCCTATTTGCGTCCGGTGGTCAGCGGCGTTTTTCGCGCGGAAGGCACCTGCATCAAGGCTGGGAAATCGGTGCTGTTTTCAGAGGCCGAGGTCGTGAACCATACAGGCGAGGTCGTGTGCAGGGCATCGTCGGAACTACTGGTAGTGCCGAACAGAGGCTAATGAAGTGGAGTGATCTTATATCCAGGAACCAACGCGGGACGAAATGTTCGAATGGGAGAATGCGCTTCTCACCGTCGTCGATAGGGCTCTAAAACTATGCGATTTTCTTGGAGTGATCACCATCGATAGGCCGTATCATCGCTAAATTGATTCCCGGCAATCAACCTACGCAGGTCTTCTAGATTTTTTGCCTGATCGAAGCCCAACCCACCCCACAAGAACTCCACCTGCCCCTCCGATTGCAAAGAAAGGACAACTACTTTGTAACTGTGCCCTATACCTCCTTGCTCATAGTGGAGAAACCATTTGCCGCCGCTAACCCCGGCAAACACTAACCGCCTGAACGGCAGTCCCGGATCGAGAATAACGTCGGTAACTTGGTATCTCTGTCCAGGATCGGCAAGTAAAAATCGAGGCTCGCGGGTTATGACAGCAAAGGCCTGTTGAATAGGTTCGGGTAGCGCTTGAGTCGAGGTCACAATCGTGAACTGCCCATCGAGCACGTGTTCCTTTTCAGTTGTCGACAAAACCGTATGAAACTGCGGTCCCGCCAGCCTATCGATTCGTATCCCGACGGTCGCAGGAGCGGGTGCGCTCGTCAAGGTTCGATAGCTGCGAACGGCGAAGCAGCCTAGAACCGCCGCCAAGCTCGCAATTAATAGAATCAGTGCACGTCGTCCTAAAAGACTCATTTTCGGAAACGCCTGAGTTACCCGATTAATTTACACTGCGACGGCGCCTCTTGGTGGAGTCGCCATTGGAAAGATCAAAATGATGGGCAAGCCTTCGCCAATTGCTTTCTTAACGCTGGAGTCAAGAGCACAGGCGTTGTGTTAATCGCATTCAATTTATCGAACATCAGAGCGGGAACGCCGAAGTCCAGGGACTGATCTGCATCCACAAAAACTTCGCGGTTGGCGCGCCAAGCCAGTTCCGATTGCAACCGGCGATCCAATCCTTCCATGTCTACTTCTTTGCCGTTCAAGAACAGATGGGCTTCTGTATCGCGCTGCTTGATGCTCAAGATGATCGGGCCTTTCATACAGTTTTCGTCCAGCCCAACGAGGACTTGCGACACGAGGTGGACGTAGATGCCATGGGATGGTGCGGGAATCACCATGACGAACGCGGGAACCACCAAGAGAAAGATCGCACCGCCAGCCAGTTCGCGATTCGGGAGCAAACTGAATTTCCGTCGCAAGGGCAGCCGTTGTCGGCGGCGAAACTCGATCGACCTGTAGGCTAAATCCTCGCCCAAATTCATCGACGCGTCCGGCACGTAGCTACCCACGATCGTAGCCAGCGTTGGCGTTATGAGCAGGATTACCGCCAGAATAATCAACAAGTATCCAAGGATAAGTTCATTGACAGCAGACAGGGGTAGCGATGGCGGGCGATTAACCGGCGCATAGGAATCTGGCGTAAGAATCTGTGGGAACGAATTTGCATCGAGTAGAAGCAATAATCCGGAGAAGGCGATCCCGTATCCAGCCCATCTTCGTGAAGGAATCGCCATATTGGGTTTAGACTCCACCGGCAGGAGCCTTGTTCCCAGCCGCTCAGGATGAAAATGGCAAGGTCAAATCACCCGGTTCTTGAGAGCATCCCGCACTGTTACGATCGGATGTATTCCATTGGTGCGTTCGCTGTAGCGGCTGCCGCTGCAGCTTCGTTTTCGACGAGCGGGGCTGATGCCGGGTACTCGAAGTTGATGCGGTCGCTTTCGAAGACCAGTGGACGGTCTTGGGCAAACGTGTGGATGTTGCCGATGTACTCTCCTATAATGCCCATGAACACCATTTGCAGCGAGCCAAAGAAGAAAAACCCAATCACCAACGGGGCGATGCCAACGGAAAAGTTCGTCCAGAAAATCAGCTTATATACAAGATAGGCGAAGCCCACCAGGAAAGAGAGGGCCGAGCCCGCGAATCCGGTAAAGGTGACGGCCCGCAGGGGAACCTTGGATAGCGAGGTGATTCCCAGCATGGCCAGATCGTAAAGCGTGAAGATGTTGTTCTTGGTCTTGCCCCGTTTGCGGCGCTGTTGCTCGTACTCGACTTCTGAGTGTGACAGACCTATTTCAGCGATCATCCCGCGAAAGTAGGGGTACGGATCGCGAAACGTTTTGACCAGTTCCATGACCTTGCGGTCATACAGGCCAAATCCGGTGAAATGCTCGTAGGTTTCAATATCGGAAAGGCGGCGCACCAGGCGGTAATAGAAGCTGCGGATCGAATACATCAGGCCGCTTTCGCGGCTCTGCGTCTTGATAGCGATCACAATGGGCACGCCCTTCTCCCACTCGGCAATCAGATCGAACAGAATTTCGGGCGGGTCCTGCAGATCGGCCATCAGGCAGATCACGGCATCGCCGCGCGCCTGCAGAAGCGCGTGCATTGGCGAGCGCAGGTGGCCGAAGTTGCGGGTATTACGGATGACCTTTACGTTGTGGTCGTTCTCGGCAAGATGCTTGAGAATCGCGAAGGTATTATCGGTGGAGCGGTTGTCGATAAAGATGTGTTCGTAATGGTATCGCCCAAGGCGCACAAACACGGCCCGCACCCGCTCATACAGCTCCAGGACGTTCAACTCTTCGTTGTAGCAAGGAGTTACAACGCTAATACTCTTCATGGCTTGCTCCCTGAACCTCTATAAAATCGCCGAACCACACAGCCGAGGGATGCTGTGCCACGCCTTTCTCCGTCCGTACCGCCTTACCTTTATCGTCAATGTCCCGCTACAGCCCCCGCTGATAGATCAGGGCTGTCAACGACGGAATACGAGCATACGGGCTATCGATGCTCTCGATCATGATGGGCTCGTCTTTCTTCACGGCACGCAACAAAACCTCTCCGCGCATCAGCTCACGGCAGGAGATCTGTCCTTTCTGTAGGGGGATGGCCAGATACACGTCGTCGTCGGTGAGAGCATGGCCTTCCGGCAGATCCTCCTTGGCGTAGACGCCGCGCACCAGCGAATCGAGATACGAGATCTCGCGCTGCGGCGGCACGCGTTTGTGGCTCCCCGAGGCCCCGCACATTTCTTTGGCCTTGTGGAAGGCTTTAAACCATGTATCGACCTGCTCCGGCAGCGAACAATATGGGCTCACCTTGATGCCATCGATCTGGATGTCGATGTGCCGCTCGAAGGTACGCGCGCCCTTGGCATAGGCAATCAGCATCGAGGCATTCCAGTCGTGGTACTCGTGGGTGGAAAACCCAATCGTATTGTTGGGATAGCGGTTCCGCAGGAAGTCGATCTGGTTCATCTCCAGTTCGTGGTCTTCGGAGGGATAGATCGAAACGCAATGATTGACCGCCAGCGGAATGTGCCGATTGCTGAAGAACGTAACCAGGTCGTCGATATCTTTCAGCGATGTGCCCCCGGTGGAGACGATCACCGGCTTCTTGGTCTTGGCAATCTTTTCGATCAACATCCAGTCGTTGATATCGGAACTGGCGATTTTCAAGATCTGGATGCCCAGTTCGCAGCACAGGTCGACCGAGTATTCGTCGAATGGGGTCGCCATGGAGATACAGCTTGCTTTGCGTATCCCGCTTACTAGACGCGCGAGTTCCTCGATCCGCAACTGCGTATCCAGAGTCTTCTTGATATACCGGATGTCGGTGCGTTGGCGAAAATCCTTATGGATGAAATTCTGCACGTCGCGCAACTGCAGCTTCATCGCCGCGCGGACGTTGTTAAAACGGACGACCTGCGCATAGGTGCCGATGATCTGTAAGCCGCGGTCTACGCTGCCAAGGTGGTTGTTGGCAATTTCGAGAACGAATAAATCTTCAAAAATGTCCCTGTTCATGAGCGGTCCAAGACTGCTTTCTTGTTGTTCAAGTTCGGATTTTCAATTCCGGCCTGGGGCAAAATCGATTTCCCCACAGGCTCGTTGTCCAAAAAGAGCCTGAAGGAAAGTGTAAATTCGGGGCAATTCCGGGGGAAATGACCAAGATTATACGCCGAAACGCCAAGCGGACAGCCGTTACTTTGCCACTTTGGTAACCATGTTGGCGGCCAGTTCTTCCGGCTCCAAAAACGGATACATATCCTCCAGCGCCGGGCTCTCAATCGTTCCATCGGCGCGCTGCCGCGACTTAATACGAGGCTCAAACCCCTGCGCGGGATCGAGCACCACATCGATCAAAAGCGGGCCGGAGCTCTCCATGCGCCGCCGAAGCTCATCCATTTGGCCAACCCGATCCACATGGAGACTCTGGATGCCATAAGCGGCGGCAATGCGTCCCATGTCGGGGAACGATACGCCGCTCTCAGGGCTTTCACCGATCATGCGCCCAAAGAAATTCGCCTGGGTGCTGCGGATCGAAAGATAGCCGCGGTTATTCAGCACAAAGATCTTCAGCGGCAGGCGATGATGGGCCACTGTCTGCAACTCCTGAATGTTGAGTTGAATGCTTCCATCGCCGGCGAGGCAGATTACGCGCCGGCCATCGCGAGCAAAGGCAGCTCCTATAGCCGCCGGGAGATCGTAGCCCATGGAAGCCGAGCCGGAGTTGGAAATCAGCCGCTGCCCCTTCTTGAGCAACAAAGCCTGGAAGGGCATGATGCAGGCGGTGGCGTTGCCGCAAATCACAGCGTCGTCTTCATACAGCAGCTCTTGCAGCAATTCCATGAAGTAGTAAGGATTCAGCGGAGGGCCAGCCTGCCTTTGCCGAGGTTGCACCACAGGATAACGGCCCACTCGTTCACCGCACCATGTGAGCCATTCGCGATGGCGCGGTTGGTGATTGTTCTGCCGTAGCTGCCGGATTAGCTCAGCTAGAAACACTTTGAGGTCGCAATGGACCGGAAGATCGGGCTGGACTGTAGGCTTTCTCAACTCACCGGCGTCAACATCGACCTGAATCTTGTACGCGCCGGGAGCAAATGACTTCCAGTTATAGCTCACCTGGCGGATATTCAGCCGCGATCCCAGCACCAGCAGCACATCGGAGTTCTGTACGGTGAAGTTACCTGCGCGTTCACCAATGGTTCCGGGCCGCCCGCAGAACAAAGGATCGTCCGACGCAATCAAATCGTGTGTCCAGGCAGTGGTTACCGGTATTTGAAGAAGACGAATGACCTCCTCAAACTCATCGAGTGCTCCAGCGAGGCGAACGCCAGTCCCGGCCATCACTACCGGCCGCTGTGCGGAACGAATCCGCTCGATCACTTCGGCGCACAGCCGCTCGACATCTTCCTTCGGCCACTCCAATCGATCTTTACCGCTCTCTGTCTCTTCGACCTCTGGGGAATAGGCGCGTAGGGCCTGTTCATCCACCTGCGCTCCCTGCACATCCGTTGGGATGTCGAGCCAGCAGGGCCCCGGACGCCCATGGCTTGCCAGATAGTAGGCTCGTTCCAGGTGATAGCGAATCATTCCAGGGTCTTCCACCAGCACGGCGTACTTGGTAATGCCGCGCACCATGCTGATGATGTCCACTTCCTGGTCGCCAAGCTGTCGCAGGTAGTCGAACCCGGTCACCGCTTTGCAGGTCTCACGCTTTACCTGTCCGGAAATCACGATCATCGGAATTGAGTCGGTCCACGCGCCAAAAACTCCGTTCAGCGCATTGATGGCACCCGGGCCGGTGGTGACGTTCAGCACTCCGGGCGTCCCTGCGATGCGTGCGTAGCACTCGGCAGCCATGGCCGCCGCCTGCTCGTGATGCGTGCAAACGTAGTGGAGGCGCGATTCTTTGGCGATGGAGTCGTTCAGGTGCATTGCGCCGCCGCCGGTGAGCAGGAAGATATGGCGTGTGCCCCAATCCGCGAGGCGTTGCATTACGTAGTCGGAAACTTTCATCATGCTGTGCTCCCTGCGGTCTGATGTCTTTCTCCAGTTTTGATCGCCTTGGCTGGTTTGGGCGGTCTCTTCGGCACGCGTGGCTTGAAACCAGCGAAGCGTCCTGGCAATGGCATCGTTTAACGAGGTGCTCTGCGCAACCTGCAGTTCCGTGCGCGCTCGCTGCGTAGATGGGACGTAACGCGGCGGAGGACCAGCCTGTGGATCGCGTTTCCCCAGAATTTCCACGCGCGTCTGCGCTTCCCCGTGCTCTGCTACCGAACGAGCCAGATTGGCAATGTCGATCGCTTCTTCGGAGCCGACGTTGTAGGCGCGGCCCGACTCACCGCGAAATAGGATGGTCCACAGCCACGTCATCAGATCGGCTGCATACAAATACGAGCGATACGGCGAGCCATCACCCTTTACGACGATGGGCCTCTGGTGCAAAACATCGGAGATGAAGTTGCCGATGGCAAAATGCTGATCGAGCTTCATGTACGGGCCAACAAAGGCAAAGCAGCGCGCAATCTTGGCTTCGAACGCTCCACTACGCGATGCCAGCACACACTGTAACTCCGCCATGCGTTTGCCCTCGCCGTAAGCGGATCCTGCCGCCAGCGGATCGGGCCCTCCTATGTATGTTTCGGCAACATGTTCGATCGTAGGCGGCTGCGTTCCGTAAACCGCACCTGAACTGGTCAGCAGAAACTTGTGCACTCCACTGCTCTTTGCAAATTCCAGGCAGCGGGCCGTTCCTTGCACAATTGTGTCGAGCATGACCGCAGGCCTTTCGGCATTTAAGCTGGCGCTGGCGTCGGTGGCCGCATGAATCACATGGGTAAATTCGCCAGAAGGAAATACGAAATCGCGAACGTCTCCCTGGTAAAGCTGAATCGCTTCTTCACGAGCCAGCAGCCGATTCAGTGAAGGCCATTGCCTGCAAAACCCGTGGGGATCGCGCGTGAGCACGATGGCCTGAGCCTTCAGGTTAAGGCGCTGGTTGATCCAGGCAAAGGTCTCAAGCAGCCAGCAGCCAAAAAATCCGGTGCCTCCGGTTATGAACAGCCGTTGGCCACGCAGGTCGTCCCAGAGCGGAGAGGTGGCTGCAAGCACATCATCGAGATCCTCCGCCAACGGATGGGTCACTTGCCCGCCCCTGAGACCTGCGGCGTACCTTGCGCAGCGGGCAATTCGCGCGTTGCGGTATGAATGCTTTCCACCATATAGTCGAGCATGGGTTGGGAAAGTCCTGGGTAGACGCCGATCCATAGCGCCTGATTCATCACCAAATCGCTGTTGTCGAGCGAACCGCTTACACGATAAGTAGCTTCGCGATAGGCGGGTTGGCGGACCAGATTTCCACCGAACAAGAGCCGCGTGGCGATCTTTCTTTCTTCCAGGAAATTCACGAACTCGTTGCGGCTGAAAGGAGCCGAGGGGCGCACCATCAAGGGAAAGCCAAACCAGCTTGGATCGGAGTTAGGAGTGGCTTCCGGCAAGACGAAATATTCTTCCAACGATCCCAGAGCTTCACGCAGAAAACGGAAGTTGCGCTTGCGTGCCTCGATGAACCCTGGCAGCTTCTTCAGTTGGGCGACGCCCACGGCTGCCTGCATGTCCGTAAGCTTTAAGTTGTAACCAATATGCGAGTAGGTATATTTGTGGTCGTAGCCGTAAGGCAAGCCGCCGAACTGCCCGCAGAAGCGCTTGCCGCAGGTATTTTCTTTTCCCGGCTCGCACCAGCAGTCGCGACCCCAATCGCGAAACGACTCGGCCAGCGTTTGCAGCAAAGGCTTTTCGGTTAGAACGCATCCGCCTTCGCCCATCGTTATGTGGTGCGCGGGATAGAAGCTGGTGGTGGCGAGATCGCCATAGGTTCCAGCATTGCGTCCAGCGTATTGCGACCCAACAGCGTCACAACA
>Ga0209060_10001171_pt1 | contig 30977 bp, 21 predicted proteins | sample Coa_R1_8_FD_187155 | JGI IMG/M metagenome (GOLD analysis project Ga0209060, IMG submission 187155) | Surface soil microbial communities from Centralia Pennsylvania, which are recovering from an underground coalmine fire - Coalmine... | ecosystem: Environmental > Terrestrial > Soil >...
ACCGACAGCATGTGCGGCGTCAGCAGCACCCCCATCGTCCCCATCACGCCGAGCGTCAGCTACACGCCGATCTCGCAGGCATACGCCAACAACCAGCCGAGCAGCTACACACCGACCGAGGCGGCGGTGAACGCCGCCGTCACGTACATGCAGACGCTGACGGACACCAATCCCAAGTACCTGCTGCTCGCGACCGACGGCCTGCCCAACTGTAAGCCCGGCGATCGGAACGTGACCGACGACGATTCACCGGGAGCGGAGATGGCAGTGACCAGTGCCAAGACAGCCGGGTTCCCGACCTTCGTGGTCGGGATCGGGAACACCATGGGCACCGCTACGCTGAATCAGCTGGCGATGAACGGCGGCGAGCCCCAGGTGGGTTCCGCGGACGGGAACTCCTTCTACGAGGTGAATAGCACGGCCGATCTGGTGACCGCCCTCAACAAGATCGTCGGCATGGTCGCGTCGTGCACCATCCCGTTGACCGGCGTCAACGGGACTCTGGCGAAGGTGGCCGTGTCGGCGAAGGATGCCAGCGGAAACACGATCCAGATCATGCAGGACCCGACCAACGGGTGGTCCTACACCGGCAGCTCGATGACGACCATCATCCTCAACGGCACTGCCTGCACCAATCTGCAAAACGGCACGTACTCCGACTTCCAGTTCATCTACACCTGCTCGACGGGGACCATCTGTATCGACCGCAACTCTGACGGCACCTGCGCCACCCCTGCGGGTTAACGCCGGCCCGAGCGGTTGCTGATTCCTGTGACCGAAAAAATGCGAATGGAATCCTGTCGCATACGAGCTTCCATCATGCGACGGGGTATGCGCGGGCAGAGGGTTTGCGCCTGGATCGCGATGATCCTTGGCACGTGCTCGATGTTCGGTACGACTGCCGCCTGGGCGCGGGACTGTCCTCTCCGCGTGGCCGTCGAGGGCGAGGAGCCGGCTCGAACCAAGCTCGCCGACGCCCTTGCTAGAGCCGGCACCGGTGCCGACCCCGAGCCCGGGTGCACGGTGGAGATTGTTCATGTGAAGGCTGTGGGCGGCGCGCTCGAGCTGACGATCACCGATCCTTACGGACGCCTGACCCATCGAATAGTCGCCGACCTGGGTACAGCAACCGCGGTCGTGGAGGCGACACCAGGCTCGGATGCGCTCCTTCCGCTTTTGCCCGAAGGGGAGTCTGCCGACATCCCCGCCGACGCCGCCCTCGAGGCCATTGTCCCGCCCGTTTTGGCGCCCGCATCTCCCCCGGCTACTGTGGTGACCGCCACTCCTTCGCGAGACAGCGGGCCGGAGCGCGGTCTTTCGTTGTCTTTCGCGACGGAATTCGCGACGGGGTCGGACGGATCCAGCTGGGCAGGCGCCTCCATTTCAGGATGCGTCATGTTCGGTCCGGCCTGCGTAGGGACAGACGTCCGTTTCTGGAACGACCTCGAGGCCGACGAAGAATCGGCGAACGCGATTCATCGCCGGACGATCGGCGCGATGGCCATCGCGGTCGACGTCCCATGGACCCGTGGTCACCTGATGCTGCGCCCCGGCGTCGAGCTGGGGCTGGGGTGGGTCCACATGGGGGACTTCGCAGTCAATCCACGGGCCTCCGACGACGCCGACTTCGATCAGGGGCAGGTCATCGCGGCTGCGCACGTCGCAGCCTCTTACCCGATCAGTCGCCGCTGGGCGCTCGAGGCGAGCATAGCCGCGAATCTATCGCTTTTCGCCCATCACCAGTCGTTCGTCGTAGAAGGGATTCAACTGCCGGGCGAGCCGCTCGCCTTCGGCGTCGTTTCGCTCGGTCTGCGCTACGGAGCCCCATGAATTCCAAGACCCCCAAAGCCGCCCATGGGAAATTGATCGCGCTTCGACGGGTCGAAGGGGTCCCGAGCGAGATGTCGGACGAAGCGCTCCTGGTCGCCTGCGCGCTGGGGGACAGCGCCGCGCTCGGCGCGCTCTACGATCGGCTGACACCGCATCTCTGGCGTTTTCTGTCGCGGATGACCGGCGCGCGCGTCCCTGAGCTCGAGGACCTGGTACAGGCGACGTTCATAGCCGTGCACCAATCGGCCCCGAGCTACCGGGGGACCGCCTCCGTGCGAACTTGGGTCTACGCCATTGCCTCGAACGTCACACGCCGCTACTTGCGGGATGAGGTCCGTCGAAGGTCAGCCTTCGATCGTCTCGCTAGGATTCCGCCTGTCCCGGCTGACCAGCCCGACGAATCGCTCCAACAGCAGCAGCTCGTACACCGGATGCGAAACGCCCTCTCTGCCCTGCCTCACGATCTGCGGGTCATCCTCGTAATGTGTGATCTCGAAGGGATTGCGGGAAGGGACGCGGCCGAGGTCCTCGCCATTCCACAAGGAACTCTCTACCGAAGGGTGCACGAGGCGCGAATCGCCCTCCGAGCCCTCGTCGAGGAGGGCGAGCTGTGAGCGACACACCTCCTCGCGGACGCCCGGTCCTCGGCGATGAAGAGCTTCTGGCTCTGGCCCGCCGCCTCCCCGAGCCGTCCCTCACGGACGAAAGGAAGGAGGAGATGCGGACCGCCTTCCTTTCGTCGGTGCGAGGGCTGCGGAGCGAGGCGCGCGTGCGGGCCCCCGGGGTCGGGGAGCGTCGACGGCTCCTCCTCCTGGGAACAGCCGTCGCGGCGTCTGCAGCCGCCGCCTTGGCCGGGTGGCATATCGGCAAATCGCGCCGGCAACCCGCAGCGGCGATACCGGCAACCGTTGTCGCGGTCGAGCACACACCGAAGGGCTCTTTCGTGCCTGCGCCGCTTCCCTCTCCAGTCCGGGGCACCGCCCCCCCCACCGCCCCGGATCGCCCAGCCTCGGCGAGTCGCCCGCGCAGGGTCGCCCTTGCGCCCCACAAGTCCGTGGGAGATCTCGGGGATTCTGATAGCGTAGAGGTGGCATTCGCCCGCGGGTGGAGCTCGCTTCGAAGCGGCGACTTCAACACCGCAGCGCAATGGTTTGCGCGCGTCACCGCGGGCCAGAACAATACGCTCGCCGAAGATGCCCTGTTCTGGCAGGGCGTAGCGCTCGACCGCGCCGGCCGTTTCGCGATTGCCCGCCAGGTCGTGACGGACTTCCTGGCTCGCCATCCCGACTCCGATCGCAGAGGCGAAGCCTCCGTCATCCTCGGTTGGCTCTTCGTACGGTCCGGCGAGTTCAGCGCGGCACACGAGCTCTTCGAGGGAGCACTCGACGACCCCGCCGAGCGCGTTCGCAACAGCGCCCACGCGGGGCTCCTCGCGGCCGAAAAGCAGAGCCGTGACGCCGCGAGCGCAGTTCCGATTGGCCCTTAGCCCGGCTGACGTGGCCGGGCGTAGGTCGGGCCTCCTAGCGCCCGCAGTCGAGTCGCTGCTCTCAGGATGACACCTTGCATGCCAGCACCGTGTTCCGCCCCACCATCAGGGCCCTTGTCGCCGCCGTGGCTGTGATCCAGCACAGCTCGCAACTCGAAGGAGGGTCGTCAGTTCGACGTGACCGCCTCCGAAGGTCCGCCTCGGGGAACGGCTCCGCGCCCGTGGGAGAACGCCAGGCGGAACAGTGCCGGCATCACGAACAGTGTCACCGCTGTTGAAAGGATGAGGCCTCCGATGACGGCGACGGCGAGCGGCCTCTGAATCTCCGCTCCGGCCCCGATGCCGAGCGCGAGCGGTGCAAGGCCGGCGATGGTCGCCAGCGTGGTCATGACGATCGGGCGCATTCGAATCGAGCCTGCCTCGAGCAGCGCCGCATCCAGGCTCGCGCCCCGATTCCACTGCGACTCCGCTTGCTCGAGCAGGAGGATTCCGTTCTTGACCACCAACCCGACGAGAAGGACACAGCCCATCAGCGACGACGCGTTGAGCGGGATCGACAGGAAGACCAAGGTGACGACGGCGCCCACGACCGCGAGCGGCACCGCCACCAGGACGACGAGCGCCGTGCGGAGGTGTCTGAATTGCGCCAGCAGAACCGCGAACACCGCCAGGAGCCCGAAGGCGATCACGCGCAGGAGATCCCGAAGCGTGTCCTGCTGCGCCTTGACCTGCCCGCCGAATTCCATCGTGTACCCCTCCGGAAGACGGAGGCTCTTGAGCCGCTCGCGAGCATCCGCCGCGACCGATCCTAGATCGCGCCCTTCGTGATCGGCCGTGATGACGACGGTCGGTCTCAGGTTCTCGCGCAGAAGGAGGCTCGGCGACGTGACGCGCTCGAAGCCGGTCACCGCTCCCAGAGAAACGACCCCCTGGGAATTAGACGGTAGGACGGGAAGTTGCTCGACCTGCTGACTGTCGAACCTCACCGCGTCCGCGTAGCGGACCCGAACGCCGATGGGGCGATCCGGCCGGAGGATTGTCGCGGCTTCCTGCCCGTGAAGCGCGGCATCTAGATTCGCCGCCACCCCACTGTTCGTCGTTCCGAGGCGGGCCGTGGAATCCGGCTCGAGACGTAGGCGTAGCTCGGGAGCCTCTCCTTCGAATCCCCGATAGAGATCGACCAGCCCCGGGATTCCCTCCAGCCGGCTCGAGATCTCCGATGCCAACCCGTGCAGTACGTCGTAGTCGACGCCGAAAACCTTCACCTCCAAGGGCCGAGGCGTTCCCGACAGATCATTCAGGATGTCTTGCAGGACCTGCACGAACTCGACCCGAGCCTCGGGGACCTCGCGCACAACTCGGCGCCGCGCTTCCGCGATGACCTCCTCGGCGGAATGGTCCCGTTTCGAGGCCGGCACGAGGCGCACCATGATGTCGCCTCGATTGACCTCCGTGGCGGCGGCGGGCCCCAACTCGGCGCCGGTGCGCCGGGAATAGGTGGCTACCTCCGGAAGTGACTTCAGAACCTCCTCGAGCTTTTGCGCGACGGCATCGGTATCCGCCAACGAGGTCCCGGCCGGCATGAAGTAGTCGAGGACGAACGCCCCCTCGTCCATCTCGGGAAGGAACTCAGTCCCCACCAGGCGAGCGGCGGCCACACCCACGGCGACCATGGCGGCCGCGATCGCCACGCCCAACCAGGGACGCCGGAGGAGTGGCGTCGCCAGCCTGGTATAGAGGCGCGCGTATACCGTCGACGGTGGCCTTTCGCTCCGGGGCTTCTTGATCCAGTGCATCGCGGCGAGCGGCACCGCCGTCACGGCGACCACCAAGGACAACACCACCGCCGCAGCGAGCGTGCCCGCCAGGGCCTTGAAGAAGCTGCCGACAATTCCCTCGAGCCACGCCAGCGGCAGGAAGACGATCACGGTCGTGATGGTGGTCCCGAGAAGAGCGCTTCGCAGATCCCGAACTGCGCCACTGGCCGCCGCGTCGACGCTATCGCCGTGATCTATCCGTCGGCGCAACGCCTCGACCACGACGATGGCATCGTCGACGACGAGGCCGATCGCGATCGCCAGCCCACCGAGCGACATGAGATTCAGACTCTGTCCGATGAGGTGAACGGGAATGAACGTGATCCCCAGGGTGATCGGGACGGCCACAGAGGCAACCAGGCCGCCGCGGAGATCTCGTAGAAACAGCGCGATCACAACGACGCAGAGAATGATCCCGGTAAGGATCGCGTCTCTAATCGACCGCATCGATTCGTCGACCAAGACCGCCTGGTCGTACACTGGTTTGACCGAAACGGTCGGGGGGAAGGACCGCGCCGTTTCGTCCACGGCGGCGCGGACCTGAGAGACAACATCCGGTGTGCTCGCCCCCGGAAGGCGACTGACGCTCACCAACACTGTTTCGCCTTCGGGCGCGGAGACCCGTAGCAGCCGATCCTCGGCCCCTTCCTCGATGGTCGCGATCGTGGAAAGGGGTACGGGAGAGCCCTGGGCCCCCACGGCGACTGGGATTCGGCCTAGGTCGCGGACGTCGTGTGGTTCGCTCGACGCCATGACGGTCACGAGCGCGTGGACATCGTCGAAGCGACCGACCGCTTGGAGCACCGAGGCGTCGTGAACCTTTTCGGCGACCTGTTGAGGTGACAGCCGAAGCGCAGCCGTGCGGGCAGGATCGAGAATGACTTCGATCTCCCGAACATCTCCTCCAAGCACCTCGACGCGCCCAACGCCCGGCACGCGGGAGATCGCGGGCCGCAGAACGAGCTCGGCGAGGTCGCGCAAGCGTCGCGAATCGACGTGGCCTGTCACGTTGAAAGTCACGACGGGGAAAGAGGTTGTGGTGAGCCTTTCCACCACCAGGTCGGTCCCGGTCGGCAGGGCCGACCGTGCCTCGCCGACCCGTGACTCGGTAAGCTGCAGCGCCCGCCACATGTCGGAGCCGGGCGCGAACTGCAGGGAGATCTCCACGGCGCCGCGGATGGCCCGCGACCGAACCCGCTGCACGCCTTGCACCGTCGCCAAAGCTGCCTCGAGCGGACGGCCGAGCGTCGCCAGCGTGAGCTCGGCCGGGGCATCGCCCCGCCGAGCCACCACGACGATGCGCGGAAATTCCATTTCGGGATAGATGCCACTCGGCATTTGGGTCACGAGGAGGGCGCCACTGGCGGCCAGCCCGATGGCCAAGAACCACACGAGGGCTCTTCTCGACTGGAAGAAGTCGTTCACTTTTCGACCTCGATGGGCTCGCCATCGCCCACGCCCAGAACTGGTGACACGACGACGCGCTGCCCGACTTCGAGGCCCGGCGTCTCCGTTCGGTCTCCAACCGTTCCCCCACGCACGAGCCGTCGGACGTGGGCCTTCCCATCCGAGCCGCAGAGGACAATCTCACGCTCCTCGCCAACCCCCGAGCGGAGCGCGACCGAGGGGGCACCGACCGACGCCCGGGGCTCCCCAACCTGAATCTGCGCCGTCCCCAGAATCCCTATTGGCAACCGTCCCGGAGCTTCCAACTCCAATCGAACGATGCCGAGACCCGTACCGCGATCAACGGACGGGGAAACGGCCCCGACCTTCGCCTTTACATTCGTCCCGCGCAGTGCAGAGATCGAGACACCAGCCACCTGCCCCTTCTGGAGCCTGACCAGCTCGCTCGCTGGTGCGTCTGCGACCAGCTCGAGGCTGCTGGGATCGCCCACCTCGACGATCGGCGTGGCCGGCGTTCCATCGACGAGCTCGCCGGACCGACGGAAGAGACGCACCACGACGCCCGCCAGCGGACTGCGAACGGCCGCCCGCTCCACCTGGCGCTGGGCTCGGCGTGCACCGGCCTCCGCCTCGCTAGCGGCGGCGCCCGCAGCCTGCTCGCGTGCGAGAGCATCATCGACCTCTTGCTTGGCCGCAATTCCGTGTTCGAAAACCCGCTGTACACGGCTCGCAGTGGCTTGCGCGTTCCGGGCCTCCACGCGCGACCGCGTCAGAGCGGCTTCCGCGGCATGGAGCTCGTCAACCAGAGGGCCGTCGTCCAGTCGCGCCAGTACTTGACCCGCGGTCACGGGGTCACCCTCCCGAACGAGCACCCTGAGGATCCGACCCGGAACCTGAGCGGAGACCTGCGCGTCACGATCGGGCAGAGGTGCAATGGTGCCGCGGAGCTCGATGGTCTCGGCGACGGTCATGGGTTGGACCTCGAAACAGCGAACCCGCCGGGCGGCCTCCGGCGGGTTCTCCTCGGATCGCTTGCACCCGCACGCCATCGCCAGGAAAGCGAGCCCAATGCGGGCAGGCCGCAGGGTCAGGGGCCGCTCCCATCAACCGGCAGCGCCCCGGCGGCCCGTTCAACGTCGGCCAATGCGCGTTGCCAAGCCGCCCGCGCCTCCACTGAGGCGATCTTGGCGTCCCTGACCGCGCTCTGCGCCTCGAGAACGCGCAGGAGATCTATCCTACCGTCCTGATAGCCCTCCTCCGTCATCCGCCGCGCCGCCTCCAAAGCAGGGATGACGTCATCCGAAAGAGAATGCGCCCTGGCAGCCGCGCTCTCGCTCTGCCGATACCCGGCGACCAGGTCCGCCGCCAGGCGCCGGAGCTCGATGTCGGTCGTCCACTCGGAGAGGGTTTGCTCCGCGCGCGCACGTCCGATGGTCCCGCGCTTCTGATTGAGGACCGGAGCTTCGAACGATATGCCGCCCAAGACGTCGGTACCCGGGAGGGTCGGGTCCCCCTGGGCTACGGTGACGTCGGCGGTCACCACCGGCCAACGGGACCGCTGTTCGACCCGCACACGGGCGGCCGCGGCGCTCGCCTGCTGGCGATCTCGCCGCACCGCGGGATGTTGCTCGGCAAGCCGGCCCATAGCTTCGCGCTCCGAAGGAAGGGGGCCGACCTCAATCGGACCCGAGGCGCGAACGAGCGGGGACATGTTTTCACCAACAGTGATCGATAGCCGGGCGACGAATGCCGGAAGGACGCCAGCAGCTGCATCGGCTTCTGCGCGCGCGCGCGACCGGTCGGCGCTGGTGCGGATCACGTCGACGCGGGGGCCCGTGCCGGCAGCGAAGCGCTCCTCGGCGATTTTGGCCAACCGGCCCGCGTCCTCCGCCGCGGCGACGAGCAGTCTCGCCCTCTCCTGCCCCTCCCAGAGGTCGAGCCAGGCACGCGTCGCATTCCATCGCGCATCCAGCCGTGAGGCGTCGATATCCAGGCGCGCCGACTCGGCGCTTGCCACCGCCGCCGTGACCGCTGTTTGCCTCTGTCCGAAAAGAGAGAGCGGGACCCCGAGGGTGGCCGTGAGCTTGGCGGTCAGCCGAGCCGTTTGAAGACCGAGCGTCGGGTTTGCGAGCGCCCCGGCCACATCTATCTCCGTGCGCGCCAGCTCGGCTCGCAGCTCGGCCAAGAGGACGTCAGGTCCCGTCCGAAGCGAGAGAGCGCGCGCGTCCGCGAGCGTAATCGTCGAGGCGCCCATCGTGGCGTCTGAAGGAGACCAGCCCGCGGCTAGGAGGACGGCTGCCAAAACCCAGCCCAGCACCCGCAGGTTCTAGGCGGCCAAGATGAGAGGACGATGAGAACGAGAACGACCCCACCCTTACCTCCCTGGAGATCGCGAGGGATACTGCAGGCGTGAGAATCCTGGTGGTCGAGGACTACGGCCCCCTGGCGAAATCCATCGTCCAGGGGCTTCGCGAGGCGGGCTATGCGGTCGATTTGGCGTCCGACGGCGACGAAGCGCAGGCCGCCGCCGACTCGAGCGCCTACGACGCGTTGGTGCTCGATCTCATGATTCCGAAGACCGACGGGATGACGATCCTCCGGCGCCTGCGCACTCGCGGCTCGACGACCGCGATTCTCGTGGTCACGGCGCGCGACCAGGTGCCCGATCGGATCGCCGGCCTGGACGCGGGCGCCGACGACTATCTGGTGAAACCCTTCGCCCTCCAAGAGCTCCTCGCCCGCCTGCGTTCCGTCATCCGGCGTAAGTACGGCGGCGCCACCAATCTTCTCACCGTGGGGGATCTGGAGATCGACTCCACGGCGCGGACCGTGCGACGGAGCGGACAGATCATTTCTCTATCCGCACGCGAGTTCGCGCTCCTCGAGTACTTGGTGCGCCGACGCGGCCAGGTCGTGAGCCGAGCAGAGGTCTGGGAGCACGTTTACGACTTCGCCTCCGAGCCTTCGAGCAACGTCATCGACGTTTACGTCGGCTATCTGCGTCGCAAGCTCGGGGACGGCGAGGCGGGCAGTCCCCGCCTCATCCACACTCACCGCGGTCTCGGCTACTCCGTGGACGCCCCGACGGCCGGTTAGATGCGCTCGCTGCGAACACGCTTGACTGTAGCGCTGGTCGGCGTTCTGGCGATATCGCTCTCCGCTTTGGCAGTCGTCATCGACGGCGTCGTGACGCGAACTCTCGAGCGACAATTCGACGCTCGACTGCTGGACGATGCCACGGCCGTGGCCGGCATGGCCGAGGACGAGGCAGGTGCGACAGAGTTCGAGTACGAATCTCTCCCGGAGTTCGAACGTACCGACCTTCCTGCGTACTTCGAGGCCTGGCTCGATGACGGCACGGTGGTCGCACGCTCGCCGTCCTTGGGGACAAGCGGCCTTTCACGCGTTTCCGTAAACGACTTCGGGCCGACATTCGCGAACGTCAGTCTTCCGGACGGCCGGCGTGGTCGGACGGTCCAGTGGCGACAGCACCTTCGGACTGAGGAGCAAGGTGCCGCGACGTTTCGCCCTGCGCTTTCGAAGCGATTTGTCACGGTCGTGGTGGCGCGCGGCACCGAGGAGCTCGTTGGGACGCTCGCATCCGTCCGCCGGTGGCTGCTCTTTCTCGCAGGCCTCACCCTCCTAGGGGCGTCGCTCGCCGCCGGCGTCGCGGTCGCTCACGGACTGAGCTCAACGCGTGAGCTCGGCCTGGCGATCTCCCAACTCGATCCCGGCCGTTTGCGACCGGTCCCGACCCCAGCTGCCCTACCGAGCGAGCTCGTCCCTCTGGTGGAGAAGGTGAACGACCTCCTTCTCCGAGTCGAAGCGTCGCTGGTTCGCGAGAGGCGCTTCACGTCGGACGTCAGCCACGAGCTGCGAACGCCTCTCGCTGCCCTTCGGATGACCCTGGACGTCATCAGCTCCCGCGAGCGGACGGTCCCTGAGCTCACGCACGCCCTCTCCGACCTGAACACAGTCGTCCGGCAAATGCAGGCGCTCTGCGACAACCTGCTTGCCCTTGCTCGATGCGACGCCGGCCAGGTTCTGGTCAAGACCGCGCCGGTGAACCTCCGGGCGCTGGTGGACGACTGCTGGTATCCGCTGGCCGGCACAGCCGCGGCCCGATCCCTGACCTTTCGGAACGAGCTCGATCCCATGACGACGGCTGACAGCGACCCCGACCAACTTCGGCTGGTGATAGCCAATCTGCTCTCGAACGCGGTCGCATATACCGATCACGGAGGCGCGATCACCGTGCGACAGCGGGTCGGCCGCAAGGGGTCGCTGTTCGAAGTCCACGATAGCGGTCCCCCGATCCCCACAACCCAGGTGCCACACCTTTTCGATCGCTTCTTTCGCGGCGACCAAGCAAGAACCGACGGCATCCACTGCGGAATCGGCCTGGCGCTCGTCCGAGGTATCGCGGAAGTCCTGCGGCTCGAGGTCATGGCGGAAAACACGCCGGACGGAGGAGTGTCGTTTTCCGTCTCGGCGTCGGCGAGCTGACCGAGCCGGCTACCCTCGTCGGCTCTCGCTTCGCTTTCTTGAGGGAGCGTCCCGCCCTCGGCGAAGATCCGTTTCGCCGTTCACGCCGCATTTCCTGACGTCTCCCGCTGCGCCCGAGCCCGGCTCGGGAGGGCTGCCGCTGATCGCGCTCGGGTTCAGTCGACATCGCCGAAGGAATCAGCGCGCCCGGGCACTAAATGACATGCCATCGAACGGCTCAACCCCGGTCGCTTGTGATGACCGTAATCACGAATGCCCCCGGACGATCCGCACTCGATGAACGTCCTCGACGGGCACCGCCGCGAGTCGGTCATCTGGACTAGGCCGGCCGAAATACTTGCGGTGGTGCACCGCCTCTGGTCCAAGGGACAGTTGCTGTCGGCGCGCCTGACAGGGGAGTCACCGTTTCCCCTATCGATACCACTTCGACGCCCCCGCGCCTCAGTTCCGGAAGATCGCTTCGATGATGCAAGGCGCTGGGTCGCCTCGATCCAACAGGGTGATCGAGAGCATCTTGGATTTGGCTACGAGCTGACCTGCGTCACAATCGAACACAGGCGGCTCGGTGCTCTTCGGGTCCCCGAATACGCTGTCATCCCGTCCGAGCTGGACGCCCTCAAGCTCATCGGCAAAGACGTCGAGTCGGCCCCCTTCGACGCGCTTTCGCACAAGACGCTCACCCTCCTGCCGGCCCTCCGGGGCTGGCTCATCAAACATCCTCTCCGCGTGCTGAAGTACTCGAACTTGTGGGACCGCCTGATCTCCCTCGTCGCCTGGTTCCAGCAGCACCCCCGGCCGGGGATCTACGTTCGGCAGATTCCGCTTCCTGGCATCGACGCGAACTTTATCGAACAACATCGCGGCCTCATCGGGGAGCTACTGGACGAGGTTCTCCCGACGACGGATGGATCGGATGCGCGCGGCAGCAGGATTCGTGGATTCGAGGAGCGGTATGGCCTACTCGCTTTTCCCGCCCGGGTTCGCTTTCGGGTGCTCGACCGACACCTTGCGCCGGTCGGACTCACGGACATCGAGATCCCATTTTCTGCCTTTTCCGCGCTCTCGCTTCCCGCCAGGCGGATCTTCATCACCGATAGCGAAGCCAACTTGCTCGCCTTTCCGGAGCTCCCCGACAGCATCGTCCTGTTCAGGGTCCCAGGCCTGGACGACCACCTACCCGAGGTCCCGTGGCTCCGGGATCGCGCGTCTTTCTATTGGGGCGACATCAGCACGACCGGCTTCTCGCAGCTCGACAGACTGCGCGCCGTCCTCCCTGGCGTCCGGTCCTTTCTGATGGACCGCGAGACCTTGCTCGCCCACAAGGAAGCATGGGTCAGCGAGAGCCCAACCACGACTCGGTCCCGAGTATGCCGTCTGACCGAAGACGAGAGCGCGCTGCTCGAGGATCTCCGACATGACCGCTTGGGTGACCGTGTTCTCCTCGAACAAGAGCGAGTGACCTACAACTGGTTCCTCTCCCAGCTCGACCGAACGGTTGCGGGCCCGTCCCTGAATGCCTGACGCGCGCGATCCGCACCGTGGCGGCGGGGCGCACGTGAGGCAGTCACCGCGTTTGGTCCTAATGGAGCTTTCAGCGATTCAGCAACCGGACTGCGTCGAGCCCGGGAGGCAGAGGGAGCAGTTGATCGTGCTGCTCTCGCTGTTCGCGCTCACGCCCGGCTCGTCAGTGATGGTGAGCTGTGAACCGTTGCATCCCATCTGACCTGCGTTCAACGTCCAGCAGGGCGGCGCATTGTTCGTTTGGGCACAGCTTTGGACCGCGCGGTCCATCTTGCCCCCCTGCATGTCGGTCAGGTGCTCGATGACCGAACATTCGGGGTTACCGTTGGCGTCGTTCTGGATCTTTCCGCTGATACAAGGCGGGGTAATAAGCTGTCCGAGCTTGGTGGCGATCGCCTGCATCGAGCTCGCGTAGCTCGCGTCACAGATCGATGCGAGGACGTAGTTGGGAAACGCTTGCAAGAACTGCGCTTCGCGGACGCCCGGGTCGCCAAAGCTACCGTCCGTCGTGTTCATCGTCGCCTCTGGATTTACGTCGTCTGCACCCTTCGCCCCACAGGAATGCATCACCTGGGGCCAGAGCTCTCCAGGCTTTGTGTTCTGACCTCCGGACTCGGGCACCCACGCAACTGTATATGGCTTCGCCGGAGCAACGATGCCGGCGACGAGAATCTGATTGTCTGGATCCGGTTTGAGCGCCTTGATGTCGCTGATGAACTGCGACACCGGCGTCAGGGCGCTGGAGCCAGTGCCCATCGGCGGCTGCTCATTGTCCTCGCAATTCGCGAGATCGAGCGTGGGGGCGGTAGCGGTCCCCTGGGCGTCTGCCGGCGGGAGAAGCGGCGGGATCGTCCACTGATTCCCGTTGGCAGGATCTTGGCAGTAGTGCGCGCCCCGAGGACCGCCATTACACCGATAGTTTGCAATCGGCCCGTCGGGGTTGGAGATGTTCTGCTGGTATCCATTCAAGCCAAAGATTGTCGTATTTGGTGAGGCGGAACAGTCATCCTCGTTAGAGAGCATGACGATCCCGAGGTATGCCTCGGGACGCAGGAAGCCGGCATTGGTGCTGGGCGCCGGCGAGCCATCCGCGCCGAGCGCACGATCGATCGCTGCGAGCTGATGCTCGAAGCCACACCCCTTGTCGCCCAGCAGAGCAATGCACTGGAACACAGTCGCAATCGGATCGGTAAAATTGGAAGTGTTCGTCGAGGGATCGTAGACCAAGAACGTGTCTCCGGCGGTCAGAGTGGTCGCGGTGCACGAACCGCGGGGCATACTCTGAAACTGCCCCTGATCGCCATACGTCGTACAACCGATCGCGCTCGTCGAGTCGCCTGGTGCGCCCATGTCCTCTGATACGACCGCGACATGCAGACTGGGTGGGTTCTTCAGCGAAGTAAGGACGTTCATGAACACCGGCAACTGATCGTAGAGCTTTTGCTGCATCTCAGTCATCGACGATGAGTTGTCGATCATGAACAGGATGTCGATCTCGTTGTTTATCTTTTGCGTGAAGTTGGTTTGGATGGTTGCAGTGGGCGTGATGTTTGGCGCCTCGAGCGAGCGCGAGGTGCAGGCCCAGAAAGCGGGGATGGCAGCCGCTACGGCCGCCCAGCGAAGGAGCCGCCATGTCCTATAGAGAGCACGGGCGCGACCACTCATGGGCTTTCTCCTCGCGAAGATTGATCGAACGGACGGAGCAGATTCTACTGCCGCCATTCTAAATAGACGCTCACGTAACCGCAATTCATCTTTCGCCAACAGACGATGGCGCCACGCGTATTTGAGCAACGCTCGACTCGATTGCTTGCCGGCATTTGCGTGATGAGTTGCACGAAGCGCCCATGGCCTTCGTCACCCTCGCCCTCCAAAATCCCGTCGCCAACCGCGGTGGCCGCGCGGAATTGGATCAAGCGCCCGGGACTTGGTCCAGCCCGCTGCGCTCCAAATTCGTTGAGCGAAGTCAACCGCGGCAATTGCAATGCGCGAGTTCTGCCCGCAGAGTGCGATCACATTGGTGATTTCGCTTCCACCCGTGCCACGGTCTCAGCGGGCACTCACCATTTGCTGATCGTCCCACTTTTGGACGAACGCCCGGAGAGCTCGTCAGGAGCGCTCACCTGGAGTGCCCGACCAACGGATCGACCATCGTGCTCGCGACCTTCGGTCTGCCTCTGACTGTGAGAGCTGGACGCCCAGGAGGGGTACGGCCCCAAGCAGACGCCTGCGGCGACCGAGGCGACGATGGCCATGACCACGGCACGAAATGAGATCGAAATGGGCCACGGCGCGAATGACCGCCCCACCGGGTCGTTGGTTCCGAGGAGCACGCTCGGACCGTCTCGCCGATGACGCTCTTGCTCACCGACTCCTCGACATGCCCCGGCGAGGCTGGATCCAAGGTCGGTCGCCGCCTCTCGGTCGGCAGGTGGTCAGCTGACTCGCCGCGAAATCGCGTGGCCTAATTGCGGGCGCCGCGGATGAGCTGCATGGTTCCGTCTATCTGCGGAGAGACGGGCTTGACTAGATGGATCTCGCGCCCTATCGCCTCGCATCGTCGAGTGTCACCGAGGTCGTCCCATGAGCCCATGGCCGAACGCCGCGATGTTCCGCTAACCCGCTTCCACCCGACACCAGGTTGTCGCCAGTGCGTTCTCTCCCTGCCTGGCCGGTGGCGATGACGAGGGCCACCGCTCAGACGGACGCTGTTGTCGAAGATCGTCGAACGGGCTCGACACTTTCCGCGCCGAAGACTCGGCTGGGATCGGCAACGAATGAGGCGATGGGTGTTGTCGTGGACCGGAGCCATCTTCCCGCCGCGGCCACCGAGCTCGAGGACTCCGTGGCGCGCCTTTGTTGGATCGCCTCTGCGGCCCACGCCTGCGGCGACTATCCGCGACGAGACGATGCCGTCGACTTGGCAGCGGAGCTTGCCCGAGGGCTGGCCGAGCAACCAGTAACCTAGCCAGGCCGGCTGTCCCTGCCTTGTGCGCGGGGCAGTGTCACGGTGAAGGTCGCTCCAGCCCGGGCGAGCTCGCGACCTCGATTCGCCTACCCGTGGCGGTCATGATCTCTCGGCGTTGGACATCCAATAAAGGAGAGCGGAGCCGAAGCGTCCGCGCATGAAGAGAGCAGTCCGGATTGGCCATCCTCATCCGCAGCCCCCGAACCGGCGTCAGCCCCGCCCTCCCAGCCCACCATAGGAAGGATCCCCCGAGCGCGGGCGTCAAAAGCGACGTGCGGGTGGGCTCCCAGACCGTGCCCTGTTCGCCCCGTCGCGAGCGAGGCCTATCTGGTCCAACTTTTTTGAAGACTGGGCGGATTAGTGGCGAGTACGCGCTGATCGGCGACCGAACATCGCGTGGAAGGTTCCACCCAAGACCTCTCGATGCAGGGGACCCCCGTTTGTCGGCGCTCCTTCTGCACGACTGGGAAGGGGGACACCTGGCCGGGACGTACCGAAGGGACAGCCGTTGGGTCCCATCGCGCGAGCGCCCACAACGCCCCCCGGCGAAGTGGACGCTCGCGCTTCAGGACCCGAGCTCCTAAGCGCCGCCTGCGCCCCCGCTGGCATGTCCACCTCCGCCGGCGGCGCCGCTGGCACCCGCTGCGCCGCCCCCGGCATGACCGCCTTCGCCAGCGGCGCCGCTCGCGCCCGCTGTGCCACCGCCGCCGTGACCGCCTTCGCCAGCGGCGCCGCTCGCGCCCGCTGTGCCACCACCGCCGTGACCGCCTTCGCCAGCGGCGCCGCTCGCGCCCGCGGCGCCGCCACCGCCGTGACCACCTCCGCCCGTATGCCCGCCTTCACCAGCCGCTCCACTAGCGCCCGCCGCGCCGCTCCCTCCTTTGCCAGTTGCCCCAGCCTGACCTCCGCCGGAGCCGCCCGTACCGTTGTTGTTGCTGCTGCTACTGCATCCGCTTGCGCCCGCGATCGCTACGCCGCCCGAGAGCAACGCGACCAACAACAGACTCCGCATCTTCTTGAACATTCTCGAAGGGTCCTTTCTGGTGGCCATTCAGTGGGAGTACATGACCGTCCGTTCGACGGCGTTCTCACAGCCACTTAGTAGCCGGTCGTGCCCGGTCCTTCGCAGCCGCGCGACGATGTTCCATGACCCTAGCCGCAGGTGCCCTACCCAACGCCTTCGAAGACTCGCGGCTGATCGGGAACTAAATCCGTAGGGTAGTTGTTGCGAACTAGACCGCGCCCCAGCAGACCAGTTTCGACAGTGGCGGCACGAACGCACCGAACGCTGACTGGCCTGCGAGGAGCAGGTCCACCCGGCCTGTGCTGTCATTTTTTACGTTTCTTTCGGTCTTCCGGTGCGTGCGATCACCGCGACCCGAGCGTTCGAAACTAAAGGGGCCCGGGACGAGCCGCACGAGCGTCCAGCGGACACTGGCGGGACATGGGACGTCACCGGGTCGGAATCTCCTTCATGGTCGTCTTCACGGTTGCAGCATGTGCGGGTGTCAAACAGAACCCAGCCCCCCCCAGCGCGACCGGAGGTTCCTCTGCGGGCGCGGGCTCCGGTGGAAGCACGGGAGGCTCGTCCTCCTCGACCGGTGGCGCCGCGGGGATGTCGATGGCCACCGGAGCGGGCGGATCAACCAGCACGGGCCTCTGCAGCGCGAACCTCGAATGCCAGCAGACGTCGTGCATGATCGGCACTTGCTCGATCCCCGCGTGCGGCGAACTTGAAGGCAAGAAGACGACTCTCAGCGGAACCATCTACGACCCCGCGGGAAAGGAACCCCTCTACAACGTCGCCGTCTATATCCCGAACAAATCCCTCGATCCCGTCCCCGAAGGCGTCTCTTGCCAGAAGTGCGACGGAACCGCATCTGGGCAGCCAATCGCCTCTGCCCTAACCGACTACACAGGCCATTTCACCATGGACAACCCGCCGGTGGGACAGAACATCCCTATGGTGATCATGGTCGGCAAATGGCGGCGCGAAGTGATCATCCCGAACATCTTCCGCTGCCAAGACAACGTCATCACTGACATCAACCTCGAGCGCCTGCCGGCCAACCAGGCGGAGGGACACATACCGCTCATCGCGCTAACGACCGGTCACTCTGACGCCCTCGAATGCCTGCTGCGAAAGATCGGCATCTCGGATTCCGAGTTCACCCCCGACTCGGGCAGCGGCCGCGTGCACATGTACTACGGTGGCGACCTTACCGGACCGACCGGCTCGGGCGCAGGGGCCAACGCCCTCGCGTCCGGGCCAGCGTTCGCCAGCGCGGCGACCCTGTGGAGCAGTCCGGCGAAGCTGGCCAACTACGACATCATGGTGCTGTCGTGCGAAGGGTCGCAGTATCCGGACGCCAAGAAACCGTACTTGGCGAACATCAAGGCCTTCGCCGACGAGGGCGGCCGCATCTTCGACGACCACCTCCACTTCTACTGGATCAACCACAACGTCACCGCCTGGCAGAACACCGCGAACTGGATCGGCGTCGGGACCGACCTCGGTGACGTGACCGCGCTGATCGACCAGACCTTCGCGAAGGGGATGACGTTCGCGTCGTGGCTCTCCTACGTCGGTGCATCGACCACGCCGGGGCAGATCCCGATCGTGATGGCCCAGCACTCGGTCAGCGCCGACAACCCTCCGATCAGCCAGCGCTGGATCTACACAGCGAGCCCGACCGCATCGGTGCAGTACCTGGACTTCAATACGCCGGTCGAGACACCCACCAACCAGTGCGGCCGGGTGGTCTTCACCGACATTCACGTCAGCGCGGCGTCAGGGGACACTTCGCACCCCCAGACCCCGTTCCCGAGCGGGTGCACGTCGACGACCCTCTCTCCGCAGGAGAAGGCTCTCGAGTTCATATTTTTCGACCTCGCCTCGTGCGTGCAGAACCTGTTCGACATGCCCACTCCGATCAAGATCGGGTACGAGGGCACGACGGCAGCCCGCTGACCGAGCCCAGATTCACTCACCTCCGTTGGCCGTGGCTACGTCCACCCTTCCCGGCCTATCGATACCTGAGTAGTTACCGGCAGCAGCTGCGGGGCCACGGGCGAGAGGGCCTCACTGGTCGCCACCGTGATCGCAGCCACGCCCATAGATAACTCCCGTCCTCGCCGAATTCGGCGAAGATTTCCCGGCGGCCGGATACCGAATAGAGAGTCGCCGCATGGGTCTGCCCGTACTTGCCGCCGTCGATGCCGTTGACCGGGTTGGCGTGAATTCGCCCCTGGGTCTTCCACGCTCAAGCGCGCGATGAGCCGCCGCGGGAGGGACACTCACTCGCGGGCCTTGACGCCACGACTCGAGACCGCGGACAAGAGAACCGGTCGCAAGGCCGCCCGCCACCTTCCGCCTGACGATAGTCAGACCGCGGACGACCTGCCCGACGCCACCGATCTCGTTCGCACCTACATGGGCAAGATGTCCGGGGTAGCGCTCTTGACGGGCGAGCGTGAGATAGAGATCGCAAAGCGCATCGAGGAGGGACAGCGCCAGATTCTGTCCGCGGCGCTGGACTCACCCGCCGCGACCCGCCAGTTTCTTCGGTTGCGCGACGACCTTCGAGAGGGGGCCCTCCGGGCGGCAGACGTCACCATGGACGCCGCCGAAACGGAAGCGGAGCTCGAGCAGTGCGGACAAGTCGAGCGCATCTGTAAGGTCCTAGGAGCAGTCGGACGTCTTTGGAGCGAGATCGACACCCCCACGCGCACAGAAAGGGCCAACACACCAAAGCCTCCCCCGAGAACGGCACCGCGGGTCGCCGCGACCAAGCAGGCGCTCGTCGACGGGCTCGTGGCCCTGCGGCTCCACAAGAGGCTCATCGACAACGTAGCTTCCACGCTCAAAGCCCTCCTCGCACGGATCGATCGAGCCAACGAGATCATCACCGAATGCCAAGCGCGCTCTAGGCTGTTGTCGCGGGGACTCCCAAGGACCGCGGTGCGGTTTCGTCCTACCGGCCACGGCGAGACCGTAGTCTCGAGAAGGATTGACCTCCACTCCGAGCAGCTCACCGAGATGTCACGGCTCATCAGCGAAGCAGGAAGGACTATCAAGGCGACCGAAAGCGAAGCCCTGCTGAATGAACACGCCCTCCGGAACACGGTGAAGGCGATCCGAAACGGCGAGCGCCTCGCGGACCGGGCGAGAGCTGAGATGATTGAAGCCAATCTGCGGTTGGTCGTCTCGATCGCCAAGAAGCGCAAGAACCGAGGCCTCCCGCTTCTCGATCTCGTACAAGAGGGCAACCTCGGGCTGATGAAGGCAGTCGAGCGATTCGACTATCGGCGGGGCTTCAAATTCTCCACCTACGCGATCTGGTGGATCCGGCAGTCCATCACACGCGCCATCTTCGAGCAGTCTCGAACAATCCGGCTTCCGATCCACACCTATGAGGCACTGCTCGCAGTGAGCCGAGCTGACCGCTTTTTAACCCAGCGGCTGGGACGCGAACCGACCCCGGATGAGATCGCGGTCAAGACAGGCTTTTCGCTCCAGAAGGTGCTACGCGTACTGGCCGTCCGAGGAGAGCCGACATCGCTGGAGGCGCCGGCGGGCCGCGAAGAGGATGCTCGTCTCTTGGACTTTGTCGAGGACCAAGGCCTGACCTCGCCGGCCGACACAGCCATGTCAAGCGACTTGGCCGAGCACACGCGGAAGGCGTTGATGACTTTGACGCCGCGCGAAGAGACCGTATTGAGAATGCGCTTCGGAATTGGAGAGAAGGCCGAACGCACCCTGGAGGAGGTCGGCAAACTCTTGACGGTGACCCGGGAGCGGGTCCGCCAGATCGAGGTTACCGCGTTGCACAAGCTTCGCGACCCCAGACGGGGTGGCGCTCTCAGCGAGCTTCTGAACAAGTCGTAGTCTCTCGGAGTCGGGAAGGGCTGCTTCGTCGATGCGTGCGAGGCGAAAGATTGGCTGCGCTGTCGTGCTCCTCGGAATCGGCTGCGGAGAGCGCTTCGCGGGTGCCACCTATCCGGACTTGGGCCCGGCTCCAACGGCCGACGACCAGCGCATCGTGGTGGTCGGCACCTTCGAAGACCACAGCCTCATCGGACGGATCGAGGCTGAGCTCCGCGCGATGAAGATGGATGGCGATCTACGCATTGTCGAGGGTGATCGCGCAGTCTTGGGATACGAGATCGATCTGGCGCTCAGACGCGGAGCCCGGGCGATCGTACACCCCGACTCCCATCTGGGACGCATCGACTTGCTGATTGCCGATCCCGTCACCGGACGGGTGACGCTACGGATGTCCGTGAACGGACCGCCTATACCGAGCGTTGAGCCGGTCCTGGCGCTTCGTGCGGTCGAATTCGTTCGAGCGATCCTCCTGGGAACGACCCTGCTGCTGCCGCCGTTGACGTCGCAGGTGGCGCCCAGCGAGCCGGCTAGAAGGTGGGCGGCGTCAGCGGTGCTCTCCTCCGGCGCCGCGTGGGCCCGTGGAGGCCTGCCCGCGCAGGGAGAGCTCGGTGTGCAACTTCGGATTGCCTCGCCTCGTTCCCTGGGGTTCAGCCTATTCGTCCTCGCGCCGGTGACGACCGCCTCGGTGCAGGGGACGGCCGCGGCGAACGCCAGTGCCTCGATCTGGCTGGGCGGCGGCGATGTGTTCTTTAGTCAGGCGCTGGGACGACGAACGGCCGTTGACCTCGGATTCGGCGGCCTCGTAGTCGCGATGCGTGTGACTGGCAGCCCAAACGCGGGATGGACCGGGACGACCACCACCGCGCCTGGCATCGGCGCCTCCGGGCACCTCGGTGGGAGTCTCAACCTGACGCGCACCCTGACAGCGCGCGCTGACGTGATGGCGGGAGGTACGCTTCGGCGTCCGGTCGCCTCGGCTGGTGGACCGGGTGTCTATCCGTGGGGCTACGCCTTTGCGACGGCCGTCGCGGGTATCGAGGTCCGCCTCTTCTAGCAAGTCGCGCGACGTCGCGACGGCTACTCACATCGCGCCAGGACCGGCACACGCCGCGACGACCGCCGGCACGCTGTCGGGTGAGTCGGCCACGTACGTATACGGCGGAGTTGCGAACGTGAATGCGGGTCCCCCTGTGGCGGCCAGGACGTTCGCTCCGCTATCGGTGCTGTATCGGTTCATGACATCACCCAAGGCTCCCGGGGGTGTCATCTCGTGGGTGTTCGTGAGCGGAATCGCCACCGCGTCAAACACGTCCCGCTCGACCAGAACCTGAGCACCATCCTGAGATGCGACGGCGTAGTCCATCACCGTCTGGTAGTGGTTGTTGAACGGATGTACGTAGCCGAAGCGCACGCGAGGAGTCCCTGACCACGTCCCGACGAAGCTGTTGTGATGCAAGGTGACGGTGAGGTGCCCCATGTCTTCCGCGCCGTTCGAGTCCGAGTGTCCGATCTGAACGGTATTGAAGTGATCGTGAAACTTCGACCAGGAGACAGTGACATAGTCTGTCGCGTGCTTTATGTTCACCAGCCACCCGTAGTAGCTCGTCGAGTGGGTCGTGTCGCTGAAGAATTCACAGTGATCGATCCAGACGTGCTGTGCCGATTGGACGGTCACGGCGTCGGTGCCCACTGGAGAGGACACCACCAGGTTCTGGATGATTACGTTGTCGGTTCCGTCGACAATGAACCCGCCCCCGGTCACGCCGGACTGAGCGTCAGCACCCACGATGGTCTTGTTTGACTGAATCTCGACCTGCAGCGGCTGGCTCCCCGTCGGGATCGCGATCATTCCCTGCACCACGATAACGGCCGGCTCGGCGCTCGAGGCGTAGGCCATCAGCTGATCGAGCGCGGTCACAGTGACCGACGCTACCGCCCCACCGCCCGTCGTCGGCGTCGATGGACCTGCCACCGTGGCGTAGCCGACCATGCTGGACGGGCAGCTGGCGCCCCCCGTTGCGTTTGGGCCGGCCGGCGAAAACGGATCGACCCGGACGTCGCCGCAGGAGGCGGCCTCCAGCGTCAGTACGATGACGAGCATGAGATCCCGCCTTAGGCAGAGCCAGACCAGCGGATGCACGATGGAACTCTAACGCTAGGGCACGCCCGCAGGGCACACGACGAAGTGGCTTTTCTCCTCCGTGAGACTCGCCACATCCTGTCCGGAACACTGAGGGCCCGATCCAGGACCACCGCGCTGTTCCGAACCACGGGATTTCAGTTCTCGATCGTTCGACTCGAAAGAACCTTGCATGCTGATCCGAAAGAACCTTTCGAGCGGCGTCTTCACTTCGGCTGCTCTCCGAGACTCGGACCTCGCGCAACTCTGAACGGGCTAACGTTTTGATCTCTCCGCGCCGAGGATCGCGGTGTCCGTTCTCCGTCCGCACTCTGCGAGGTGACCCGATGTCCACATGCAAGGCACTCAGAAACGCAGTTTCACATCTTCCTCTGCTGCTAGTTCTATCCGTCTCGGGATGTCATCCGGGAGGGGACGACAGCGGGGATCCAGCGGGATACGTCGGGGCGTGGAGCTACGGCGACGCCACGACCACCAGCACGTGCCCGGCCAGCGACGTCACGACCGGGCTGTCTTACCCAGGAGGGACGCTAGACATCACGCAATCGGGTAGCGGGCTCACTGCGGTGGATCGAGACGGCTGCAGCGCCACGTTCACCATCAGCGGGTCCACCGCGACAGCTCAGTCCGGGCAGAGCTGCACGACCAGCAATGGAGACACAGTTGCGATCACCTCTTGGACGATATTCGTCTATGACCCTCAGACCCTATGGAACGAGCGCACCACAAGTCGAACCTCGTCGGCAGGCTCATCCTGCACCGTTTCCGTAGTAGCCACAGTTCATCAGTAGCCCGTCACCCGCGGGCCGCCTCCGTTAGCGGGAGCGACGAGGCACGTCCCGGTGACGCGTCACCTGAGGGCGTGGGGCGGCCGGTCCCCTGGGCGTGACGGACTCGACGACGGAGCGAGCAGCAGTCTACCCTTTCACGCCTGCGTCTATGGGGCTCCCCGCGCCCGCGTCGCCGGCCGGCTCGTTCGGATATCCGGGCGTTTCACCGGGGCAGTTCTCGTCGACGACGCCATTGCAATTGTCGTCGATGTGATTCCCGCAGATCTCGGGCACCCCGGGGTGTACAGCAGCGTTGCTGTCATCGCAATCGTTGCACCACGGCACGCCGTCGCCATCGGCGTCGGTCGTGTCCGCCGCGTTGCCCTGCTCGCAGCTTACGAAGCTCTGCAGATAGGCGGGCCGATTTTTGATCATGTCCAGCAGCGACGCGACGGCCATCTGCGACTGAGTCACCGTTGCCCACTTGTGGGGATCGGCCGCAAGTGCGGCAGCGATCTGGGAGCTCCAGGCGTCTACCCATCCGGAGATCTCGTTCGGATCCCACTTGGCGACCTGGGTCGCGATGGCGTTCACGTACTGCTGACGCGCGCCGGGGTCATTCATCACGATGAGGTAGTCAGTCCCGGGTGGGTCGGTCGCCACCCGGCCTGCCCACCAGTAGAGCGGGTGTTCCTTGTACGAGACGCCTGTAAAGATCTCGGCCCACTCGAGCGCAGAATCGGTGTGGTCGGTGATCCAGACCCAGCCGGGCGTGCCTTGGTCGTAGACGTAGTAGTTGTGCGAGGCTCCGTAGTAGCCATCGCAGTCCTCGACCACCGCCTCGGCCGCCCACTCGAGCACGGTATTCGGGATGTCGACGAGTGTCCTTAGAGTGGTGATGTCAGTCGCCGCGTTGAGGGCGTCGAGCCTCGCCCAGTTCGGGTTGCTCGTATTGGTCTCGGCTTGCGTACCTCCCTTGAAGAGGTCGCCCGAGTAGTTGTTCGGGAAGTACTGCTTGAGGAGAGCTTTGCCGACGCTGCCCTCGAGGACGTACAGGCCATAGTAGGTCCCGTTGACGGTCAGGGTCGCGCTGCTGGCACACGGCGCAGCGAGGCCGATCTTGCGGAGCCAGTTGTCACCCACACGGTTATTGATGAAGGTCCAGTCGTCGCGCGGCATTGAGAGACGGATGCTCGATTCGCCGTGAAATTTTCCCTTGGGGTTGATCTGATCGAAGGAGATGTCGAACTGCATCTTCGGGCTGGCGTCGTAGAGGACAGTGTTGACCCATGACGACTTACCTCGCAGCTTGATGGCCGCATCTGTAACCGTCTCCGTCCCATAGTGAAACGTAATCGGGTAGTACGTCGCCGGCGGGGTGCCTGCCAGAACGTCCTTGAGATCGTTGAAGTCGGCAGTCAACTTGGCCCAGTTGTCCGCGGTGATCTCGATCGAGAACGTCGGCAGGATCGACTGGTCGAAGAGGTCCGAGCATTGGATTGGGCTCCCGCCCGCGTCGTTCACCAGGTGGCTCCCATTCGCCGCATCGGCGCCGGTTCCGCTGGCAGCGTCTTGTGTCGCGGTCGGAGTGTTGCCCGCGACGTTCGGCCCCGATGAGGGACGCATCGCCGATGCATCGAGCACATTACCGGCTCCACCCTTCGAGCACCCCCCCACGCACAGAGAGAACGCCCCAAACATCGCCGTCACCAAGGCCACCCTCATCGTCACCCCTCCGAGGGACGAGCAAGAGCAATCACCGTACCCGCCGGGAAGGCCCTTCCGTCAGGCGAAGCGCTACGAGAGAGGCGCACAAATAGGTTTGAGCGTTCCTGAGGTGTAACCCGATCTGTCGCTGTAGGAGAGCGTGGAAGGTGCTCCTCCGATGCCGGTGCTGGGCGAACAGCGCGTGGCGGCAGCGTAGTCTCGCAGTAACGCGCAGCGAAGAGTGCGGCCCGACACTCGCGGCCGGTGCCGAGGATCACAACGTAACTCGCGGCGCCGCCGTTGAAGTGAGTTCGACGGTGGCGTGAGCCGTTGAGGAGGGCTCGGATCACTCTCCACTCAAGTCGCTGCGCCGCGTTTCGATCGAGCCGATTCGATCGCTTCCGCGATCGATTGGCGTCCCTGGCCGCATCCGATGCCCGGCAGGTCACGTCTGCCATTCCTTGGTCCAAGCGGAGGTTCTCCATGCTGCCCTGGTCTCACCGCCCTCTCTTCGCTCGCGTGCTTCCGTGCTTTGGGTTCGCGTTCCTGCTGACGGCCGCCGGATGCGCCCAGGAAGGAGCGACGCCTGATACCGGGAGCGGCGGCTCCGGACAGACTGGTGGCTCCACTGGTAGCGGCGGTTCGCCCGGCAGCGGCGGCGCACCCGCGAGCGGTGGAGCAACCGGTTCCGGCGGTTCGCCGGCGACGGGGGGCACAAACGGCTCCGGCGGCGGCCCCGCGACCGGAGGGGCGACCGGCTCCGGCGGTAGCGGCGCGACCGGGGGCAACACCGGCTCCGGTGGGACCGCCGCCACCGGTGGAACGACCGGCAAGGGCGGCGCGCCCGGTTCGGGTGGTTCAGCTTCGAGCGGAGGAACGACGGGAAGCGGTGGCGGGACGGGCTCGGGTGGGTCGCCCTCGACCGGCGGCGCGACCGGTAAGGGCGGCGCGACGGCCTCGGGGGGCAGCAACGGCACGGGCGGTGCTGGCGGTCGGGGGGGGGCGACCGGCTCCGGCGGCACGACCGCCACCGGCGGGACGACGGGTAGTGGCGGAAGCACGGGAAGCGGCGGCGCAGCGGATCAACCGATTGGCTGGGCCTCCGTGAACGCGCTGGGACAGAACGGAACGACCGGCGGGAACGGTGGTCCGACGGTCACCGTGACAACCTGCTCTGCGCTGAAAGCCGCGGTGTCCCAGAGCGGCGCCGCCATCGTCAAGGTCTCGGGGACGATCACCTGTGACAATGTCGTCGTCAGCTCCAACAAGAGCATCATCGGCCTCTCGGGCGCCAAGCTCGTGGCGACCTCCGGTACGACGAATCATCTTCTGGTCGTCCAGAGCGTAAGCAACATCATCGTTCGCAATCTCACGATGCAAGGAGCGGGCATCACCTCGGGCAACAAGTCCGGCGGTGACACCTTCCACGTACAGGACTCGGTCCACCATCTCTGGGCCGATCACCTCGACATCTCCGACGGCGACGACGGCAACTTCGACATCACCCACGACTGCAATTACATCACCGTGTCGTGGACGAAATTCCACTACACCTCGGGCACCCGGGCCCATCGGTTCTCGGACCTCATTTCGGCGGCCGTGAGCGACACGGGCACCTACAAGATCACGTGGCATCACAACTGGTGGGCCGACAACGTCGATCAGCGCTCACCGCGCGCGCATGAAGGCAGCGGCGGTATTCACGTCTTCAACAACTACTACTCGGAGAAGGGCAACTCCTACTGCATCGGCGTCGGACAGAATGCCATCTTCCTATCGGAGAACAATTACTTCGACGGCGTGAATACGCCCTTCTACATGACCCCAGACGGAGAGACGGGTGGACAGATTCTCTCGAAGGGAGACGTCTTCCATAACACGACGGGTAACACGACCGGGACCAACACCGGATTCGCGCCGCCGTATCCCTACACTCTGGACCCCGCTGCCAACGTCCCGGCCCTCGTCCAGGCCGGCGCCGGCGCAACCATGTAGAGACCGAGACCGTACAAGGAGGGCCGCCGCCCATTCCCGCTGGAGCGGTTCTGGTCAGCGTCGTCCGTATTGCCGCTCGTCGGCGCAGATCCGAGCGACGATGCGCCCGCTGCAGCCATCATCTGGATGTTTTGCTGAGCAATCGTGGTCTCGGCACGAGGGGATCTCGAGTCAGCCCACCCGCGTGGCCCTTCGGGGCGCGATGTCGACGGACGGCGAATGCTCGACCCACTGATACAGGTCGCCGGGGTGCGCGCCCGCTTCGTAGAGGTGGCGAGCGCCCACCAACTTCTGGATCGGTCCATGCCAACCCCGCAGGCGATACCACCATGCGCTGTACCATCTCGCCGGTCGGACGCGGAGCTCGAACAGGTTCCAGAAGGGATCGTCCCGGTACATGAGTCGTCGCTCCCCGATATAGTTCCCTCGCGAGACGACATCGGCTCATTCCGCGCGACTCGCCTCGATCACTTTTCCGTGCCCCGCTCACTTTCTCTGTGGACAGTTCACCACACAAGTTATCCGGACGCCCCGGCGAGATTCCTCTCCGTGCGACGTGACCTCGTAACGGCGCCGCCACGACCACAGGCCCGCTTCGTTACCTCGCGCGGCGTCTGACCCTGTCGCACGGACGAGTTCGCAGTCGGCATCTAGCGACCTCCTTCTTCCGAACACCGTCGGTGCTCTCGCCGGAGCGCCGACCGGCCCTCACCGAGGTGTCGCAGGGCATGACGCTTGCTCGATGTCGTTGCATCGCCTTCGGAGGGGACCAGTGATGAACGAGTTGAACAGACGATTCTGGTGGCACCGCACACTACCAACGGTTTCCTCGAGCGGAGACTCCCCCGTCGCGATTCTGCTGACGCGGATCGTGACCGGGGCATGGCTGGTCGTCTCTGCGACCCTCGTAGGGTGCGGGAGCGGCATGACAACATCGTCGATGGGGGCTGCGACGACGGATGCGGCGGCTGCTGCGGGCAACTATCTGCCGCTCGCTGTCGGCATGAGTTGGACCTACAACATCACGAGCGCCGCTGGCACAACCGGCCAGGGCACAACGAGCGTCGAGGCGAACGACATGGCGCCGCTCGCTGGCCAATCTGCCATGCGAGTCCGCTCCGTCCTTCTCGACGGGAGCACTTTGAGTTGGGAGCAAGCATCGGGGTCGAGCGTTCTTCGAGTGGAAGAACAGCAGGTCGACCAATCAGGGGCGGTCGTCGTCGACAAGCAATACATGCCAGCCATCCTCGTTCTCGACGAGTCGCCCGCGCACCTCGCGGCCGGCGCGACGTGGACCGAGGACTATAAGGAGCTGAAGACCCCCTCGAGCAAAGGCAAGGCTACGAAAGAGGAAGCACAGTGGACGGTCGAGTCGATCGACGACACGGTGACCGTTCCGGCGGGAACGTACTCCTGCATTCGAGTCCGACGCATTCATTCGACCAGCAAGACGCCGTCGAACACGGTCAGCTGGTACGCCGCGGGGGTCGGCCGAGTTCGGGAGACGGGCGCTGGCCAAAACAACGACCAGACGCTCGAGCTTGCCTCGACGTCGATGCAATAGCTTGCCGTCCATCCACGGCTCGCGGGGGCCGGCTCGCAGGAGGTTTCACGTGCAGAAAGACGAGTCAATCAGGGCAACCGGGCTGGGTATCCGGTTCTTGTGGGTGTGTACACTCGTGAGCTCCGCTTGCGGGAGCCGATCGCAGGCCTCCAGTCATCTCGGCGGTGGCTCTTCTCCGTCCGCCCATTCCGATGCCGCAGTGCAGGCTTCCAGTCCGTCCGACGCCGCGCAGAAGGTCTACACCTCGATCGACGCCATGGGAGGAGGCGGGTGCACTCTACCCGCTGCTCCGGCCAGTCTCTGCGCAGCGCTTCCGACCGGGAAGATCGCTCCCTGCAGTCAAGACAGCTCGGGACGACCATCTCAGACCGGCTATCTCGAGATCGACAGCCCTGGCAGTTCGCCGACGTATGTATGCGCGATGCTTTGGACACCCGATCCGGCTGGCGGCTATCAGTACGGCCAACCGTCGGCGTTCATGTCACAAGCACAGAGCTGCTGCGGCGGACCGCCGGCACCATCCGCCAGCCCGACCGCTCCCCTCCCGTCGATTGGCGACCTCGGGACGCTGCACGCACCGACTCACATCAAGCCACAAGAAATGCAACAACCGGGGAGCGGCCTGATTCGGCAGGATCCGTTTGCCATGGCGGTCACGGACACGAAGACGGGGGCGGCGGCCATGGCAGCTGTCGCCACCTGGCGCTCCTGGGGAGGCGACGGCAAGCCGCACGCCGGGCCGGACGGCACCGGGCCCTACTACTTTCCCGCCGGGGTTCTCGTCAACTTCGTGATCCTGGAGACGAGCGATGGTCTGCCCGTGGTCGTCATAGGTCCGGAAGTCTCTCTCGCCGCCGACGGGACGACCCCCATCGGTCATCCTTCGCTTGGCGTGTGTCCAGGCGGCGGCGGCGCGCCCCTGGCGCTGATCGCTGGCGAGGTCGACGGAACCACCCTGAACAACCATTCCGGTCGCTTCGACTACGGACCGTCGGTCACCGAGGACGCCTTGAACAACGCCGCAAAGCTTTTCAACTGCCTGGGGCTCCAGATCACCGAAACGAAGTTCTATCCGCCGAAGTCATAGGCCGGGCGAAGTCCCAACACACGACAAAGCGACCCCGGGGGACCGTCGTCCCCAGGGGTCTTCCCTCCACCAACGCGCGCCGCCTATCCTCCCCTCACGCCGGCGGCGCGCACCGTCCCCGGTTCACCAAGCCGCGAACGCCGCGAACGAGTTGTTACCAGCGCTGACCTGGATGCAGTACCCGTCGTTGCGCATCGGCGGCAGCGGATAGTTCCAGTTTCCGTTGAGCGGCTCCGGGCGGCCGTTCACGGTCAGCGTCTTCCCGGCGACGAAGCTGCTGCTGTTCCCCTGGAACAGCCGCGAGCGCGTCTCGAAGCAGGTCGCGCCCGTGCCGAGATTGCCGGACTGGAAGTTGCTCCCGTCCGCCACGCTGAACACCACCGGGTTGTTGCAGAGCCCGCCACAGGGCCGAAGCACCTGCGGATCGCAGTAACCGAGGCAGGGCTCCACCTCGGCCTTGCACACCGCCTCGTTCCCCGCCTGACCGTCGTGGAGGCACTGGACGGCGTTGGGGTTCGAGTTCCCCTGGCAGAACCGGGTGAACGTTCCACAGAACGTCGAGGGCAGCTGCTCCCACAACGTCGGGTTGGCGGGAGGCGTCTGCCCGTTCTGCGACTGGAACACCGACTTGGCCCGGAACACCGAGCCGTTGAACGTCGCACGGTCGTCCAGCGCGTACCGGATCTGCGGCTGCCAGGAGCCGTCGTTGTTGTTGACCCGATCCCAGAGGTCGAACCGGATGTTCGGGGTCTGCCCGGCGACTGCCGTGTTGGCCACGCGCGCCCGGTAGTCGACCTGGTTGAACTCCACGACGTTCTCGGCGACGTACGCCGTGCCGGCCTTCCAGGAGTTGACCAGCGCGAGCTGGCGCAGCATGTCGTGGTCCTCGTGACCCACGATGTGGCAGTGCCAGACGTAGCCCGGGCCCTTCACGTTGTCCGGGAAAGACGTCGGGTCGATCGTCGCGAACTGGTTCACGCCCGGGGTGTTGTTCGTGCTCTCCTGCGGCGCCCAGCGGACGATGATGCGGTTGACCATCCCCGGCATCGCCTGGACGGTGTCCTTCCAGCCGGTCTCGTACGGCGCGGGCGGCACCGCGGGCCCCGTGAAGAAGGGGGTCGGGTCGACGACGACGGGCCGCGTGACCGGCATGTGGCCGTTGATCAGGTGCCACTGGGCCCGGTAGTTGGCCGAGTCGAACGGCTGCCGGTTCAGGACCTGGAACTCGATGAGGTGGATGTGGATCTGGTGGAAGTTCTTGTCCTGATCATCCTCGCGGGGCTCCATCATG
>Ga0209060_10001177_pt1 | contig 30877 bp, 23 predicted proteins | sample Coa_R1_8_FD_187155 | JGI IMG/M metagenome (GOLD analysis project Ga0209060, IMG submission 187155) | Surface soil microbial communities from Centralia Pennsylvania, which are recovering from an underground coalmine fire - Coalmine... | ecosystem: Environmental > Terrestrial > Soil >...
CGCCCTTCCATCATCGCGCTGCTCGACCATCGCCACGTCGCCCACGGTCTTCACCACCGAGTCGAGCATCGCCTGCCCGGTCTCCGGGTGGACGATCTCGCGGCCGCGGAAGACGATGACGAGCTTGCACTTGTTGCCCTCCGCCAGGAACCGGCGGATGTGCTTCACCTTGAAATCGAAGTCGTGCTCGTCCGTCTTCGGACGCAGCTTGATCTCCTTCAAGACGATCGTCGACTGGTGCCGGCGCGAGGCCTTCTCCTTCTTCGACGTCTCGTACTTGAACTTGCCGAAGTCCATGATCTTGCAAACCGGCGGCGCTGCGCGCGGGTTCACCTCGACCAGCTCGAGCCCAGCCTCTTCGGCGAGCTTCAGAGCCTCGTGCGTCGGGATGACGCCGATCTGTGCGCCGTCGGCGCCAATGACGCGGACCTCGGGCACTCGGATGCGGCGGCCGACTCGGTAGTTGTCCGTCGCGCTGGGGGGGGCTTGATTGAATGGCCTTGGGATGATCGTTCTCCTGGTTTGGGGTGTTTAAGCGAAGCTCAGCTCATTGTAATGCCGGCGGGCGCATCGGGATCCCCACCGACAACCGGAATTTTCGTGCGCCAGACCAGCTGCGCTGCGGTCCGTTGCGCAGGGATCGGCCGCGCTCGGCGAGCTGCTTCCGCTGGCGGGTACGTGCAGAAACCACACGGGCCACCATGCCTCGTTCCCCGACCACGACCGTGTAGGGGAGCCTGCCGAGCCGGCCCCGTCGAATTTTCGGTGCCAGCCCGTCCGCGGCCGTCTCTAGCTGTGCGGCGATCACGCGAGAAGCATAGCCGCAGGCACCCCGCCCGACGCCAACCAATGCGAAACGAACCCGCCCGCTGCAACCGAGGCAACCAGCACACCACCCTCCATCGAAGAGGAGGGGTTCCCATCGATCGCGTGAGCGAAGGCGAGCTTCGCTCGCCGCAGCTCTTCGCGGGAGGGTTTGGGAACCCTCTCAGGGTTCCCATCTGTACTGGTAGGCACGGGCGGGATTGAACCGCCGACCCCTACCGTGTCAAGGTAGTGCTCTTCCACTGAGCTACGTGCCTGGGATTCTCTTGCTGCGAGTGTCGCGAGTCCGTCGATTTCGATTCGGCGTACGTTACGGCTCCCAACGCCCCTGTCAAGGGAAACAAGCCGGAGACGCCCTCGGAGATCCTCTTTGGGATCTCCGGTGAGACCGCCGCCGGCGCTCGAGCGAATCGTGGCGGCGCGCGACCGCGCGCGCCACGTGCTGGGGCGGGCCGGCGCCTGGCTGGCGCGGGCTGCGGTCACGGTCCCTTTCCGGCTCGCCGTCGCCGCGGCGCTGCTCGGGCTGCAGGTCGTGGTGGCGATCCATTCGGGCGATCGCTTCGACCTCAAGTTCAACGCCACGCCGGGCGTCGCCCCGCACTTCGTCGATCCCGCGCACGACTGGACGCCGTCGAACTGGGACCGGCTGGTGGTCAGCCGCTGGGACTCGGGCAACTACATCGAGCTGGGCCTGCGCGGTTACCGGTACTGCCCGCCGCGCGGCCCCACCCTGCCCGTCCACGCGTCCGGCTGCAACCTGGCCTTCTATCCGACCTACGGCCTCATCGGCCGGTGGGTGTCGGCGGCGACGCGGATGCCGATCGACTTCGCGATGTGGGCCGTCTCGCTGGTCTCGTCCTTCATTTTTCTCTACCTCTGGACGGGCAAGGAGCTGACCTCGCGGCTGGGCGTGGCCGAGACCTACCTGGCCCTGCTCTGCTTCAACGCCTACACGACCGGCTACTGCCTGGTCACGATCCAGACCGAGCCGCTGACGCTCGTCCTGGCGCTGGGCGCCTTCGTGGCGTTCGCCCGCGGGTACCGGCTCTCCGGAGCGCTGCTCGCCGGCGCCGCCAGCAGCGTCCGTATCACCGGGATCGCGGTGGGGTTCGCCTTCGCCGCGGGCCTCCTCGTCGAGCTGCTGCGCGAGCGGCCGCGGTCGGTCTGGCCCTGGCTGCGCGGCGCGCTGCTGGCGATCGTCTGCGTCTGGGGGCAGCTGGCGCTGATGGCCTATTTTTCACACCGGTTCGGCGACGCGCAGACCTACGTCCACGCGCACGGGCAGCTGTTTCACCACGAGCACCCCAAGCTCTCGGCCCTGTTTCCGCCCGACCCGGACAAGATCGTCCAGTCGATCGACTACCCGCTGCACGAGGGGATCTGGCTGGCGGCGGCGCTGCTCTGGTTCGCCGCCGGTCACCGCGAGGCGCTGCGCCGCTTCCCCGCCGCGCAGCAGGCATTCTGGTACGTCAGCTTCCTCGCCACCGTCGGGATCGCGACGGTGGGGATGATGCCGCTCTCGCTGGCCGGGATGAGCCGCTACCTGCTGCTGGCGCTACCGATGTTCTTCGCCATGGGCGCCCTCATGCGGCCGCGCCCGCTGCTGGCGCTGGTCTGGGTGGCCCTGTCAGGCTGGCACTCCTGGTACGTCGACCTCTGCACCTACACCGGCGGGATGGGCGACAAGCCGATGCGGATTTGTCACTACGCCCACTGGATCAGGCGCTGAGGGTCACGCGCTGGGCGCGGCGCTGGCGGCGTTCCCGCCCGACGACCGCGGCCAGCGCGATCAGCGTGACGGTCAGGATCAACAGCCCCGGGACCAGCCCGATGGGCCGGTAGCGCAGGGTCACCACCGCATCGCCGGCGGCGAGCCGCGTGCTCACCAGGCCCTGCCAGGCCTCGGCGGCGCCGCCGTCGGCCTGCCACCCCGGATCGAAGGTGGTGTCGTAGACCAACCGGTCGCCCGGCGCGTAGCCGGTCACGCGTACGGTGACCGCGTTGGGCGTCCAGCGTGTGAGCTCGGCGCGGCCGCCGCCGGTCAGAAACACCAGGCCTCGATACCCGGGCTGGTCGCTGCCGACGACGCTGCTCTGGAACTCGGGGGGAACGCCGTAGCAGCTCACCATCCCCGTGTTGGCCAGCATCGACGGGTAGATGATCTTCGACGGCCACTCGTAGCGATCGCGCAGCTTGGGCCCGACGTCGGGCTTGCCGTAGCGGTAGTGCTGGAACTTCTCCTGGTGGAAGGCGGCGCTGGACGTGACCGGCGGGACCCGCAGGCGAAACGGCGCCACGGTGGCCTGGCGCGAGACGGCGGCCAGATCGAGCCCGTACAGCGTGACCAACGCCAGCGCGGCCGCCTCGGCCCACCGGTGTCGCCGGGCGAACCGGGACCAGGGGGCGTCGGCGGCGGCGGCCAGCACCAGCGCCAGCAGCAGGATGGCCAGGAAGAGGATCCGCGCCGGCAGGTGCTGCGAGCTGAACAGCGGCAGGCGGTGGACCTGCGACCAGACCGACTGCCCCAGCGACAGGACCACGCAGCAGAGCGCCGCCACCTTGAGCGACACCAGCCGCGGCGTCCAGCCGACCGCCAGCGCCGCCATCAGCGCCAGCGCGCCGGCCACGCCGACGTAGGCGCCCCACTCCCACCAGACCCAGAACACCCGCAGCGGCAGGTGCGGGTAGAAGTCGAAGCCCTGCTGGTGGGCGGTCAGCATGATCCAGATCGAGTGGAGCGAGACGGGCTCGTTCGACTCGATGAGGCGCGGGTAGCGCCGCATGGTGGCCATCATCGGGAGGAGCTTGGGCGCCGCCAGGCCGATCCCGCTCACCATCGCCAGGAGGAAGCGCGCCAGCGGCTGGCGCCGCCGGGCCGCGATCGCCCGCCCCAGCGCGTAGAGCCAGAGCACCGCCAGCGTGTGCGGATAGGGATAGATGCCGCCCACGTAGATGATGAGCGCCAGCGTCGCCCCCGCGGCCGCCGCCAGGTCGCGGCGGTCTTCTTCGATCGCCCGGTCGAGGAAGTAGATGGCGAACGGCGTCCAGGCGAAGGCCAGGTGCCAGAGGTGCCCCGACGCCACCTGCAGCGCCCAGCGGCTGTCCAGGATCCAGATGACCGGCACGAAGGCCCGCCAGGCGGGGCTGCGCGTGAAGCGCCCGGCCAGCAGGTAAGCGCCCAGGACGCCGGTGAGCGTGGCGGCCACCGCCTCGAGCCGCAGCGCCAGCGGGAAGGAGAACAGCAGATAGAACGGCAGCCAGGGGGAGATGAAGTTGGTCGCCCCCTCGACGTAGCCCCAGGCGGGGAAGCCGCCGCAGTACCAGGGGTTCCACCAGGGGGCCTGGCCGTGGCGCAGCGCCAGCACGGTCACGTAGCGGTAGGCCGCCTGCGAGTCCCAGTCCTGAAAGCCCATCGCCCGCACGTCGGTGAAGAACGGGGCGAAGACCCAGAGCGCCAGCAGCAGCACCGGGACGACGCCCACCCAGCCGCGGAGGCGATCGCTCGGTGGCGAGAGCACGGTCCGACTTTCGTACGAACGCGGCGCGCACGGCAAGCGTGGATCGCGCCCGAGGTCCTCCGACCGCCGGGCTTGCTCGCGCTCGGCGTCACTGGCAAGATTCCGGCGCTTTGATTATTGGCCGCAGCCCGCTTCGCGTCTCCCTCGGTGGAGGCGGCACCGACCTCCCTTCCTACTACCGCGAGCATGGCGGATTCCTCATCGCCGCCGCGATGACGAAGTACGTCTACGTCTCGATCGTCGAGTCGACGGTCCCGGAGATCATCCTGCGGTATTCGCACATCGAGCGGGTCAAGCAGGTCTCCGAGGTCCGCCACCCGATCCTGCGGGAGGCGCTTCAGCTGACCGAGATCGCGGGCCCCTACATCGAGATCACCAGCCTGGCGGACATCCCGTCGGGGACAGGCCTCGGCTCGTCGGGGAGCTTCACCACCTGCCTGCTCAAGGTGCTGCACAAGTTCAAGCGGCAGAACATCCACCCGCGCGAGCTGGCCGAGATGGCCTGCCGCATCGAGATCGACATCCTCAAGGAGCCGATCGGCAAGCAGGATCAGTACATCGCGGCGTACGGCGGGGTGACCGTGTTCGAGTTCAACCGGGACGACACCGTGACCGCGCGGGCGGTGAAGGCCACCCCCGACACGCTGGATTTGCTCGAGGACAACCTGATCATGGTGTCGACCGGGTTCTACCGGGCGGCCGGTCAGGTCCTCAAGGAGCAGGACGACAAGACCAAGACGGCCGACCCGACGATGGTCAGCAACCTCCACTACGTCAAGGAGCTCGGCCAGCGGAGCCTGGAGGCGATCGAGAGCGGCAACCTGACCGACCTCGGGCGCATCATGGACGAGCACTGGACGCACAAGAAGAAGCGCTCGAAGCTGATGTCGAACCCTGAAATCGACGGCTGGTACGCCCTGGCGATGGAGAACGGCGCCCTGGGCGGCAAGCTGATCGGCGCCGGCGGCGGCGGCTTCCTGCTGTTCTACACCGAGCAGAAGGGGCGCCTGCGGAAGGCGCTGCGCGGCGCGGGTCTCGTCGAGGTCAATCTCGGCTTCGACTATGAAGGCACGAAGATTCTCTAGCCGAAGCGTTATCGGACGTCCCCTGGCCCGCTCCCTCAGGGAGCACTTCGCACGGATGACCCCGGACGAGCGCGTCGGCGCCGCGCTCGGCGTCGCGGCGGTCCTGATCGTGTTCGCCGTGTCCGTCGTCGGCATCGGCGGGCCGTTCCCGGACGGGCACTACGCCTCGACCTCGGTGATCGGGACGGCGGCCTACAACAGCTTCCGCTGGCACACGCTGCTCCCCGTCGAGGTCTACCTGGACCACCCGCCGAACGCATCGCTCTACTACATGCATCACCCGCTGGGGATGTTCTGGGTGATCGACGCGCTGACCACGGTCTTCGGCCTGCACGACTGGGTGCTGCGGCTGCCGCCGCTCGTCTACGTGACGGCGACGACCGCGCTGCTGTGGCGGATCGGGCGCGCGCTGTGGGGGGCGCTCCCCGGCGGGCTGGGGGCGCTGGCTTACGCGGCGCTGCCGATCACGCTCGGCTTCGCCAACTACCACGACCTCGAGCAGCCGGTGATCTTCGGCGTGGTGCTGGCCAGCTGGGGGTACCTGCGCTTCGTGCGGACCTGGCGCGACGGTTACGCCATCGCCAGCCTGGCCGGGTTCGTGTTCGCCCTCAACAACGACTGGGCCGCCTACCTGTGGGGCGCCCCTTTCCTCGCGGGCCTGTTCGTCTACGGCTTCCTGCTGGACGAGCCGCGGCGCGCGCCGCTGGAGATGAAGCGGTTCGGGCGCTACTGGGCGCTCATGTGCCTCGGGGTGGCGTTCAGCGTGGCCGTCGAGCTGGCGGTCCTGGGCGCGAGCAACCGGATCGCCGACGTGCTGCAGTCGTACCTGCAGCGCTCGGCCGGCGCGAACACGCCGCTCGCCGCGGTGCTGGCCGCGCGCCGCTACCGGATCGAGCTGATGTTCACCGCGCCGGCGATCGCGCTCGGCAAGCTGGCGCTGCCGGTGATCGTGGCGCGCGCGGTGGTCAAGCGGAGCCACCTCGAGCTCTTGCCGCTCCCCATCTTCTTCTGCGCGCTGGTCCAGTACCTGGTGTTCAAGGAGGGGGCCGACGTCCACATCTTCTGGCCGCACTACTTCGCCCCCTACTTCGCGCTGGCGGTGGGCGCGCTGGCTTCGACGGTCGGCGAGCTGTGGGTCTGGGGCGCCGCCCAGGTCGGCCCGGGCCTCGATCGCGTGCGGCGCGCCAAGGCGGCGGCGCCCTGGGTGGCGCTGGTGGCGCTGGGGCTGCCGCTCGCCTTCACGCTCAAGGACGGCCTCTCGCTGCTGCGCCTGGCGCGCGAGACGGGCGGCCGCTTCGCCGAGGTGAACCTCGACACCGACCTCGACAAGGAGGCGGTGCTGCGCTGGTTTCTGGCCCGCTATCCCGCGACCGTCGGGGTCGGCTACCACGGCGGCATCCACGACGGCTGGGCGCTGCAGTGGGAGCTGCGGCCGCGCCTCTCGGCCGGGAACCAGGCCATCACCGGCGGCGTCACCCCCGGGACCCGCGTCTACATCCTCGACACGCGCGCGACGTCGTCGGGCGAGCTGCGCGAGGCGGCGAGCCGCTACCACGTCCACGCCGTCGGCTACCTGTGGGTCTTCGACCGGACCGAGCGGCCGGCGCCGCTCGACGGCTACGTGCTCGAGGAGCGGGAGCCCGGCTTCCTCGAGCGGCTCTGGCTGGGGCCGACCGAGCCGGTTCGGGCGGTGCGGTCCAACGCGTGGGCCACCTGGGAGTGGCGCGCGATGCTGGGGCAGCCGGCCGTGGTCCCCACCTCGCCGCCGTCCACCACCGACGAGCTGCGCATCGCCCACAACGTGGCGGTCGAGCGCGGCGACGCGGCGGGCGCGGCCCGCCTGCGCGAGGCGCTCGCGGCGCGGTTCAACCTGCCGCTCGCCGCCCAGTTCGAGGCAGGGACCTCGCTCATCGGCGCCGTCCGGCGCGGCGGCGCGCGCCGGAGCATCACGCTCTACTTCCTGGCGGGCGCCATGCCGGGCGACGCGAAGTTCTCCGTGCACGCCAAGGTGACCGCCCCGCCCCGCCTCTCCGGGCTGCCGGCCGCGCCGGAGGACCTGGAGATCGCCGGCCCGCCGACCTGGCCCACCTCGTTCTGGCGCCGTGGCCACATCTACAGCCTGGAGGTCGTCTACCGCCAGCGTCCGGGGACCGAGGTGCTGCGCGGCAGCTGGATCCCGGGCCCGCGGCGGACCGACGGGCCGGCCTGGCTCGACCTCGCGCGGCTGTGAGCGGGCCGCCGCCCGTCTTCAGGCCGCGTCGCCTTCGCGGCGGCAGACGGCGAAGGTGTTGAGCCCCAGCTTGTGCGAGAAGCAGGTGATCCGGCTGGGACGGAAGCCGGCGCCGACGAGCAGCGGCCAGAGATCCTTCACGTCGTAGTACATCTTGTGGTCGTCCATCTCGGCCGCGGGCGAGAGGCCCAGCTTGAAGGCCGACAGCTCGAGGTACTTCTTGCCCCGCCAGGACGGGACGTTGACCAGCAGGACGCCGTCCGGCGCCAGCAGCCGGCGGCCCTCGGCGAGCAGCCGCTGCGGCTCGCGCACGTGCTCCAGCACCGACACGATCATCACCACGTCGAGCGACGCCGCGGGGAGCGCGGCCAGCGCCTCGGGGAGCTGCCCCTCGATCGCCTGCACGCGGGGGTCGCGCTTGAGGTCGTCGGCCAGCGCGACGTCGACCAGGACGGCGCCGGCCACGTCGCCCAGGATCGTGCGGGCGAACGCCGCCTGGTAGCCGCAGCCGAAGTCGCCGACGCGCTTGCCGGTGAAGCTGGGGACGTGGCGGCGGATCTGCCACCCCGACAGCCAGACGCCGAACTTGTCGACCACGGTGCCGCGGCTGTTCTGGAGGAAGGACTCCTGGCGGTCCGTCCCCGCGCCGCCCGTGGTCCCCGCGCCCTCGCCGCTCATCGCGGCCGCCGCACGGCGACCGCCGTCGCGTGGAGGATCAGGGTGAAGGTGAAGGTCATGAACCCCAGTACCGCCAGCAAGAGCCCGGTGACGCCCAGGTTGTTGACCGCCGAGCCGGTGTAGAGCTGGAACCCGTTGCGGACGTAGGCGACGGTCATGAGGCCGCCGCAGATCAGCCCGGCGCCGAACAGCCCGGCCGAGATGGCCACCGTGCGCGTGTAGGGGAAGCGGCGGAACCACTTGGCCGTCACCTCGCCGTCCCAGTCGAAGAAGATCTGCGAGATGATCCCCATGTAGACGCACTGGAGCCCGAGGATGGCCAGCGACAGGCCGAGCAGCATCCAGTGCGTGTCGAAGGTGACCGGCCCCAGCGTCAGCGTCCCGAACGACAGAGGCAGCGTCAGCAGCAGCCCGGCGAGGAGCAGGAGCAGGCCCGGCTTGTAGAGGAAGAAGTCGGCGCCGTAGACGAACATGGCGCGCAGGTTGATCCAGGCGGCCGCCCAGGGGGAGAACCACCCCGAGCGCTTGTGGTGGCTGAGCCGCCCGTCGCGATCCTTGAGGAACCGGATCGGCACCTCCTCGGTGCGCAGGTTCATGTGCACCGACTTGAGGACCATCTCGGAGGCGTACTCCCAGGACTGCGAGCGCAGGTCCATCCGCGCCAGCGCCGCCTTGGTGATGCCGCGCATCCCGCAGTGGATGTCGGAGAAGCGGCTGCCGAAGATGACGTTCAGGATCGCCGTGGTCACCGGCGTCCCCAGGTAGCGGTGCAGCGCCGGCATCGATCCCGGCTCGATGAATCCGCGGAAGCGCGTTCCCATGACGAACTCGGCGCCGCCCCGGAACTTCTCGACGAACGGCGCCAGCTCGCGGAAGTCGTAGGTGCAGTCGGCGTCGCCCATGACGACGTAGCGGCCGCGGATGTAGGGCAGCGCATCGATGTACGCGCGCCCGAGGCCGCGCTTGGGCGTCCGCAGCACGCGCGCGCCGCCGGCCAGCGCCAGCTCGGTCGTCTTGTCCTTGCCGCTGTCGATGATCAGGATCTCGCCCACCACGCCGGCCTTCTTCATCCCCTCGTGGCACCAGGCGACGAAGTCGGTGATCGTCAGCTGCTCGTTGAGCGCCGGGATGACGATCGACAGCTCGGGCTCGGCGACGTCGTTCTGCGGGAGCAGCAGCTCGACCTCGGGATCGGCGCCGGACGATGGGACCAGGTTGATCACGGGCGCGCTCACATCTTTCCCGCTTTCAGGTCGGGGATCATGGCCAGCATCGAGCGCCGCAGCGCCTCGCGCGAGGAGTGCTCGCAGCGCCAGCCCAGCCCCTGGATCCGCGCGGTGTCGAGGCGGACGATCGGCACGTCCCCCTTCCACCCGCGGTCGCCGCCCGTGTAGTCGAACCGGACGCGCGCCGCCGGCAGGCCGACGCACTCGACCGCCAGCGCGGCGATCTCGCTGACCGTGATGTAGTCGCCGGTGGCGACGTTGAAGACGTTGAACGGCGCCGTCGTCTTCTGGTGCGCCGTCAGCACGGCGCGGATGATGTCGGTCACGAAGACGTACGACTTCGACTGGCTGCCGTCGCCCAGGATGCGCAGCGTGATGGGGTCCTCGCCCGCCGCCTCGGAGGCGAGCAGCCGGCGGGCGAAGTCGAAGCCGACGCCGTGGGTCTGGCGCGGCCCGACCACGTTGCCGAAGCGAAAGGCGCAGCCGGAGAGGCCGAACATGTAGGCGTAGCTGGCGATGAGGGCCTCGCCGGCCAGCTTGCTGGCGCCGTAGGTCGAGACCGGGATCATCGGCCCCAGGTCCTCGGTCCCCTCGCGCGTGCCGAGCTCGCCGTACACGCCGCTCCCCGAGGCGTAGAGGATCCGCTTGGCGCTGGTGGTCCGCATCGCCTCGACCACCGCGCTGGTGAGGGCAGTCCCCTGCGCGAAGTCGATGGTCGGCTCGCGCGCGGCCCGCGCGATGTCGGGGTTCGAGGCCAGGTGGATGACGACGTCGTGCCCGTCCATCGCGGCGGCCAGCGCCCGCGCGTCCTCCACCTCGCCGCGCACGGTGCGGAAGCGCGGGTCGGCGTCGTGCTGGGCGTGGTGCCAGGCGCGCCCGGAGGAGTAGTTGTCGTAGATGGTGACGCCCGCGGCCGCCCCCGGCCCGAGCAGGTGATCGCAGAAGTGTCCCCCGATGAACCCGGCACCGCCGACGATGAAGAAGCGCTGCGAAGAGATAGGCTGACCCACGGGCGCTGCATCCTAATCCAATCTCCGCGCGCGCGCTTCTCGTGCGCGCGGCGGGAGGCGCGCCGTCTGCAAACCTTGGGATCTTGCAATCGCCGACGGGGTGATGCGACCTTGGCCCGCGATGCGCCTCCCCTCGCCTGCCTCGACCCTGGCCTCGGCTGCCCGCGGCCGCCGGGCGGCGCTGGGTGCCTCCCTGGTGGGCGCGGCGCTTCCGCTGATCGTGCTCGCCGTCATCCGGCCTGGACATGAGATCCGGGCGGCGGCCGCCTGGGGCCTGGTCGTCGTGCTCGCCTTCGCCGGCTGGGGCGACCTGGTCCGCCGCCTGCTGGCGCCGGCCGCGGAGGTCGACTGGGGGCTGCGGGCGGCGTGGGGCCTGGCCGCCACGGTCGTGCTGGGCGGCCTCTTCTGCCTGCTGGGGCTGGCGCGCTGGCCGGTCCTGGTGGCCTGGACCTGCGGCGGCGTGGCGCTGCTCGCCCAGGCGCTGGTGCCCCGCCGGCGCGGGGCGCCCGGGGGGGCCGCGGCCGGGCCCGCGACGCCGGCCGGATGGGAGTTGCTTCCGGTCGTGGGGGTCGCCTGCCTGACGGCCTTCGTTTATCTGGGCTCGGCCGGCCACACCTTCCCCAACCCCAGCGACGACTGGCCGGCCTACCTGTCGTTCGTCCAGAAGCTGCTGCAGACGGGCGGGATGATTGAACCCTTCAGCGTGCGCCGGATGGCGGCCTACGGCGGCCAGACGCTGCTTCAGGCCCTGACGTCGGTGGTGGCGGGCGAGACGCAGATCCAGCTGTTCGACGGCGGCGTCTGCCTGGTCCTGACCGTGGGTCTGGTCGTCGGGTTCGCGCGCGAGGCGCGCAGCGTGATCTGGATGCTGCTGACGCTCACGGCGCTGGCGGTCCTGATGTTGCCCGACGGTCGGGCCAACAGCGCCAGCGAGATGTCCGGCGTGGTCGGGTTCGTCGCCACCTGGCGGACCGCGACCTTCGTCGACCGGCGTGACCTGCGCGGTTGGCGCGGGGCGATGCTGGCCGCGCTGCCGCTCGCGGCCGTGGCGACGCTGCGCCAGAACTACCTGGTCCCGGTGGTCGTCATGCTGTTCACCTGGGCGGCGCGGGGCGGTCGCCCCGACGAGCGATGGGACGACCGGCTGCGCTTCTTCTGGCAGGTCGCGGCCGCCACGGGCGCCTGCCTCCTGCCCTGGGCCGTGCTGGCCCTCCGCTCGAACGGGACGTTCCTGTTCCCGCTGTTTCACGGGAACTTTCACCCGGACGCGGGCGGGATCTCGGTCCCCACCCCGTGGCACGAGCGGCTCAAGGGCTGCTTCTCGGCCGTGTTCTACGAGACCCCGATTCACCCCACGCTGCTGCTGGTCCTGGCGCTCCCGGCGGCGGCGGCCGGCGCGAACCGGCGCGCCTCGATCGGCCTGTGGCTGGGGGCGATCCTGGGGTTCGGGTTCCTGTGCTGGAAGCTGCCCGATTCGGACAACTACACGCTGGCGCGCTACGCGTTCGCGGGCGTGGTCGCGCTGATCGTCGTGGCCGGCCTGGCGGCGGCGGAGTCGACGTCGTCGGAGGGGCTCACCAAGCGCGGCGTGACGGCGGCAGGACTCGTCGCCACGGCGCTGGCGCTGCAGGTGTACGGGACCCACGACGCCGCGCTCAAGAGCCTGAACGGGGCCCTCGATCGGCTGCGCCACGTCGACACCAGCCCTGATGCCGTCACCGCCCATCCGGAGCTCGAGCAGAAGATGCAGGCGGCCGTCCCGCCGGGAGCGCCGCTGCTGGTGATGATCGATCGCCCGTTCCTGCTCGACTTCGCGCGGAACCCGATCGAGATCCTCGACCAGCCGGGCGGCGCCAGCCCCCCGCCCGGAATCCCCTTCGTCCAGGGGAGCGAGGCGGTGGCCGGCTATCTCCGGGCGCGCGGGTTCCGATACTTCGGCTTCGTGCGGCCGGAGAAGGCGGTGACCCCGCCCTACAGCCGCCAGCAGTGGGTCAACTACCAGAGCGGCGGGCCACCGCTCTGGAAGGCGACGGCACCGTACATGCTGGCGGCGTTCGACGTCGTCGGGCAGCTGGCGCAGCACCAGCACCGCGTCTACGACGACGGGACGCTGGTGGTCGTCGACCTGGCGGTCAGCGGCTGACGGGGCTGACCGGGTCGGTCGATTCCCACTTGGTGGCCGACTGCTTGAGGCGCGGGTGGCTGACCAGCAGGTGCCAGATCACCGCCGCCAGCCCCTCGGTGTGCGGGGTGATGCGATCGGGCGAGACGGTGGGGATGATGACGCAGGCCTCGGCGGCGGTCTTGGTGGCGCCCCCGTCCTTGCCGACGACGCCGAACACGGCCGCGCCCCGCTCGCGCGCGAGCTCGATGGCGCGCACGAGGTTCATCGAGACGTTCTTCTCCTTGTTGCCGCCGCCGACCGAGAAGATGAGCAGGGCGTCCTGCTTGCCGAGGCGGGAGACCTTCAGCCACTCCGAGAAGCTGGTGTCCCAGCCCTCGTCGTTCACGCGGGCGGTCAGCTCGGAGACGTTGTCGGTCGGCGCGTAGGCCTCGAAGCCGCAGATCTTGCGGAAGTCGTTGACCGCGTGGCTGGCGTGCCCGGCCGAGCCGCCGACCCCCAGGATGAACAGGCGCCCGCCGGCGTCGCGCACCCGCCCGAGGCCGATGGCCAGCGCGTCGACCGCGGCGGCGTCGATCTCGCGCACGGCCTTCAGCGTCTCCTGCAGGAACAGGTCGACGAACCCTCTCGTCTCGGTGCTCACAGCTTGAACCCCGCCGCCTGCGCGTCGCGGAAGAACATCTGCACCGTCTCCAGGCTGAAGTCGGCCAGCTCCTTGCCGACGAGCTCGAGCTTTTTGAGCAGGTCGGGCGTGACGGTGATGATGTCGCAGCCGAGCTCGGCCGCCTGGATGATGTTGAGCAGCTCGCGCGGGCTGGCCCACAGAAGCTCGAGCGACTTGCCGGCCGCGCGGCAGATGGCGAGGGCCTCCTTCATGAGCGGGATCGGGTCGCGCCCCGTGTCGGCGATGCGGCCGGCGAACACGGAGACGACCGAGGGCGCCCCGCCCTTCAGCGCCTGCGCGACGTCCCGCACCTGCTCCAGCGTGCAGATGGCGGTGACGTTCAGCTTGACCCCTGCCCCGGCCAGCTCGCGCACGAGGTCGGTGGTCGGCTCGCGCTTGGTGTTTGTGACGGGGATCTTCACGTAGACGTTCTGGCCCCAGGTGGCGATCTCGCGCGCCTGCCGCCGCATCTCCGGCACGTCGTCGGCGAATACCTCGAACGAGATCGGCTTGTCGCTGATGGCGCCCAGCACCTCCTTGGCGAAGGCGCGGTAGTCGGAGATCCCGGCCTTGCGCATCAGCGTCGGGTTGGTGGTGAAGCCCGCGATGCGCGGGTCGCGCGCCGATTCGAGCATCGACGGCAGCGAGGCGCCGTCGGCGAAGATCTTGATGCGGTCCAGCGAGGTCATGGGGGTTCCTTCCTGGGATTAAGAGTTAGGAGCGTTCGAGTCTCCCAAATCGTCACCAAGATACAAAGTCATTTTGGCTCGGGCGGAATCGGACCGTGACAGACGGAAAGGTCGCGCACGAGCTTGCCGTAGAGGGGCGGGTTGTCGGCCTCGAAGTGCGCGTACTGCCCCTTCACGCCCAGCGCCAGCCCCAGCAGCGCGGTGGCGACGGCCAGCGCGAGCGCGGCCGCCACGACCACCCAGGCGATCCGGCGCCGCCGGGCCAGCCATTCGTGGGCCGTGAAGGCGCCCAGCGCGCCCAGGAAGGCCACCGCCCCCCCGACGTCGCCGAGGTAGCGGTTGGTGGCGGTGGCGAGGACGAGGTCGACGACTAGGGCCGTGGTGGCCGCGATCGCCGTCGCCGTGACGGCCCAGCTCCGGGGCGAGAAGGTCTTCGTCCGCCAGATCGCTCGGACCGCGCCCACCAGCGCGACCGGCGCCAGCCAGGACCAGGGCACGGTGGGGAGCACGCCCGCCACCGGCTCGTAGACGAAGTACCCCTCGGGGAGGTGGTAGCCCGGCGGGAAGGCCCGCGCCCCGATGTCCTGCAGCGCGTAGGCGAACGGGAACCGGCAGGACAGGACGGGGGGGCGCCGGACGTAGGCGTAGATGTTGGTGGGGATGAAGCGCGAACCCATGCCCATGTTGATCCAGGTCAGCTGGTGCCTCTGGCCGAAGTCGAACCAGCCGTCGAACCGGAGCCGGTTGTAGAGCAGGAAGGCGCCCAGGCCGAGCGCCAGCGGCGTGCCCAGCCACAGCGCGGACGAGAGGAGGCGCCGGCGGCGATCGGGCTTCCCGGCCACCAGCCCCAGCAACGTCACGGCGGCCAGCAAGGCGACGGTCGGGCCGACGCTCATCCGGCACCCGAACGCGGCCCCCCAGGCGGCGCCGGCCGCGACCAGCCGGCCGGGCCGGAGCGTCGCGACGACGACCGCGTCGAGGGCGAACACCATCCCGAGCAGCAGGAAGGCCTGCCCGCCGACGATGGCCGCCTCGTACACCGCCGGGCGCGCCAGGTTGTAGAGGACGGGATTCGCGCAACCGATCGCCAGGATCGCGGCGACCTCCAGCACCAGCGGGGGCCGATCGAAGAGGAGCCGCCCCGCCCTTTCCACGAGGAGCGTCCCCGCCACCAGCTGCAGCGTCGTCAGCCAGAACACCAGGTGCTGGTCGCCGACCGGCGCCGAGATGCGGAACACCGTCTTGACCGCGGCCAGGAGGAGCGCCGGGACCGGTCCCCAGTAGAGATAGTAGTGTCCCCCGTGGAAGCTGGCGTCCCACAGCCAGTAACCCGCGTTGGCCGGATCGAAGGGGTTCGGCTTGGCCAGGAGCGCCGCGGGCGGCTCGGTCGCCAGGTGGAGGTGCCAGTGACGGAACCCCTCCGCCAGATCGTTCATGTAGTTCGTCATGGGCGGCCAGTGCGTGAGCCGGCCCGCCGAGATCACGAACAGATAGAGCAGCTCGACGGCGAGCGCGGCGGCCACCAGCGTCATCAGCCGCGACCGCCGGTGCGCCGGCGGAGGCCCGGACGAGACCATCAGTCGCGTCTCTCCATCAGGGCTTGCGCGCTGCCGTTGTAGAGGGAGATGCCGCGCGCGATCAGGCGAATGCTGTAGCGCTGCCGGAGGACGTCCCGCAGCGTGGGGGTGGTGATGCCCCAGAAATTGGTCTCATCGAGGAGGCCGACCATCACGAACCTGGGCGGGTTGGAGATCAGGGCCTGCGTGTAGGCCTGATAGGTCCGGCTGAACGCCGGGCCGAAATACCCGGAGCCGGCGATGACGGCGGCGGTGTCTCCGGTGTCGATGACCTCGTTGTCGTACGCCGTCTTGAACAGGTGAGTCTCTTCGCCGAAGACGTGCTCTCCCTTCGTGACCGCCGCGACCTGACGCCGAAAGATCCGACCGCGCGTCCGCAGATCGCGAAGGGTTTCTTGCTGCGCGACGAGACTCTTCCACGGCAGCACCAGCGCGACGATCCCCAGGAGCAGGAGCTGGCTGAGCGCCCCCCCGCGCGCACGCCCGCAGAAGACGAGGACCACGAAGATCCAGGCGAAGACGAAGAACTCCACGAAGTAGTGGAGCCCCCCGCCTCCCTTGTTCTTGAAGTACCCGTAGGCGACCGCACCCCAGAGGGCCGAGAGCGTCACCAGCCAGGCCCCCAGCTGTCCCGGCCGCTTGCGAAGTCGATAGAGACCCGCCACCAGGAGCGCCAGGACGAACAGAAGACCGTCACGCCGCGTCTCGACGAGCTCGCTCGGAAGCAGCTGAAAGGCGGGCCCCTGGAAGGTTCCCCAGCCACTCTTGGCCGAAAAGAACCCGAAGAAATGCCGGTAGTACGACCCGAGGTCGCCGTGAAGCTCGAATAGGAACACGGAGACCCAGACGACCGCGAACCCGGCCAGATAGAGCCCGGTCGAGAGCAGGAGGGTCTCGAGGGCCGTTCCCACCCGCGCCAGGAGACGGCCTGGCGCCGGCTCGCGCTGGCCGTCGGCGTCGGCGAGCTGGGCGACGACCACCACGACCTGCAGGGCCGCGGCGACCGGGAAATACCGCGACGACATCAGAAAGATCGCGGACGACATCGCGCCGAGACCGAGCTGCGTGAGGCGGTAGGACCTCTGCCGCCGATCGCTCTGCGGGGTCACGATGAGTCGGTGCGCCAGCACGGCGCAGACGGCGAGAGCGCAGATCGCCGTCGCGTCCGGCCGGCCCACCAGGATCAGGATCGACATGTGGCAGATGAACAGGAACATCGTGCCGGCAGCCAGCAGCGCGGCCGCCGCGTCTCGTCGGCTGATCCTGTAGGCCGCGGCGAACAGGACGAGCGGCGTCAGGAGCACGAACGTGCGGATCACCATGTGCCCCGGCAGCCCCGGCAAGCAGCGCGAGATCCAGGTCTTCAGGATCGGGTCGAGCGGGCCGTGGTTCATGTTGACGAAGGCCACCCGAGACGTGTCGTAGATGTCGACGCCCGCTCGTCTCGCCAGGACGAGCATCCAGGTCGAGCCCTCCCGCATCTCGAGCTCCAGCGGGCAGGTGAACGCCAGCCAGGCCAGACGCATCGCGAACAGGAACAGGCCGGCGGAGAGCACCAGGACGACCAGACGGAGTCCCCGGTTCTCTTGCAGCCGAGGGAGGAGACCGGACTTGAAGGTGTTGGCGACGTTCATGCTGGGCGAAGCTTCGATTGCGGAAGGACGGCGCCTTCACGCAGCGCCACGATACACGATCGCCGGCGGGCGCCGGGTTGGCTCGGGCCGCACGACCGTCGGAAGCTCGCCCGCCCGTCGCCCGGCCGGCCGCCTGGATGGCGGAACCGAAAGCGGGTAGCCTGCCCGCGACCATGGAGACGAAGGGCGCCCGGCTCTCGAACAAGACTTGCCTCGTCACGGGGGCGTCGCGCGGCCTCGGCCGCGCGGTGGCGCGCCGATTCTGGAGCGAGGGTGCGAGCCTGGTGCTGCCGGCGCGGCAACCCGACTCTGTGGCCAGCCTGGTCGCCGAGCTCCCCGCACGCGCGGAGCAGCGCCTGGTGGCCCTGTCGCTGGATCTCAACGACCCCGAGAGCGTGAGGTCGCTGGTGCCGCGCACGAAGGCCCAGGGCGTGGAGACGCTCGCGGTGCTCGTCAACAACGCGGCCGCCCTGGGCCCCATCGGCCGCGCCTGGGAGAACGACGGCGCCGAGTGGGCTGCCGCCGTCACCGCGGACCTCGTGTCGCCCGCCCTGATCTGCGGCGCCGTCGTGCCCTGGATGGCCCATCGACCCGGCGGGCGGATCATCAACCTCTCCGGCGGTGGAGCGACCGGCCCGCGGCCGCGATTCACCGCCTACGCCGCCGCCAAGGCGGGGCTGGTGCGATTCAGCGAGATCCTGGCGGAGGAGGTGAAGGAGCTCGGGATCACCGTCAACTGCGTCTCGCCCGGCGTCATGGCGACCGACATGCTGGCGGCCGTGCAGCGCGCGGGCGCGGGCGCGGCGGGGGAAAAAGAGGTCGCCACCGCCCAGAAGGGGCTCGGGGGCGGCGACAAGACGATGCAGGCCGCGGTCGACCTGATCACGTTTCTCGCCTCGGACGCCAGCGCGGGCGTCACCGGCAAGCTCATCTCGGCGGTGTGGGACAACTGGGAAGAGTTCCCCGAGCGCGCGGCGGAGCTGAGCGCGTCCGACGTGTTCACGCTGCGCCGGATCGCGGGACGCGATCGGGGGCTCGCCTGGTGCGATAAGTGAACTGCCGGATCTGCGACGGCCAGAGCGACGTCATCGGTGAGAAGGTCGGGCGCTTCGCGAAACGCCCCTTCGTGCTGCGTCGCTGCCGGCGATGCCAGTTCTCGTTCGTCGAGAACCCCTGGCTCGACTACGCGCAGATCTACGACGCCGCCTATTACGAGGGACGCGGCGCGGACCCGCTGGTGGACTACGGCTTCGAGCTGGCGCGGCCCGAGCGCACGATCCGGCGGCACGAGTGGGAGGGCATCGTCAGGATCGTGGGCGGGCTGACCGCCCTCATGCCGGAGACGCGCTGGCTGGACTTTGGCTGCGGCAACGGCGGCCTGGTGCGCCACGCGCGGAAGGCCGCCGGCTGCGAGGTCGTCGGCTTCGAGCAAGGGGGCATCGTCGCGGCGGCGCGCGCGGCCGGAATTCCCATCCTCGAGCCGTCGGCGCTGGCGGAGCGCGAAGGTTCTTTCGACGTCGTGACGGCCATCGAGGTCCTGGAGCACGTCGCCGACCCCCTGGCCACGTTGCGCCAGATTCGCCGGCTGCTTCGCCCGGGCGGGCTGTTCTTCTACACCACCGGCAACGCGGCGCCTTTTCGCGACGACCTGCTCTCCTGGGGGTACTTCGTTCCGGAGATTCACATCAGCCTCTACGAGCCGGCCAGCATGACGGAGGCGCTTCGGCGGACGGGCTTCGAACCGCAGCAGCAGGGGTGGCTGCCCGGGTGGGACGACGTCATCAGGTTCAAGATCCTCAAGAACCTCAGGCTCCGCCGCTCGCGAGCGTTGCACCGCGCTGTGCCCTGGCGCGTGGTCGGGCGGGTGGTGGATCGTCACCACCGGCTGACGGAGTTCCCGGTCGCGCACGCCGTCTGACCGCGACGGACAGTCGCCCGGGCGGCGACTCCCCTTCCCCGCCGAACGAAGGTAAGGTGGGTCCTTACTTACCCGTCGGTGCGTTGCTTATGATCGATCTTGGCTCGCTTGGCCGGTCAGTTGCGGAGACGTGGCGGCGCCGCCGCCTGGATCAGGCGGCCGAGGCGGTCGTCATGCTCATCGCGCTCGGTTGGTGCGCGATGCGCTTCATGGGCCTCGACCAGGTCCCCTACGGCCTTACCACCGACGAGACGCTGAGCGGGCTGCACGTGATCTGCCTGGCGCAGACCGGCGCCACCGCGGACGGACAGCGCTGGCCGCTGTTCGCGACCGGGTTCGCCGGCGGGACCTACACGCCGACGTACCTCTACACGCTCTATCTCTGGACGCGCGTGTTCGGCACCTCCATCGCCGCCATCCGTGGCCTGTCCGACGCGACGTCGATCGCGACCATCCTCGGCGTCTGGTCGCTCGGGCGGAGGGTCGGGGACCGGCGGACCGGGCGGCTGGCGGCGGCGGCGGCCGCGCTCTCCCCCTGGTCGATCCACGTGTCGCGGTTCGGGGTCGACGCGCCGCTGGCCGTGGCGTTCCTCGTCTGGGGCGTGTACCTGTTCCTCCGGTCCCCGCGCGTCGGCTGGGCGCTGGCGGCCGGCGTCGTCATGGCGCTGGCGGCCTACACCTATCCGCCCGTCCGACTGCAGGCCGTGTTCGTGACGTTGCTGTTGCTGGTGCTGGAGCGGAAGCGGCTGCGTCTTCCCCGAATGGCGGCGTTCTTCGGCGCGCTCGCGATCCTGTGCATCCCATTGCTGAGGAAGATGCTCGACCCGGATTTCATGGGCCGCACGAGGACGCTCATGATCGTGAACCCGGACTACATCGAGGCGAATCGCGGCCACCTGACGTCGTGGGTGTTCGTCGTCAAGCAGCTCCTCGACAACCTCTACGAGCACCTTCGCCCCTCGTTCCTGTTCTTCACGGGGGACGCCAACCTCAGGCACTCGACGCAGATCATGGGCGAGCTGGGCTGGCTGGACATCCTCGCCCTCGGCTGCCTCGGCTGGGCGATCGGGCTGCTCATCTCTCGGACGTTCCGGGTGGGGCGCGTCGCGGACCAGCCGCCGTCGCGGCTCTGGCTGGTGGCCGGGGCCGCCGCGCTGGCGGCGGCGTTCGGCGTCCTGCCGGCGGCGCTCTGCTGGGAGGGGCTGCCGCACATGGGGCGCTCGATCGGCGCCTGGCCGGCGGTCGCGCTCTGCACGGGGGCGATCTTGTCGGTGGCCTGGTCGTGCTCGCCGCTGGTCCCGGCGCTGGCGGTCGTGCTCGCGGTGGCCCAGACGGTCCACTTCGTCCCCTACTACTTTCGGGTCTATCCGAAGGACTCGTTCGAGGCCTGGGAGGGACCCCTGCGCCGCGCCGCGGAGCAGCGGGACCTGGCGACGTTCGCGCGCCTGGCCCAGCCGTATTCGCCGCTGGGCTTCCGCTACTACCTGATTCGCAACTTCGGCGACAGCTGCCTCTCCAGCATCGCGCGGGCGGACCAGATCACCAGCGGCCAGCTGCCGAGCGGACCGTAGGCGGCGGGCGCGTCGTACGGGCCGCGGGCCCGTCGGTCGATCGATCGTGATAGGTTGGCCGGATGTCTTGCCTGCTTTCGGTCGTGGTTCCCATTTACAACGAAGAGCAGACTCTCCCTAAGTTTCTGGCCGCGATCCGCCCCGCCCTCGCCGAGGTGACCGAGGACTACGAGATCATCTTCATCGCCGATCCGTGCACCGACGGCACGATCGAGATGGTGCGCGCCGAGCATGAGCGCGATCCGCGAATCAAGCTGCTGCTCTTCTCGCGCCGCTTCGGGCAGCCGGCCGCCACCATCGGCGGCCTGACCTACGCCAGCGGCCAGGCGATCGTGGTCATCGACTGCGATCTGCAGGACCCGCCGCGCTTGATCCCCGAGATGGTCCGCCTGTGGCGCGCCGGCAACAAGGTCGTCATTCCCCAGCGCACCTCGCGCGAGGGCGAGACCCTCATCAAGCGCATCATCGCGTACGTCGGCTACTGGGTCATCAACCGGATCGCCGTCGTCCCCATCCCGCGCAACACCGGCGACTTCCGCCTCCTCGACCGGCGGGTGGCCCGTGAGATCGTCCAGCTGCCGGAGAGCCACGGCTTCCTTCGCGGTCTCACCAGCGTGGTCGGATTCAAGACCGTCCTTCTCCCCTTCAACCGCGACGCGCGCGCCGGCGGGGATGGGAAGTACAACCGGCTCACGGGGAGCCTCAAGATCGGCTTCAACGGGATCGTGGCCTTCTCCGACTCGCTGCTGCGAATCATGGTCGTCGGCGGGCTGAGCATGGCCGGGCTCGCCCTGTTCGCCGTTCCGGTGGTGGCCTTCTTGAAGGCCTACAACCTCTACCGCTTCGCCCAGGGCGTGGCGACGATGTGCATCATGATGCTGTTCCTGGGGGGCATCCAGCTGATGGCCATGGGCCTTCTGGGGGCCTACGTGGGCCGCACCTATGACGAGACCAAGCGGCGGCCCAAGTTCATCGTCGACGAAGCCCTGGGGTTCTCGCGACCGGCCGTCATGCCGGTCGACGAGGCTCGCCCGGCGATCCCGGGGCGCGGGGCGTAGCCCGACCGACACCGGTGTCTTTTGCGCCGCGGGCGCCGGTGCTATTTTCGCCGGCGGTCGCTGGGCCCATTTTTTCGCGGAGGAGTTTTGAAAGCGTTCGTGACAGGAGGAGCAGGTTTCATCGGCAGCACGCTGGTCGATCGGCTGTTGGCGCGCGGGGACGAGGTCGTCGCCTACGACAACCTGGTGACCGGGCGCAGGGAGTTCCTGCGCGACGCGCTCCCGAACCCGCGGTTCAAGCTGATCGAGGGCGACGTCCTCGACGGCGAAGCGATGAGCGCCGCGATGCGAGGAGCCGACTTCGTCTTTCACCTGGCGGCCAACGCGGATGTCCGGTTCGGGACCGACCACCCGGAGAAGGACCTGCAGCAGAACACCATCGCGACGTTCCGGGTCCTGGAGGCGATGCGCGAGAATCGGATCAAGCGCCTCGCCTTCAGCTCGACCGGCTCGATCTACGGCGAGCCGACCGTGTTCCCGACGCCGGAGGACGCCCCGTTTCCGGTCCAGACCTCGCTCTACGGCGCCTCGAAGCTGGCCTGCGAGGGGATGATCAGCGCCTACTGCGAGGGGTTCGGCTTCTCGGCCTGGATCTTCCGGTTCGTCTCCATCCTGGGCGAGCGTTACACGCACGGGCACGTGTTCGACTTCTACCAGCGGCTGCGGGCCGATCCGTCGACGTTGCACGTGCTGGGGAACGGCAAGCAGCGCAAGTCCTACCTCTACGTGCAGGACTGCATCGACGCCATCTTCACCGCCCTCGAGCGCGTCGAAGGGAAGGCGGCGGTCTTCAATCTCGGCTCCGACGAGTGCTGCACGGTGAACGACTCCATCGGCTGGCTCACGGGAGCGCTCGGAATTTCCCCGCGGCTGACCTATGCGGGCGGCGAGCGGGGCTGGATCGGCGACAGCCCGTTCATCCTCCTCGACTGCGCGCGCATCCGGCGGCTCGGGTGGGCACCGAAGCTTTCGATCCAGCAGGGGATCCTTCGCACGCTCGACTATCTGCGCGCCAATCCCTGGCTGCTCGACGCCTAGGCTCTCGACGCCCTCCGGGCGAGGTGGCCGAGGGGGCCTTCCCCCTCAGCGCCTGACCCAGAGCGTGAGGTCGCCCCAGTGCGGCGCCTCCATGAACGACGCCAGGTCCTGGGGCGTGACCCGGCCCTGGCAATTGGCCTCCACCACGACGAACTCGGCCGAGGCGACCAGCGCGCTCACGTTGCCGAAGGGCGCGCCCGCGCCGCCGCTGGCGACGACGCGATCGATCTCGGACCACGGCACGTCGAGGGCGCTGGTGCAGCCGATGTAGGCGACCGTGCCCGGCTCCCGGGGCGGCGGGCGCTGGGCCGGAAGCTTGGCGACCTCGAAGCCGCCGACCGGGCGCTGCTCCTCGCCGTACCTCAGCGCGTAGCCGAAGAACACCAGCTCGCCCGAGACGGGGATCTCGCGGTTGGGGCTGGCGCTCCGGGACCAGACCAGGTGGGTGGCGCCCATCCTCTTCAGGAGGTCGTCGACCCGATCGGGACGCGCCAGCTGGCGGTAGTCGATGCCGGCTTGCAGGCGGAGGCTGTCCTGGATCCCGCGCCGGTTGAGACCGAGCCGGAGATACTCTTCGTGCAGCAGCACGTAGGCGTTCTTGGGCAGGGTCTTGTCCAGCGCCCCGAAGCCGGTCTCGAACTCGTAGCGCGCCTTGAGGTCCCCGCGGAAGGTGGACGACAGGAGCCGCAGCGCCCCGACGGCGGGCACCTCGCCGGCCATGGCGTGCGTCGGTATCCAGGGGACGTCGTTGCCCCAGACGAGCTGGACCGCCACCAGGAGGCAAGCGCCGACCCGAGCGGCGGCGCCCGCCGACCAGGCGAGCAGCAGCGCCGCGGCGGTGCAGGCGACCATCCAGGGGAGCAGCCCCTGCAGGTACCGGTCCTGGTGATAGGTCCAGTACCAGATGGCGACGCCGAGGAGCGTGGCGGCCGCCAGCGCGCGCGCCCTCCCCGCCCGCCGCGCCAGCAGCAGGATCGGCAGCGTGAGGGTGAAGAGAAACCCGAACACCGGCACGTCGCGGTGGAAGATCGGCCAGTCGTTGGGGACGAAGGCGAACGTGAACATCGCGGCCGCCGTCTGGCGAAGCTTCTCGAACAGCGTCCCGGTCGGCTGGAACCCTCCGTCGAGCGTCATTCCCGCCCACCCCGGCACCATCGGCCGCGACGGGAACAGGCCCCGGAGCAGCGGATAGACCGGGTTCCCGTGCCACACGACGTTGGCCAGCCAGTGCGAGGCCGTGGCGACCAGGAAGGTGAGCGCCAGGAGCGCCGGGCCCGCCAGCGCCCGCGGGCGCCCGCGCGCACGCCAGACCGCGCGGAGGCTGACGAGCAGGATCGCGAGCCCGGCCGGCACCAGCAGGTACATCGACTGGTACTTCGTCAGCGCGGCGCCGGCCAGCATGAGGCCGGCCAGCGCGCCGCGGTCCCGATTGTCGGGTTGCCGCAGGAACTTCCCCACCGCGATGGCCAGCGGCGCCGCGAAGAACGCGAGCACGTGGTCCGCGGCGAGGCCGAGGCTCGAGTCGTACAGAAACAGGCCCGGGAACAGGAAGAACACCGCCCAGGAGCCGCGCGCCCGGCGCCCCGGCAGCAGGGCCTCGACGAGGAGCGGCGTCGCCAGGACGGTCGCCACGAACAGCGCGAACTCCAGGTGCGCGGCCAGCTCGACGTGGCCGAACAGGTTGACCGTGCGCAACGTGAAGGGCCAGGTGTAGAGCCAGGAGGCCAGGTGCGGCAGCGCGCTGCCGAACCAGCCTTCGGGGAATCGACCGACCCGGCCCCAGGCGGCGTAGTGCTCGGCGATCGGCAGGTGGTACGAACGCGCGTCGAACGCCGTGTTCTCCGGCACCATGATCGAGAGGTAGACGACCACGAACGCCAGCGTGCCGAAGGCGAACGCGGCGCCCTGGAGCAGCGACGGCGGGCGGTGCGCGCGCGCCCGCGCCGCCCGGAAGTGCCGCACACCGCGCGCCAGATAGCGGGCCAGCCCCGGGAAGCCGATGGCGCCGAGCACCGCCGGATAGAGGAAGAAGAACGGCGGGCGCAAGAGGCCGAAGAGCCCGAGCAGGAACAGCCCCTCGCCGAAGATCAGCACGCCCAGCGCCAGGTCGAAGAGCAGCCGCTCGCGAAACCGGAGCCGCAGGGCCGGCAGGAGTCGCAGGGCGGCGTGTCCGACGCTGACGCAGCAGGTGAGCCACAACGAGGTCGCTGCCCAGAAGCCCGCGTAAGGCCACAGCAGCCAGGTCGTCAGGGGCTCGCGGGTGTTGGCGAAGTAGCCCAGGCCCAGCGCGGCCGCGCACAGGACCGCCGCGAGCAGCGCCGGGCGCAGGCGCTCGAGACGAGGCCGCCAGACCCTCACGGGTCACCCCGTCGTCGAGCTCTGCTGCAGGTAAGCAATGGCGGACAAACTATCATGGCGGACCGGCCGTCGAGCGCCGCGCGCGGCCGGTGACGCCGACGGGCTTCTGTGTTATCAGCATCCCCCGAAGCGACGCCCCCAATGATCGATCTGCGCGATTGCGGCTTGTGGCACCGGAGGAGGTCCCGATGAGGTTCGCCATCATCGGCTGCGGGCTCATCGGCGGAAAGCGGCTCCGTTCGTTGCGTCCCGGCGACCAGGTCGTGGCCGTCGTCGATCCCGCCAGGGCGCGCGCCGAGAGCCTGGCGGCGCAGGCCAAGGGCGCCGCCGTGTTGACCGACTGGCGCGCGGCGGTCGAGCGCAGCGACGTCGACGCCGTGTTCGTGGCGACCAGCAACGACATGCTCGCGCCCATCACGCTGGGCGCCGCCCTGGCCGGGAAGCACGTGCTGGTCGAGAAGCCGGCCGCCCGCGCCCCCGAGGAGCTCACGCCGGTGATCGCCGCTGCCGAGCAGCGGGGCGTCTTGGTCCAGGTCGGCTTCAACCACCGCTACCACCCGGCGCTGCAGCAGGCGCGGGCGCTGTTCGACTCGGGCGTCCTCGGGCCCATGATGTACATCCGCGCCCGCTACGGACACGGCGGCCGCCTCGGCTACGACAAGGAGTGGCGGGCCGACCCGGCGGTCTCCGGCGGCGGCGAGCTGCTCGATCAGGGCGTTCACCTCATCGACCTCGCGCGCTGGTTCCTGGGAGACTTTCCCCACGTCGACGGGCACGTGGCGACGTTCTTCTGGGACATGCCGGTCGAGGACAACGGGTTCCTCTTCTTGCGGACCGACGCCGGGCAAGTGGCCTGGCTGCACGCCACCTGGACCGAGTGGAAGAACACCTTCTCGTTCGAGATCTTCGGGCGCGACGCCAAGCTGCACATCGAAGGGCTGGGCGGCAGCTACGGGACCGAGCGGCTCAGCTACTACAAGATGAAGCCGACCCTGGGCCCTCCCGACACGACGATCTGGGAGTACCCCGGCGAGGACCGCTCGTGGCACCTCGAGCTGGAGGCGTTCGCGCAGGCGATCGAGGCGCGGCGCGCCCCGCTGGTCGGCTTGCGCGACGCCCAGGCGGCGCTGGAGATCGTTCACCGGGTCTACGCCCAGTCGCACCGCGACTATGCCCGCCCGGCGGGCGACCGCGGCGGGCGATGACGCGACGGCCGTCGCCGGCGCACGGGCGCCGCGCGGATGCTCAGACCCGGGGCACGGTCGCCAGCACGAACGCGGCGAAGTCCCGCAAGTCCGGTCCCTGAAACGAGGGGCGCACCCCGCGGGCGACGAGATCGGCGTACTCGGCCGACGTCGCCTCGCCGAGGTAGGCCGTCTCCAGCCCGAACGCCGCGCCGGCCAGCACGTCGGGCGCGCGGTCGCCGACCATCCAGGACCCCACCCGGACGTAGGCGGGGTGGCGGGCGAACGCCTCCTCGAGCAGGCCGGTGGCCGGCTTGCGGCAGGCGCAGCGGTCCTCGGCGCGGTGAAAGCAGATGTGCGAGCTCAGGACGACGCCGCCCTCGGCGGTGGCGGCGGCCAGCACGGCGGCGTGGGCCGCCTCCAGGTCGGCGCGCGTGGTCTTCCCCTTGGCCGCCGCGGGCTGGTTGCTGGCGATGACCAGGCCGAACCCGGCGCGCGTCAGCCGGGCCAGCACGCCCGACACCCAGGGGAAGACCTCCACCTCGCTGGCGCGCATCGGGCTGTCGGGGCGCGGCTCGGCCGGGTTGGGGAGCAGCCGGTTGAGGACCCCGTCGCGATCGAGGACGATCAGGCGCTTCGCTGCAGCCATTCCTCGAAGTCCTGCAGCCCCGCCGGCGAGCCGATCTCGTAGAAGCGCTCGCGCGACTCGAAGCCGGCCAGCTGGCCGCGCACCGACAGCGCGTGGAACAGCTCGGCCAGATCCGCCTTGGCGCCGCCCGGGATCTCGCGCGCGACGACCTGCCGGTCGAGCGCCGACAGCCCGTAGTCGATGAAGGCGAAGTCCTCGGCCGGGCGGGTCCGGCGCTGCTTGTCGTAGAGGGTCACCATCCGCCCGTCAAAGATGACATTGCTGGTGTCCCAGCGGCCCTGGTTCCGGTACACCGTCATCAGGGCGGGCGCGCCCGAGCCGACGAAGGCCTCGAACACCCCCTGGAAGTCGATGGGCAGGAACGAGTCGCCGTACGTGAGCAGGAAGCGCTCCTCCAGCACCCCTTCGTCGAGGGCCAGCCGGACCGCGCCGGCCGTCCCGCGCAGGTTGCTCCCCTCGTCGACGACGCGGACGCGCAGGCCGTACGCGGCGCCGTCCCCCACGTGGTCGCTCAGCGCGCCGCCCCGGTAGCCGACCGACAGCACCACGTCGGTCACGCCGTGCGCGGCCAGCCAGCCCAGCTGGTGATCGATGAACGGCTTGCCGGCGGCCGGGATCAGCGCCTTGGGGATCGTCTCGGTGAGCGGCCGCATCCGCGTGGCGAGCCCCCCGGCCAGGATCAAGCACTGCACGGCGACCCCGCTACGGACGGTAGGCGAAGCCGGCCAGGACCTCGAACCGGGCGATGTCCTGATAGAAGTACTGCTTCTTGGGGCTGCTGGCGTAGGCGGGCCACAGGAAGACCGAGACGTTCTGGGTCAGATCGTACTCGGCCGCCGCGCCCACGCGGACCAGCCCCAGCGCCTGCGAGCCGTTGATGGTCACCATGTCCGTCGCCAGCAGCGACGAGCTCTTCGTCAGTCCGCTCACCGAGAGGACGCCGAGGCCGAGGTCGGCCATCAGGGTCAGCTTCGGGAGCACCCGGACCACCAGCGTGGGGTCGATGAGGAACGAGGTGAAGGTGTCCTTGCCCGAGCTCTCCTTGAGGAACGTGTAGCCGAACAGCGCGCCCAGCCGGAACCGGAACTGCGACGACGGCGCGCCGAAGGTGTAGCCGCCGGCCAGCGTGAAGGCGAACGAGGGCTGCGCGTTCTCCTGCAGCCCGGACGCCCAGGCGTCGAACCCGACCGCGGCCCGCAGATCGATCCGGTGCGGCGGCGGCGTGGGCGCGACGTCGGTGACCGAGCCCCCCGCGACGGTGCCCGCCGACCCGAGGTCCTGCGGCGGCGGCGTGGTGCCGGCCGCCTCGGCGCCGGTGACCGCGGGGGGCGCCACGCCGCTCGCCGGTGGCGGCGTGGTCGCCGTGGTGGCCGGCGGGGTCGTGGTCGCGCCCGCGTTTCCGGCGTTGCCGGGGTTGTCGGGGCCGAACGGGCCCGGCGGCGGGAGCCCCTTGGCCTGCTCCTGCGCCGACAGCTGCTGCTGCAGCGCGGAGATCTTCTGCTCGACCTCGCTGCGGTTGTGGGCCTTGGGCGCGTTGCTGAGGTAGCGCTTGTAGAAGAAGATCGCCTTCTGGGCGTCGCCCATCGTGCGGTAGGCCTGCGCGATGTTGTACAGGAACCCCGGGTCGTTCTTCAGCTGATACCCCTGCTGCCAGGCGTCGATCGCCTTGTCGAACTGCCCGAGGTCGAAGAACGTGTTCCCCTGGGTGAACAGCTCGCGCGCCTTGTCGGCGTCGTCGGCCCGCGCGGCCGCGGCCGCCAGAGTCAGAAGGACGATGACCGCCGCCTGAGCCACCCGGAGAACGCGCGCTCGCACTGCCTCCATCGTATCTGGAAGCGCCTGCGCCGGCAAATTCACGAGCGCCGCATGCGGGGCGCTAGCTCCAGCGCTGGCTTGCCCCGCCGGAAGACGCGGACCGAGCCCGAGGTCTGCGAGACGACGATGGCGATCGCCTCGGTGTCGCGCGAGATCCCGGCCGCCGCCATGTGCCGCGCGCCGAGGCCCAGCGGTAGCTCGAGCTCTTTCTCCTCGTCGAAGTTGAGGTACCGCCCCGCCGCGACGACCGTGCCGTCCTCGCGGACGACGAAGGCGCCGTCCAGGACCGAGAAGGCGTGCAGCGCGTGGCGCACGTCGGGGTTCATGATGTTCTTCTCTTCCTCGGAGTAGCCCTGAAACGGGTTCAGCGTCAGCTGGCGCGACTTCTCCATCACGGTGTTCGAGTCGCCCACCACGAACAGCGCGCCGACCGGGCGCCCCTCCCACCCCTCGACGCCGACGGAGACCGCCAGCTCGATCAGCGTGTCCATCACGCCGGGCGAGACCCCCTCGGCCTGCAGGAAGCCGAACGACCCCTCGCTGTCCTCGGGCGCCACCGTGACGACGAGGATCGAATCGGGATAAGCCGCAGGCTTTCGGGCCAGGAGTCCGACCACCACGTCACCCTCTTTGTAGATCCCGCGCGCGATCCCGCTCACCAGGGCGATCTTCAGCTTCTCGGGCCGATCGAGATCGTAGTCCGGGAGCGGGATCACCTGGACGCCCAGGGCCTCGATCACGTCGCGCTGGTTCTCGCTGACCACCGCCTGGACCAGGCGCTTGCGGGCCCGCGGCTTGCCACGGAAGAGCTCCTCGGGGAGAGGTAGGTCACCGACGTAGAGCAGGTGATCGACGCTGGGGCGGGCGGCGAGCGCGATCGCGCTGCGGATCACGTCCGCCTGGGTGGCGGTGGGGGCTTTGGCCATATTCGGTCCTGGGCGCGCATGCTACGCTGAAACCGAGTGGCCGGATGAAGTTACCGCTCAAGGGCGTGGTGCCGCGCTGGATGCCGCTGCTGATCGGCGGCCTGGTGGTCATCGGCATTGCGTTCGACATGCTGACGCGCTCCGAGCTGTCGGCGACGACCAGCCTGATGTGCGAGGGCGAGTACGCCGACACGCTGCAGGTCGAGTCGGCGCGCACGCGCGAGATCGAGCAGGGGCCGAAGGGCCAGTACAGCTACCTGGTCCGCTCGAGCGCCAAGTACGAGTGCCCCTTCTTCGGCCCCGACGGCAAGCTGCGCCGGCGGCACGTCCAGGCGAGCGAGCTCGGCACCGCGTTCGCGTACGAGGCTTCGGGCAACGACACCTACCTCTTCACCAACGAGCACGTCGCCGCCTGGCCGGACGTGACCGACACCTTCCACCGCATCGACGGCGTCCCCGAGGGGTGCAAGCGCGTCGAGGACAAGCTGCGCATCGTGCGCGACGAGCGCGACGACTTCGAGCCGGGCCAGATCGCGCTCACCCGGGTGGTCGTCGACCCGCAGCTCGACGCGGCCATCCTCAAGGCGAGCCAGAAGCTGACCGTCATCCCCTACAAGATCGGCAAGAGCGCCGGGCTGCGCCAGGGGAACGCCGTCGAGGTGCGCGGCTTCCCCCTGGGCGTCATGCAGGCGGTCTCGGGCGGCAAGGTGGTCAACCCCTACGACCGCGACCAGGAGCAGGGGTGGGACCACGTCGACTTCGTCATCGACGCGCTCCTCGCCGAGGGGAACTCGGGTAGCCCGGTGCTGGCGGCGTCCTGCAAGACGCGCGACCTCGAGCTGGTCGGCGTGTACCACGCCGGCTATAAGGGCCACAGCGCGCTCAACGTCGTCATCGGCATCGACCAGCTCGTCGAGTTCATGCACAAGAAGCGGCGCATCCCCCGCGCCATCACCGAGGGAGGCCCGGGCGCGCCGGGCGCCCCCGAGCGGGCGCGCATCCGCGACGCGCTGACCGGCGGCACCCTGCCCCTGTTCGACTTCGGCGGCCTCATGGTCCGCGCCGAGAACGGCGACGGCGGCGCCCTGCTCTATCACTTCTA
>Ga0209060_10001178_pt1 | contig 30820 bp, 31 predicted proteins | sample Coa_R1_8_FD_187155 | JGI IMG/M metagenome (GOLD analysis project Ga0209060, IMG submission 187155) | Surface soil microbial communities from Centralia Pennsylvania, which are recovering from an underground coalmine fire - Coalmine... | ecosystem: Environmental > Terrestrial > Soil >...
GCTTCTTCGCTCATCAGGGTCAGGTACGGAGCGACAAAGGCCCACTCCTCATCGCTCACATCACTGGGGTACGGTTTTCTTGCCATGCCCCCAGTCTATCAGAAAAAGTTCAGAACAGACTCTAGAGGGTGGATGCATTCACCTGTGCACCTGGGAACGTGAGTGCTCGATTGGTCAGCGCTCGGGGAAGGGCAGGTGCTTGAGCGCCCAGATGGCAATCTGTGTGCGCGAGGCGAGTTTGAGCCGCGCCATGATGGCAGCCACATGATGTTCTACCGTGCGTTCTGAGATAGCAAACGTCTCGGCCACCCTGCGATTGGTGTAGCCCGCAGCAATCAGCACGACCACCTCGCGCTGGCGGTGCGTGAGCAGACTGGCCCCCACATCGGCTCCCTCCTTTTCCACGTCAGATGCTGGCGAGGGAGGTACTGCAGGGGCAGGTACGTCGTCTGGTGAGGCTGGGACACGGCGGTGTTGAACGCCCTTGGCCTTTCCGCTCTTCTGGTAGGGATCGCTCATGGTTCTTGGGCGATGACATCGAACTGCCCATTGCTGATGGTCAACGGGATCGTGTTCGAGCTTACTGAGGCGACCGATGCGCAAGAGAAGCTGCCCTTGATGTCATGATAGGTCGTTCTGCCTACCGTCAGCGCCGTATCGCTGGCAATAGTGAGCGAGCAAGATGCGGGCGGCAAGAGCCTCCATATCTTGGTGTTATCAGCGCTAACCAGGGAAATGCCTCCCGTAGACGTGCTGCCAGCCGCATAGCCAGCGGTATAGGTTCCGGGGCCGGTATAGGGGGTATACCCCAGCACGAAGTTCCAGCGCTGATCCCTGACCGTGATATTCAGCGCGTGCCCCGTGGCCGAAGCGGAGACAGTGCTTGAAGCGTCTTGGTCACTGATGGTGTAAGCGCCAGTCAGCCCACCCGACGCGGTAAAACTGACGATACTGGCAGGGAGCGTGGTGTTCTCAGCAGGTGAAGGGGTGCTGGCTGCGACGGGTGTGGTGGTGCTGTTTGGCGTGTTGCCCGAGGCAGGACTGCAAGCGGCAAGGAGCAGTATCAGACCCAACACACCTATTCCGGTGTACCAGACCGAACGGCGAGTGCGCATACGACATTCCTCCTAGTGGAACAGAATAAGGTTTAACTGTTCCTAGTGTAAGCAGCGCCGCTTACCGGACACTTACCAGCAGGAGATTGGACTGCGTAAGGAGGATAGGCGTTTCTACCTATTGCTGCTCCTGCCCACTCTCAGGAAGCGGGAGATGCTTGACCGCCCAGACGGCGACTTGCGCGCGGGAGGCCAGCTCAAGTTTTGCAAGGATGCGAGCGACATGATGTTCGACGGTTCGCTCTGAGATGGCCAGGGTCGCGGCAATGGTGCGGTTGGTGCAGCCTGCTGTAATCAAAGCAACCACTTCGCGTTCACGCATGGTCAGTGGCAGCAGCGCATCGGCGGCAGGCGCTGCTGGAGGAGTAGTACCAGCGGGTAAGCCGGCATCGAACACTGGCGCTACCAGCGCCGCCGCTATGGCTCCTTCCAATGGCGTGGCTTGCCCTTCCTCCCAGGCGCGAGCGAAGGCCGCCGGGTCGCAGTGGGCGCGAGCAGTTGCAACCAGGCGATCATAATTGATAGCATCGACTGGTGGCAATGGCGCGTTCAAAGCAGTGCGAAGCACCTGTGCTGCTCCCCATAGCCGCGCCGCGTGCAGCACTGCATTGGCATCTCCCGGCCCTGCGGTAGCCCCTGCCGCTCCCTCCAGACCATAGGCCATCAGTTCTTTGCTCCCGACCTCGTGTGCCAGCAGCAACCCTTCGCGGTAGAACGCTGCTGCGCTCGAGAAACCGCCCTGAAGAAGGGCCATCTCTCCCAGATTGACACAGGCTCTGGCGCTGCCATCCCGATCCCCCAGGTGGCGATAGTGCGCCAGGCTCTCCTGGTAGAAGGCAATGGCGCGTGGATAGTCGCCCTGGTCGCCTGCCACCACGCCCAGGTTATTGAGTACCCCGCCGACGAGTGGCGCATCGCCCACCTCGCGGGCCAAGGCCAGGCACTCCTGCAACACCGCCTCCGCTCGGGCATAATCGCGCTGCTTGAGGGCGACAATCCCCCGGTTCGTCAGCGCCCGGGCCATCCCGCGACGATCCTGGTTGCCAAGCTGGCGATAGCACGCCAGACTGGCTTCGGCAAACTGGGCTGCGTGGTCGAAATCTGCCTGTTCATAGGCCAGGACGCTCGCGCCGCGCAGCGCCTTTGCCCGCGCTCCTACAAGGCTCGCGCTCTGCGTCTCATCCCGCACTTCTGCGGCGGTCAGTGTCTGCTCCAGCCAGCGTCGTCCTTCGCTCAGATAGCCACATAGGCTCCAGAACCACCAGAGCGCTCCAGCCAATCGCAGGGCATCCAGAAGGGCGCCGCTTTCTAGTGCCCAGCGCAGCGCAGCCCGCACGTTCTCGTGGTCTGCCTCCAGCCGTTCGATCCACACCATCTGTTCGGGCCCGCTCAATCCCACTTCCGAATCTTCAGCCAACGCCAGGCACCACGCCAGATGGGCGCGTTGCATGGTGAGTCGCTCGCCCGATGCGGCGAGATGCTGCGCGCCGTACTGCCGCAAGGTTTCCAGCAACGCATAGCGCGCTTGCCCATTGCGTTCCTGCATCACGACCAGGGACTTGTCTACAAGCTGGGCCAGCAAATCAAGCACAGTTCCTGGTTCTTCCTGCGCTGCGTCCATCGTTGGCGACGAAAGCGCCATCAGGTCCGGTTCCGTGCCCACCTGCTCTGCTGCCTCGAGCGTCCAACCGCCCGCAAAGACGGAGAGCCGACGAAACAGCACGCGTTCTCGTTCGCTCAAGAGCGCGTAACTCCAATCGTAGGTGGCGCGCAGGGTGCGCTGGCGTCGCAGGGCTGCGCGGCTTCCCGTCACCAGCAGCGCCAGCGCATCGTCCAGGCGAACGGCAATCTGTTCTACACTGAGGACATTGACGCGCACGGCTGCCAACTCAATGGCGAGCGGCATCCCATCGAGACGACGACAAATCTGAACCACTGCCAGGGCGTTGTCTGGCGTCAAGGCGAAGTCCGGTTGGCGTGTACAGGCGCGCTCCTGAAAGAGCTGCACGGCATCATAGCGCAGCAGATCCTCGAACGGGGGCAGATAGTCGGGATCAGGACATGCCAGGACAGGCACGCGCCAGACCGCCTCCCCGAGAAGACCAAGCGCGTGTCTGCTGGTGGCAAGGATATGGAGATGCGGGCAAGCCTGCAACAAGGCCTGCACCAGATGCGCGCAAGCATCCATCAGGTGTTCGCAGTTATCCAGCACCAGCAGCAGGGTTTTGGCGCGCAGGGTCTCGATCAAGCTCTCCAGGAGCGGGCTTTCTGCCATTTCATGGATGTCTAGCGCAGCGGCCACCGCCTGCGGGACGAGTGACGAATCGGTCAGCGCGGCGAATTCCACGAACCGAATGCCATCTGCGAACGCTTCTGTCATTCCCGAAGCCGCATGAAGCGCCAGGCGCGTCTTGCCGCTGCCGCCTGTGCCAGTCAACGTCACCAGGCGATGCTGCACGAGCAACCGATGTATTTCACGCGTCTCGCGCACGCGGCCCACGAAACTGGTCAGCGCGTGCGGGAGCGTGCTTTGACTCGCCTCCGGTATGCTCACCAGCGCTTCCTGGGGATTGGCTCCAGGAAGGGGTTCGGCTTTGTCGCGGGAGCGCGCGGGTAACAGCTTCCGTACAACTCGAAAACGGCCAGCGTGAATCTCTTCGTAGAGCTGTTGGGTTCCTGCTGCGGGTTCAGCATCGAGGTCGCGCCGCAGGGCATCGCGCACGTACTGGTATTGTCGCAGCGCCTGGTAGCGTTGGCCGGTTTCGGCGAAGAGGCGCATCAAGCGCAGGTGGGCCTCTTCCAGGGTCGGTTCTTCCACGACCAGCCGCTGCAACACGTCGATGGCTGCCTGATCTTCCTGTCGTTCCTGGTAGAGGTGGGCCAGGCCAGTCAACAGGGCCAGATAGCCCTGTCGCAGCTGGTCACGCTTGCTGCTGGCCCATTCCTCATAGCGGTCCTCTGGCAACAGGTCACCAGTGTACAGCGCAAGCACGGCCTGGTATACAGCCGGGTCTTGCGCTCCTCGCGCGACGCGCTGCCCGGTCTCAAAGCGTTCTACATCAATCCACAAGGAGGATGGGGAAACCAGCGCGAAGACATCGTCTTGCAAGCGGAGATAGGCCGAAGGCTGGGTTGGCCCGCGTGCCGGTTCAAGCACCTGGCGAATGGTATGGACGACCCGGTGCAGGTTGTTGAGCGCGGCGGCTGGCTCAAGCTCTGGCCAGAGCAGATCGATGATGTGCTCGCGATGCAAGCGATGCCCAGGTGCCAGCGCCAGGAGCTTGACCAGGCTTTTGGCCTTGCGCAGCCGCCACGCTTGCTCCATGATGAAGCGGTGCCCAATCTGGGCGTGAAACCCACCCAGGAGGGTGATCTGCAAATCCTGCGCATCACTCGAGAAAGGCTTCTTGGATGCCATGATTGTCCCTTCCATCTTCACACACATCATTCAAGGATCATCAACGCCTCTCTTGTCCAGGTTGCTGGAAAAAGGCAGCAAGCCATTCTGAGAGGTGGGATTGGGGAGTAACGGGACAACAAGGTGGTTCTGATCGCCTACTTTTAAAACCCACCCCGCACTGCTCCAGGTCGTGAGCAGAGCCAACATCCGTCGCTTCCCTCTTGCCTGTTCCAAAACTCAGGAAGCCGACGAATCTGGGAGACAGATTGATGAGACGGATTGCTGGGATAGTGTAGCACCAGGAACGCTCGCTGACAAGAACCCCACCCTCATCACCACAGCAAACCTCCGTTTACCAGGACAAGCAAGAGAGATACGTTGTGAACCGAGCAGAAACAATCGAGTTGATGTCCAAGGCCGTAGCATTGAACGGGAAAGGGTCCATCCGCCTTTAAATGGAACAGCTTGGCCCCGTCTGTTGAGGGCGCGGCCTTTGCCAGTGAGAATGGTATTGGGTGCGTATGGGCCGAGACGAGGTGCGAGAGCACCCAGTGGGTGCTTATGGTTCTGGAGCCAACAGGAGAAACCATCCAGAAGTGGGAAGCGAGGCCCCGGTATCCCTGCGGCTATATGGTAAGCGCGCAGTGATTCATTAGCGAGATATTTCGTTCCATGGTTCCCCAGAGACCGTACTGGCAGCGTCCAGTCTCCCCACTCGCCCGCTTGCTCGATGCCTCTCATTGTCTCAAGACTTCTCTAATTCTGTGAGTATTCTGTGACTTTTTCCTGGTGTGAACGACCTCTCCGGGGGATACTCAACCGAGAGTAGCGCTTCATAGTAAAGGAGGTATCCTTCGATGCAGTCAAGAACCTGTTCCAGGTGTGGTCAACCCTTCCCCGCTGGCGCCGTCTTTTGCGGAAGCTGTGGTGCGCCTCAGCCACCGGCAAGCCAGCCCTCCCCAGAGAGCGCGGCAACGATACGGGCAGGAGCGCCGCCATCAGGAGCCGAGTACGCGCCAACACAACTTCAGCCTCCGAGCGCGCCTAGCGCGCCCGCCCAGGGCAATCCGTCGGGGCCAGATGCGTATGCTTCACAGTATACCCCTTCGCCTCCGGCTCCGCCCCCCTATCCCTATGCAGGGTCGGTGAGTTCTGGCAGTGGGTATCCTCCGGCGTCTCGCCCGCAGGGACCGATGATGCCGCCTGCACCGATGTACGCACCGGGGCCCCCTCCGGTGGTCGCGCCAGGTGGGGTACAGCCCTGGGCGCAGCCACCCAAGAAACGCAGCGGCGCCAAGGTCGCGCTTGGCTGTCTGATCGCGCTCGTACTGGTGGTAGCCGTATTAGGTGGTGGCGGCTTTCTGCTGGTGAAAGCGCTCTCATCCAAGGGCGGGAACACGACGCGCCAGGGCAGCGGAACACCTGGAGCCAGCAGCACACCAGGAGCAGGAAGCACGCCTGGTGGTACACCAGCAGGCACGCAAACCCTGGACAACATCAACCGCCAGGCGATCTATGCTGGGGTGAATCTCACCATCGTCAGCGCACAAGAGGGAGCGAAGCTGCCGGATCGCCAGGAATCGGACCCCAAGCTCAACGCGCTGGAAGTGCAGATCAAAGCCTCCAACCAGACTGGTGTCGGCGTCTATCCCGACATTCAGGTGCTCGATGCCGATGGCAATACCTACCCGCTGTACACGTCCTCTCCCGCGGCGGTGGGATCCTTCTGGGTGGGAGACGCGGTGACGAGCGGCGCCTTGCTGTTTGATGTGCCCGCGACCAGCAAAATTGGCGAGTTTCGGATTCAGGTTGGAGACCCCATCAAAGAGGTGCTGGTCCAGGTTCCGCTGACCGGAGCGTATGACCCCACCCAGTGGCAACCCGTGCCCCATCAAAGCGGCCAGACCATCAACTATGAGAATGGGGCGATTCAGTACACCGTCACGCAGTTTGTGGTGACCACCTGGACGCCGGGCCGTCAAGCGCCAAAGGGTACGCGCTTCCTCGAGATGTACCTGCATGTCACGAACAACACCGCCATCGGTATTGATGCTGGGGAGGGGACACCACCAGTGTACCTGCTCGTCTTCCCCAATGGAGACCGGCACCAGATTTCGCCCAACGCTGGCGAATTTATTGATGAGGTGGTAGGTGGGGGCGAGAGCAAAGATGTCGGCTACGATACCTTCGAGATTCCACCCACGCCCACGCCGGGGTTGCAGATGGTTTTTCTCTATGCGGATGGCTCAGTCGCTGCGAAGATAGACGTGGGAACATTCTAGTTTCCAGGTTCACGCCGATTGCCGCACCGGGCCAGAGGACCGCACAACGAGGCCAGCGGAGGCCCGCGCGGCGCGAGCGGACGAGGTCGCACCGCCGCGCGAAGGCACCGAGATACCAGACGAGCTGCCGCGCGAGCCGACGTGAGCCCGCTTGCCAGCGAGGCGAGCGCGGCGCTGTCGATGCCGCCGCATGCGAGACTGCGCGGCCAAGCGCGAGACCACGCAGCACCCGCAGTCGCCCAGCTTCCCCTGCCCCCACCCCAGTGCCTTCATTCCCGCCAGGCTGGAGCGTGGCCGCGCCAGAATGAGAGAAGGGCCCTTTCTGAAGTACCTGCACCCGTTGGCAGGGAGGTTGCGTCACTGAGTCTTGGACGCAACAAGATCGTAAACAACCCCGTGCGGGGACGAAGCCAGATGGGCACATGAGATGCACGCAGAGGAGGGCGCGCGACCCCTGACTGAAGAGTGGCAAGTGAAGAAACGATTGGAGATACCATGAAAAGCACCCTGATTGCTCAAGCACACATTACCATGAGTGCCCCCATTGCCAGAGTATGGGATGCGCTCGTGAATCCTGAAATGATCAAGCACTACATGTTCGGCACGAACGCTGTCTCGGACTGGAAAGAAGGGAGTCCAATCGTTTGGAAAGGAGAGTGGGAAGGTAAGCCCTATGAGGACAAGGGCGTGATTTTGCAGCTGAAGCCCGAGCGTGTGCTTCAATACAGCCATTTTAGCCCGCTTGCGGGTCAATCAGACGTGGCAGAACATTACCATACCGTCACGATTGAGGTGTCCTCCAACGGGACAGGCACGATGGTCCGGCTCTCTCAAGACAATAACTCGACCGAAGAAGAGCGTGAGCATGCAGCAAAGAATTGGGGCATGATGCTCACCAGCCTCAAGCAGTTTTTGGAACAAGAATATGGCGTTGCGCACGCCGCGCACCACGGCACAGTGTAAGCAAACGGCCAAGTCAGGCAACAGCAAATGACCCCCCATGCAGCCTCACCGTAATATTCGGGCCTTGGGTGGCGCCGCCGCTCGTGCGCGGCAAGGCCAGCAAGTGGGCTTATGGAATCATCCATGTGCTGGGCATGGTCAACTCTCTCTTCGATGCCTCCCAGACCTCCATCTGTCAGCAAATCAGGTCTGGGCGTCCTTTAGTCGCCGCGCTGCCGCGTCCAGTCCCTGATTGATCGGCGCTTTTATCGCCGTAAGTGTGATGCGGAGAAGACGCTAGCAGCCTTCAGCGCTGCCCTCAGGAATGAAGTAGACCTGGAACGGATCTGTGCCCAGGTGCTCGCGGGGGTCGGGGAGACGATGCAGCCCGCCCATGTCTCCCTCTTGTAGAATGCAGGAAAAATTAGGAAGAAAACCGGTCTAAAAGGCGGCATCCAATATGCAACCTCGGAGGTCCACCCACAGAGGGTGTTTGCCTGTCGAGGAGGAAAGGATGCTTCACTTTATGGACCGAGCAACGATTTATTACCTCAAGCAAAAAGGCTGGAGCAACGTGCAGATTGCTGAGTTCACCGGCCATCATCGGGATACGATTGCTAAAGTCCTCAAAGAACCCGTGGATCAGCGCCCCAAGCAACGCGAGCGCGCGAGTGTTCTCGACGTCTTCCAGGCGCAGATCAGCGCATGGCTCGATGAACACTTGCCGGTCATCTGTATGCTGGAGAAAGCCCGCAGTGATCCCGACCATCCCTACCAGGGGAGCGAAACGGCCTTTTATGACTACGTGCGCAAGCGGCGACGAGCACGCCAGCCTTCACCGCGTGAGGTGGCGCTGCGGTTTGAAGGGATGCCGGGCGAATTCTTACAGGTCGATTGGGGCGAAGTGCGCGACCTGCCCTTGACGCACGCGGGAGAGGCGCGGACCCGGTACTTTTTCGCAGCGCGCCTCAAGTATTCGCGGTTCATGTTCGTGCAGTTTCACCGCAACATGCGGGAGGAAACCTTTCTGCGGTCGCTTATTGATTGTTTTCTTGCCATCGGCGGCGTGCCCTGGGTCGTCGTCACCGATAACATGAAAACAGCCGTGCTGGGGCGGGATGCCACCAGCCAGCCGATCTGGAACCCGGCCTACCAGAAGCTGGCTGCCGAGTTCAAATTTCTGCCCGAAGCCTGCGCTCCGGCGGCTGGAAACCAGAAGGGCAGCGTGGAGAATCTGGTCAAATTTGTCAAAGGCAACTTCCTCTCGGGGCGCAGCTTTCATGACGACCAGGATCTGGCGGAGCAAGTGAGGGAGTGGCTGACCCAGGTGAACACGGAGCGCCCGAACGATGCCACCCGAGCCTTTCCCGCGACGCTGCTGCTGGAGGAGCAAAGCCGGTTCACTCCGCTGCCTGCCTCGGCGCAGGACTATGGCTTCTTTGACTGCGTCGTGGTCAACCGCGAGAGTTTGATCGCCCTGGAGAGCAACCACTCCTCCGTCCCAACGCACCTGGTCGGACGGGCCTTAACCGCACGGGTGCATCGGACCCATATTGACCTGTTTGCCGACGGGGAGCGGGTCGCCAGCCATCCGCGAAACCCTGGTCAACACCAGCGAGTGCTTGACCCCGCCCACTTTGAGGAAGCGTTCAAGAGCAAACCGCGTGGGCGCATCATGCTCTACCGGGACTGGCTCTGCGGGCTCTCCCCAGAGGCGAATAGCTACCTCCAAGCCCTCTGCCACAAGCGCAGAGCCGAGATGAACCAGCAGATCAGCCTGCTGTATGCCACGGCGCAACAGACCCCACGGGCCGATTTTGTGACGGCGCTGGAATTGGCGGCGGAGCAGCAGATGTACGGCGCAGAATATGTGCAGGCGATCCTGGCGCGGCCAAAGCGCGCTGCGCCGTCGGTTTCGGCAGGCGAGACGGAAAGAGGGCACTGGGCGGGGGTGTCCAGACGCGAGGACGTGGAGCGCGACCTGGCACTCTACGAACAGTATGTCGCCAACCGCGACGGTCTGCGGTCCACTCAGGAGGCCAGGCGATGAATGAGGCGTTGGAGCAGAAACTGGCGGCGCTCCACCTGGGGCGGGTCCGCCAAATCTACCCCAGTTGGATCGAGCAGGCGGCAAGTAGCAACCTGGGCTATGCGGAGTTCCTCGATCAGCTTCTCACCGAAGAGCTGCTGGCCCGGCAAGAGCATCAACTGCGCCGCAAGATGAAGGCCGCTGGCTTTCCCTATCCGGCGACCATTGAACAGTTTGATTTCTCCGTCCGCCCGGAACTCAAACGCCCGGTGATCTTGCGCTTCTTCGACAGCAGTTTTGTCACCACCGCTTCCTCGCTGGTCTTGATTGGAGCGAGCGGCTTAGGGAAGACCCATCTCGCGATTGCGTTAGGGACCAAAATGGTGCAGCTGGGCTACCGGGTGCGCTTTGTAGTGGCCCAGCAACTGGCCAATGCCCTGCTGGAAACGACGAGTCGGCGCGAGGTCACGCAACTGCTGGAGCCGCTGATTGCCTGTGACGTGCTGATCCTGGATGAGTTTGGCTACCTGCCGATTGACCCCCATGTCGGCCCCGCCCTCTATGAGATCATCGCCGGGCGGTATCAGAAGGGGGCGACGATTATCACGTCGAACAAGAGCCTGACGAACTGGGGAGAACTCATCGGGGATAACGCGCTGATGATGGCGATCATTGATCGCCTGTTACATCACGGGGAGGTGTTTTACGTACGAGGCAGCTCCTACCGCATGCGGGGCAAGGAGTTGGTGACACTCACCGCCAAACCTGAGGCGGGAGCCGCAACAAACAATGGAGCGGTGTAAACGGATGCCGATTTTTAGGCCGGGGACCCTTCCTCCTTGACAACCGCATCCTACAACTGGCGAGATCACGATCTTCAGAGTGAGTGGCGCTAGAGAAGTAGAGCATCTGGATAGCTGCTAATTTCCCGACCTGATTCAGGAGACCATCTCTGGTAGCAAAGAGAAGCAGGGCTGCTCTTGCCTGGCTGCTGCACAGGCGTGTTTTCATCAGTTTTCCGAGGTAATTCAGGGCCTCTCGTTGCTGTACAGGGGACCATGCATCTTGAATAACGCCTTTCAGGTTTGCTATTACTTGAGCCACCAATGTGTGGTCAACTTCGATGGCCTCTACCAAGCAATCACAGACAAAAAACAGGTCCTGCTGGACGATCTGTGTATAACGACTACGAATACTTGGGTTGGTACCTTGGAGGATAGATCGGAGTTGCCTTGTTGCGGGGGCAGATTTGAGCTTGCTGAGCAATAGAACAATAACTTCACGCCAGTGAGGATCATGGAGATTTTCTCGTAAAAAACGGCTGATTATGTCCGCATCCTCTGCTTGTTGATAGCGCTCAAATACGTCAACTGCCGCAAAATATTCCTGAAAGGTTCGATGGATAAACCCGTATAAATCCTCACCACGCTCATCTTTTCCCCGCTCAACAATTAATCCAGCTTCCACTTGGATCAAATCAAGAAACCGCTTGGCCTGGTTCCGCATTTCAGCGCGTGTGTCATAAAAATTCTGGCCTTGGAGAAACGTCTCTATCTCTCGCAGCATAACCCTCGTAGAAACATCGGTTGTAGGAGGGGTGTCTGTGGCATTAAGGTATTCCTTCGACTGCTCTTGTACATTTGAATGCAAGTAGAACCCAAGATGGGCGACACAAGCACGCTGATCGCCTTTTCGTAATGTTAAATCTTGCCAACGTGTATCCGTTCCTCGTAATACAGCCCATTTGTCAAGCAAAAGACCGGCGCTTTCATCGTAAACCAGTATTCTGCTATCTGGGAGGCGCTCATAATGATGTAAAGCGGTGATAACGGTGAGGAGGAGTGGGTTTTCTGCGAGAGCGTGGAGACGAGGGTTTTTTTTCAACTCGTCGTAAAGAGTCTTTATCTCTTGTTGTTCAACGAGAGGAAGAGGTGTAGGAAAGCGTAAGACATATGTATACCATTGTTCTAAAAACTGCTGGATCTGCGCATCATCGAATGGTTGAATTTCGCAAAGAGCAAATAGATGCCGATTGAGGGGGGCCAGCTCATAACCAACAGGACGAGATGTAACCAGGAATCGGTTGCCGGGATAGCTCTGGACAAACCCCTCTATTTCACTCACCAAAATGCTCCGATCGCTTGGGGTCGCTACCTCGTCCAGCCCGTCAAAAAGTATTAACATAGCTCTTCGTTCCAACAATATCTTGAACATTTTTGGGGTAATATCCAGTCCTTCACGTTTCAGCATCACTTCACAAGCATAGGTGAGAAAATCATAATCGGGGCGCTGCTTGCGGTCTTCATTCAAACGACGTAGCTCGATCCGTAAAGGGAGGAGATTATCCGCAAGTAAAGGATATCTTGTCTGAAACAGTGATTTGGAAAGCGTGCTAATCGCATGACTCCAGGCCAGATGACGCGTTGCGGTTGATTTCCCCATTCCAGGGCCACCCAACAATACAAGACAAGAGGACTGATCAAAGGCATTAGTAAGCGACCCACCTGTTCCCTCCTCAGGAGGTGCTTTTTCCTTCAAACGAACACGTAGAGGAACAAAAATACCATCTAATTCAGGGTCTCTACTCTCATTTCCTCCCTCTTTTGGCACCACACCAACCAGTTTGAGATGACGTAGCGAGCGCTCGATATGCACCGCGTAAGCCTGCAGATCTTTCTCAAGCTGTTCTACACTGTAACCAGGTTCCAGTACATCATAGATTTGTCGGAGAGTCTTAACCACGTCCTCGAGTGAGCGCTGCATAGTCACAGCGGACCTTACTCTAAGGACATCGCTGACCTTGTCATGAAAGAGAGGGTCTACGTAAAGTTCCGCTATCAGCGCATCGAAAAAGCTTCTCAGGTATGGTTCTACATCAGTTGGCGGAGCGACCTGGCCCTGCGCATGAGCGCGCAAAGCGTCATTGTAGAGCGCGTTGAGTTTAGTGAAGTCAGGCATTTCGAGCGTAAAAAGGCGGAGCGCTTCTTGACGCAATAAGTCATTCGAGGGACCAGATGTTGACAAGGTGGTCAAGACGTCAGAGTATTGATTATGTTCTTTGAGTGATTGGAACTGTGCTAAGCCCCTCTCAGCGGCATTTTTCAGCGCAAGTTCCATATGTTGTGCCTGCTCATGTTCGTCAAGATGCAGTAGGTCGCGTCCTCTCTCGATGCCTTTATCGACGCCTTTTTCAACGAGTTTCCCCACCAGGGCTTCTCGAGCAGGAGTTATAAACGTATCGTTGATGACAGGCAACCAGCTAGGGGCGCTCTTTACCAAGAGGGAAATTGCGAAAATCAACCCCGAAGAAATCATTATTGTACCCCTTTCTCGACATAAGCTGCCCGTAACGCAATCCATCGCTAGTATACTGACGCACCGATGGAATGTCAAAATCGATACTAATGGCAGTAAGCAAAAAATGCATAGCAATTGTCAGAGGTCAGAAGGTCAGAAAATGCGAGGCAACCTGTGAGAAAGGGCATAGCACCTCAGTACGATGGCGGAACTCAGCATTAATGTTTAACCAAATTCTCTTTCAGGTCGTCAGGGCAAAGACCAGCGCGGAGGGAGCCAAGAACGGGTACATCTGCCTAGTGGCGGCGGTCGTGCCGTTTGCGCTGCCGATCATCCTGGCGCTCGGAGTAGGGGAACTCTTCGCTGGGTTTGAGGGTTTACCTGGATGTGCCAGGCGTGATGGTTCTCCCTCACCGTCTTTAGGAGAGCACTGATGAAGGAGTTTAGGAGTCAGCACGCAGTGATCGGCTTAGGGCCGCAATAGCCGTCTCAAGTGCCACCTGCTCGCGTTCGAGCCGCCGCCAGGCCAGCGTGCCCCGTTCCAGATACGGGCGCACCTGCTGGAGCGCATCCAGGTCGCGGAAGAGTTGGAGTGCCTGTTGGTGACGGGCCCACCAGGCGGGATAAGCGGATGAGCGAGGAGGGTGCCTTACATCGACGCTCCTATCTGCGCCGCGACAGCGGCACATGGAGCCTGGAGTGCTGACTAGGCGAAAGCTACGTGTTGCCTTTCCACAAGCCCTGCACTCAAAGCCGCCAGCACAATTCTGATCCCTCCTTTGAGTATACCTACTACATCTTGAGGATGCAAGCTCCTTGCTGTGCTTTGACGGAGTAGTTGTCCCTGAGGGACGTTTATTGGTTCACAGGGTTGTTGGACAGCTAATGGTAAAAAGTCGGCCCATCAGTCCATGGAGGAAAGAAGGAGACTGATAGTGATGAGCGGAGCATGTGAGATGATCAGCCTGGGCTTTCTCGCATGGCCTCAACTTCCCGCTCTCTTGTCTCTTGAGCAGGCTTCTTCCCACGCGATGCGCAACAGATGGAGTCCATTGGTGATTTTCTCGAAGATGTGTCACTTTTTCTCAAAGGCTTGCTCATTTCGCTGAGGAGCAGCTGGCTGGGTATTCAGCGCGGCAAAATAATCTTGCAGCAACCGGTGGGCAAAAATATAGCCGCCGCCGACCCTGCGCAGCAGAATGCGCTCGGCAGCATCATCCAGGAAGCGCGTATAGCGTCCGGGGCTGGATTTGGTAGCCCAGAGCAGGAGCCGCAGCATGCTGTGCTGGATACAAGCGACCCCCCCATTCAACATCCCGACAGTCAGGCCAGCGCTCAGCCCAGCAATCAGCCCGATCCCCAGCCCGCTAATCAGATCAATCTCCAGAGGGACCTGGTTGAGCAGCCAGTCGCTCAACCAGAAGACCAGCCCGGCGCTCAACGAGATGACCAGCCCAACGATCAGCCCAACCCGCCCACTATTCCGGGCAGAACGCCAGATGCCCTGATTCGGCTTAGCATCGGACCGCCTGACTGAAAGCTCACCCGACCAGCCGGCCATCAGCAGGCCAATCAGCGCAACAACCAACCCAAAGGCCGACGGGAAGAGCAGCAGATTGCCGAGATCCCAGTAGCCCGTACTGAACAGTACATCGACCAAAGCCAGAAGCAGCCCAAAGACTAACCCAGCGAGGAGGCAAAGAACGATTTGCCGCTGCAGACGCCTCCATGCCCAGGTTAGAACCTCCGTTGGCCTGATTTCAGCCTCTAGCTTGAAGAACAGCCCACCTCCCAGGCAGGCGCCTAGCACGGCCAACAGCCAGCCGTTCTCCCAATAGAAGAGAGTATCATACAATGGAGAGGAGTTACCTGAATTCAATGCAAAAACGAAGAAGGCCACCACAATACCCAGACTCAGGGTCAGCCCAATGAGCAGCCCAACCAGCGAACTATTTCGAGCAGAACGCCAGATTCCTTGATTCGGCCTGGCATGGTGACGCCTGGCTGACGGTTCACCCGACCATCTCGCCACGAATAGACCGACCAGCCCGACGATCAGCACGCACTACAGCCGCACTTCCTCATCACAGCTATTGAAAGGAAGCTATGCTCCCTGTTTTCACCTTGCTTCGAGCACATGATCGAGCTGTCACGTCTCTTCATCGGCAACGTCTCCATGGGTTCCAACCACGTGTTCTCCATGGCATGTCGAATTCGGGCGTGGTCTGGGCACTGAACTTGCTCGTTCCCTGGTGAGTCCTCCCACTTCCTTTTTCTGGGACCAACGGAAACATGGCTCGCTTGCGTTTAGTCCTCCACACGCAGGACAATTTTGCCTCGTGTGTGCCCTTTTGCCCCTTGCTCGTAGGCCTGGCGGGCCTGGGCAAGGGGCAGCACCGTGTCGATGATGGGACGCACCTTTCCCTCATCAATCAATGCGCCAATTTTGACCAGTTGCTCGCGGTTGGGTTGCACAATGAACCAGACCGGACGCACGTCATATCCCTTTGCCTCTGCAAAGGAGGGGCGTGGACTGACAATAGAGAGCAGCACCCCTCCTGGTTTGACCACCTGCCAGGAACGCTGCAAGGTGTCCCCGCCTACGGTATCGAAGACGAAATCGACGCCGTGAACCGCTTCTTCAAAGCGCGTGGTGGTGTAGTCGATGATCTCGTTGGCTCCCAGTTCGCGCAGGAAGTCACGATTGCGCGCCGAGGCGGTGGCGATGACGTGCGCGCCGGCCCAGCGAGCCAGTTGCACGGCAAAGACCCCCACGCCCCCTGCTGCCCCGTGGATCAGGATGGTTTGTCCTGCTGCGAGGCGCGCATGGACGAAGAGCGCCTGCCAGGCCGTCAACGCTGTCAGCGGAACGGCTGCGGCCTGCACGTAGTCGAGCGTGCGTGGTTTGGGAGCCAGCTCGCTGGGCAGGGCAATGGTAAACCCTGCCTCGGCCCCATCGCGGCCGTAGCCGAGCATGGCAAAGACCTCGTCGCCTCTGGCGAGCGCCGTGATGCCAGAACCGATCTCCTCCACCACTCCTGAGAGATCGGGTCCGGGGATCGGCAACGCGCGCGGGCTCCCCGCTTTGGTTTGATAGGTCTCGTCCCATTGCAGCTCGGTGGCAATGACCCCCGCCGCGTAGACGCGCACCAGCACCTCTCCTGGATCTGGATGGGGTGGTGGGACGTCTTCATACACGAGGTGATCGGGACCGCCACGGCCGTGGATACGGATCGCTTTCATGGTGTTGTCTCGTTCCTTTCGTTTCGGCCGCTCTGTGATACAGCTGGTTCGACATCAGCATATCCTCGCCGAAGAGCAAAAGGCAAGCTCTGCCCAAGAGCAAAGTGGCTCCGTTCAATATCTTGACCTTGCTCCCAACCCATGAGTAGGGCCCCTCCCCTCTGTGCCGTCAGTGATCGAGCAACGGTTGCTCAACACAAGCCTCATCTGCTTCTTCTTCCCCTAGAACCTGCTCGAGAGCGGTGAACAGAAGTATTGACCTTTATGATACTGTTTCCTCTCCTATTGGTCCCTCGGTGTACTCGGCCTCTTTGGCCCTTGAAAATAATATACCAGCGCTCTGCAGCAAGATCCCTGAAATAGAGGACACTGATAAGAGGCAAGCGATGAATGTGATGCTGCTTGGAATCATCGCCACCTTCATCGTTTGGAGAAGCAGGACTAGCCAGGGCTCCGAGCTTGGTGTGGGTGCAAAGCGCTTGTACATTGCACGGACAGGCCAAATGGGCCCTTATGAAAGGGCCTCTCCCTGCACTCCCCATAGCCCTAGTTACAGACAAATGGGTTTTCTGCTGCTATGTTCTCTCTCAAGGAGTCTTGGCCCGGTGCAGGGCCGCTCTGAGGCCACAGCAGGAGTCCACAGGCAGGGCCTGATAGGGGCTGGGGTGGGACCCTTGGGCCAGGAGGCGGACGAGGGCCACATGAGGAAGGAACAAGACGTGAGTGACGAGCAGCTCCCCACGACACGTATGAGGCATGACGAACGGCTCCACGACGGGGTCCACTATCCCACCAGCCATCTGCTGGCCGCCCTGAGGGATCCGCAGGCGGCTGAGCAGGCGGCCCAGACCCTGCGGGCCGCCGGGTTCGTGGATGTCGAGGTCGTCTCCGGCCAGCAGGCCCTGCGGGCCATTGAAGTCACCGAGCAGCAGGAAAGCCCCCTGAGACGGTCTTGGGAGCGGCTATCGCAAGTGTTGTCAGATGAAGTAGATGCTCGCCGGGAATATCTTGAGGCGCTCGGCCAAGGCCATGCGGTCCTGCTGGTCTATGCCCCCCATCGGGCGTCGGTGGACCAGGCGGCAGACATCCTGAAGGCGCACCAGGCGCATGCTATCCGATTCTTTGGACGCTGGACCATCACTGAACTGGAGCCGTGAGGCGGGGTCAGCTGTGGGCCGGACGTGGGATGGCGCTCCGCACAAGGCTGCGCTTTGGCCCATACCCTGGTGGCGGAGGCGACACCCAGTCAGCAAGGGCCACGGTCACGGCGACCAAGGGGTGGCTGATGGGCACGGATACTCGGTGGGCAATGCAGACCCGGCATCGTGATGGTGGGGAGTGAGACCACTGTGATGGCAGCTTCTCAGCGCATCTGAACGCGCTCACCGAGAGCAGCACATCGCGTGGCAGGTGTCGCGGCGCTTCTGCGGGAGCAGAGGTAGGGCAACGTCCACGCTGCGCCAGGCGGAGGGCACCTTTCCCGCATCAGCAAAGGAGGTAACAAACCAGATGAAAGCCCTCCATCTCTATAAACAGCACGGCGCTGTACAGTTTGCCTACGAAGATGCGCCGCAGCCGCAGCCCCGGCACGGCGAGGTGCTGGTGCGCGTCTCTGCCACCGGCGTGACCCCCGCTGAACCCACCTGGTCGGAGACCTGGAAGACGCGCATCGGTGTCGAGCGCTCCATGCCCATTCCCGGCCATGAGGTCGCGGGGATGGTCGAGGAGATGGGCACCGGCGTGACCACCGTGACCATTGGCGAGGACGTCTATGGCCTCACCGATTTCTCGCGGGACGGCGCCCAGGCCGAATACACCATTGCGCTGCCGAGCGAACTCGCGCCCAAGCCCCGCTCCCTGGATTCCACCCAGGCAGCAGCGGTCCCGCTCACCGCCCTGACCGTCTGGCAGGCGTTGTTCGATCACGCCCACCTCTCCACCGGGCAGCGCATCCTGATTCACGGCGCGGGTGGTGATGTCGGCTCATGTGCCGTACTGGTGGCCCGCTGGACGGGCGCGCATGTCATTGGGACGGCTTCCGCAGAAACGCATGGTCTGCTGCGCCGGTTGGGCGCCACTGATCTGATCGACTCCACCAGCAGCCGCTTTGAAGAGGTGGCGCGGGAGGTCGATGTGGTCCTCGACACGATGGGCGGCGAGACTCTGGAGCGCTCCTGGGGCGTGTTGAAAAAGGGCGGCGTGCTGGTCTCCCTCGTCGAGAAGCCCTCGCAGGAGCGCGCCACCGCGCAGGGCGTTCGCGCCGTGTCTTTCATGGTACGGCCCAACCGCGCCCAACTGGTTCAGATTGGGAACTTGATCGACGCCGGACAGATGTGCCCGGTGATCCAGACCGTGCTGCCGCTGTCCCAGGCGCGCCAGGCATACGAGGGAACGCAGCACCATGGCAAGGTCGTCTTGCGGGTCGTTGACGAAGACCAACTCCTGCGCGACATCGTGGAGCAAGAGCGCGCCGCACGCGCATCCTATCGGGAACTGGGCGTGATGGGCGAGATGAATCAGCAGCAAGCCTATTGGGAAACATTCGCGAGCGGCGAGGTCTCTCGCGAACTGCGCGAGATGCGGCACGGCGAGCTAGGCCCCAAAGCCTACGAATGGCTTGAGGAGGAGCGCGAGCAGACCCAGCAGCCATAGGCATTTCGGCCCATTTGGCCCGTCCGTGCGATGGACAAGCGCTTTGCACCCACACCGAGCTCGGAACCCTGGCTAGTCCTGCTTCTCCAAACGATGAAGGTGGCGATGATTCGCCTGCTCGTGGCTCGTCTGGGACGGAGGACGTGACACGCGCTCGCCGCTGGTTCTGATACGCTCCCAGAGACTGGCTTTCACCTTGGACCTGACGCTCATGCTGACTCTGGCCCAGACCCTGCAGCGGCGTTCACCAAGATGGAGCCATCACGCAGTGGTAACGTTGTAGTAACGTTGTGGAGAGCACTCACGTCCCTTGACAAGGGACTGGTCTGCTCGCCTCCACGCGCGTGGGTTGGGGAGCTGGACTCCAGCACACCTCGTGGAGTTGAGACAAAACAAGGAAGGTGAGCCGTATGCCACGTCTGCTCTCCGTCAACGTTGGTCTGCCCCGCGACATCGCCTGGCAGGGGAAGACCGTACGAACCGCTGTCTGGAAGGAACCCGTGCACGGCCCCAGGATGGTGCGGCGGCTCAACATCGATGGCGATGGGCAAGGAGATTTGGCAGGACACGGCGGGGAACAGCGGGCGGTCTTCGTCTACCAGATCGCGTCCTATCATTACTGGGAGCGTCAGCTTGGTCGCCATGACTTCGTCTTCGGCCAGTTTGGGGAGAATTTTACGATCGATGGGCTCTCTGATGTAGAGGTCTGCATTGGCGAGCACTATCGGATCGGACGCGCGCTCTTTGAGGTCACGCAGCCACGTGTCACCTGCTACCGGGTCGGGATCCGGATGCACGAGCCGCAGATGGCGGCCTTACTCGTCTCACACCGCAGACCGGGCTTTTATTTCCGCGTGCTGCAGGAGGGCGAGGTGGAAGCGGGCGACGACATCGTGAAGGTCGCTGATGGCCCGGAGCGGATGACCGTCGCGGAGATCGACGCGATGCTCTACCTGGGCCAGCATACCCAGGAGCAGCTGGAGCGCGCGCTGCGTCTTCCCGCCTTGAGTCCTGGGTGGAAGGGGTCCTTCCAGGCTTTACTTGAGCAGGTACAGACCGGAGAGACGGCAGGCGGCAATCCTGGACTCGCCCCGGCGAGCGGCCCGCCCCCGGCATGGACGGGGTTCCGCTCCCTGCAGGTGTCCCGCAGGGAGCGGGAGAGCAGAAGCATCGTTTCCCTGGTCCTGGTGCCGGCCGACGAGCATCTCCTCGCCCCAGCCCTGCCTGGTCAGTTCGTGGTGCTGCGTCTGCGACCGAGGCCTGAGGCGCCGCCGCTCTTGCGCAACTACTCGCTCTCTGACGCGCCGAGTACCGATCACTATCGGGTGAGCGTCAAGCAGGAGGTGAATGGTGCTGCGAGTACGTACGTCCATACCCAGGTGCAGGTGAACGATGTGTTGGAGGTGAGTGCCCCACGGGGCGCCTTCACGCTCCGCCAGGGCCTGGACCCCGTCGTGCTGCTCAGCGCTGGGGTGGGAGCGACCCCGATGCTGGCTATGTTGCACGCCCTGGCCGCCGAGGCCTCGCCACGGGACGTGTGGTGGCTCTTCGGCGCACGCAACCGCGACGAACACCCGTTTGCCCAGGAGGCACGTCGCCTCCTGCAGAGCCTGCCCAACAGCCGCAGCTACATTCTCTAGAGCAGGCCTGGTCCAGAGGACCGGCCGGGACGGGACTTTGACGCGGCCGGACACCTCAGTGTGCCGCTCCTCCAAGAGCTGGGCGTGCCACGTGAGGCAGACTTCTATCTCTGTGGGCCAGCCGCGTTTCTGCACGATTTAACCAGCGGCCTCGCCGCCTGGGACATCACCAGGGAGCGGGTCCATACCGAGGTGTTCGGACCGACGCCCTCCAGCACCCCTGGCCTGGTTACCACGGCCCCACGTCTGTCACCGCACCTGCCTGCCGGATCTCCCGGTACGGGGCCGCTAGTCTCCTTCTCCCGCAGTGGACTGGTCGTCCACTGGGATCCTGCCTTCGGGAGCCTGCTCGAACTCGCCGAGGCGTGCGCTGTTCCAGTGCGATGGTCGTGCCGGACAGGGGTCTGTCACAGCTGCGAAAGTGGGTTGCTGGCCGGTAACGTCAGCTACCGGCCAGAGCCACTCGAACCACCAGCCAGTGGCAACGTGTTGATTTGCTGCTCCCGACCTCAGGAGGAGGTCATGCTCGACCTATGAGGCAGCAGTCGTGGAGCTCGAGGCAGACGCATTCGTATTTCCTCGTGAAAGGCTGACGGTTTCTACACCGCTACTCATGCGCAGTGATAGGAGCGACACACTGCAAAACGCGCTTTGGAGGATGATGAACGCCTGGTCGGAACAGCCGAGACCTGGATCTCCCTGGTCGGGATCCGTCTCCTCCCCGCTCGCTTGACACGGCGCTTGATCAGGAGCCTTTTCACCCCCTTTCGGAGTCGAGCCGGAGCGATGCCGCCGCTCCTCACGCCCGCTGCCCCGCATCAGCCCACTGCGCCCGCCAGGCGGCGGCTTCAAAGGGCTCGGCGAAGTACTGGGTCTCTCGCACCACGTGGTGCGCGCGAAACTCCATGATGCTCACCGTGTCGTACGGTTTCCCGTCGTAGGTGATGACCAGTTCGGTGATCCACAGATCGCCGCAGCCGCGCACGCGCCTGACGACGAACTCCCGCCGCGCCGGGTGGTGGCCTCGCTGGCCCTGGATGTTGCGTCGCCCGCGGAACCGCTCGCCCGATTGTGGATACTCAAGGATCGCCTCATCGGCGTAGATCGCCTGCTCCGCGGCCTCGTCCCCCGCCTGCGATGCGGCCCAATGACGCTCGATGGCGGCCCGAAGATCTGTCTCTGCCATGGGTGCTTGACCTCCTTCCTGGTATGCACTGCCGACCCCTCCGGCGAGGCTGCACAAGCTGTACCAACACCGCCAAGGTTCAGCACTCTGGCTTAGCGAGGCGCGCTGATGTCTCTATCTCCACAGGGCGCGTTGCGCGGGAAAGCGGTCGCGCTCGCATCGGGCATGGGGCAGCAGCGAATCTGCACCCCGCCTCTCAGTGTAAAAAGCTCAGTCCGCCAGCCGCATCGAAATGTTCCCAAACAGGCTCTTAAACCTGCCAAGGGATGTGCTGCTCATTCTGGGGGCAAACTGTCCACCCAGAGGGTCAAACCTGCTCACATTTCAGGCCATGTACCATAACCCCCGATTTTTGGCGTCGTTCGGGATCGAGGTGTCCACTGCTGTACGGGTCGAAGCCCACCATGAGGAACCCGGTGGTGATACTGGCATACCTCGTGCGGCGCAGAATGCCTATCAGTGCCGGAAAACGACGTTGCGAAACGCCCTCATACGAGTGGCAAGAGCAACCAGAGAGGAGGACCGCGATGGACATGATTCGTGCGATGGTGGCCGATCATCTCATATACCTCGCGCATCACTATCAGCCTCCTGCTTTCCTCGATGGACTCATGGGACAACATTGTACCCGAAGCTGTCCAACGACCCGGTGAATCAATAAGCGTCCCTCAAGGACCATGACTCCGTCAAAGCACACGAACAAGTGCATTTGGGAGGCCTCGATGAGCGACCAACAGTTCCAGAAGGTGAAGGCCGGGTCCGGCTTCATCGCCGCCTTGGACCAGAGCGGAGGCAGCACCCCTAAGGCCCTCCAACTGTACGGCATTGGGCAGGACGCGTACTCGGACGACGACGAGATGTTCGCGCTGGTGCATGAGTTCCGCAGCCGGATCATCACGAGCCCCAGCTTCGGCGGAAACCGCATCCTGGGTGCGATCCTGTTTGAGGACACCTTGAACCGGAAGATCGAGGGCCGCGAGTCGGCCCAGTACCTCTGGGGCGTGAAAAAGGTGGTCCCGTTCCTGAAAGTTGACAAAGGTCTCGCCGCCGAGGTAGATGGCGCCCAGATCATGAAGCCGATCCCAGACCTTGACGAGCTCCTGGCAAAAGCAAAGGAGCGGGAGGTCTTCGGCACCAAGATGCGCTCGTTCATCAAGCGCGCCAGCGCCGTCGGTATTCAGGCGGTGGTTGACCAGCAGTTCGAGGTGGCTCGCCAAATCCTCGCTGCCGGACTGGTGCCGATCATCGAGCCCGAGATCGACATTCACTGCCCGGAAAAGTCCGCAGCAGAGGCGAGGCTCAAGGCGGCTATCCTCCAGGGGCTGGCTTCGCTGGGTGCCGACGAATACGTCATGCTGAAGCTGACGCTTCCTGACGTTGACGACTGCTACACGGAGCTGGTAACCCATCCAAGCGTCCTCCGCGTCGTCGCGCTCTCCGGCGGCTACAGCCTGGAAGTGGCCAATGCCCGCCTTGCTCGCAACCATGGAATCATTGCCAGCTTCTCGCGGGCGCTCACCGAGGGACTTTCGGTTGATCAAACCGACGGGGAGTTCGACACCATCCTCGACCAATCGATCGCCAGGATCTTCGAGGCATCCAGGACGTAGCTCGTCGTTCGACGCTTTTGGATGAGTGACTGGTATGGTCCAGGCGGAGCGGGCATCAGCGGTAGAGAAGGTCCTGGTATGACGCTGAACTTCTCCATGGGTCAGGGTGATCAAAACACAGGCTACGACCGTCTTCCTGCGAAAATCTCGGTCGGCCTCCTCAGGCGGCCCCTTTTGGAACGAGGGTCACCTGGTAGCCTAACTGCTCCAGTTGGCGAATATGCCGGTGAACCAGACGCTGCGGGTCGGTAGGCTGGAAATACTCTGGCCCTAATTCCTGGTAGGGTTCCCGCTTGCGCAGCACCTGATAGATGACGATCAAGAGGTGATGCATCACGGCTACCATCGCTTTCTGCTTGTTCTGCCGCCGGGCCAGGCGACGGAACCGCGCTCCAAAGGAGGTATTCTTTTGCCGAATGGCGGCCCAGGCGACCTCGCCCAGGAGCGCTCGCAGCCAAGGGTTGCCTTGCGTTGTCCGACTACTTGCATACCAACGCGTCCCTCTCTCAAGATGCGTTCTTCGTCTGAGTTTCGACCAACGAGAGGTGCGCAGTAAGACACACATTTCTCGACACGTGCTCAGTTCTTTCAATCTGGCGACAATCAACTCTGATGGACGCACCCGGGTCAGCTTCGTAGACGGGTTGAAGCGCACCACTGTGAGCCGACCTCTACACGTTGGCCTCGTGGCTAGTCTATCCCATTTTCATCATGCTTCGTAGGGCATTTACCAGTAGAACTCGGCTGCGGTGACGGTGGCAGGGACGCCCAGTTCGGCGGCGACCGCGGTGATCGCGGAGGCGCCAACTGCCAGATCGACCTGGCCATCGGTGGTGAAATACGGGGCGATGAACGTCTCGTAGTGGGCGCGGACTTCCTCTGCGGTGTGGCGGCTGAGGAACGTCTGGAGGTGCCGCAGCGTGGTGTCGGGGTCGTGGTGGAGCACTTGCAAGGCGCGCCGGTGGGCGCGTACGACGGCCTGGACCGCGGAGTCGTCCGGGTGGATGGAGGTGGGGTCGACGGCCACGCCGACGGTGGGGATCTGGAAGTGGTCGCCGACCCAGGCCAGCACCTGCCAGCCGTGCTCGGCGGCTAGCGCCTCCGGCGCCATGGTGCTGCCGACCAGGGCGGCGTCGATCCTACCCTCGTGCAGCCAGCGCAGGTCCATGCCGTAGTCGCCGGGCGGGCGGACGATGGGGTGGAGGTCGTGGTCCGGGTCGAGGCCGGCCTGGCGCAGCACAATCCGGGCGAAGCACCCGGGTGCGGTGTGGGGGGCGTGGAGCGCCAGCCGTCGTCCGGCCAGGTCGGAGAGCGTGGTCAGGCCGGGGCGGGCGAGGAACCAGAACAGCGGGCGGTGGGTGTTGACCTGGAGGGCGACCCAAGGGATGCCACCCGTCATTCGGGACAGCAGTGCCCGGCCGAGCCCGATGGTGGCGCCGTGGCGCAGCCGCTCCTCGTCCCAGGAGCAGCCATCGTGCAGCGCGACGTGGACGCCCTCGTCAGCGTAGTAGTCCTGCTGGTCGGCGATGTAGGCGACCAGTTCCTCGTGCAAGCCCCGCCCGACGTAAGCGAGATCGATCGTGTCCATGAACGTGTTTCCTTGTTCCTTGATCATGTCACCGCCATGCGCCCGCGCGTGCCGCAGGCCCGGAGGCTCGCGGCCCATGGTGCTCCAGGTGACGGTGGGCCAGACCGTCCTGGTCTGGCCCCGTGGGCTCCAGGACAGCAGGGCGAAAGTCACATGGACATCCCGCCGTTGACCGCAGCCGTGGTGCCAGTCATGAAGGCATTGTCCTCGCTGGCGTAGAAGGCGACCGCTTGGGCAACGTCGCCCGGGTGTGCCAGGCGGCCCAGGGGGGTAGCGGCCACCTGCCGCTGCTTGAGCGCCTCGTCCAACACCTCCGCCATGCGGGTGTCCTCTACCGGGCCAGGCTCGACGACGTTGACCGTGATGCCCTGCGGGCCCAGTTCCTGGGCGAGGTACCGGGCGAACCCTGCCAGTGCGGCTTTGGCCGTGCCCAGGGCGATCATGCCCTCCCGGGGGCGGCTGCTGAGGCCGGTACCAAGATAGATGATGCGTCCCCAGCCCTGTTCGGTCATGGCGGGCAGGACGGCTTTGGTGACCGCGAACGCCGCGAGCATCTCGTCGTCGAGCTTGCCGCCCAGTTCTTCCCACGTCATGTCTTGGAACGGCTTGATCACATACGGGGTGAGCGCGTTGTGCACGAGCACATCGATGCCGCCCCATGTCGCCTGGACCTGCTTGATCAGGCGCTCGACCGCCGCTGCCTCGCGCACGTCGGCCTGTACGGCCATGGCCTGGCCGCTTGCGGCCTCGATGCCAGCCACAACCTCCTCGGCTGCCGTGGCGCTGTGGAGGTAGTTGACGACCACGCGCATCCCGCGCGCGGCCAGAAGGCGCGCGGTGGCCGCACCGATGCCGCTGCTGGCCCCGGTCACCAAGGCCACTCTGCCGGTTGCTCCAGTCACGGGTCCACCTCCTGTTCATCATCGCGGGCCGTCGGCATGACCGCCCGGCGTTGTTCATCATCGATGCCGGGGTGTGCTGAGCGGATCCCCCCGTAGAGCACGGTGTCGATGGTCGCCTGTAGCAGATCGGTCGCGGTCCAGTCGAGTTCGCGCGGCACCTGCGGGGTGAGCAGCCGCTCCAACGCGCGGCGGGTGATCTCACCCTGCAGATCAGGCGGCGCCGGCAGTAGTCTAATACACCTCACTTGAGGCTCCTTTCTTGTGGCAAGGGGTGAGGCAAAGACAGGGGTTCAGCCCACGCTCTGTTCCTCCGCGAGGAGACTGGAACACCGGGTTCTGTCAGGGTCTCGCGCTCCTGTGCATCTCTCGCAGAGAGAGGGCCCTCACGAGCCTCCGTCTCCCCTGGTGCGCACCAGGTCCAGTGGCAGCAGACCCTGGCAACGGCTTCCAGTGCTGTGGAGACCTTGCCAGAGGTGCCTTTCCTCCGACCCATTTCCAGACGCCAATGTCAGCGTGGCCAGGCTGGGAAGCAGAGCGGAGGTGCTCGTTCCCCTTCGTGGAGTGGCTCCCCTTGCTTGACTCCACCAGTCCAGCACCCGTTCACACTGAAGACGGCATTCCCAGACGATACGAGCCGTTGACCAGGTCATCAATGACCGAGGAGGCACGTGGGGTCCACCCAAGGACCCGTTTTGCCTTGTCTCCGCTGAACTGCAGGTCGAGCGCCAGGGCATCGGCCAGCGGCCCGAGCACCTCCCGGGCGGCCTCCAGCGACCAGGACTCCGTTCGCCCACCCAGCCCCGCAGGTTGGCTGATGGCCTGGGCAATCTCCTTGAAACGGAATGTCGGCCCACCTGGTGCGTTGAATAAGGAACCAGCTGGAGCCTTGGCGAGCGCACGCACGTAGAGATCGGCCAGGTCGTCCACCTGCACCATCGGGCTATGCTGCTCGCCGCTGCCGATATAGCGGGCAGCGCCTGACTTGCGGGCCAGGTTGATCAGCATGGCCGGAGTCCCTCCACCGCGTCCGTAGACGACTGCGGGACGGATCACGACCGAGCGGATGCCGCGTGTGCTGGCAGCGAGCACTCGCCGCTCCAAGGCGGGACGCCAGGCAACGAGCGAGGGCGGGTCGGTTGGAGCCTCTTCGTCAGCGATAATATCCCCCGTGTTGCCCAGCACCCAGCATCCACTGGTATAGATGAATGGCTTGCTGGTGCCTTCAAGCGCCAAGAGCATGGCGTCGACCGCCGCACTGTCAACCTGGTCCATATCACTGCTGTTCGTCGTCCCGGCCTGGATGACCGCGTCGGCTTGCTGCGCGCCCCTGGTAAGACTCGCAGCGTCTCTGAGATCCCCGCGCATCGGGGAAATAGACCGCGCCTGCATATCTTCTGCCACTTGGTCTGAGCGGGCAAGGCCAAGCACCCCATGCCCGGCACGCAGGAGCGCATCGGCAATGGCTCCCCCAATATAGCCGGTGGCACCGGTCAGAAACACGTCCATGAAGAACCTCCCTTCTTCGTTCCTCAAGGAAACGGGTAAGCACGATTGCAGCCCGCGCATACAGAGGTGCAGGTACAAGAAGCCAGCTTCGACGCCGCACCTGCGAACTTTTCGAGTGCCGGGAGAGGTGTGCTCCTCCTTGGGATACGTTTCGAAAAGTGGGCGAATACGCTAATACACGAAACGATACCAGCTTTTCCCGTTTGGGTCGGTAGGCCGCGCTACAGAGCGCGCCTTCACGCTCGGCGCGTGACCAGCGCAAGACCCTCCAGCCATCGCGCACTCGCGCCCCCTACAACCGGCCTGTTTCAAGCTTGATGCAGATGCTTCATGTGGGTTGAGACCCTGATACTCTAAGGTGGAAGCCAACCTCAAGAACGCCTTATGGGAAAGGAGCAAGATATGAAGCAACCCCGACACATCATCCCAGTAGGAGCCAAAACCACCTTTGTCGAAGTCTGGAAGTGGGGGCAGGAACTCGAACGCCTGCATGCCCACATCGCTCCGCGTTTTGCTCGTCCTGAACCCCGTCGTCGAGCGCTGGCGTACCTGAAAGGCATCGTCAGTGCGGTCGAGCGTAAAAACGGCTGGCAACTGGCCGAACACGCCGGAGAAAGCCGCCCTGATGGGATGCAACGCTTGCTCAACAGTGCGGTCTGGGATGCGGACCTGGTGCGCGATGATCTGCGTGCCTACCTCCTGGAACAGCTGGGTGATCCTCAAGCGGTCTTGGTAATCGACGAAACGAGTTTTCGCAAGCGTGGCAAAAAGTCAGCGGGGGTGGCGCGACAGCACTGTGGCACGACCGGCCACCTGGAAAATTGTCAGGTCGGGGTGTTTCTCGCCTACGCCAGCGCGAAAGGCCACACGCTCCTGGATCGCGAATTGTATCTGCCCCTGCGCTGGATCAAGGATCGCACCCGGTGCCGAGCGGCTGGGATTCCCGACACCGTGCGCTTTCAGACGAAATGTGAGCAGGCCCGACAGATGATTGAGCGCCTATGGCAAGCGAAGATCCCTTTCGCCTGGGTGGTCGCTGATACGGTCTACGGCGGCAATGAGGATCTGCGCACCTGGCTCGAAGCCCATGGCTACGCTTTTGTGCTGGCGGTGGCCTGTGATGAGCCAGTCGAGATCCAGACGCCGGAGGGGCTCAAACGGCTGACCGTAGCCGAGGCCGAAACGCGCTCGTTTCACGATGGGAATTGGCAGCGGATCTCGGAGAGTCAGGGGACCAAAGGGCCGCGACTCTTTGATTGGGCTCTCACTCCGATGCTGCATCGGTGCGATGCGGATGGGAGACATTTTTTGCTGATCCGCCGCTGCGTTGACGATCCGAGCGAGAAGGCATACTACTTCGCGTATGCTTCGCTTGGTACCACCCTGGTCGAGCTGGTCCAGGCGATCGGACAACGCTGGAAAATTGAGGAATGTTTCGAGACGGGCAAAGCGATCGGTTTGGAGGATTACCAAGTGCGGTGTTTCACTGCCTGGTATCGACACGTCACGCTGGTCATGCTCGTTCAAGCCTGCCTGGCAGGAATCTGCGCAGCGGCTTGTCGTGAAGCGACCAAGCTGCTCTCCTCTGATGAACCACCGTTCCCTTACACGCTGCTGCCGTTGACCATCCCCGAAGTGCGTCATTTACTCGCGTCCTTGCTCTGGCCTCTGCCTCGCAACCCAACGCTGCTGCTCTCCTGGTCGTGGTGGCGGCGCTCCCATCAGAGTCGGGCCAGCTATTTCCACACGAAACGCCGCTGTACTGCCGGGTAAGAAGCGACCGTCAGGGCCTTGCCTTGGCTGTTTTGTGTTCCTGGGATTATTCCTGGGATTGTTCCCAGGAGCATGTCCTCTCATGCTCGTCGTTTGCCGAAAGGAGTCTTGCTCATGACCCGTCTTTCTCTGGCTGAATGCGGTCGTCTGCTCTCCATTGATCCCAAAACGCTGCGCCAATGGCTGGCGCAAGCTCAGATGGCATGGCACGCTGATCCGGTGAATGCCAAAATCAAGTGCCTGGAAGTCGAACAGGTTCAGACGTTGGCTCGCCTACATGGCCGGGTGCCTCAGCTTCCTATAGTGTACCCTGGAAACTGAACGAAATTTGGGCGCATTTTCAGGTGCAGGTCGATTGGTCACATGAAGAAACGGGCACACTACTCCGCCAGCTTCAAAGCGCAGATCGTGCGGGAAATCCTCAAAGAGGAGAAGACGATCCCGCAAATCGCCGCCGAACATGGCATCCATCCGAATTTGTTACGGCGGTGGCATGAGATCGCCGTAGCTGGCTTACCCAGTCTGTTCAGCGATCAGGAAGCCCAGGCCCAAGCCGCGCGAGAGGCGGAGCGGCAGCAGACAGAGCAAGAATTATATGCGGAGATTGGCCGGCTGACGACGCAGTTAGCTTGGATCAAAAAAAAAGTTGGAGAGTTCCATGAGTCGTGAGCAGCGCCTGGCCCTGGTCGACCGAGAACATCGGGAACTCCCGCTGAGCGTGCAGACGGAGTTGCTCAACCTCAATCGCTCCAGCCTGTATTATCGCCCGGTCCCGCCCTCTGCCGAAGAGGTAGCACTCAAGCATCGGATCGATGCGATCTACACGGCGACGCCGTTTTACGGGGTGCGCCGGGTCACTGCCCAGTTACATCACGAGGGCTGGTCGGTGAATCACAAGGCGGTTGCCCGGCACATGCAGGAGATGGGCATTGCCGGCATCTGCCCTGGACCCAACCTGAGTCGCCGCGCACACCAAGCCGCCATCTATCCCTATCTACTGCGGGAGGTGACAGCCAGCTCTCCCAATCACATCTGGGGCCTCGACATCACCTACATCCGCCTGGTGCATGGCTGGATGTACCTGGTTGTGGTGCTGGATTGGTACTCGCGCTACATCATCAGTTGGGAGCTGAATCAGTCGCTGCACCTCTCCTTTGTCCTGGCGGCCTTGGATGAGGCTTTAGCCCAGGCCCATCCGGTGATTTGCAACAGCGACCAGGGGAGCCACTTCACCAGCCAGGAGTATTTGGGACGCTTGCAGGCAGCGAATGTCCAGATCAGCATGGATGGCAAAGGACGGGCGCTGGACAATATCTTCACCGAACGGTTGTGGAGAACCATCAAGTATGAAGAGGTCTACCTCACGGAGTATGCAACGCCACGCGAAGCACGGCATGGACTGAGCCGCTATATCCAGTTTTACAACCAGGAACGCCCACACCAAGCCTTGCAGTATCTCACGCCAGCAGAAGTCTACTACATGAAGGAAGGGAGGAGCACCTTAGCAGCCCCGATTTCTGTGTCTTGCCAAGATCCCGTTGGCGAAATCAGAAATGAGGTGAGACACTGGAGAGACCTACAAACGCCACCGAATTTGCCTCAGCAGAGCCAAGGAGCCCAGGATGTCTCTCAAACCTGAACCAATCCCACCCGTT
>Ga0209060_10001184_pt1 | contig 30727 bp, 26 predicted proteins | sample Coa_R1_8_FD_187155 | JGI IMG/M metagenome (GOLD analysis project Ga0209060, IMG submission 187155) | Surface soil microbial communities from Centralia Pennsylvania, which are recovering from an underground coalmine fire - Coalmine... | ecosystem: Environmental > Terrestrial > Soil >...
CCGTCCAATGAAGGTGTGGGTGAAATTGTGGGTAAGCTAAAGTGGGAACGCCATTCACTAGCTGCTTTGAGAAAAGAATGGCGGGGACGACGGGACTCGAACCCGCGGCCTCTGCCGTGACAGGGGTGATTGAAACCGTAACTTAATGAGAATGAACGGCACAGACGGCGTCTAAAAACGGTTTCGGAGCCCTGAGGAAGTCTTATTGGACAGTAGTCGGACAGACGAATATTGACCTCTGCCCGTGATCGGCAGTGAGCAGAAAGGGCGATCGAGACTATGGACAGATGCGGACAGTTTCATAGGGTTTGAAGCGACCAATTTCGACGTATGACCTTTAGACGCGCCCTGTGGCGCGAAGGATAAGGCGCATCAGCGAAAACATGCGGTGGAAGAAATACTCAACCTGCTCAGGGGAACTGAGCGGGGTCTTTCCGATCTCAGTGTGCCGAATCATGTAGCTATTCCCGATAGCGGAAAGCTCTTGGGCCTCAGTTTCCAGGGTCTTGCGAAACGCAGGATCGGGGGCCGTTTTATCCAGAAGAATGCGTACGGAATCCTTTTTGTCTTTGCCGCTCTCCAGCGTCTTCAGTCGTTCCCAGGCATCCCAGAGCTTTTCCAGGGCTTCCTTCCGCAAATTGATGTTGTTACTGAGGAACTTGCTCTGTGCAACCCCGAGAAGATCGTCCAACGTCGGATCGCCCGTCCGGAAACCACCGGAAACCGCTGCTCTCAGCACAGGGCTATCCCCCAAGCTCTTTTCCAAGCGCATGTGACGAACTTCCATCATCTGCTTGATGACTTTCTGGGCAGTGTTGCGCGTTCTTTCGTAGGCAACGTACTCTGGGCCTCGTCCGCCATCATGCGGAAGAGCTCGCCACTGCTCGTATGTTTCATTTTTCAGATGGTTTAGTTTTTCAATGACTTCTTTGATTTCGGTTTCAAGAGCCGCATCACTAATCAAAGGGTGATCGTGTGCAATGAAATCTGAAACGGCCAGCATGGTGTACCAACCGGTCTCGTCCAGCTTCAAATACGCAAGCACAGTTTCCAATGCCCTACTGAAATCGAAGTATTTCGCCAGAAAGAGAAATATCTGCGGCGTGTATTGGCAAAAAGATGACTCCCGCCGCATCTGATGGGCAGCCATAGTGACAAGGTCCCGTTGGCCATCAACATCTAGGGACGCATGCAGTCGCCCAACGTTAAGTACGGGTGCGTATATAAGTTCATAATCATCCGCCTGTTCACGGATAATTGCTCCGTTGTCCATCCGATCCTGACCACCACCATTCTTCCTGCCATAAAAGCGAACATCTCTAGGGTCGCCTTTGCGGAGGATCAGAGCAAACTTGTCGAATATCTGCGCCCTTGCACTCGTTCGCTCTTCAGACGCGCTCATAGGGATTTCCTGACGATCTCCAACTTGAATTCCAACATCCCAAACTGGTCTCTAGAAAGAGTATCTCAGACCAGGGCGGGAGGAGCCGATGAAGTGATTCGGCTAGAAATGGGAATTGCAAACACGTGAGAAGGAGACTACTCAGCCGTCAGTACCATAGAATGTCCCCTGCATGAGCGAAGCTGACGAGATAGCAAAGATTTTCAAGATGTCCCCAGCGGAGCGCCTCTTCAACGATGTCGTTGCTCGCTGCTACGATCGTTGGCGATTCGTGCTGTCATTCCGCATCACGGCGAAGGCCAGTATGGCGGCGGCAGCCAAACAGATTGAGGCGGACAAGATATCTTTCGTCGCGGACATGCTCTATGGGTCGGAGTTTGACAAGATACTCATAGAGAAGAAGAAGTTCTTCGAAATGAACCCTCCCGAGAAGATTGTTCAGAGTATGACCGAGCAAACGGTTCAAGAAATGGAACTCGTTATGAACGCGGCATCTATCGTGTTCGTCCATTCTGTGCTGGACGCTGCCGCGCTGGACTATTGCCGTGTTACGGCGCTTGCTGCTCCCAAAGATTGGGAGACCGTCGTGGAGAAGAAGGGTGTCTCGTTAGCCGAGTTGAAGGGGGCGACCTACGATCAACTGCTGGATCAGAAATTGAAGGATTACTTTGAACAGTTGGAACGAGAATCACTTTTTGCAAAAGCTGACCAACTGCTGGCCCGCTGTAAGCCGCCTGCCAAGTGGAGTCCGATGAACAATTACGAATATGACAGGAAGAGGCTGGAGTATTTAGATAAATTCCGACACAACATAATTCACGGCGATGGTCTTGGAATGGAACTCAAGAACGCTGATGATGAGATCGATTTCCTGATGAGGACCGGACTCTATTACATGGGGCTGGTGAACCTCCGCTACGGATTCAAATTGGCTCCGCTTTACATCTTTCAAACAATGGCAGAATTTCGCAAACCCGCGTCCTAATTCCCGGCAGGAGGCTGCGCCACCGAGCGGACGCAATCCTGGGCGGCTTTGTTGTAGCCAGCATTTGGCGAATTCTAGTTCAGAACCTCTGCGTCACTGCGACTCCCCTTTCGAGAGCTGAGGTCTAGAAGCTTTTGAGGCTGACGTTCGAAGGCCTTGGGGAGCACGAGGGGCGCGGCCAGAGCGCCCCTCGAAAATTTTAGGGCCAAAAAAGAACATGCCCCGGACTTTGCCGGGGCATGTAGAAGTTTGTCGCACCACGGATTCTAGGTGTCACCTTTCTGTTGACTGACGAAGGCTTCCAGAAAGCCTTGTGCTCTCAGATTGGCGTCCCAAATCCGAGCGAAGGCAATGTGCTCCTGCTTTAGCTTGGCGTTCAGGAGAGTTTTCCCATCGTCCATAAAGACGGAATACTGCTCAATGCCCACATAGTCATTCCGCCAATAGAAGGGCACCAGATACACCTCTTCGCCTGATTCCTCAGCCTCAAAGATCATTTCCGGATCGCGCATTAGATCGCCGTTCTGTTCTCCGTAGTGAGCAACGGAGATTGCCGGCAAACCGTTCGGCCCACGTTCCTGCGTGTCTTCAATGACCAGAGTCATCCACGGTTCGTTTTCAATTCTGATGTGGAATCCTGCTTGTAGAGGGGCGGCGAGTTCCAAAATGGTCGCAATGGTTTTCATTACTGCACCTCCGTCGCTGAGGTCGTGGCCTCCGCCACCTCGGGGCTTATCGCCCCAAGGATGACGGCAGAGGTTCGCTGCACTACTTCAAGGCTTTCCTGAAGCAGCTTCGCATTTCCGTGATAGAGCTGGATGTAGTCGCTGGATGCTGTTCCCGTTTCAAGACCAAGCGCATTGCAGACCACAAAAGCCACTGCTTCGGCTTCGGTCTCTCTGACAGTTTTGGTGGTGAGTGTTCGCCGTTCGCTCTTGTGCAACATCTCATGGGCAAGCTCATGCACGAGTGTTGAAAGTTGTTCGGCTTCGCTCAGATTCGGCAGGATGCGAATTGCTCCGCCATAGGACATGCCTCTCGCTGGAGCGATATTCTCCGAATATCCGAACTTGATTCCTTGCTGAATGGTGAAATTGACAAGCCGCGCAAGGCTGCTGCCGACATCGCCCTTCACTTCGGAATCAAGCTGGGGAAGATCTTTGCCTTCGGTTTGCAGAACGTCCCACACATAGACCGGACGGAACCCAACCAGACTCACAATGCTCTCCGCATCTTTTGAGTCCGTCTGCTGAGACTCTTTGCGCGTGCGGCCAAGCATGGGCGCAAAGATCATGATTCCTTTTTCGCCTCGCCTCACTCTGCGGCCAAGCAGATTCCATGACCTGATTCCCGCAACATGAGTGGCATTCGGTTTCTGAGTGGCTATCAGCAGAATGTTGCCGAAGCTGTAGTGATGAAATTTCGCCATCGCTGTCAGATAAGAGGTAAGCACCTCACTGTGTCCCGATTCGAGAGCGTCAATGAGTACCTGAATGCTGGCGTTGACGAGTTCCTGAGTGCTTTCTGTTTTTCCTTTGCTTGTAACTAACATTTTTAATCCCCTGTTCCGCCGGGTAGGCTGTTTTTGTCTTTCACTTGAGCGGCAGCGAGACAAAAACAGATACCGGTGGACACGGGGAAAAACGCAGCGCAGCGAAGGGTGGCAGGGCGCGAGCGTCGGCGCGGTGAGTGCCAAAATACTCTTGGTTTTTGTTTTGGCGCGAAAGCGGCGCTTAGACCTTGTGACCGTCTGAGCCGTGGCCGAACGGCGCCCACCCGAGCGGAGCGCAGTGAAAGAGAGCCGCGGAGCATACCGCTTAAGTCGTAAGGTTAAGGCAGAAGAAGCGAGGGTTTACGTTAGGGTTGCGACGTGAGCAGCTTTTTGTAAACAGAACTCGAAGAGTCTCTTGACTTCGGATTTCTCCCATTGGGGGAAGATGGCGGGGTCGGCCCAAAATTTGTTCCAGGCGAGATTGAGACAGCCGCCAACAGTATCCGATGATCCTTCTGTTGAGACTATTTGGCAGTTGATCGCGCGCGTCGCGGCCAAAGTGTCACTGGCGATCCGTTTAAGCAATTCATTTGGGTAGCACCAAGAGTATTCAGGTTCCGGCCGAGTTCCGAGTGATTCGTTAATTTGGGACCAGGCTTGCTTAATACGCTTGCCGTCTTCCGAAAAGCCAATGAGTTCCAGACCATAGAGCATTGCGCGCATTCTTGCGTCATCAGCAGGGTGCGAGGTTGGAGAGAACTCGGGCAGGCCATAGGCATCGCCGCCACGCTTGACCGCGAGGTGTAGGTGCGACCAGGCAAAGGCAGGCCCCACGACAAATACTGCAAAAAGATCGCAGTAGAACTCAGTCAACCAGAATTTGGCCCAAGAACTTTCCCATGCTCTCAGCATGAAGCGATTCTTTGCTGGTGCATTTCGACGATCGTTCTTGGTCTGTTCAGCTCGAACATACACGAGGCACTCACGCAAGGTTGAAGCGAATTGTTTCTGAAAGGGCTCGACGAGGGGATCATTGACCTCCGATAAGAGGGGATGTGCAAGCTCATGATAGAGGTCCGGAAGATGCAATAGGAAACTGCCTTCAATTAAGGGAACGCATAACAACCTGAGGTCGGGGTAGATATGAAAATAGTTCTGTGAGAGCGTTGTGACCACTGGAATCGGGCTTGGATAGCTGATTTCGCGGCACGCTCGGTCCAACAACGCATTTAGTTGATGATCCTCATTCTCCGCTTTCTTGAGTGCAACCAGAGCAACGGTTTCGAGAAAGTCCAATTCCGAAACGATTCGTTTGAATTTGCGAACCCGCTCGGGTTGGTTTAGCAAATTTGCAAATACGGAATCGTCCTTCAGCCACTTCAGTTGTCCGATCAACGTGTTGATGTTGGTACGGCACGTCTGGGCCAATGCGTCATATGTTCTCGGAAGATTCCTGGGGATATTGCCAGTCATCGCACGGGCGCGTTCGATCATTTGCGCTATTGAACCGGTGAGATAACTGGATATCACTAGCGGCCTCCCATTTTGCTAAGCATGCCGACCCTCTCTTGTTCGAGTATCGATGCAAGAGCTTCGAGACCATTTATCGATTCAGCGCCAAACTCATGCTTGAGCAGTCGCTGGCCAAGTCGAATGGGATCGAAGCCTGGCCTTGGAGCGTCACGAACCAATATTCCAAGAATGTTGATAGTTAGGTCCGCACTGTCCGGCTCTGAAAGTCGGACGAGAAGAGATGCGAGTCTCTGTCGTTGCAAGTCGTTTGACGCTGGCGGAGAGGCCGACTTGATTGTTAGAAGGACAGAATCCACCAGCTCTGCCATATCTCGAACGGTGGCGTACAGACCTGAATACAACCCACTGTCGCTCATAGTGTGGCTCCGTCGGCGATGTGATATTCCAACGCGTCCAAATCGAAGGTTTCAGCGTCTTCGCCAAGCCTACGGTCGGTGAGTTTGATCGTTATTGGGTCGCGGGCACAGTCGTCTGGACGAGTCCAGGCGAGGGCAGTTAAGAAATAGAGATCCTGAAGCGAAGCTTCGATGGGAAGCGAGCCGCCCACTTGCTTGACGTGAATTGGTTGAACCGTTCCATGGCGGGGAAATGCTCTGCCAGTAGCGCAGAGATAGGCATTCTGCGAATCGAGAAGAACGTATGTGCCAACTTGAGGATTTTGAACCCAATTCCGATTTCCACTGTTCTCGACCTCATAGAGACGCAATGGCGCAGCAGTGTTCTTGGGAATTTCAAGCATGGCGTATTCCGCGTTTGAGGCGAGAATACCGTCGCGCTTCAGGTCTTCGATGGCCTTAAGGACGCCAGCTTTCTCTGTGGGCCACAGAATGCCATCTCTGTGGATTACGAGTGAGGTCAATGGAAGTTGATAGGCATTGGTGCGGGCTTCTTTTGTAACAACTTCGGTGAGCAACTTTCGTACTTGTTGAGTGAGCAATTGCTCCTTCTGATTTGAATCGCGGACTATCGTGCGTATGTAGTTGCCTTTGCGATTGACGATCGTGAAGCCAGCGGTGTTTAGTTTTACGTCTATTCCGATTGTGAGGTCGGAAGATAAAGGCGTGGCAAGAACGAAGGGCCATCGCTCATTCGTTAGGAGGACCTTATTGAGTGCAACATTTCTGACGTATCCTGCCAGTTTTCCACGCCGGTGCTCCCGACAGACATAATGAGGCACACCGTCGCGATTTGTAACGAGCTGATAACAATCGCGTCCAGTTGCCGAATGCATCACTGACGCACAGATGTCGAGGTCGCGGAGTTTGCGGATAACCATTGCAGCGAGTTGATCGTGTTGTCTGAGTTTTCGATCGTCCGTCTCGTGAATCATAACGACGGCGAATCCGGGCTTTGTACATTGTTGCGATGCCGCCTGCAAGATGGCATTTCCCTGTTCCACGAAGGTCCTCTGAACTCTATCGTTGTAGGTGGCGACGATTGGGTCGTAAGCATGTTCCTGCGGAAAAAGCTCATCTACCGCCGACTTTAGGTCGGCTAGAAACTTGGGGCCAAAGCTGTCTTGAACAGATTGAGGAAGGATCAAGTATTGGCGTTGCAGTGGATCGCGAACATAGAACCCAGCGTTTTTGTCACGCAAGAGGGACATGCGCGTTCGTCCAATCGTGTCGAGACTGACTTGCTGCGCGCTCGGTGTGCCACGCACGGATAGGGTTCGGGAATTTCCAAATTCGTAGTCAGGCAAAAGAAACATCTTCTGTGCGACCTTGAATGGCTCAGAAGAGACTTTGAGCGAAATATTGGAAAAACGTAGATTGTGCAGGTATCTTTCAACGAATCGCCGTGTCAAATTGTGACGCTCGTGAGGCTTGAATAGAGCGTTAGGTTGATTGTGACGTGCGGTGTCTGCGGAGTCGAGAACTGGATAGCAGAGGCCTGCAGGAGCCGCGCGCAGTTGGCCTTGGTTTGTGTTGTATAAGACAACTGATGCGTCATTGGGGAGCTGTGCGAGTTCGGCAGGCAGTGGCTTCTGAGATTCCTTCGCAATGAATTCCAAAAGGGATATACGGGCACCGCTGCCGTTTCCGTCAATTTGATACTCCGTGACGGTTACATCAGCAAACTCCCGAAGTTGGATCTCATACCATTTGTGGCCGTAATGGTAGATGCAGTGCCTTCCTTTGAATCCGCGAAACTCAGGTCTCGTCAGATTGATGGGAAGAGGCTGCGTTCTCACATATTTGTTTGCTACGTCGACGCAGAGACCCAATTGTCCGTCCGCAAGGCCAACCACCCGTACCGAGAATCCGGTGTACCGCGTCACGCCGAGGGCTGTCTTCGCAGTTTCTTTTTCGAAAAATGGCCGCCCCGCGGCCGGCTGCCAGAGATGAACGTTAGACGACAAGGGCGACTGCAGCATGAATTTCAGAAACCTAGTTGCGATTGAACGTGAGTCTGGGCTCAGGTCCGCGAAATTCAGTTTGCAGTCGTTTTTGCACGAATCGAAATATACTGTCGTGCGGACGAGATGAAATGGAGACTGAGGAGCTGGGGCATCCTCTCGAAGCGCTAAGAAGACATCGTCGCAGGATTCAAAGACCGTGGCGGGTGTACGCAGCGTATAGCTGAGCCGGCGCGTCAAAAGCTGCTGATTTTGGAAGAACTCTGGCTGGTCACGATGCAGTCCTCGGATTTTGAAGATCCGATAGCTCGCAGAAAGCTCGTCCAGATTTAAGATCGGAAAGATGTTGGTTTCCAACGCACTCATGCGGTTCCTCCCCAGCACACATTTCTGAAATTGCAGCTCTGGCATGCTCCTTCGTATCGTGCGACGCAAAAATCTTCTGCTGACAACTGGCAGGCTTTCCGTCCGCCAACCGTGAGGCCCATCTCCGTGGCGGATTCTGCGATGTAGGCTTCAGCACGATCTAGTTCGTCGTCGCCAATTGAATACTTGCGCACATGGTTCTTGAGTAGTTGCACTTCGGCTAGTTCGATCTCCTGAACAGACCACTTTCGAATGTCGGGGAAGTCACGATGAGGATTGCATCTGGTCAACGCCATTGCGTAGGTAGCGAGCTGTAGCCACGCTTCATCTATTCCGAAAAAGTGAACTTTCCAATCGACGATCACGGGCGGTGAATCCTTCGAAAATACAATGAGGTCAGGAACAGCTCTGACACTGATGCCTGAGTGGCTGAATACAAGCGGTCTTTGAGGTATAAGTGCCGTAGCCGACTTTAGTATTTCCTTGAATTCCGTCATCCCGAACAAGTTGGTGAGTGCCTGGTCAACTTCGTCGCGGGCCGTTCTGATCTCGACTTCCGGAATCCCCGTGCCGTATTCCATGCAGTGAAGCGCAGCGAATTCTGGTCCCAATCTTGAAGGAACGAAACCCGGCGAAAAGAGTTCGTGCTTGGTTGCGCAGGCGAGCTGACGATCGAACAGCAGTCGCGCATGCCCCTTCATCTGGTCCAGAGTTATGCGACGTTTGGAGACGACGGCAGGAATGAGAACGTCAGAGATGACGCTGTCAACTATCTGCCCCCGCCAGGCGCTAATACTTTGCAGTTTGCTCAAGAGGTAGAGTCTGTGGCGAACGGGATCGGCGGCCTTGGCGTTGCCAGCGATGCTTTTGTAAAACCATTGGCGCTGACATCGCCTAAAAGTCTTGCTGTCAGAAATCGACCAAATCACTTCGACAGCCCTCCGGGGGCTCTGCGCTTTGTTCTGAGGAAGTCCAAGTAGTCAATTAGCGCTTCCTCTTCTTCGTTTGTTGTCGGTCCGATTCTCGCTTCGAGGCGAGAGACAGATCTTTGATCAGGTATGGGATATCCGGACAGTTCGAGGAGTGTTGAATAATCCACTCGATAGAGAGCAGCCAGCTTCTCAAGTAATATCGGCGAGGGTTGTTGAATCTTGCCGTTTTCGAGCTGGCTTAAGTACGCGTTGGAAATGCCTGTAGCGTTTTCCGCAGCGCGCAATGTGAGGTTCGCCTTTTTCCTGGCGTTCGTGAGATATTCGCCTAACTTGCTCATTGCTTGGTATTCTACGCAGGTTGCTTGCTATGTCAAGCACATTCTGACCGCAACCGATATTTACAAAACGCATGGGCTTATATACAATCCCCTACGATTTGTAAATGACCCACTCTAAGACAATTCGACTGGTGCGAATGGCTAGCAAGGCTGGAGTCCTGCGCTCGCGAGATCTGGCACGGTACGGGATCGCTCGTGAATACCTGCGTCTGGCGGAGAAGCAAGGGCTGATTACTCGCGTTAGCCGGGGGATCTATGTTGCAAAAGAGGCCCCTGTAACAGAAAACCACAGCCTGGTCGAAGCCTCAAAGCGCGTTCCACATGGAGTCATATGTCTCCTCTCTGCACTGCGCTTCCATGAGCTCACTACCCAATCCCCGTCCGAAGTGTGGATGGCAATTGGGGAACGAGCGCGCAGTCCCAAGCTCGACAACCCGCAGCTGCGTATCGTTCGCTTTTCGACGCAGACTCTGGGATTCGGAGTGGTGACACACAGCGTTGAAGGACTGACCCTGCCAGTCTTCAATCCCGCCAAGACGGTTGCGGACTGCTTCAAATTCCGGCACAAGATTGGAATGGATATCGCTCTTGAGGCACTTCGGGAGTGCTACCGGCAAAAGAAAGCTTCGATGGACGAATTTTGGGAAGCGGCGAAAGTATGTCGCGTGGCGAACGTGATGAAACCATATCTGGAGTCGCTGCGTTGAATAAGCCGGTGGTCAACATGGCAGCGTCGGTTCGGCAGAGGCTGCTGAATCTTGCCCGAGAGCGGAGGGAAGATTTCGGGCTCGTGTTGACGAAATACGGGTTGGAACGAGTTCTTTATCGCATCGCGCAGTCAAAGCACCGGGACCTATTCGTTTTGAAGGGCGCTCTGCTGTTCGAGCTGTGGACCGAGCAGCGATACCGTCCGACGCGTGATGCGGATTTTCTTGCGCGAGGTCAGAACAGCGCGGAGCGATTCGCGGCAATATTTAAGGAAATCTGCGAGGCCGAAGTCGAGGATGATGGGCTCCGTTTTGACGCCGCGACAGTTGCAGCAGAACGCATTACTGAAGATGCTGATTACGAAGGTATCCGGGTCAAATTCGTGGGACATCTCGAAGGTGCGCGCATTCCCATTCAGATTGACCTGGCCTTTGGCGACGCGATTACGCCTGCGCCGATCGAAGCTGAATTACCAACTCTTCTCGATCTCCCTGGGGCAAAGCTATTGACCTATCCGAGGGAGAGCGTCATCGCAGAGAAGTTCGAAGCAATCGTCAGCTTGGGAATGACGAACAGTCGTATGAAGGACTTCCATGACATCAGAAGTCTCTTACGCGACTTTGCCTTTGCGGGCAATGTCCTTTCAGAAGCGATCGCGAAAACGTTCAAGACGCGGGGCACTAAATTTCCGATTGGCGAGGTGTTGGTATTTACACCCGAATTCTTCGACAACGAGGGTACAAAAAAGCAGTGGGCTGCTTTTTGCAACAAGAATAGGAGCTACATCGAACAGGTATCGCTGGAAACAATTTGCCAAGAAATCGAAGTGTTCTTAAAGCCTGTCCTGGAGGCTGCGAAGACGAACGGAACGTTTCCGCGCATATGGTCTACCGCTGGCAAGTGGAGCTGATATATTGTGACGCTATTCCCAAATAAGGAAACGAATTGATGTCTTTGTTTGATGTCGAACTCGCGGCGAAAGATTTGCAAGGATTGAGCAGTGCAGATGCCGTGGTGGGGCTATTTGCAAAACTTGGATACGACACCTCTGCACGCACGAACCAAACTGCCGCGAATCTTGGGATTCCGGAAGCAGCTGCCCGTCCGATCAAGCGAATTGAATTGGTTGCGGATCATCAAAAGCTTCTGCAGGTGTACCTGTTTGAACTGAAAAGTGTCACTGTTGCGGAAATCAAAGCTCTTGCCCGGGTGTTCCGCAATTTCGCAGGGCAATTCCTGCTGGTGCTGACGGCTGACTATGAGTTCATCGAGTTCGTCCTGCTCGATCGCGAATTCGGAGATCAGAAGGGGCCTACGTCGATCAGTACCGCGCAGCCGATGCTTGTACAGCGGCGATTCAGTCTCGATCGTCGCCATCCCACGCCGGTTCATCTTCGTGTCTTGCGGCGTTACACGTGGACGGAAGCGGATCCGTTCGGACAGTTCGACAAGCTTCGTTTCGCCTACGATTTAGCACACTGGTCCGAGGTTTACTTCAATAATCGAGGCCTGTTCTCAGATTACTTCCTGACAGACCGGCTGCGTCCAAAGGACAGTGGCGAAGTTGAGTTTCCCGAATGGCGGGAAGACCCGAAACCGGCGTATCAGCGGCTTCGAACAATTTACGATCGAGCCTCTGAGAGGTTTGCGGGCAGAAAAACATCCGAACTCGTCCCTCTATTGTACGAACCTCTGCTGAAAGAACTTGGATTCAAGCCGTCACTGCAGCACTCCAGCGAAACTGGACTACAGCTAAGGCTAGATGATCCAACGACGGGTAGATTGCTCGGGATCTGCCTCCCATTTCCATGGGGCCGCGAGCTGGACCGAAAGGATGACACTCATGACACGGAAACACCAGAGGTAACACCGACGTTTGCCGTCGTTGATCTCCTAGCGAAGGAAAAAGCACCATGGTTGATTCTCACGAATGGGAAGTTGTGGCGCCTTTATTCTCAGCGAGCGCATTCGCGCGCAACTAACTATTACGAGGTTGATCTCGACGAGGTGCTGGGACGGCAGGGCTTCCAACAGGACATTCAAGACGCGTTCCGCTATTTTTGGCTCCTATTCCGAATGCAGGCGTTTCGTCCTAGCGAGTTTGAATGGCAGGGCAATATTCAAATGCTCAGCATGCTGGACCGGTTGCTGCTGGGCAGTGAAGACTACGCAAAGCAATTAGGCGAAAACCTAAAGAATCGCGTGTTCACTAGAGTCTTCCCGGTTTTGGCCGAAGGCTTCATTGCAAATATGCGACAGCGCGGCAATGGATCTGCCGAGATCCGCGAAGAGAGCTTGGTAAGGATCTTCCAAGGGACTCTGACGCTACTGTATCGCTTGCTGTTCCTCCTCTACGCGGAATCGCGTGACTTGTTGCCAGTGCACGCGCGTGAATACCGCCAGGCTAGCCTGCAGCAGTTGAAAGAGGGCATAAGGGATGTGGCAGGAACTATTGCGGACGAAACTGAAAAGGAGATTAACAAGCGGTACGAGACGGATTCGTATGGGCTATGGCAGAAGCTTAAGGGGCTGTTCCGGGTAATTGACAGGGGAAGCGAGGAATTGAATGTTCCGCGGTACAACGGCGGTCTCTTCCTGACTGATCGTGACAAAGAGGATCATAGTCCCGAAGCTGAGGCAGCGCGATTTCTCGAACGTGAGCGGATTGCTGATCGCTATTTGGCCCGCGCGATTGATCTATTGGCGCGAGGGATCGACCCAAAGCGTCACGATCTCGTTTTTGTGGACTACAAGTCTCTGGGCGTGCGGCAACTTGGGTCTATTTACGAGGGCTTGCTGGAGTTTCGGCTTCGGATAGCGCCTGAGAAGCTTGGGGTCGTAAAGGAAAAGGGCCGCGAAGTTTATAAGGCTTTCCGAGAACTAACCGATCGAGAGAAGAACCGAGCGGAAAGTAAAAATGATTTCGTTCTGCGCGGGCACGCCTACCTTGAAAATGACAGGCGCGAGCGCAGGGCAACAGGCTCGTATTACACGCCCGACCAGATCGTGAAGTACATCGTTAAGCATGCTGTCGAGCCAGTCTTGAACGACAAGTTCGAAGCTTTGAGACCGAAGCTACGTGAGGCACAGCGCGAGCGCCGCGATTTCTTTAAGCAACGAGAGGAATTTACAAAACGTGGCATGAAGCCGAAGCCAATTGAACAGGCGGATCTCATCGGAAGGGAGATCGTAGACGAATTGTTCAACATCAGAGTCCTCGATCTAGCGATGGGATCTGGTCACTTTTTAGTCGAGGCTGTTGACTTCGTAACGGATAAGACCCTGGAGTTCCTCAACGCGTTCCCGTGGAATCCAGTGCTGGTTCATCTTGAGAGGATGCGCAAGACGATCCAGGAGCAAATGGATGAACAGAACATTGAGATCGACGCCAATCGGCTCACGGATGTCAATCTTCTAAAACGTCATGTGCTGAAGCGGTGCATCTACGGCGTGGACCTTAACCCCATGGCCGTGGAATTGGCAAAGGTCTCGCTATGGCTAGACTGCTTCACTCTTGGTGCGCCGCTTTCGTTTCTGGATCACCACCTGCGGTGGGGCAATTCACTCATCGGTAGCACCATCGGGGAGGTCGATGCTATTCGAGAGTCAAAGGGCCAGTTGACACTTACTGGAACTAGCGATTGGCAAGGGCTTACGCAGGCTGTACAGGCCATGATAGACGTCGGCGGTATGCCTGATATCACGGCGGAGCAGGTAGCGGATTCGAAGAAACACTTTCAATCGGCATTGGCTGATGTGGAGGTATTCAAACGTGTACTCGACCTGCATACCGGTCGTTGGTTTGTCGAAGGAAACAAGAGAGTAGGTAGAGGGAGCAAAAAGATCGATATCTTCGACGAGATGCTTCGTAGCGGAGAGCTTTTCGAATGGGCGCACGGTCGAGTTGGATCACCTGTCGCCCATACCGGAATGGCGAAAGTCGGACAAGAAGCTGTGGCGCAGACGCGGTTGGTAGCGGAGGAGAAGCGCTTCTTCCATTGGGAGTTGGAGTTTCCCGAGGTCTTTTACGGCCGGCGAACGGGAACGCAGAACGCGGTCGAGCGTTTGGAAACTGCGGGATTCGATGCTGTTATTGGCAATCCACCGTACGTGAATGCAATTGAGCTGAACAAGATTTTGTCTGAATTCGAGAAGCCGTATTGGTCGCAGAACTTTAGTTCCGCGCGAGGGGCATATGACCTCTATATTCTGTTCCTGGAAAAATCCCATCGACTCTTGAACGCGCGCGATGGGCGTGCCGGTCTCATTACGCCGAATAAGTATTTGGCAGCACCATATGCGGAATCGCTGCGCACGTACCTGTTGGAACGCGCAACCTTAATCAAACTACTAGATGCATCTCGTGTTCCCGTGTTCGAAGATCCGTCAGTGTACCCGGTTGTGTTGATATACCGATCGAACACTGGCTGCGACCCTTTGGTTATGGAGGTGGATCAAATGGTTGCCTCGGCGGCGGTTCGCCAGGTTCGGCAGCCATACCGTATGTTGCGAGCACTGCCGCAGAACATTTGGGGCTTTCTTCTATCCGAGGGAATTGACATTGTTGAAAAATTCTTGCCCCGCACGGAGATGTTGAGTGATATCTGCGAGGTGAATGCATCTACGACAGCAGCGGAAGCCGATGAGTTCGTAGCGGTGATTTCTGAAGACAAACCGAAGCGTGGAAAGGGGTGGAAAATTGTCAATACGGGCACAATTGACCCATATCGGTTCCTGTGGGGCGAGGAATCGTTTTCAAACGGCGGAGCTCAAATGCTACGGCCATATTTGCACGATGATCTCGGTATCGTCTCTGAGCATCGCCGCAATCAGTACAGTTTGCCCAAGTTGATCTTTGCGAAGGTTGCGCGCCGTATCGAGGCTGCATTTGATGAGCATGCTGAATTTGCTTCTTCAAACACTAATTTCGCACTGGTGGGCGGCAACGAAGGATATTTCTATGTTGTTGTAATGAATTCGGCGCTGATGACGTGGATCTACGAACAGTATTTCGGTGCGCTGCGGATGGGCGGCGGATATCTCCAATTTCAAGCCCCACAATTACGATGTCTTCCAGTGCCGCGATTTGATACCCAAAATGGAACGATGATGCAGATTGTGAATATCGGTCGCGAATATCTGCGTACCGGGGATGCTCGTCTCCTAACGCAGGCGGATGTATTGGTTTGCGAACTATACGGACTGACGAAAGCTGACGTGATGAGGTTAGGCTTCGTTGAGCGAACGAGTGTTTCTGCGTGAAGAGACAATCCTGAGAAAAAGCTTTTGTGGTTGCGGCTCTGTGGATAGCGCGCTGAATTTGGGGATTTGTTAAGTCAATGACAGATCGAATTAATCTCGAGGGTATGCACAAACGGCATCGTGGATTGACCGAAGCAATTGCTAGTACGTACGGAGAAGCTGCTTCCATATGTCTCAGCCGCCACCATGCCTCTCCGGTGTGTATCGCGTTGTCGGATAACGGCACAAGTTCGGAAGCGGAAGTGTTCTGGAATATCCCGACCTCACGAATGATTGGCGCTTGGGCGAATGCTGTTGACACGACAGAAGCCGGTGCTTATGGATGCGTAATCGCCGGTATTGAGCTAATGCGAAATCTGTTTGCGGTGCGACGCGCTGAAACGGGAACGGGAGCCGACTATTATGTCGGACCTCTAGGGTCTGGAGAAGATGATTTGGAGGACTGCTTTCGGCTAGAAGTTTCAGGGGTGGATGGGGGGAGTAATGAGGTTGTGACAACACGCTTGCAGGCAAAGATTCGCCAAGCTCAACGGGGAAACAGCAGTCTGCCTGCTGTAGCGGGTGTCATTGGATTTTCGGCAAAGGTGCTGATGGTGCGTGACGTTCCGGAGGCTGTGTGAGCTGGAATCAATACCATAGCCGAAGTGAAGCGCTCGCGATCGAGGCCGAGCTTGCCACACGAGCAGGTGAAGCAGAGCGAGGGAGAGATTTGTACCTGCAGGCTGCTGCCGAGGAGTCGGCAGCTTTCGAGCACCTGAGTGGGCAGAAGGTGCGCACGCGCGGGATTACAGCGGTCAGTGCAGTATCGCTTTTCTACAAAGGGCAGGACTACGCTACGGCTGAACGGCTTGCGCGTGATTATCTGAGCAAGCAGCTGCCAGCATTTGCTGAGAGCCAGTTGCGGGAACTGCTGGTAAGTATCAGAGTCAATGGAAATCCAGAAGAGTCGAGACCCTCTGTGGAGTCGGAGCGTTCTCTCGGAAAGCCCGCCGACACGGTCCAAATCCCCTACGTCATTGATAACCAGAACCATAAGTTATCCGACATTCTCACGCGCATCCTTCAGCAGCACGTTGGACGTTCGCTCGACGCTGCTTCTGCTTATTTCACGGTTGGTGGGTTCGGCCTGTTGCAAAGTGGTCTACAGGGCCTCGGCAATTTCCGACTAATCCTGGGGGCCGAACCAACAAGTGGGGAGCAACTAGGGCTGCGACCTGATCCGGATGTCATAAAGGGTCTGATTGAGGGCGACGTGGAGTCGCTCCCGTTCGAGGAAAAGACACTGCGTCTGGTCGAAGATCTGATCGCGTATTTGCAACGCGGCTCCGTGCAGATTCGACTCTACGATCGTGGTTTTCTTCACGCGAAATGCTGGCTTTTCTATTCAGATCGACCCGGTCAACAAATGCTCTTCGATCGGTTCCGTCCGATTCTCGCCATTGTCGGCTCATCGAACTTCACGCTGCCCGGTCTTACCAGCAATCGTGAGCTGAATTTGGCACATAAAATCCTGCTTGACGCGGCGGAAGTCGAAGACGAGCACGCAGCTTATGCCGTGTCCTGGCTGAGTGATGCAAAACCGAGTCCGAACATAACAGTAGAGAACCGCCAGCTCTTGAAGAGTGAAGTAGGCGCGCGCGCGATTATCGATTTAGAAGAGTGGTACCAGCGTCAGTGGCAAGAGAGCCGTGACTTCAAAGCGGAACTGGTGGAGCTACTTGACGCCTCAAAATTTGGACAAAAGGAGTACACGCCGTACGAGGTGTACATGAAGGCGTTGTATGAGTATTTCAAGGGTGAACTGGGCGATGAACAATTGGGACCGACGCGGTCGGCAGTAGAGCTCGCGGAATTTCAGGAGGATGCGGTTAAGAAGGCGCGAAAGATTCTTGCTCGTTACGACGGCGTGATGATTGCCGACTCCGTTGGCCTGGGCAAGACATGGATCGGTAAGAAGCTGCTGGAGGACTATGCCTACCACATGCGGCAGAAGGCACTTGTAGTTTGCCCCGCAAGTCTCCGCCCGATGTGGCAACGCGAGCTCGCCGAAGCGACAATCTCAGCCGCTATCCTTTCGCAAGAAGAGTTAGGGAGGGAACAGTTCGAAGCCTCCAACTACACTGATGTGGATGTTGTCCTGTTGGACGAGTCACACAATTTTCGTAACCGTAACGCCCAGCGGTTCGGCAATCTTGAACGGCTGCTGGGATCTAATGGTGGGCGTGGGCGCGATGGGATGCGCAAGAAAGTCATTCTGCTCACTGCGACACCTGTCAATAATGATCTTTTTGATCTCTACAACCAGTTCTCTTTGATCACCCAAGGTGATCGGAGTTACTTCGCTGCGGCTGGGATTGGTGATCTTTATCGATACTTCTTGCAAGCCAGGCGTGAGGCTCGTCGTGACGTGCCCGGTGTTGCTCTTTTTAATTTGCTGGAAGAAATCGTTATCCGGAGAACCCGGAGTTTCATTCGCAAGGCTTATCCCGAGGCAACTATAGGCGGCAAGAAGATCCATTTTCCAAAACGCGAGTTAAAGACTGTCCAGTACAACCTTGAGGAAACGTATCAGGGTATCTATGAGTTTATTGTCAGTGCTGTGGAGAGTCTAAAACTGGCACCTTATAACCTTGAGGCTTATAAGAAATCTGGGATCGAGGTCGATGAATTTGAAGCAGGCCGCGAACAAGCTTTAGTCGGCATTTTCAAGAGCCGCTACTTAAAACGATTCGAGTCGAGTATAGAGGCCTTCCGAATCAGCGTGCGGCGGGCACTCGCCTTTCTACAGACGTTTGAATCGTATGTGTTGGGTGGTCGGCTTTTAAAAAGTAGCGAGTTCCACAAAGCCTTGCGATACCTGGAACGTGAGGACGAGGAAGATGACGCTGTCCCCGAGTCATTAGCCGATGATCTGGACGCAAACGAAGATGCGCGAAGGGTTCTGGAGGGCATGGCTGCGGTCGATCCCGCACTTTACGACCTGCGTCGGCTTCATAAGGCCGTTCAACATGATCTCCATGTATTAACGGACGTATGGAACAGGGTCCAAAGCATCGATGTTGCCCACGACACGAAGTTGACGCGGCTGAAGAGTCTTCTTACCGGCGATTTGAAAGGGCGAAAAGTTCTCGTTTTCAGCTATTACAAGGATACGGCGCGTTATCTGTTTCGGCATTTGGGTGATCCAGATAGCGCCGACGCTTCAGCATTCCGCAAGCGGGCGGGGAATGTGAATGTCCGCCGCATGGACAGCGGCAACCATCCCGATGAGCGCGTGAAGACGGTACAAGCATTTGCTCCAAAAGCGAATGGAAAACCAGAATGGATAGGCACCGATCGAGAGATTGACCTCCTAATCTCAACAGACGTGCTGTCCGAGGGACAAAATCTTCAAGACTGCGGGTATCTACTGAACTATGACTTGCACTGGAATCCGACGCGCATGGTGCAACGTGCTGGGCGGATCGACAGAATCGGCACGGATTTCGACGTTCTCTGGATTTACAACATGTTTCCAGATCGAGGACTTGAGAGGCTTCTTGGATTGGTGGACAGTTTGTCGCGCAAAATCGCTGGTATCGACCGTCTTGGAATGTTGGATGCGAGCGTTCTGGGTGAAGAGGTACATCCGCAGACGTTCAACTCCTTAAAGCGCATTCGAGAAGAGGACAATACGATAATCGAAGAGGAGGAACAATTTACCGAGTTGGCGAGCAGCGAGATCCTTTTGCAACAGCTGCGAGCGTTTCTAGATGGCGGGGGTCGAGAAGCGCTGGAGAAAATACCCGATGGAATTCACTCCGGTCTGCAACGTACTGGTGCACGAGGTGTGTTTTGGTATTTTCGTGGTAAGAACGGAGCCGGTGGTCAGAAGTTTTGGAAATACTACGATCTGAAGACAAACAGCATTCTGGACAACCGTCACATGATCGCGACTCTGATCTCTTGCAGCTACGATACACCGCGGGTCGTGGACCAAGAGATTTACAAATCCATCTTTCCCTTGCAGGAAAAAGTAATTGCGAACCTTCTTGAGGGGCATGAAGAAAAGGTGGCATTGCAGACTGCACCACAAGCGATTGACCCGCTGCAGCAGACGGTTTCCACAATTGTCCAGCAGTTTCTGAATCATCCCCAGGTAGAGCGCAAACGTGCAGTTGGTGTGATCGCCTTTCTCAATGGCCCCATGCAGAACGTGCAGGTGTTAGAGCTGAAGAAAATCTACAAGGCATATCAGCAAACGCAAAGTATTAAAGAACTCGTCTCGGGACTTGAGACGATGCAGGCGGCATATGCTGGCGAGGGTCACCCATCATCAGGCCGCAATGGTAAGCCGTTACCAAAGCTCCGGCGCGAGGATTTGAGCCTAGTCTGCTTCGAGGTTTTGTCTGATTCGATAAGCTCATAGGCCAAACGATTTGTTCCGTCGGACGCGATCACGAGTTCTATGGTGCTCGCCGGCACGTGATGTGCAAAGCGGGAATGGCAGCGTTCGCAGAATTGGCCTGAAGCGTACATAAACTCTCGAATTCCCCTCTCAGTTACTCTGGTGTAGATACCTCCAAATGTGGTACCAATCTGGGAAAGCGTACTGATCCGTATTTAGAGAAGGACCCCCTGTTTGGCCAGCGCCGAAAAGACAATCCCGTCCGACAAGGAGCTGGTCTCACGGGTCCGTGCGGGCGATGAGGATGCCATGGGAGCGCTTTACGATCGTTATTCCCCGCTTGTGTATGCGGTGGGACTTAGGGTCTTGGCCGATACCGGGGCAGCAGAGGACGTGCTGCAGGAAGTATTTATGCAACTGTGGCGCAATCCGGCAAGATTTGATGCGAGTCGCGGGAGCTTGGGAGCCTGGCTGGCCGTAATCGCACGAAATCGTGCGATTGATGCACTGCGCAAACGTCGTTACGAATCGGATATTGAAGACGTAGTCGTTTCCGTGGAGCCGGATCTCGCGTCAGACTTCGACAGGTCACGAGCGGCGAAGAATGTTCGTGATGTTCTCAACGGGATGCATCCGGCACAGCGAGAGGCTCTTGAGTTGGCATTCTTTGAAGGGCTGACGCACACGGAGATTGCCGCCAAAATAGGCGAGCCACTCGGAACCATCAAAACCCGCATTCGTGCTGGGCTCCTAGGTTTGCGAAAGGCTTTGAAGCCATGAATGTGCACAGCAGATTTGGCGAAGACCTCGCACTCTATGCCTTGGGAACGCTCGAAGGCGATGAGCGGGTTGAACTCGAAAAGCACTTAAAGGATTGTGCTGACTGCCGGCACGAACTGGAGCGGTTGCGTGGTGATGCGGCGCTGCTGGCGCTCGCGGCTTCAGGTCCAGCACCTCCGCAGCGAGCACGCGGACGGCTGATGAATGCTGTGACGCGTGAACCTCGAATTTCGATTGAAAAACCGAGCACGCGGCGCATTTCTCTATGGTCGCAAATGGGCTGGGTGACTGCTTCCGCTGCGATTGTGATCGCTGCATTTCTGTGGAGAACAGATGCCAGCTTGAGCAGACGGATGACGAACTTGGAGAAGGAATTCAACGAGCAGCAAACTGAGTTGCAGCGGGCGCAAGAAGTGACAGCAGCGTTGAATGCTACTGATGCACTACGGGTGACGATCGTACCGCCAAGGGCGGCACCCCAGCCGCAAGGTCGGGTTATTTATGTTCCCAACCGATCGAGTTTGATTTTCCTCGCCAACAACATGCCTGCGTTGCCAGCGCGCCGGGCTTATGAGCTATGGCTTATTCCAAGTAGTGGCTCTCCCATTCCGGCAGGAGTGTTCAAGCCCGATGCGCATGGCAACGCTACACTGGTGAACCCGCGTTTCCTCCGGCGAGGCGAAACTAAGGCATTTGCCATTACAGTAGAACCGGAAACTGGATCGGAGCTGCCGACTTCTAAGCCAATTATGATCGGCACCGGGGCGTAATTAGATGGATGATCAATTGACGGTGAATCTGCTTTTGAGCCATTTCTGGCAAATGGCAGCCAGCTACTTCGGCGCGTAAATACCGGATACGGATTTCCCTTCTTCAACCGCTTTAGAAATCATGTGAGCATCCACGCGCGATAGTCCAACATCTTCCAAAAACTCATGCAGCTTGCTAGGCGCTTGCGGGCGGTCTTTGTCTAGGGTCGAAAACGTCTGGGGTATAGCACTGCCTTCACGCAACACACTGACATCTGTCCCAGTTACTTGAAGTTCATAGCGAACCTTCGGCCACACCACGGGCACAGCAGGCGGTGGCGGGTCACCTTCTTCTGGCGAAAATCCCATCGGAATGTTGCCGTACAACCCCGCAGCTGTGAAAAGATTTCGCAGGGCAAGCATGTGTGCGCTCGGCTGCTGCGACAGCACAGAAAGCAGATGTTGCTGGGGGTCTAAATCACGAACTGCATAGTGATGGGGATGATTGCTGAAAATGATCATGCAATAGGGGTCAGCATCGTTGTGCTCCTTCTTGATTCTGTCCAGCAGAAGCTGTAAGGGGCGAGATATGGTGTTTCCGGCTTGCCGCCCCAGCAATCTTTCGGCCCACTTGAAGGGCAGATTAGTGTCCACAAAAATAACGAGTGGGTGCTTCGGATTCTTCGCCACCGCATCGTTTATTAAAGGCATAAGGCGCAACGGTGGCTTTTCTTCAGGCGTGCCCGGCATTGCTAGCACACCAGAGCGATGCCTGCTTTTCGCTTCCACCGATAAAAGCTGGCCCGTTGCTCCGTGCCTTACAGTAAATTCCGCATGGCGGGCGCTTCCGTCTTTCTCGTTTTCGTGCTCCACCGTGAAACCCGCCCGATAACAAGTTGCCTCTGCGAACAGTTCATGGCGTGCACCTTGAAACAGTTGCCTGTTCTTCAGTCGTTGCAAGAATTCATCATCAAGCCCACCATTGTCGTCCACCACGTACAGGTCGTAAGCGAAGTTGGTGTAGGCGGCCAATGCTCCGCACGGCAGGGCCACACGGGTGCCATCTGGCTGCGCCGGTTGCGCATTCATATATGCCGCACCTTCCGCTCGCCACGTGATAATCGGATGGCGCTCCGCTTGTGGTTTGGCTGCTTCTGCTTTGCACCATTCAAGGCCAAGAACCTGAGGCACATAGTCACGGAGAAAATCGGGAAAGAATTTCCATTTGTCCGAATAGTAGATTCTGTTGCGGACCGTGACCATTCGCTGGCCTTGGTGCATCACAGAAATCTGCGGCCTTATTCGGCCGAAGCGAGCAACGCGCTCCTGCTCCTTGCGCTGCTTTTCTTCAAACACTTTCATCGCTTTCTCGCGCAATTTTGGTGGGGCTTCCTTCCACACCATCCCATCTTTCGACGCCATGATTGTTTCTGCAGCTACTCGTTCTGTAACTGGCCGGGCTTTCGGCAAGCAACACTTCTTGAATTTCAAACCACTTCCGCAACTGCACGGGTCATTGCGGCCAAGTTTCCAAGGTCGGCTCATTCGGCTCACCATGACGGAAGTCTGAATGGCGGGTACGCGTCACGGAACGCAGTCAGCACATCGTGCCGGAGACGCTCTAGCTCGTATGCGGCATTAGAGGGATTGAAGAAATACACCGAACAGCTCGGATTGGTACAGTTGCATCGACGTAGAACACCCGATCCAATCATCTCATCGTATTTCGCCCTCAGGTGTGAAAGCGCCTTTTCGACGGTCTGAAGCTTTGCGCGCAGCGTGTTGCTCCGCAACTGGTGACGCGAGGGGATGCGGTCGATGACCTGACCGTCGCGAGCCTTCCATATACCGGTGCCCAGGGCTTGTATGGTGTCGGTGATGGCCTCCTTGAAATCTTGCAGATTGCTTTCTTGGTGGATCGGAGTGTAGAACGCGGGACGATCAAACACCGCGGCAAACGCCGCGAGCATTTCCTCGTCATTGAGCGGTCGCTTGGATTCGGCTAGCTTCTTGAGATCCTGCGGGGCATCGGGGAACGGTTCACCTTCGAGAAACCGTTTCAGCAGGGACTCGGTGTTTCTTCGTAAGAACTCTTCAAACTCTGCACCCGACCACGTGTCACATTCGCTCACACCAAGGGATTTGACGTGGTTCTTGATCCTATCTCGCATTTTGGCGGAGATCTTCGACTGGGCAACCACTCTAAAGCGATGTGGCACGCCATTGGATGCCTTCAGAACGTTTGAAATATCTTTTTCGATCTTGGCAAAATAAGACTCTTACGGTTGACGCATTGGATGCAAACGGATTCGCTAGTCTCATTTTCGCGGATGCCCCAGATGTCGCGTCCAAGGTCGCTCCCCGCTTGCCCATACCATTCGAGGGAGCGCCAAGCGTCAGTTCGCCAGTGATACGCAAAAACCAGGCGCTCGAACTGAGAACCGTCAAGATCTTCAAAGTGAACCGCATGTACAGTGCTGGCGATCTTCGGCATATATTCCCGTCAAAGGAAACTAACTGCATGTCTCTTTCGGCGTGACGGTCTTGCCAACGATTATATTGCTTACCGTCTTCCCAAAAAGGATCGCGCCCGAGTGGTCGCTCTTTCGGAAACTGTCCAGTAGACAACGTCGGTGTCCCAACAGTTCCGAAATATTTGGTTCAAGTCTTGGGGACAGCAACATTCATTTTTGCGACGATCAGCTCGGCTAGTTTTAAGCTGTCGCTGATCTTGGTGTGCACTGCAAGCGTGTTCGTGATGTCCTCGCGGTTCAAGCGGATTGCAGCAATAACTGACGCCGCAATAAGCTTAGCGTTCTCTGTTCTCGCTGAGTTCCTTGTTCGTCGGTAGCATTCCGGAGACGGTGCGGGGGAGCCATTGAACATAGCTTCCGGCGGATAGAGCCAACTCGTCCAGCAACATGAGCACGTCACTAACAGCCGGCAGGCTGGGCGTGGCTCAGGTTCTTGAAGGTGCGCCTGGGGATCTTCTGCACGGCACGTGACAATACAGCCGCATTCGTTGCACTGAACTACCCATGCGCGCGGCCCATGCATGGGTGCTATTGTAGGCGAACAAAGGGAGAATAGCGACTATGGAAGGAACAAGCCTCGGGAAACGAATTTCCGAATCACGGGTTGGCAAGACTAAGTCGGCATTCCTCGCTCCCGTTATCAAAGCCCTGCACGGCTAAAATTTCAGCGATCGCGCGGCGCCCTCTTATTCTCGCTATATGGATGAGGAGATCGACAGAATTCCCAATATTGGCCATGATCGCTCGATGTGGCAGTTCGATGCCGCTTTGCAGAACACAGTCTGAAAAGCGGGCGATTGCTTGACGGGCGGAATTGGCGTGAAGGGTGCAAAGGCTCCCTGAATGGCCGGTGTTGAGGGCCTGCAGCAAATCGAAAGCTTCGCCGCCGCGCACTTCGCCCACAATGATTCGGTCGGGCCTGTGCCGGAGGGCAGCCTTCAGCAGATCGCGGACCGTAATTGCTGGTACGCCGGCTTGCTCACGCCTCGTTTCAAAACGAACTAAATTGTTCTTGCGGATGTTCAATTCAGCCGTGTCTTCGATAAGGAGAATCCGTTCTTCATCGGGGATGAAATCGGCGAGGATATTGAGCAACGTGGTCTTGCCGGTGCCGGTTCCACCACTGATCAGAATGTTTTGGCGATTGGACACCGTTTCGCGGAGAAACTCGGCGGTCTTGGTGCTCAAAGTACCGTTTTCGATCAGATCGGCAATCGTGAAGTTCTTCGTATTGAATTTCCGGATTGTGAGCGTAATGCCATCAATACTGCACGGAGGAAGGACCGCTGCCACTCGGCTCCCGTCCGGTAGGCGGGAATCCAAAATGGGCTTTGCCTCAGAGATGTCGTCTCCCAGGCGACGGGCAATGTTCTTGACTGCTGCGCAGAGGGCTTGTTCGGAGATGGTGATGCCGGGAACGGGTAGAAGCTGACCGTGTTTCTCGATGAATATTCGAGAATCGGCATTGACCATGATTTCCGAAATATCCGGGTCGAGGATCAGGTGTTCGATCGGCCTGAGAAACGGGAGAATCGTATCAAACTGCATAACCCACTTTCATAGAAGGCCTTGCGTTACCTGATCGAAATACGAGACGTTGGGATCGAGGTAGAACGGCTTCAAATAGCAAACTGTCGCGGGCCTCGGATTCAGGCCGTCATACGGAATTACAACTGCCTGGGCGTTGCCCAGCTCGGCCAGAAACTTCTGGCTGAACCGGTAGTCCTGTCGTGTGCTGTAACTTTTCGAGGCGCTGATGCTGCCTCGATCTGATACGGTTTTTGCGGTTAAAAGACTCAGCTTGGAGTTCTGGCCGGATTCGGAGATGTTGTACGTCACGAAGGGCTTGTCCTCCCGCCCACACAAATCGCTGGCCATGCGCGTGGAGAAGTCGTCGGAAAGCGCCAAGAATATCTTCGTGCGGAACGTCTGCAGGAGCGTTCTGTAGCTATCACCCGAGAGCGTGGACTTCAGCGAACTGATACTTTGGGTGGCCACGATGGAAATGCATTTTGATTGGCGTGACAAACTGAAGAACTTTTCGTCCCCAATGGGGTCGCTCTCTCCGACCGTGGCAAAGGTTTGGTACTCATCACACATGAAGAAGACCTGCCGGAAGCATTTCTGTTTATTGCGTTCGATTTCGGGAATGCGGACCAAGGCGGCGCGCTGAAAGTCCAGCTTCAGCATTGTCCCGAGAATTCGGGCCAGACCAGCATTCAGGGAGATCGGGAAATTCAAGGCGCATATCTTTCCCTGATCGATGAGCCAATTGAATGACGGGAGCGGCTTGCCGTAGGGATATTGGCCGTGTTCGTTCGGCTTGTTGAGCGCGGGATCGTAAGTCTGCTTCGGGGGGCAGAAAACCCGTTTCACTGCCGGATTGATATCGAAGAGCGAGAGGAAAATCGACACGCCTTCGACAATCGAACTGCGAAGCTTTCTTTCCAGGCCCATCCAGTCGTCGAAATACCAGCGTTCAACTGCTTCCAGTTGCTGGCGCTTCGTGTCATCGAGGTCAGACGGCGGTTCGACCGTGACTCGGTCATATTCGATTCCGGCGTCAGGTTTATTGAGCAACTCGTCCAGCTTTGGCGATGCCAGCGCTGAATACATGTCCTGTTCCTTGTCGTATACAAAACCGAATTCCGAGAGAGCAGGCCCAATCTTTTCGTTTGCATAGACATCGGGGGCCACGCAGACGTAGTGTCGGGTCACAAATCTGGATTTCCCTTCTTCAATTCGTTTCTCCAGCTTCGGCGGCGAAATGGCGCATTCGTAAACGTCAAAGAAAGTCACGTAGTCATAGAGCACTTTATGAAGAAGGATGATGTGCTGAAGCATATTCGTGTATGCCTGCTGCCAGAACGGTTCCTTGCCTCGTCCGTATAAATTGTTCAGGAGTGAGGCCACGCTATACGCCAGGGCTGATGGATCTAAATCGTTGTGAAGAGGGTTGTAGCGGTATTCTGAATCAAGGGCGACTTCCACGTAATCATCTTCGCGCCCATGCTGGCAGGCGATCTCGCGGATTTGATGGCAGAAATCGCCTTTGACCTCAAGGACCAAGCCGCCGATCCGTTTGGCCGGCTCACTCGCTTTGTATGCAATCAATTGTTCAGCGAATGGCCGCATACAGCAGCTTGTCTTTCCTGTTCCGATTGCGCCAAAGATTCCGATGCCGGTGAACAATCCCTTCTCTGGAATTGCTAGCCATTGAGGACTGCTGCCGCGAACGATTTTCGTTGGATGATGAAGCTCGCCGACAACCAGAAACAAATCCTCTCTCGAACTCGGATCGGGATAGGGCGCGAGTCGGCTTGTCTTTTGTTTCCTCCTACGGCCAAAACTTAGGACGTACACGCCCGAGAGAGCAGCGGAGTAAATAAAGAACGGAGTCGTGAACAGAAACAGTGTGTAGCTTCGGGCAAAAATCGTGTTGACGAGCGGGTCTTTGAGGGCAATGTATTGCAGGTACAAATTCCCCTGGGGAAACGGGTAAGCAAAGAACAGAATCAGCCCGGTGACCCCTGCCAAGACAAGGCTCAAAAACGTTCGAGAATTGGTGACTCTTTCCAGCATGAGGGCCTCTACTTCTTCGACGCGGTGATCGGTACGGTCTTGTCCAGGATCGGCGATCCGGCAGCACTGTCCATCTCGTTGGCAATCCGCTTGCGCGGTCCTCGCCGTGGCTGGGCGTCATTTTTGTGGGCTTCATACCAGGGCGTGAATTCGGCATCGCTTTGAAATAGGAACTTCAAAGCGCCCGAGACTACCTGGTCGTTCGTAGCGCCGCTGAAGCGGCAATAAGCCCGCAAGCTCTCTTGCAGTTCGGTTTCGATTGCGGCTTTGATTTGCGTCCTGATTTGTTTTCTTTCCACCTGAATAATTGGCATGTGAATCTCCTTTTCAATTCATTTGAGGTACTGCGGGGAGCGACCTCCGAAGCCGGTCACGGAACCTCCGCAAGGTGCGGAGGGTGGGGTCGCTCCCCGCAGTACCTCTTCCTTTGCACTTGTTTGCTTCTTGGCCGTCATGCTGCAGAAGTCCTTTTCTCCTAAGCTCCTTGTGCCGGCTGTTGGGGTGCATTCGAGGGTGCGGTCGAAGGTGCAGCCTTTACCACGACGGATATCGGAGTGCGCACCCAATACGGCGAGATCAAGCAAGTCTCGAATTCCGGCAGATTGGTTTCTGTCGCGGTACTGGCTGCTAATTCAGGAAGCGTTCCCGTTTTCTTCCATACTTCATACTGCGACTCGTATTCAGGGGCAGCGTAGCTTCTGACTCCTCGCTGCCACTCGATCAGGTCCCGATGCGCCAGCTCCTTAAATCGCTTTTGCTCGGCCATTTTTCGTAACCAAAAGAACCGCTTCAATTGCCGCATCTGTCTTTGGTGCTGGTCAGGAGAAAACACATGTCGAAACAGTTTTTCAGCAGCATGAAAATTCAACGCCGAGTCCGAAGCAAAGAGGAGCTTGTACCGGCCCTGGCCCGCCTGGAGCAATGGACGATACCGCTGTAAGAAAGAGCCAAAAGTCTGAAGGGAGCGAATCTCATCCTCGATGTAAGTGAACCCAACCGATGGGTTCGGGCTTTTGGAAATAAAAATCGGAAATCTTTCTATGAAATTACGGCGGGTCTGTGATCCATTTTTTCCAACAAAGGTATGACCAGGAATTACGTCGAGGCTGATGCCCTCTTGCTTGGTCAGGTACTCGACTTTATCTGCTTCTTCCTCCAAGTATTCTTCATGTGTGTGGGCCAGGACAAAGTCCAAAGTCAATATCCTGATGGAGGGCTTATCGAGTAACCCGTAGCGTCCAACCTTGCGATTTCGGGAATTCTCTTTTCCAATCGCGGCATATAGGCTATGTGAAAAGAGGTGGTACATCTTCCGCGATCCGTTCTCAGCGGGATATTCTCGGGCGTGTTCTTTCTGGAGAGTCTTTGTGATCAGATCTGTGATTGGGCCTCTACCATTGATCCCGAGATACCCAGCAAACTGGCGTTGCACAAAGAATCCAGAGAATGTCGCAACCATGTATAGAAATTCGGCTTCACGTTCTGTGTATCCAAACGTACGGAGGGCATTGATTCGGTCGATGGGAATGTTCATAAAGAAATCACCTCTCCAACCAGGTCTTCTCCGCGCTCGGCAGACCTACCGCGATAGTCCTGGTTGTAGAGTTTGAAACCTGCGGCGGTCTTAGCGGCGATCTGGCGGGCTTTGTAGTGGCCGGTTACACATTCCAAATCGACTTTCGATTGCTCTTGCTCCCGCGAGTCGTATTCGACGCGGAGATCTGGAATCTGAATTTTGCCTTCTACGATTTTCAAACCGTGCGAATCGGCGATCTCTTGCCGTCTGCGTTCGTGTTCCGCGGGAGACAAGTCTTGAAGCTTTGAGATTTGGCGATTGATGCTCTTTTTTAATTCAAAGTCGAGCACAACTCGCTTTGGAGTGCCGCCTGATTTCGTAATATGCTGCGCTTCCTTCTGGTACAGCTCATAGATGGCGGCATCGTGCCGCAGTTCCCGTTTCTTAACGATTCCTGAATAGACTGCCTGGGCCTGGTTTGCGCGGAGGTGTACTTCGGTGACGGCTTTGCCAGTCCGAGTAAGTGAGACGTAGCGGCTTTTTCCTGCTGAATCCGGGTGGATTTTTATGAGGCATTGGTCTGTGAGATCGCGCAGGTCTTTTCGGAACCAGTCTTTATCGCCGTGATAAAGGTGTTTCTGCAGGGATTCGGCTGTGATTGTGCGGAACGATCCAACATCGCGTAGCACGGTTGACTGTGTCGAATTCAGGTGATATTCGCGCCCACGCAGCTCGTAGGCAGTCCGAGTTTCCTCGGAGGCACGGTTGTGGCGGCTCTGTTGCAGAACCCGGTTTTCGCCTTCCCTGGGTGTTCGATCAGCCCTCAATTCATCGTCATCGCGTGAGCGATTCATGTTTATTCCTCAGACCGCTCACGGATTTCGGCGGAGAGATCGTCTTCGCCGATTCTCAGTTGTTTGTCTACGTAAACCAGTTTCTGGCCGGTGTGCTTGAGGAAGAAGCGGCGCGCTAAGAGAAAGAAACTCGCGAACAGGTTTCCAAAGAGCAGGACAGCATACAAAGCGATTGCCCATCCGTAATTGTGGAAGATCGGTTGCCGGTAAGGAATCAGGAATTTCAGGCGATCCATTAGGAGAAAGCAGAAGACCATGAAGAGAATCAGAGCGAGAAGTAATGCGTTGCCGATCATTGCTGTGCCTCTCGGTACTCAGACGCAGCAATGTGTCTGCCCGATTCGGGGCAGTTGAAAGGAACTAATAGTATTGAAATTATTGAATGGCTGGCAGGCGAGTCGAGCCGAAAGACTACAACTAATTTCATAAAAGAGACCGCTGAAGGGTTAAACGGCGATGTGAGGTGTGGCACCGCCCTGGTTCCGAGCGGATCACGGGCAATCGGGGAGTTCGGATCGAAGAATTCCGGTTTCGGAATAGCCGACAATCCAGAAGTAAGGACGAGATCGGCGTTTGCCGGGATTGATTCGGAAGCTACGGATGCACTTTGGGCGCATTCGCCTGTTAGCTTTAGCGCTTGCGCTCTTATTGGAGACTGAGTCCCTCAGAGAGCTTGGGTCTAGTGCGATAATTCAGACCGTGACGACAAAACGTACTGCCCCGCACGGGCCAGCGGCCCACAGGAAGAAAAACCGTGATCGGAGGGTTGCTGCGCTGTCGCTTGAGCTGGTTCCAGCCGAAAATCAAAGAGCGATGAGGGCTTTGAACCAGGTATTGCTCGCCGGAGAACTTCATGACGCGATGGTGCTGTGTCTGGAATCCAACCTTCTGATGCCTCTCGCAGCTCTCTTGAGAAGCCTGATCGATACATCCGTGCTAGGTATCTGG
>Ga0209060_10001188_pt1 | contig 30670 bp, 33 predicted proteins | sample Coa_R1_8_FD_187155 | JGI IMG/M metagenome (GOLD analysis project Ga0209060, IMG submission 187155) | Surface soil microbial communities from Centralia Pennsylvania, which are recovering from an underground coalmine fire - Coalmine... | ecosystem: Environmental > Terrestrial > Soil >...
TTCAGCAGCCCGTTTTCGCCAATGATGTCTTCTGGCTTCTTGTAGTCCGCCAGCAATTTGTCGATGAGGTCGAGGTCGATGGCCATCGTGTCTCCTTAGTGTCGTTCTTTCGATGGCCGTTTACACAGTCCAATTTATACCCTCGGTGGATAGCCAAAACCCGAATACACCGGTACTCTCGGATGAGGCGATGAGCCGGGATGCGATTTACTCTGACCCCCTTTAGGTCTTGCTCCTCGACACAAGCATATTGACGCGGCTCTTACAGCCCTCGCGCCGCAACGTGAAATAGCGCGGATGGCAATCAAGGCTCTCACCGCGCGCGAGCAAGAGCTCCACATCGTTCCCCAGAACCTTATGGAATTGTGGGTGGTCGCGACGCGCCCAGCTTCCCAAAACGGTTTGGGATTGTCGATCAAAGATGCCGCGGCGGAACTGGCGCGGCTCAAAGGTATGTTTATTTTCTTGCCCGATACGGCAGCAATTTATCCCGTTTGGGAAAGCCTCGTCATCCGCTATCAGGTTTCCGGAAAACCCGCCCATGACGCGCGCCTCGTTGCCGCGATGAAGGTGCACGGAGTGAGCCGCCTACTGGGCTTCGACCAAACCGGATTTTCCAGAACAACGGCATCGAGGTTGTCCATCCCGACAATGTGGCGGCTTAACATTGTTCAGCAGTTCCGGGACAGCAGGGCTTTCCAACCGTAGAAGAACCGTACATCGACGGGCCGAAAACAGGCCATTTCGTCCTACCTTGGAAGACGCGAGGATATGATTCAAATGTTCTCGCGTAGGTACGTGTATACGAGTAGGAGCAATCGGCCCGTTGCACCCGCGCCGAGCGTCACGAATCGCCGCTCATCCGGATCGGATTCGTCATCCGTGATGGTAATGGCGTACGGGTCATCGAAATCCGGAATCGCTTCGGCATGCGGACTCCATGCTTGCGGTAATTGATTCCCGCCCTGGGCCTCGTCCCACTCGAAGCCGACGCTTCAAGTGTACGTACCTGTTGTGCATACGTCAATCCAATCTTGCGGGGAGCGGCGTGGAAGGATCGTCGTCAGCCGCGGCTAACGCCGCGGGTCCGGGCAGGTTGGAAGCCTCCCCACGAAAACACTTCGGTGGTGCGGCCGATCGGCTGCGTGAGGCCGGAAAAAAACGCGCCGGCCTACGGCCGGTTGGCCGGACGGAAATCCGGCCGGCAGGCTGAAAAGCCTGGCCCCACGGGGTGCAGGCAAGACTCTCCGTTATCCGATCGCGTCCAGGACTCTTTCCAGCGGATTGGGGTTTTTCGATTTACAGGTGATTTTGAGAATGCGACGGTTGGCCTTCGATTGGCGGCTGAGATACTCGTCACTGGTCTCGATACTATCTACCAGGCCCAGTTCTTTGGCATCCACGGCCAACCAGTAGTTGCCATCGGCGACTTTGTCGATGTCCAGATTCGGCCGGCGCTGCTTAATCAGGTTTTTGAACGCGCTGTGTATCGCGTGGAGACGTTCGAGCTCGATCGCCTTTTGTTGGGGTGTCGGTTCTGAGAAGGGAGTGAGCGTTCGTTTGTGCTCCCCGGCTGTCAATTCCACGTAGCCGACGCCCATCTTCTGCATGAGGCCCACAAAGTTCGGCATCCCGGCCACTACACCGATCGATCCGATGTAGGCGAAGGGAGCCGCAATGATCTTGTCGGCTACGGCCGCACACATGTAGCCGCCCGAAGCAGCTATCTGATCGACGCAGATGGTCAATGGAACTCCCGCATCGCGTATGCGCAGAAGTTGGGAGGCCGCGTGACCATACCCGTTCACCGTTCCGCCGGCTGAATCGATGCGTACCACCACTTCATCCTTGGGGGTGGCGACTTGCGTAATGATATCGATCTCCTGGCGCAACTTATCTACTTCGTGCGCGCGCAGACCGGGATGGAAGTCCACTACGAAAACCGTACTGTCGCATGGTTTGTCAGGCTTCTTTTTAGTCGCTTTGCGGCGCTCCTTCGGGGGCAGGAGGCTGCGCTTCACCTGGTGAACGCGATCGGCCAAATCCTCATCGAGGTGCGTGATTTCCAGATTGCGTTCCGGCCGCTTCGTCGCAACGCGCTTATTGCGAAACAGGCGCAGCAGGACCAGCGCGATCATCCCCAGGACGGCAAAGCCGACCAGAATGGCAAGGATCAGAAGAACCAGTTCTGATGTAGAGCGCTGATTGCATCGGCGGGAGTTCCTTTTGACCGGCTTGTGTGGGTGGCTTACAGCAAACCTCCCCGAGTGTAGTGGCGGTGTCCGCCGCGGCAGACCGCGGTGCGCGGCGGAAGCCCAGGCTTTGGCTCAATTTGCGATCACAGATACCCGGTTGCGCGAATCGTGTGCGAATCACTGGCCTTATCGCGGCGCTTTTGTTGAATCACGTTCCGCGGTGGACGGCTTGCTGCGATGTAGCCGAGCCATGAAATTCGCCTATGGTTTTTCGATTTGTTTGCTAAGTTGCAGTTTGCGGGGGGCGGACGCACCCACTCCCTTCCAAGCCAACTCCGACCTGGTGGTGCTCCGCTTCACGGTGCTCGATAGCGGCGGCCAGTATATGTCCGGCCTCGAAGCCAGGGATGTGCGCGTGTTCGAGGATGGGTGGAACAAAAGATACGCAGCTTCACCGGAGACGAGAACGGGCAAACACGCGCGCCGGCTGACGATGGGAACAATATTTTCATCCTGTTCGATACCAGTAATTCCATGTGCCTCGGTTTCGCGCAGTTTGAAGACAATATCGCCGAGTTCATTCGCAGCCTCGGGAACCGCGATCGATTGGCGGTGAGTACTTTTTGCCGGAACTTGCATCGCGGAACGCCGCTAATGGCGGATCACGCGTTCGCGATCGGGAAGCTGCGAGAAGCGGTAGCCGGCGACGAGACCATGCTGTACGACGCTATTCTATTGACCCTTCGGGATGCATCGGCGGCGGCGGGGCGCAGCACGCTGGTGGTTTTCTCGAACGGGCCTGACGATCACAGCATGCTCACCCCTGCCGACGTCGGGCGGGTGGCGGAGGAGGCAGGTATTCCGATTTACGTGGTCTCCACGAACCTTTCGGATCAGGCTACCCGGAACGCCCTGATGAGCCTTACGCAGCGCACCGGCGGCGATCTTCACGTGGCGCATTCGGCTGCCGGCCGCCGGCAGGCCTTCGGGAAGATCGGCCAAGCGATCCGCCACACGTACGAACTGGCGTACATTCCGTCTCCGAACCAGAACCAGGCGTTCCGGAAAATTGATGTGCGGATTTCGGGCGGCAGCAGTTACCGGGTACAGGCGCGTGCGGGGTACATAGCGCGGTAGATTTTGACTCTGTGACAGTGGCGCAGCCCGCTAACGCGCTTCGGAGGCTCAGCGTGATTTCCGGTTGAGCACCGGGTTAGATCATGTGAGGCCGAGGCGCTGGCTAGAAAGCCGGCGGCAAGCTGAAAGCCTGACCCCACGATCAGGCTGACTTCGGGTTGAGCACGGGGTTAAATGTTGTGAGGGCGGGAGCACCGGCTGGAAAGCCGGCGGCATTCTGAAAACCTGACCCCACCAGGAGTCCTTTTTCGTGCAGGCCGGAGAGCGCGAGGCCGTAACGCCCGCGGATTCCGGTTTTTTCGAAGATGTGCTTCAGATGGATTTTGACGGTACCGGTGCGGATGCCGAGAGCGACGGCGATATCTTTGTTTTTCATGCCGCGCTCCACCAGTTCTCTCACTTGAACCTCGCGGACAGTCAACATCGATCGCGTGGTGGCCGACGCACGGCGCGCGCGGTTGGACTCGTCGTGCTCCATCCATGTGCCTCCGGAGGCAATCGTGCGAAGGCACTGCACGATGGTCTGCGGCGTTGCGGTTTTTCGCAGCACGCCGGCGGCGCCCGACTGGAAAAAGCGCAGGGCTTCGACTTCTGTTAGGGAACCACCCCACACAATGGAAGCGGCGCGATGAGATCCCCGCAACGCATTCAGGAACTCGATTACCGGCTGGACGCCAAATGCTTTGTCAACGAGTACCAGGCTGGGCGCCAGCTCCCGGAAGGCCTGCAACGCATCCGGCAAGAATGCCTCAGCCGCGATCAACCGGAATCCATCCAGCGAAGCCAGCAGATTCCGAAGTCCCTCAATCGCGATCGGTTCCGTCTCGCAAACCAATAGGGTGTGCACTCATTCTCCGCCCGTAGATCCATCGACTGGACTTACTAATTTCTTTAGTTGCGGAAGGGTAGGTGGGCTCTCAAAAGATTGATGCCATGGTGATACTCTGTATTCGGATGCGTAAATCCTTAATACAAGGCCGAACGGAGGTCCGGCGGCTCGAAAGGATCGCCTGGGAGCTCAGAGCCGACGTCGTGAAGATGATCGGTGTAGGGAAAGCGGGACACCTCGGCGGGTCGTGCTCGCTGGCCGAGATTGTGGCCGCCCTGTACTTCGCGAAGATGCGCTTCGATCCCCAAGCGCCGGGAGATCCCGGGCGGGACCGTTTTCTCCTGAGCAAGGGGCACTCGGTTCTGATCCAATACGCGGCGCTGGTCGAGCTAGGCGTCATCAGGAGGGAAGAGGTGACGAAGGTGAAGACCCTGGCCGGCAGACTGCAAGGACATCCCGACATGATGACGCCGGGGATTGAGGCGGTCACGGGATCTCTTGGACAGGGCCTGTCCATAGCGGTAGGCATGGCGCTCGCTTTGCGATTGCAGAGAAATCCTGCCCGCGTATACGTGATTATGGGGGACGGCGAGCTGGCCGAAGGACAGCTTTGGGAAGCGGCGATGGCCGCCTCGCGCTACGGCCTGGATTCCATCACCGGCATTCTGGATCGAAATCAGATCCAGGCGACGGGGCCGACGAAAGAGATCTTCGACATCCCCGCCATACCCGAGAAGTGGCGGGCCTTCGGGTGGCATGTGCTGACGGTGGACGGTCATGACGTGGAGGCGGTGCTGGATGCTCTGGATGAAGCGGGCTCGAAAAAGGGCGCGCCCACGGTGATCGTGGCGGAAACGATCAAAGGCAGGGGAGTCTCGTTCGCCGAGAACACCGCGACTTTCCACAACGCTGCGTTGAGCCGCGAGCAATACGAGCAGGCGCTTGGGGAAATCGAAGTATCGGGGAGGAGGCTGGTATGATACCGGCGAACCTGAGGAGCGCGTACGGGGCTAGCCTGGTCCGCCTGGGAAGAAGGGACGAGCGAGTGGTGGCTCTGGAGGCGGACCTCGGGAAATCCACGCAGTCCGTCATGTTTCAGGCGGAGTTTCCCGGCCGGTATTTTCAGATGGGAATCGCGGAACAGGGCATGGCCTCCACCGCGGCGGGGTTCGCGCTGGCCGGGATGATCCCCTTCATTCATTCCTTCGCCGTGTTTGCGTCCGGCAGGATTTACGATCAGCTCCGGAATTCCGTGTGCATTCCGAATCTACCGGTACGAATCTGCGGATCCAGCGCCGGGCTGTCGGACTTCGGCGACGGCAAAACGCACCAGGGTGTGGAGGACGCCGCTCTCATGCGGGCGCTTCCGAACATGACTGTGCTCTGTCCCGCCGATTCCATCGAGGTGGAGAAGATGATGGACTGCCTGCTGGATTGGAAGGGGCCGGTGTACATACGGATCAACCGGAACGATCTGCCGTTCGTGTATCCGCCGGGGGAGCCGTACGCGATCGGCAAAGTCACGATGCTTCGGGAGGGGCGGCAGGCGGCGATCTTCGCCTCCGGCGTGATGGTGTCCAAGTCTCTGGAAGCGGCGGAAACCCTGGCGGCGGAGGGAATCTCGATGCGCGTGCTCGACGTGGGCACCATCAAACCTCTGGATGGCGAAGCAGTGATCCGTTATGCGGGGGGCGTGGATGCCATTGTGACGGCCGAGGAGCATTCGGTGATTGGGGGCATCGGTTCCGCCGTGGTGGAAGCGCTGCGCGGGGTTCCGCACGCGCCCGTGGAGTTCGTGGGAATCCCGGACAGCTTCGGCGCCTCAGCGGAGAGCTATGACGATTTGCTGGCGCATTTCGGGCTGACGCCGGACGCCATTGCCAAAAGCGTGAGATCTTGCTTGAGAGGGAGAAAGCAATGAATATCGGCTTTATCGGACTGGGCATCATGGGCAAGCCCATGGCGAAGAATCTGCTGAAAGCGGGCCATGCACTCGTGGTCTACGACATTGTCGAAGCGCCGGTGCAGGAGGTGGTGCGGCAGGGCGCGGTGGCGGGCTCTTCCCCCAAGGACGTGGCCTCGCGGAGCGAGCTGATCATTACGATGCTGCCCAACTCACCCGAGGTGAGGGAGGCGGTGCTGGGGAGGAACGGGGTAATCGAGGGCGCCAAGCCGGGAAGCGTGCTGGTGGACATGAGCTCCATCGCGCCACTGGCCAGCCGCGAAGTGGCGGCGGCGCTGGCCGAAAAGGGAGTCGAGATGCTGGATGCCCCGGTTTCCGGCGGCGAGCCGAAGGCCATCGACGGAACCCTGGCCATCATGGTGGGCGGCAAGGAGGCTGTGTTCGCCAAGGTGAAAGACGTGCTGCTGCAGATGGGAGCGAGCGCGGTGCTGTGCGGAGACATCGGCGCGGGAAATGTGACTAAGCTGGCCAACCAGATCATCGTGGCATTGAACATCGCGGCGATGTCGGAGGCGTTTGTCCTCGCGGTCAAGGCGGGCGTGGATCCGCAGCGGGTTTTTGAAGCCGTCAAGGGCGGACTGGCGGGCAGCACGGTCCTCAACGCCAAGGCGCCCATGGTGCTGGAGGGAAATTACAAGCCGGGATTCCGCATTGAGCTGCATATCAAGGACCTGCAGAACGCGTTGGACACGGCACATGCCAGCGGCGTGCCCATCCCACTCACGAGCCAGGTGATGGAGATGATGCAGGCCTTAAGGGCGGATGGCAAACAGAAGGACGACCACGGAGGGCTCATCCAGGTTTACGAAAAGCTGGCGGGGATCAAGGTGCGCAAAGGGGGAGTGTAGTGAGCGCGGGGCGGCTTGCGGGCAAGACCGCGCTGATCACGGGCGCCGCAGGAGGGATCGGCGCGGAAATTGCGAGAAGGTTTCGAGCGGAAGGCGCCTCGGTTTTCGTGGCCGACGTGCAACGCGCGGAGGCAGAACGAACGGCCAAACGGCTCGGAGCGGTGTTTCTCCCACTCGATGTGACTTCGGAAGAAAGCTGGAAGGCCGCGCTTTCCGCCGTGATCGCGAAGGCCGCGCGCCTCGACGTCCTCGTAAACAATGCTGGGATCAATGTCCGGAAAAACATCGAGGAAATGCCGGTGGAATCGTTTGATGCGATGTTCGCGGTGAATGTCCGGGGGGCATTTCTGGGGATGAAGCATTGCTTGCCCATCATGCGGGCCGCGGGGGGCGGCGTAATTCTGAACATCTCCTCCATTTGCGGATTGATCGGCCACAGGTACACCAACGAGACTTATACCGCGACCAAAGGCGCCTTGACGCTGCTCACGAAATCCGTGGCGGTGCGATACGCGAAGGACCATATCCGTTGCAACTCCATCCATCCCAGCACAGTGGAGACGGAATTCGTGCAGGCGGTGCTGCAGGACCCGGAGCGGAGGGCCGAGAGGTTGGGTGAAGTACCGCTCGGAAGGCTGGCGGGCGTGACCGATGTGGCCAATGCGGTGGTTTACCTGGCGAGCGACGAGGCGTCCTTTATCAATGGGGCCGCGCTTCCGGTAGACGGCGGCCTGACGGCGGCATGAGTGCAAGGACATAACACCACACTGCAAGGCGCAGTCAGGCCGGCGCCTGCGCGTTTATCGCCAGCCTTGGCGGTAAGCATCGCGCCGCAAATCGTCCCGATCGAAATAGGTGTCTCTGCGGTCGCGGCGAATGTCCTGCTGTTGCGCCTGCAGGGCTCTTTGATCGCGCGCCAGGTCGGCCGCATCGCGCGCGGCGGCGCCCTGCCGGCCGCAGCGGATGTCTTCATCCAGCCGAGCCCGGTCACGAGCGATGTCGCCTTGCATACGGTTCACCCGGGCATAATCTCCCGCGATGTCCCGGTAATCCGATCGCAAGTCGCGCCGGTCGTGATTCATATCCCGCCAATCCTGCGCCGAAGCAGCGGCCGCGCCACCCACCCCCAAAACCGCCGCCAGTGCCAAGGTTCTTACTGATTTCCATTGCCTCATGGGCTTTCTCCTTTCGAGGCCCTCTGGGTGCCTCTATTGCAGAAAACGCAGGCCGCGCCCGGCTGGTTATTAACGCGAGAAGAACGCCGCGTTAAACATGCTCAATCCGGAAAGGGGTCGCGTGATCCGCCGCGACCTCCAGGGAGGGGTGTCTTCGCTGAATGCTAAGAGCTGGCCACTGCATACCGAGCACTGATTACTGTATTCTGTATGCCGATCGCTCATTGCTTGCTGGAGCCCCCCTTGCGCTTGGCCTCTCAACGGTATATCTTCTTTAGTACCAGTGCCTACGGAGGATTAGGGATGCCATTGGTGAGAAAAACGTGCGCCACAGCTTTGTGGTGCGGATCGGGGTGCCTGGCGCTCCTGCTTGGGCTCGTGTTGGTGCAGCCCAACGTCCCTTTGCATGCAGCTTCCATCGGCCCCGCTGTTTCCGGCGCCGCCCGGGCCGGCGATCTGTCGGCCGTCCGTAAACTGATCCAGGAGCACGCGGACGTCAACATGCCTGCCAATGACGGCTCCACTGCGCTCTTGTGGGCGGCCTACCACCGTGACGCCGAAATGACCAAGGCGCTTCTGGCCGCGGGAGCCGCGGTGGATGCAGCCAACCATTACGGCGTAACACCACTTCTCCAGGCCAGCCGCAACGGCGATGTCGAGGTCATGCGCGCATTGCTCGACGCTGGAGCGCAAGCCACCCGTTGGCACGCCGAAGGGGAAACGCCGCTCATGGCTGCGGCGCGCACCGGCAGCGTGGGTGCCATCCAGCTACTGCTTGCTCACGGCTCCTTCGTGAACGCGCAGGATCCGTTCCAGGAGGAGACTGCTTTAATGTGGGCCTCCGCGGAAGGGCACTTGGAAGCGGTGAAGGCGCTGCTCGCTGCCGGCGCCGATCCCAACCTCAAAGCGCACGTCTCCACCATCACTGAACGCAAGAACGAGGACCATCCCTCTGGTGGTTTTACGGCTCTGATGTTCGCCGTTCGCAACGGACATGAGGATGTGGTCCGGGCACTGGTCAAAGGCGGTGCCGATCTGAAGGCCACCAATGCCGATGGCGCAACCGCCACCATCGTCGCCATTGCCAACGACCGGTTCGATCTGGCGAAAGAGCTGCTGGATATGGGCGCCGACCCCAACGACGGCTCCTTGTACTTCGCCGTGGACATGCACGACGCCACTACCGACATGCGCGCGCACGATGGCTCCCGCATGCAACCGTTGCATCCGAACAAGATGACGTCTCTGGATCTGGTAAAGGCGCTCCTGGATCTCAATGCCGATGTGAACAAGCCCTTCTCCGGTGCTTTGCACTCAACGACGCTGTGCTGCGGCGCGAACATCAATAGTTCGCCGTTTTATCGGGCAGCCGTGGCTGCCGACGTGGAAGTCCTGAAGCTGATGCTGGCTCACGGCGCCAAAATCGAGTGGAGTCCGCCCGAGATCAAGCCCAAGGATGGCAAAAAACTTGGCCCCGGCGCGAACGCCAATGCCGGCCGGACGCCCCTGATGGCCGCGATCAAAGGTGGCAATGGGGCGCCCATCGCCGGAGGACCGGGCTTCACCCGCATCGGTCCGCCGCAGTTCCGCGAGCCCGGCAGCCGCGATCCGCTGGAGGCTCTCAATCTTCTGCTTGCCGCCGGTGCCAATCCCAACGTCAAAGCGCCCGATGGCTCGACACCGCTTCATCAGGCCGTGGACGAGGAGCAAGTACCGATGATTCGTGCCCTTGCCGCCGCCGGCGCAAAACTCGACGCTGTCAATAAGGACAATCTGACCCCGCTGCTTCTGGCCGAAAAGCCCAAGAAACCGAACCCGGCCGACATGGGCGATCAGGACATCTATCATCGCCCGCACAATTCGAAAGAGGAGGTCATCGCCGCCCTGCGGGACCTGATGCATCTTGGTCCCAACGATCCCGCGCCCCAGCCACCGCCGCTGCCTCCCGCAGAAAAGAAGCCGGGCGATGACAAGAAGGACGACAAGAAACCCGCCAGCGCCACAGCCACGAGCGAACAATGAAGAACAAGATTGGAATCGGGGCCGCCCTGGCCGGCGCTGGCCTGCTGTTCGCGCAGACGATACCGAGCCGCGACGCCTCAAATCCGAGCCGCGACCGAAGGGAGTCCGCTGCGGACGTCCGTCAGGGAGCGTCCTCGCCTGCGTCCCCCACCGACACCGCTAAATACACCGCCTTCACCGATAAATATTGCATCGCCTGCCACGGCAAACGCGGAGCCCAACCGGCGGACGCGCCCGTCAATCTAGAGCCGGCCACTTTCGACGACCTCTTGGGCCATGCCGCCACTTTGGAAAGAGTCATTCGCAAATTGAGCGTGCGCGCCATGCCGCCCGCCGGCATGCCGCGTCCCACCGAGGCGGAGTATGTCGCTTTTACGAATGGACTCGCCTCATCGCTCGATCGCGCCTGGGAAGGCCACAGTACCCCCGGCCGTTACGTCGTGCACCGTCTCAATCGCGCCGAATACGCCAATGCGGTCCGTGATTTGTTTGACGTCGATCTCGACGTGAGCGATCTGCTGCCCACCGACGGCGCGGAATTCGGTTTCGACAACATCGCCACTTCTCTCAAAACTTCGCCTCTGCTGCTGGAAGGCTACGTCAACGCGGCGCAGCGCGTCGCCGCCATGGCGGTGGGCGATCCCAAGGTCAGGCCCGGCACCACCGAGCATTCCATCAGCCGTGAATTCAGCCAGAGCGGATACATCGAGGGCTTGCCGCTCGGAACCGTTGGCGGTACCGTGGTCCACCACGTCTTTCCGGCGGACGCCGAGTATAAATTGTCGGGCCGCCTCGTCCGCGGAGTCCAGGAAGGGTATGCCGGCGTGGAAGGAAATGACCAGCCGTACACCTTCGTCATCACCGTGGATGGTGTCGAAGTGTATTCGGCTCCGATCGGCGGCGCCAAGGACGACGAGATCCAGGCTGCCGATTTGGCCGCCGCCCAACCCATCATTGACAAAAGGATGACCGGACGCGCTTTTGTCACGGCCGGCCCGCACGATGTAGGCTTTACCTGGAAAGAGCGGCCGCATGAGTTGCAGGACGTCTGGGAACCGGCGCACCGCGATAGCCAGGAAATCCACTTCGTCGGGGGCATGCCCAAGCTCCGAACCGTGTCCATCAATGGCCCCTATAACGTGCGCGGCGTCAGCGAGAGCCCCAGCCGCCGCCGGCTCTACGTCTGCCATCCTGCCTCTGGAAATGCGGATGAGAGCTGTGCCACCAAGATCCTTACCAACCTCGCCCGCCATGCCTACCGCCGCGCCGTCACTCCGCAGGACGTCGAGGCGCCATTGCATTTCTACAATCAGGCAAGGCAGAGCGGCGGCAGTTTTGACGATGGCATCCGTGCCGGCGTCGCCCGCGTCCTTTCCAGCCCATACTTCCTGTATCGAATCGAGAAAGATCCACTCGATGCCCGTCCCGGTACCGCCCATCCGGTCAGCGACGTCGAGCTTGCCTCCCGCTTGTCCTTCTTTTTATGGAGTAGCATTCCGGACGAGAAGCTGTTGGATCTGGCGGAAGCGGGGAAATTGCGGCAGCCGGGAGTGCTCGAGGCGCAAGTCCGCCGCATGATCCAGGACGAGCGAGCCGATGCTTTGGTCGAGAATTTCACGGGCCAGTGGCTGCAGCTTCGCAATCTGGAAGTCAAGGCGGTTCCGGACATACTCTTGTTCCCCGATTTCGACGACAACATGCGCAAGGGCTTCCGCAAGGAAACCGAGATGTTCTTCGGGTATATCTTGCGCGATGACCGTAGCACTCTCGATCTGTTGAACGCGGACTACACTTTCGTCGATGAGCAGCTTGCACGGCACTACGGTATCCCGGGTGTCTATGGCCCGCAGTTCCGTAAGGTGAAGATCCCCGATCCCAACCGCCGCGGTTTGCTGGGGCAGGGAAGCATCCTCTCGCTGACTTCGGTCGCCAACCGGACCTCGCCGGTTTTCCGCGGGAAGTATGTGTTGAGCACTTTCCTCAACACGCCCCCGCCGCCGGCGCCGCCGAACGTTCCCACGTTGGACGAAAGCAACAAAGGCGCAGCGTCAGTCCCGAATACGGTCCGGGCCCAACTGGAATTACATCGGAAGAACCAGCCTTGTGCTGGTTGCCATCGCGCCATCGATCCGCCTGGGTTTGCGCTCGAGAACTTTGATTCCGTCGGCAAGTGGCGCAGCACCGGTCCCGATGGCGCTGCCCTCGATGTCACCGGTACGCTCGCGGATGGATCGCAGGTCAACGGTCCGGTCGCGTTGCGGGAAGCCATTGCGGGCCGTCCCAACGCTTTCACGACCGTGGTCACGGAAAAAATGCTGACCTACGCGCTCGGCCGGGGCCTCGAGCCCGCCGACATGCCGGTGGTTCGCAAAATCGTGAGGAAGGCCGCTCAGAATGACTACCGGCTGTCCTCGATTGTCATGGGAATTATCGAGAGTGCGCCCTTCCAGATGCGCACGAAATTGGAAACTACGGAATCCGCGGGAGCCCTCAAAGGCCCCGCCGTTGCTGCAAAAGTTGTAAAATCAAACGCCAGGGAGTAGCCATGTTCATCACGAAGAAGCATCTTTCGCGTCGCACTTTTATGCGTGGCGCCATGGGCGCTACCATCGCACTGCCTTTCATGGACGCTATGGTGCCGGCTCTGTCGGCAGCGCCCAAGTCCCCGTTCCGCTTCGGCGCGGTCTACTTCCCTTGTGGCGTGTGGCCCGATACGTGGCATCCCGATAAGGAGGGAAGCGACTTCGTCTTTAAGCCGGTCATGCAGCCGCTGGAGCCCTTCCGCAAACAATTGGTGACTGTCAGCAAGATGAAAGCACCTTGGGGCGAGTCGGTCCATCTCGGCGCCAGCTCAGCGTTTCTGAACGGCATGGGGCCGGCGGTCCGCCGCGACGGACGAGGCGACTCCTTCGGAAAAATTGAATCGAAAAAGACCATCGACCAGCACATTGCCGATCAAAACGCCGGCGATACGCCGCTGCGGTCCATCGAAGTCGGGACCGAGGACATGGGCACCGCCGTCGGGGCTTGCGACGGTTTTGCCTGCACCTTCTTCAACACTCTCGCATGGCGTGATGATGAGAGCCCGCTGCCCGTCGGAATCAATCCGCGCGTTACCTTCGAGCGCATGTTCGGTGAGACCGATTCGAAAGAGCGGCGCTTTGCCCGCCTGAAGGAAAAGGAGAGCCTGCTCGACTCCGTTACCGAGGAAACCGCGAAACTGAAACGCAACCTGGGAGCCCCCGATCGCGCCATCCTCGATGAATATCTAGGCAACATCCGCGAGGTGGAGCAGCAGCTCGACCGCTTTGAAAGCCGCCTGGGCACGCTCACCGGTGACCCGGAAGCGCCGGTCGGCTTGCCGGAGGCGTTCGACGACCACATGAACGTGACCTATAACCTGATGCACCTGGCGTATCAGGGCGACATCAGCCGTGTATTCACGTTCATGACCGGCCATGAAGCGAGCGATCGCGCTTACACCCACATCGGCATTCCCGAGCAGCACCACACCATCTCGCACCACGGCAACGATCCCGAAAAACTCGCCAAGTACGCCAAGATCGCCACGTACCAGATCCAAAAGTTTGCGGATTTCTGCGAGAAGCTGAAGGCGACCAAAGAAGGCGATGGGACCCTGCTCGATCATTCCCTGCTGTATTGGGGCAGCGGCATGAGCAACGGCAACGCCCACGACCGGTTGAATCCGCCCGCCGTAATGGTCGGCGGCGCCAACGGCCGCATGAAAGGCAACCGCCACATCGTCGCCAAGGACACGCCCACGGCAAACCTGCTGCTTGCCCTAGCGCATGTGGGCGGCGTCGAGATCGAAAGTCTCCCCGCCAGCACCGGCCGCGTCGACCTGTAAAGAGCTGTCAGCAGTCAGCTATCAGCCCGACCTTCAGTCGGCGGCGAGTTTGGCTGCCTGCTGAACGCTTCCCACCGGGAAGAAACCCTCCTAACCTCTCGTCTAATACAGCGGTGGTTAGCCTGAGCCAGAGCGAGATCACCGAAATCTTGGAAGCCTGCCGTCGCGGCGATCGCGAGGCCTTCCGGGCGCTCTATGAAGCGCATAAGGACAAAGTGTATTCGATCTGCCTGTACTACTTTCACGGCGACCCAATGACTGCGGCGGACGCGACCCAGCAGGTGTTCCTGAAGCTCATCACGAACATCTCGCAATTCCGCGGAGACGCTGATTTCTCCACGTGGCTATACCGGCTGGTGGCGAACACGTGCATGGACAATGCGCGGCAGGCGCAAGCGCGGAATGCGCGCGTGGCGACGGACGTAATGCCGGATACGCTTGCAGCCAATGGCTCCCAGGAAGAAGCGCTCATCCAGGCGCAACGCGCGCGCTCGGTGCAGGAAGCGTTGTCGGCGTTATCGCCCAAGTTCCGGCTGCCGATTCTCTTGCGCTATTTCGAAGACCTTTCGTACGAGCAGATGGCCGGCGTGCTGCGCTGCTCCATGGGCACTGTGGCCTCACGCTTGAACCGCGGCCACAAGTTGCTCGCAGCGAAGTTGGGGGCCTTGCGAGGTTCGTGATGGAACGTCACGATCATCTGCCTTCGGAAGAACGGCTGCGCGATTTGCCATTGGCGGAGGCGCCCGCCTCCATCTGGGCCTCTCTCGAAGACTCGCTGGCCCGCGGCGAGAAACCGCAAAATAGATTCCCTGTGTGGCAGGTGGCTTTGGCGGCAGCGTGCGCCGCGGCAGTTGGGGTCGTGTATTGGACGGGTACCCGCAAACCTGGTCCTCGGCTGGAAGTTGTGCGCTTGCAGGGAACACCGTCCATCGGTTCCGAGCACATCGGCGGCACGGGCCAAATCGCAAAAGGGCAATGGCTCGAAACCGACGCTAGCTCCAAGGCGCTGATTCAGATCGGCGATATCGGGACGGTGCAGGTCGATCCAAACTCGCGTGTCCGGCTCCTGGCCGACCGTCCGGAGGAGCACCGCCTGTCGCTCGCGCAGGGCAAAATCAGCGCCCGTGTTTTCGCGCCCCCGCGGCTCTTCTTTGTTGAGACCGCCTCCAGCACCGCGGTCGATCTCGGCTGCGCCTACACGATGTCCGTCGATCCCTCGGGAAACGGGTTGCTGCAAGTGACGCTCGGATGGGTATCATTGGAACGCGGCGGACGGGAGTCCTTCGTGCCCGCTGGCGCAAGTTGCCGCATGCGCCCCAAACTGGGTCCCGGCATCCCGTTCTTTGACGATGCTCCGCAGCCATTCCAACAGGCCTTGGCTGACCTCGATATTGATCGCAAGGCTTTGGATCGGGTGCTGCGCGACGCCAGCGTGCGGGACACGCTGTCGCTCTGGAACCTGCTATCGCGCGTCGATGCCACGGACCGCACGCGTGTCTACGACCGTATGGTTCAGTTGGCGCCTTTGCCGAATGACATTTCGGCGGAGAAGGTTTTGCAACTCGATCCCGAAGCGTTGCAGCACTGGAGAGAGGAACTGTCATCGATCTGGTAACACTGGGGAGGCAAATCATGAACGTCGCACTCATCCTGTCCATTACGGCGTTGTCTCTGAACGCCGCCGAATTGAAACACCTCGCAGCCGGAGATAACCCGATGGTTGCGCACGAATGGGGCACCTTCACTTCCGTTGCCGCGGAAGATGGGCACGCCGTGCCGTGGGCGCCGCTACGCGGTGCGCCGGACCTGCCATGCTTCGTCGCACGCAGCGGACAGGCCGTCAAATGGGAGATCGGCGGCCTGGTACGCATGGAGACGCCGGTGCTCTACTTCTACTCGCAACGCCCGCTGACACTGGACGTTCACGTTGGGTTCCCGCTCGGGGTGATGACGGAATGGTATCCCCAGGCTTCGCGAATCGGGACCGGCGACGGCGGGCCCGTGTACCGCAACGGAAGCATCGAATGGAACGGCGTCAATCTGCTTCCGGGCACCGATCTGGAGTTTCCCTCCAGCAAGGGCGCGAGCCGCTACTATGCGGCGCGCAACACGGACGCCGTGCCACTGCGCATCGGAAGCCAGCAGGAGAAGATGATCTTCTATCGCGGCGTAGGCAGCTTTCCGCCGCCGGTCCATCCGCGCTATGCCGTCGATGGCAAGCTCGTGATCCAGAATGCCGGCGCCGAGACCATTCCCCTCGCCATTCTCTTCGAGAACCATGGCGGGAAGATCGGATATCGGGTTGTCAGGGGGATCGAAGACTCCGTGACTCTCGACACGCCGCCGTTGACCGCCGGCTTCGAGCAACTTCGCGCCGAACTGACCCGCGACCTGACCGGATTTGGACTCTACGCCAAGGAAGCTGCCGCGATGGTGGAGACGTGGCGCGACTCCTGGTTCGAAGAAGGCACGCGCATCCTCTACATCATGCCCCGGAAGGCCGTAGATTCGGTTCTTCCGCTGCACGTGACGCCTGCACCCGCGGAGACCGCGCGAGTGTTTGTCGGCCGGGTGGAGGTGCTATCTCCTACGACCAAACAGACGATCGAGGACGCAGCAGGTCGTGGAGACTCCGCCACATTGGCCAGATTCGGCCGGTTTTTGCTTCCCTTCGCTGCCCAGTTGAAGCTTGGCGGCGCAGCCATACGGGCTGCAATAGCGGCTGGCGACCGAAGCTCGCAATTAGCGTGCATCCAATAAACACCGCGAGACGCGGGGCCGGCCCTTCCGGGCCGCCGCCGGCCTTCCGGCCGGCGCTCCCGGTCTCTTTATGGAATTTCGGCGCCACCCGGCTCACGGTCGTTACGTTGATCCCGTCCGCGCCGCCGGTACCGATCAGCAGCCCAGTAACCAAGACTCGCGAACCGGCTACGGCATCCAGGCGGGTCATGCGAACCAGGGCGTCGGCTGGGGCGGCGGCATGAGCAACGGCAAGGCACACGACCGCTTCAACCCACCCGCCGTAATGGTCGGCGGCGCCAACGGCCGCATGAAAGGCAACCGCCAGATCGTCGCCAAACACACGCCAACCGCAAACCTGCTGCTCGCCCTCCCGCACGTCGGCGCCGTCGAGATCGAAACTGCCCCCGCGAGTACAGGAAGAATAGACCTGTAGGTCGTTACCGAAGGTGTTCAATGGGCGTCTTCGGCCGAAGCCGGAAGATGCTTGGAAGTAGAAATCAGAGACTGCAGATGAGCTCCCGGGCTTAACCGTGCCTTGGCGCATCCATACAGGCCACCGCCTGAATCATTGTGTACACAAGCGAGGTTGGGCGCATGCAAACCACGAAAGTCGGCATCCGGGAGTTTCGGGAAAACCTGGCGAGTTATCTGGAATCGAAAACGCCCGTTGCCGTGACGCGGCACGGCGCCACGATTGGCATCTACGTTCCAACCAAGCCAACCGCCAGAGAGGCGGACCTGGAGGCCTTGCGCCTGCGAGAAGATGCAAGAACTCATCACGGCCGCCGGTAGCAGCGAAGACGAAATCATTGCCGACTTCCGGAAACTCCGGCGGAAACAGCGCACACGAAAGAGCTGATCATGGTGGTGCGCGACGCGAACATCTTAGTTCGCGCGGTGCTTGGCTCCAAGGTGCTGGTCCTTGCGCAGGTACGCGAAGAATGGGGAGTTTCTGACTCCCGACATTGCATTTCAGGAGGCCCGCGAACATCTGCCCGGGATTCTCGGCGAGCGCAACATTGCGATTGCTCCCGCGATGGAGATGCTCGACCTCTTAAAACAGTTGGTGCAGAGAGTCGAAGCAGAGACCTATTCGCTACACGAAACCGCCGCCCGAGATCGTATTGGCCGGCGTGATGAAGACGATCGGCCGGTTTTGGCAGTGGCTCTCGCGTTCGGCTGCCCAATCTGGACGGAGGATACCGACTTCTTCGGCTGCGGCGTAGCTATATGGACGACGGATCGCGTGGAGTTGTACCTAACCCACATCGCGTCTCATCGGTGACATTTTGTCAGACTGGAGAAAGAATACTGGCTCGCACATCGCTGATCAGAACGCCCGCTTTTAACCTTGATGACCGGCCGGAGTTGCAACCTTCACTGAGCGGTTGTTTACGGGCACTTCTGCGCGATACGCGTGACCGTCGTTACGTTGATCCCGTCCGCGCCGCCGGTACCGATCAGCAGCCCAGTAACCAAGACTCGCGAACCGGCTAAGGCATCGAGGCGGGTCACGACGAACTTAAGCGCCATCGTGCCGCTGCCGAGGGCGCGCGTGACGTCTTCCGCCGCCGCACCAACGCTTTCGGCCCGCTGCGGAGTGGTCGCCTTTGTGACTACCCAATCCGCCCCGCTCCGCGACAAACAGCCGACCACGCGCACCAGGGCGTCGGCGGGCAGTTCCGTGCTACCGTCCTTCGGGACGATCTGCACACCGGCAGCGGTATTGGCCGCCAACTCGGTTGTTCCCGCGGGGAAGCCGTTAGACTTCAGCATCACCGCGACGATGTCCTGGTACGAACCGGCGTCGAGCGAACCCGGCTTGCCGTTGGGCATGTTGGCGGTGACGAACTCGAGCAGGTCGCCGACCGTCTTTTGCGAGAAGCTCTTCCAGAAGGAATCACCCACCAGCGGCGCCTTGCCTTCCGGCGCGAGCGCGTGGCATCCGGCGCAACTTTGGCCGTACGCCTTCATGCCGCGTTCGGCCTGCGCCTCCGTGTACACACCGTCCCAGACGGTCTTGCGGGGTGTGCTGGTTTGAGCCATCCCGAGACCGGCCGTCGCTAATAACGCGAGGAACAACCTTCGCATTTCGTGATCGTGTCAGCTAACCGGCCTAGCTGTCAAGGCGTCCGTCTTTACACAACAGTTGTGTAAACTATGAGCAGGAGCAACTGTGCCCACCAACCTCGCACTGGATGACCGCCTGATCGAAGAAGCACAAAAGCTGGGCCGGCATCGTACCAAGCGCGAAGCTGTAAATGCCGCCCTGGACGAATATATCCGGAGGCATAAGCAGCAGGAAATTATCTCTCTGTTCGGCTCTATCGAGTACGACAAGAACTATGACTACAAGCGCGATCGAAGACGCCAGCGGTGATGGAAGTTCTGGTGGATACGTCCGTGTGGTCGTTGGCTTTGCGCCGCAGGCCACGCGACCTGAATCAGCAGGAACGGCTTCTGGTTGAGGAGTTGGAGGAGTTGATCAAGCCAGGCCGCGCTGCAATCATCGGCATTATCCGCCAGGAATTACTGTCGGGAATCAAATCGCACGCGCAGTTCGAGCAACTGCGCAAGACGCTCGGCGCGTTCCGAGATGAACTGGTAGACACGTCCGATCACGAAGCAGCGGCGATGGCCGGTAATGTATGCCGGGGGAAGGGAATCGCTGTTTCGGTTGTTGATATGCTGATCTGTGCGGTCGCTCAACGTCGCGGCATAGCGATCTTCACAACCGACCCCGATTTTGAACATTACGCGCACGTCTTGCCTGTGAAACTCCATCCGGTAACGGGCAAGAAAGTATAGATGCATGCCATCCCAGGGCTCCTCCCCCAACCTCGCTGAGCGTACCCGGCGGCGCGTCGATCGGCGGCTGATGCCGTTCATTTTCCTGCTGTACATCGTCTCCTACCTGGACCGGGTCAACGTCGGCAACGCCGGCCTCCAGATGACCCGCGAACTCGGTTTCAATGATGCCGTCTTTGGCCTGGGCGGTGGTATCTTCTTCCTGGGCTATTTCCTGCTGGAAGTGCCCGGGGCGGTGCTGGCCGAGCTTTGGAGCGCGCGCAAGTGGATCGCCCGCATCCTGATCACCTGGGGTTTTGTGTCGTCCGCCACCGGACTCATCCACAACGCCCAGCAGTTCTACTGGATGCGGTTTCTGCTCGGTGTGGCCGAGGCGGGCTTCGTGCCCGGCATTCTGGTCTACCTCAGCCATTGGTACCGGCCGGAAGATCGCGGCAAAGCGGTTGCCATGTTCTTTGCGGCGATCCCGGCCTCACAGGTCGTCGGCGGCCCGATGGCCGCGCTGCTCCTGCGCATCCACTGGTTCGGTTATGCCGGCTGGCGCTGGCTGTTGTTCCTGGAAGGCATACCGGCGGTGACTCTCGGCATCGTGACGCTGTTCTATCTCACCGAGCGCCCGCGCGATGCCCGCTGGCTCGCTCCCGAAGAACGGGAATGGCTTTCCGGCGAACTGGAAAAAGAGCGAGCCGCGCGGCCGCGCCACATCTCGGCATGGAGGGCGCTCGGCAATCCGCACGTGCTACTGCTCGGCGCCATCCTGTTTCTCGGGCTCAATTCCAACTACGGGGTCAGCTTATGGCTGCCGAAGATGATCCAGCGCATCTCGCATTTCGGCGTCTCGACCGTCAGCCTGGTGGCCTCCATTCCGTCCCTCAGCGCCTTGCCCGCCATGTTGCTGGTCGGCTGGCACTCGGACCGCAGCGGCGAACGCATCTGGCACACCATCATTCCCCGGCTGGTTTCCGCCGCCGCGCTCCTGGTCTGCTTCTTCGCGCTGGGAAACACCTGGATTAGCGTTCTGATGCTCTCCATCGCCACGATCGGCTTCTACTGCGCGCATCCGGGCTTTTGGCCGCTGCCCAACATGTTCCTGGGACGTGCCGCGGCCGCAGCCAGCATCGGTCTCATTAACTCTTTTGGCAACCTGGGCGGATTCCTTGGTCCCTACCTGTTAGGCTTCCTGAGCGACCGCAGCGGCGGATTCGGGCCGGGACTTCTCTACCTCGCGGCCTGTTCCTTCACCTCCGGCCTTTTGGTGCTCCGGGTTCGCGGTGCCCTCGCCAAACGCCTCACGGCAGACGCCGTGCCCACGCGATGATGGCGTGCGCAACGGCGCGCGGCTGCTCCACAATGATGGCGTGCGCCGCATTCGGAACCCGCACTACTGTGACCCGGGTCGCGCCAAATTCCTCCACCAGTTCGTTGCGGCTGGAAAGCGGCCGGTAGGGGTCGTTATCTCCCTGGATGTCTAGAATCGGCGCGTTCCCCGCTGCCCAGTATTCGGCTTGCGGCGTGGTGTCGCGCGCGCCCGCTTCCGATTTCTGCACCTCGGCGTGAAAGCCGGATAACCACGGCCGGGCATCGTGCCCCGGCGCAAAGAACACTCGCTGCAAAGCCTGCAGGCGGTCGGCCTCCGGCTGCGAAGGATCGGAAGCGATGGCGGTCGCGCGTTGGACTGCCGGATCGGCTTTCTTCTGAGAGGCTCCGATTAAGATCACGCCGCGCGTAAGCTTTGGGAAATCGACCGCCGTCATCTTGGCCACGAAATGCCCAAAGGCGTGCCCGGCTAAAATGGCGGGGCCGGCCTTCTCGTGCTCGATCACCACCGCCACGTCGCGCGCGAAATCGTGCAGCGTCAAGTTCTGCAGCGGGCCGGTGCTGCCCCCGTAGCCGCGCGGCTGGGGACGCAGGACGCGGAACCCCGCCGCGGCGATTTGCGCGGCCACCGGGTCGAACTCCTCGGAATCGCGACCCAGCGACGGCAATAGCACAATGAGTGGTCCACGGCCTTCCGCAATCACCTCTATGGTGACGTTGCCGCGCCGCACCACCTCACGCGTGCGTGTCGCCGCTGCAAAGGCGCCCGGCGATGCCAGAAGGAGAAGCGCGGCTGCTTTGCCGGCTAGACCGCTCCCTAGCGGTCGCGGCTCGGTAGCCACGCGTTGCTGAGCCGCGACCGCTGGGGAGCGGTCGGTACGGTATCCCCTCATCTATGCGTCCCTCCAGACTTCACGCGCCGTTTCTACTACCAGTTCCAGTTTGCGCCACTGGTCGTCCTCGGTCAGCAGATTGCCTTCCCGCGCCGAGGCAAAGCCACATTGGGGACTGAGTGCCAGGTTTTCCAAAGGCACATACCGGCTGGCCTCCTCGATGCGTCGAATGATCTCGTCGCGGGATTCCAATTGGGGAACTTTGCTGCTAATCAATCCCAAGACAGCGCTCTTGCCGGACGGCAGAAATCGCAGCGGCTCGAAGGTACCCGCCCGCTCGGATTCGTACTCAAGCAGGAACACATCGACCTTCAGCTCGTTGAAGAGCTTCTCGGCAATCGGATCGTACCCGCCCTCGGCGTACCATTGGCTGCGATAGTTTCCACGGCAAAGATGCATGGCGAAAACCACGCCGTCCCGCCGCGCGCCTTCCAGGGAGGCGTTATCCACGCGAATCGCTTCGTCGAGAGCCGTATCCGGGTCCACCCCCATCTCGTCCTGCACGTACCGCCGCCACTTCGGGTCGATGTAGTAGCTGTACCGGGGAGCATCGATCTGAACGTATTTCACCCCGTCCTTCACCAACGCCTGAATCTCGGAGCGGAAGATCGGTACGATATCCCACAAGAATTCCGAGTAACTGCCATAGGCTTGCTCACTGAACCCCTTCTTGTAGAGGATCGCCGGGAATTGATTCGCCGTAGGTAAAGTCATTTTGATGTCTCCGGGACTGTGTTGTTGCAGGAATCCGATTTCCCGAGAAGTCAGGCGCTTGGTCTGGTGAATCTTGTTCACTACGATCCCGTAAAGCCGCCCGGAGGGCTGCCCTCCCGAAGCCGAAGCTCCCTTCCAAGCGCGGGCGATCTCTCCTTCCATGTCAAGTCCAGTCACCGATTCGTAAAAATCGCTCATAAATCCGCCGCGGCGGAACTCGCCGTCGGTGAAAATACGGAAGCCCAAATCTTTCTGGCGCTGGAGAATCCGCAGGATATGTTTGTCCTCCAATTGGCGAATCTTCTCAGGCGAATTGGAGGGATCGTTCACCGCGTCCAATAGTTCAGTGGGGCGCAGCAGGCTGCCGACGTGATCGGCACGATAAAGAGAGGTCATTGTACTTTTGTATGCTATTAGATAATGCCCGTAAGCTTTACAATTTTACTGCGGGCAGATTTTTGAGGGCGCGCCAGGGGGGACCATATTTCGAAATCTAATGGTTTTTTGAATGCAATAATCGCGTTCCGGGCCCGGCAGCGCGAGAACCCGGCGGGTCCCAGCCGGGATGTACGGCACACGATTTCGCTGTGCCGCGCGCTTCTATCCGAGCGCGGCGAGGTTTCGGGCGGGCGACTTGCCTCGGAGGCGCTCGATGCCTATGCATCATTGGAAGATGCCCCGCGCGCCGCTTTCTTCGACCTTCTTGCCGCGGAATTTTCACCCGATCCCGAGGAGGTGAGCCGCACTGCCGAAGCGTACCGGCAAGATCCATCCGCGATCAAGCTCGACCGCCTGCAGCGCGTCGTGGAACCCGCCCGCCAGGAGTTGTTTCGCCGCTTGAACATGGCTCCCCACGGCACTCGCACGCTGGTGGGGATGCGGCGCCATCTTCTGCACGGATTGGCCGGTCACCCGCAATGGGGTGCCATCGAGCGGGACCTGGCGCACCTGCTGAACTCCTGGTTTAACCGGGGTTTTCTGGTGCTGCAGAGAATCGATTGGCGCACCCCGGCGATCGTTCTGGAAAAATTGATCGATTACGAGGCGGTGCATGAAATTCAGGGCTGGCACGATTTGCGACGGCGCCTGGAGGCGGACCGGCGCTGTTATGCTTTCTTTCACCCGGCGCTACCGGACGATCCGATCATCTTTGTGGAAGTCGCGCTCACTCGCGGCATGAGCGCCAAGGTGCAGCCTCTGCTCGATCCCGAAGCGCCCGTGGTGGATCCGAATTCGGCCAATTGCGCCATATTCTATTCCATCACCAACTGCCAGGAGGGCCTGCGCGGGGTTCCTTTCGGCAATTTTCTGATCAAGAAAGTGGCTGAGGACTTGGGGCAGGACCTACCGCAGATCAAAACCTTCGCGACCGCTTCGCCGGTAATGGGATTCCGCGAGTGGCTGGAGATCAACCAGCAAAGGCCGATCGCGACGTTCAGCCAGCGCGAACTGACCTCCTCCTGTGCCTATTACCTTCTACATGCCAAGCACGGGAACGAGCCGCTCGATCCCGTGGCGCGCTTCCACCTCCGAAATGGCGCCCGCCTGGAGCGGATCAACTATCATGGCGATACCTCGCCGGCAGGCCTGGAACGCTCGGCCGGCCTGATGGTGAATTACGTTTACCAGCTACGAGATGTCGAGCGAAACCACGAGTTGTACATGAAAGAGTACAAGGTGGCGGCTTCGCGTAACGTGGAATCGCTCGCTCGAGAATCCCTACCGGCGCGGCTGCAGATTCCCGAACGAGCACGCACCAGCGCCTAAATCTTCCAGCCGGGACGAACCGGCCGCTAATTTCTCCTTCCGTTTTCGCATTACCCATAGGAGGCCTGAATGGCCCACCGAAGAAGGAGACGACACCGCCATGACTATTGATAGGGCTAAAGCGGCCAGAAAGAGCCGAAGCCGCACCAAAGCCGCCGTTTGGCAAATCCTCGCGCTGTTCGCAGCCAGCATCCCGGCGAGCATGGTTTCCACAGCTTGGGGGCAACCCCTCGCCAAACAACGTACAGATGGATCGATCTGGTTTTTCGACGGGCTGGCCTGCGGCTCTACCTGTTCGGGCTGGATCCAGATCGATAACAATCCGAACGTCCGTACGATTGCCGCCGGAGGCACGAGCGTCTACAAGATTCACAACGACGGCACGATCTGGCAGTATAGCGGGAACTATGGCGGTTGCAGCGGAGGTACTTGTCCGGGTTGGACGATGATTGACGACAATCCTTCCGGTTTCTGGATTGGTGTGGGGTGGGACGGCACTCTTTACCAGACGCATTGGAACGGCAGTGTCTGGCAGTTCACTGGTCCGGCCTGCTCCGGTAGCTATTGTCCTGGCTGGGCGCCTCTGGATTACACGCCGAATGCCTTCTTTGAGGCGGGAGGCGGTTTATACGAGCGGCGCGGGAGCAATTCTCTTTATACGCTTTGGCGGTATACCGGGACACCCTGCAGCGGTACTTCCTGTCCCGGCTGGCAGGAGATCGACAGCAGTTCGAACTTCTCGGGATACTACTATGCCGGGCAGACAGCGCTGTACGTGGCAAATAACGATAACACGCTTTGGCAATATACGCCGGGTGCGGTCAGGCGAGGATCCACAAACTGGGTGCAAATTGACTATGACCCACAAGCAATCTGGAGCGACCTCGCGGCCGCGGGGACCGTATATAAGGTGCGCGGTGATCGCTCGATCTGGCAATACAACGGAACGCCGTGCAGCGGGGGCGCTTGCACAGGGTGGACGCCGCTCGATGGCAACCCGGACACCGCGGCCGTGTTCGCCGGGTACACGATGCTCTTTCAGCAGCACGCCTCGGACTACACGCTCTGGCAATATACCGGCACACCCTGCAACTCGAATGGTTGCACTGGATGGGTGCAAGTCGATGCCGACCCGAACACCGTGCGTCTTGTAATTGGCGGAAGCGGACAATTGATCAGCTCGGAATAGCGGGCGTACGCCTGGCGCTTCGACCGCTATTCCGGCAGTAGCCTTGGGCTAGTTGGCAGTTATGGCGCCGAAGATCCCATGATTGGTGTTCTTCAAGCCGGTATTGAAATAGAGGGTATTGGTCGGGCCGGACTGGGTATTGCCGTTCCCGAAAGAGATTCCCCAAAGGCCCGGGAGAGCGATCGGCTTACCGCTAGAGTTGTGCAGGACTCCCAGAAACGTTCCAGTAGTGGGGCTGAACGCCATGATGGTCCCGCTGCCGGTGTTGCCAACCAATAAGGCATTGCTGAAGAAGCCGAAATTGGAGGGCGCCTGGGCGATGCCCCACGGCTGATTGAACCAAACGCCGTTCTGCATGCGCAGCAGAAGGTTGCCGTTAGTATCGAAGGCATCGACCGCACCGACCGCCGCGTTGCTATTGGGTGCGAAGGCCACATAAATCTTATTGCCGATCGCTTGAATGCCATTGGGCACGTAGCCGGCGGGAATCATGGAGTCCGTAAACGCGCCGCTCGGTAGCGAGATCCGCGCGAAGGTGCTCGCGTCATAAGCTTCCACCGCCCCGGCCGCCCACCCATTGGCTACATAGAGGGTTGGCTTGCTGTTGTGCAGCGCCACTGTGATCCCGCTATAGCTGGCCAGCGAAGACGAGTTGTTCACCCGAACCGTCGCCGTGGTCACATGGCAACTGTCGCAGGTGCCCGCCGCGGCTGAAGGGTGAGGCGTGCCGGGGGCGGACGGAAGCGTCGTGGCCAGCCATTCCGAGATGGTTCCATCCAGCGTGACGAAATAGAAGTTCCCACCAACCGCTACTGTTCCCGTAGGACTGCCGGTTCCGGTTCCGGTGGCGGAAGGAATGGTCACTGCCAGCGGCGTGATGGTTCCGTTAGCGTCGTAAAGCGTGGACACGCCGGTAAGATTATCGGCAGCCCACCACTCATTTTCGGAAAGCGACGCATTCGCCGGGCGTGACAGCCCCCACGGGTTCACCAATCGCGTGTCCTGCGTCGTCGCCACTCCCGCGAGATCGGAGACCAGGAACTTCATGGTGTAACTGTTCGTGACCGACTGAGCATTGGCGCTCCAAGCCGTAGCAACTACCAACATGAACTGGACCAGCCGTTTCATTTTTCCTCCTTACCGATTGTGCTGGGAGTCTGGGTACGAAGCAAGGAAAAGCAGGCGACACAATCGTAAAACTTCGCTTGCCGGGCGGTGGTCTAAATCCACCAACAGCGGTGCACCACGGCCAACCGTAAAAGCGCTTTACCTTTAGTTTCAAAAAGTTACGTTTTGGCGAACAGTTTGCAAATAAGGGCAGCAGGATACGGAGGAGACCATGAAAAGAAAGCTACTGATTCTATTCCTGCTGGCGGGAACGGCCGCTTTTGCCCGTGGACGGTTCTTTATCGGGTTCGGTTTCGGAGGCTATCCGGTGGCGCCGGTGCCGGTCTATGCGGCTCCTCCGGTGGTCGCTTATGCGCCCGCGCCGTATTATCCGACTTATTATGCTCCCGGAGCTTATGCCTGGGTGGGCGGTTACTACTACCCGGTGGGCGGCCGCTGGGCTTGGCGTGCGGGATATTGGGCGCGGCGGCCATATGCCGGCGCCGTTTGGGTAGCCCCGCGGTATTATGGCGGTCGCTGGTACGCGGGTTACTGGCGCCGGTAGCAGCCTAATTAGCCGGCTGGGCTACGGCTGGTAATCGGCGGCCACCGGGGAGATCGACGTAAACGGCGCGCAGGTTGAAGCTGCCGTCTTTGGCTCGGCCCCCGGTGGCCGTAATGGTATCTCCCGCCTTCAGCGAGTTCTTGTTCCACCCATTGCGTCCCAGGATGTGGGGATTTTCGAGCTCGATACCCCAGTGTTCTATTTCGTTGTTCTCGCCGGTAACATCGAGGGTGATGTGCACGTGTGGATTAGCCCAATCGAAGCGGGTCACTTCGCCGCTGATAATCGTGCCGTGAACCAGGTCATAGAGCGCGGTGGAATGGTGCGCCAAGGCGGCTCCGGCCAGTATCAGAATCGCCCCCAGCGTGCGCACGGCCTTCACAGGATGGTAGCTGAGAGAATCCGGTCGAGCATCGGGAAATTGGCATCCAGATAGGGCTTTCCCTGCGATTGAATGGCGCCCTGATTCGGCTGCTCGCCGTACTCGGCATAAATCTGATCGACCACGTCCATCCCTTCGACAACCTCGCCGAAAGGCGCGAAGCCTAACCCGTCGAGCCGGGAGTTATCGCCGAAATTGATGAACAGTTGGGTAGTTCGCGTGTTGGGACCGGCGGTGGCGAATGTGATGCGGCCGCGCGTGTTGCTTTGCGTCACAGGGTCGTCTTGAATTTTGGCTCCCAACCAGGCGGCGTTGACTTCCGGGCGCGCGCTCAAGCCAAACTGCGCCATAAATCCGGAAACGACGCGGAAGAAAGCGGCATCGGTGTAGAAGCCACCGCGAATCAGGTTGTAGAACCGGTCGGCGCCGAGCGGCGCCCAGGAGCGAGTGACTTGAACCACGATGTCGCCTTCCGTGGTTGTGAATTTCGCGCGGAACGTGTCTGGCGCGGTGGCGTTCAAAGTCTCCGGATGGAGCAGATCGGGCCTTGGCGGCGCGGCCTTCCTGGGGGCGCCGGATTTGGTTTGCGCCAGCGCCACGGCGGATAACAGAAGTACGAAAACTACGGGTCGCATGAGATTCCATGATACTGCGGAGAGTTGGATTCTAATAGACTATGGGAATGGCCCTGCCACCGCGCAAGCCGCCTGCGAAACCAGCGGCCACTCCGGCGATACAACTTGGTGCGCCTCCTGTTTACCGTCCCGATCAGCCGCGGATCATGCAATTGAAGAGGCCGGCATCCGGTGCGCTGATCCCCCAGCGTCCGGCGCCTCCGGTTTACCGTCCCGATCCGCCCCGTATTATGCAATTGAAAAGGCCGGTGGCGGGCCCGGCAATTCCGCCGCGTTCAGCGCCGCCGGTTTATCGCCCTGAGCCTCCCAGGATTATGCAGCTCAAGCCGGCAGTCGCGGGAGCGGTTGCTCCTCGCGTGTTGGGACCGGCTGGGCCTCCTTTAGTGCCGCTAGTGCCGCGACCGATGCCCGGCCGGAGACTGGCAGTCGGGCGGCCTTTCGGGCCCATTCAACGGCGCGCGGTAAACTCAGCGGCTGGGACGGCTCGTGTCTCAGTTACGGCGGGACCCCGGGCATTCGTGCGGCCATCGGTTCTCCAATTGACCGATGCCACCATACACGTCAATGGCAGCCAGCGTGGAGCTGGACACTGCGATATTGGCCAGGGGGTCGGCGGGCAGACGCACGCCGAACAGAAGGCCTGGAACGCGGCAAAATCGTCCGTGGATGCGAAATTCGCGGACGCCGCGGCCGCCTCCGTCACTGTGAATTTCACGGTGGATCAAAGCATCTGCGAAGACTGCCAGGACTGGTTCGAAAACACGCTCCATCCCTACCTGGAAACCAAAAGCGGTCAGAATGGGGATAAGCCGTTCCAATTAAATGTAACGGTCGATGGTACGACGATCTCGGTCTTAGGCGTGAACGAGACCACTTGGCCGGAGGGTGTAGGTGACAACCCACGCCTCTCACTGGTGGAGCGATTAAAAGCGATGCTGATCGAGACGGGTGGGCTCAGCGACGACTATATCACGCTCTACAATGCGCACGGAGAATCCAGGAACATCGAGTATTGGGGTAACGTCGAACCCACGCTCCGGCAGTACGAGGACGAGATTAAAGCTTCTCACGAGTTGTTCCGGAATTTCCAGGAAACCGGTATGGTCGTGACAGGACGGCTAGCCGAGATCGACTTGGACGAAATTCAGGAACAGATCCAAGGAGGAGCGAAGCATTAACGGCGCCTCACGGCCGCGGGCAGGGCGACGAGCGGCTATCCATTACTCCCAAGTTTGCAACTCGACGATGTTCCCTTCGGGATCGGCCATGTAGCACCAGGTGACGCGCCGACCGTCGGCGGTCGTCAGGCTGACGATCTCGCCCACGGCGCCGCCACCGGCGGCGAGCACCTGGGCTCGCGCTTCGGACACCGAGGGAACGGAAAAGGCAATGTGGCCGAAGCCGGGCCTATTGACGGCAGGAGCGGGTCCGTCCGCCAACTGCGTATAGTTGAAAATTTCCAAGGTCGGGCCGTGCGCTCCATAGCCCGGCAGGCGGAGATGGACACCACGAAGCCGGGCGCCGGGGATGCCGGTGCCGGCATCGAAGGCCGGTCCGGAGTAGTCGCGCTCCGGAGGCACCACGGAACAACCGAACACGTTTTGGTAGAAGCGCGTGAGCGCTTGCCAGTCGCGGGCGATCAGATTGGTGTGGACGTATTTGGCGCCGGGAATCATTAAAGGGAGACTAGGGCACCCGCCTACTCTTCCAGTTTGAACTCGAACGTGTCGGTATTGGTGCGGACTTCCAGGTGGCCGGGACCTAGGGATTTGTTGTCGGTGGGGAGGAATACCGCTCCATCGGTGGTTTCGCCGGGTGCGAGCTTCACCTGGGGCAGGGCCAGGGCGGAAGCCGTAATCGCGGCGCGCATTTTGGAGCCGCCAAACGTAAGCGCGGCCTGGCGGCGCTGCTCGTAGCCGTTGTTGGACCGCATGTGGGGAATGCCGTAAAGAGTGTTCTCATAGAGGCTCACCAGCTTGATCACGTCGTTCGCGGTGCCCTTGCGCATCAACATCGCGATGACGTCACCGGCGGGAGTGCCCCTCAGTTTCTCGCCATCGTTCCTGAGGTAATAGAAGTCTTCGGGTTTGATCACGTATGGGCCGGCGGAGCCGTTCGACACAGCCACTTGCAGGATGGAGTACTCTCGCAAACGGGATGGCAGCGGCGCGTACATGACAGTGATGCTGCTCTTGGTCAGGGTTTGGTACTTCAGACCGTGCGACTCAAACTCGATCACCTGAGCGGACCCGGGGTGGAGTAAGCACAAAGACAGCAGAAGCAAACCCCGAAGCCCGAGCATGAGACTATCTTACGATACAGCAGTTTAGAACAAGAGAAGTTGAGTTCAGAAAATTGCGGGCAAGCCAGGAGGGTATAAATTGGACTGTGTAAACGGCCATCGAAAGAACGACACTAAGGAGACACGATGGCCATCGACCTCGACCTCATCGACAAATTGCTGGCGGACTACAAGAAGCCAGAAGACATCATTGGCGAAAACGGGCTGCTGAA
>Ga0209060_10001191_pt1 | contig 30605 bp, 27 predicted proteins | sample Coa_R1_8_FD_187155 | JGI IMG/M metagenome (GOLD analysis project Ga0209060, IMG submission 187155) | Surface soil microbial communities from Centralia Pennsylvania, which are recovering from an underground coalmine fire - Coalmine... | ecosystem: Environmental > Terrestrial > Soil >...
CCGCCCGAGCCGACAGCACCGCCGGAACCGACCGCGCCGCCGGAGCCGACCGCGCCACCCTTGCCCGTGGTGCCACCGGAGCCAACCGCGCCGCCAGAACCGACCGCGCCACCAGAGCCCACGGACCCGCCGCTGCCGGTCGTGCCGCCAGCGCCCACGGATCCGCCGCTGCCGGTCGTGCCGCCAGAGCCGACCGCGCCGCCCGTGCCCGTGGCGCCGCCCGAGGCGGTCGTGCCGCCCGTGCCCGTCGTGCCGCCCGTGCCCGTCGTGCCGCCCGTGCCCGTCGCGCCGCCCGTGCCCGTCGCGCCGCCCGTGCCCGTCGCGCCACCGTCGGCAGGCTGACAGGGACCCGTGTTCGCCGTCAGCTGCAGATCGGCATAAATCGAGGCGCCCGAATCGACGCCCATCACCTTGACCGTGCCGGTGGCGACCACGCAGCCGTCCTGGACGACCTTCGCGGTGAGCGTGACGTCGCCGCTCATGTCCGACGGCAAGTAGACGCCGGCCTTGAACACGCCGCTCATGAAGGCGACCCGGTCGAAGGTGGTGGTGTCCTGTTCGTTCCCGCTCGCCTGGATGACCAGCTGGACGTTGTTGCCGTCGTACGTGCTGACGCCGTACGGTGCGTGCACCGTCACCAGCACCAGCGAGCGCTGGCTGCATGAGAGGATCGGAACCCCCACCACCGCCGCCACCAGAAAGATCTTCTGCCACCGCTTCATTGACATTTGAACCCCGCCGACATCGGACACGCCGGATCGCCGCCCCTCGTCGCCGCGATGATGACTATCCCGCCCACCACCGCAGCCCCGATGGCCGTCCAGAACCACCATCTAGAATAAATCGGATGCGACTCGGATTGGTCGGATTGGGGAGGTGGCGCGGTGTTTTCGACGATCGGCGTCGTCGACACCGGCGTTGACGTGGGTGCGGGTGCGCCCAGCGACGACGCGGCCCCCGGCGGCGGCGACAGCGGCGTCACCGGCTCGGTCGGCGGGGCGGCCGGCGGCGGCGCGGTCGCCGGCGGGGGCGCGACGGGGGACGAGGCTGACGCGGGCGGTTGAGGTCCATGCGCCGCCGCCTCCTCCAGGTCACGGATGTGCTTCTCGGCGACGGCCCGATTGGGGGCGTTGGGCGCGTCCTTCAGGAAGCGGCGGTAGAACTTGATCGCCTCCGCGCCTTGCCCCATCAGCCGGTGGCACTGCGCGATGTTGTACAGGAAGCTGGGGTCCGGCTTGGCCAGATAGGCCTGCTCGTACTCGGCGATGGCGTTGGCGTACTTCTCGAGCTTGTAGTACGCGTCGCCCTCCTGCGAGTGCGCGCGCGCAGCGTCGATCCGCGCGTCCCCGGCCATCGCCGGCCTGGCGCTCGCCATCAGAACCACAGCCCCCGCGAAGGCGAGTCGGAAGAAGGCGGATCGGGAGGCGAATCGGAAGAAGGCGGTCAGGATGAACGCGGGCAGGCTGCCTGCCCCGGTTGGTCTACGCACCAGACGGGATCCTAGGGACCCGAAGCCTCGGAAGTCAACGTTTCACGCCTGGGCTCGACCATCCTGGCACCTCGTTCGCGCCCTGCTCCACGCTCGCCGACGGCGCTACAATCCGCGAAATGGGCGAGGGCGATCGTAGGCCGACCGACGGCTCGCGCGAGCGGAAGCGGGTGCTCCTGCTCTGCGCCGGCGTCATCGTCGCGCTGGCCTTCACCGACAGGTTCGCGCTGGGCGCCTTCGCCTGGCGGCCGCTGGTGGTGCGCCTGCTGTGGGCGCTGTTCATCGTGGCCACCGCCTTCAACCTGCGCGGCGCCGGGCAGGCGCGCACCCGCGAGCTGATGCTGGCGCTGGCGGTCTTCTCGGCTGCCTTCTACGCCGCGCTGGCCGCGCTGACCGGCGGCGTGCAGAGCCCGCTCTTCCACTGGATGCTGGCGCTGCCGGTGGCCATCGCGGTGGTGATCCAGGATCATCCAGTCGCCATCGTCGGGTCGGGGCTGACGATGATGGCCGGCGGCCTGGGCATCCTGACCGCGGGCGGGCTGACCCCGGCGGTCGGGTGGCAGTGGGCCGGGACGGCGGCGATCATGATCGCGCTGGCGGCCTACGTCTCTGGCACCTACGGCCGCCTGCACGCGCGGGAGGCGGCGCTGCGGCGCGCGGGCGCCGAGGCTGACACCCGAGCCCGCGCCTCGGAGGCGGCGATCGTGGCGCGCGACGAGTTCCTGGCCATCGCCGCGCACGAGCTGCGGACCCCGCTCACCTCGCTGCTGCTGCAGATCGACGCCGTCGAGCGCAACGTCTCGCTCACGCCGGGCGGCGCGCTGGCCGAGCCCGACCGCCAGCGCATCGGCTCGATCGCGCGCCAGGCGGGCCGCCTGTCGGGCCTCATCGACGGCATGCTCGACATGTCGCGCCTCACCGCGGGCCGCCTCGAGCTGAACTTCGACCGCGTCGACCTGGCGGCGCTGGCGCGCGAGGTGGCCCAGCGGTTCGCGCCCGACGCCGCCGCCGCGTTGTGCAAGATGACGATCGATCTCTCCCAGCCGATGGTGGGGTTGTGGGACGAGGCGCGCCTCGACCAGATCGTCACCAACCTGATCGCCAACGCGGTCAAGTACGGGGCCGGCGGCGGCATCGAGATCCAGGGGCGCGGCAACGCCGAGGCCGCGCAGCTCATCGTGCGGGACCACGGCATCGGCATCTCGGCCGAGGACCAGGAGCGGATCTTCCGCCGCTTCGAACGCGCCAGCGGCCAGCGCCAGCACCCCGGGCTGGGGCTGGGCCTCTGGATCACCAGCGAGCTCTGCAAGGCGCTGGGCGGGACGATCGCCGTCAAGAGCGCGCTGGGCGCCGGCGCCGCCTTCACCGTCACCCTCCCCCGCGAGTCGGCGGTCGCCCTCGCCTCACAGCTCCCCCGCCTCCCCGACGTCGGCCCCTCGCGCGCGTGACGTTCGCAGGAGGAGCAGACCCTCCGAGCAGATTGACCTCGGAGGCCCATCTGGGATAGTTCGCGGCGATGCCTTCGCTCGATCTCACCGCCTATCCGCTCGAACGCCTCGCCGATCAGGTCGGGACGCCGTTCTATCTCTACGACGGGGCCGAGCTGCGCCGCCGGCTCGAGGCGCTGGCCGCGCTGACCGACGGCGACGCGCTGCAGGCGCGCTACGCGATGAAGGCGAACTCTTGCTGGAAGGTGCTGGAGGCGGTGCGGGCCGCCGGGCTCTGGATCGACGCGGTCAGCGGCAACGAGGTCCTGCGCGCCCGCCGGGCCGGCTTCCCGATGGGCGGCAAACCCCCGGTCGTCATGCTGACCGCCGACGTGCTGCGCGACAACGCGCTCACCGTCGTGCTGGAGCACGGCGTGCTGCCGAACGTCGGGTCGCCCGGAATGATCGACGAGCTGCACGGGTCCGGGTACGCCGGGCCCATCGCGGTGCGCGTGAACCCGGGCTTCGGCCACGGCCACGTGCAGTCGTGCGACACCGGCGGCCCGTCGTCGAAGCACGGCATCTGGCACGAGGGGCTGAGCGCGCTCCGCGCCCGGGCGGCGACCGCCAAGCTGCCGATCGTCTCGATTCACACGCACCTCGGCACCGGGCCGCGCATCGAGGAGTTCGACGAGAACCTGCGGCGCTTCGTGGGCATGATGGGGCCGCGCCTGCGCGACTTCCCCGACGTCGAGGCGGTCAACCTGGGCGGCGGCATCCCGCACCCGTATCGCCCGGGCGCGCCCAGCTACGATCTGGGCGGCTTCCGCAAGACGCTGGTCGAGGTGGCGGCCATACTGGCGAAGGACGCCGGCCGTCCCATCCGCGTGGAGATCGAGCCGGGCCGCTACCCCGTCGCCGCGGCCGGCCTGCTGGTCAGCCGGGTGAAGGATCTGAAGCGCACCGAGACGAACCCCAAGGGCCCGGGCCATCGGTTCATCATGGTCGACGCCGGCTTCAACGATCTCGTGCGGCCCGCGATGTACGGCTCGTACCACCACATCTCGATCGTCGGCCGGGGCGCCGGCCGCGCGTCGCAGCCGTTCGTGGTCGCCGGCCCGCTGTGCGAGAGCGGCGACGTCTTCACCCGGGACGACAAGGAGCTGCTCGATCCGCGCCCGCTCCCCGAGCCGGACGTGGGCGACCTCCTGGTGCTGCACGACGCGGGGGCGTACGGCGCCGCCATGAGCTCGAACTACGTCTCCATCGGCCGCGTCCCCCAGGTTTTCTGGGACAACGGTCGGGCCACGCTGGTCGCCCGGCGCGAGACGATCGACGACGTGATGCGCGCCGAGTGCGACGAAGCGCTCTGAGCGCCGGTACGGGTTATCATCGGGCCATGCGGGCGCTGGCGCTGGGCGCGATCCTGCTCCTCGGCTGCGGCAACGGGAGCGCGGCGACGGGCGGCGGCGGACGCTCCGGCGCCGGGGGCCAGGCCGGCGGGGGCGGGGGTGGCGCGGCGACCGTCGACGCCCACCCGAACGACGGGACGGCGGGCGACGCGCCGGCGGTCCACACGCAGGCGGTCGAGATGACGTTCTACGGCTGGCCCGACAACAGCCCGCCGGGCGCCGCCATCGCCTACCCGAAGAGCGGCGGGTTCCCGACGGTGCACGACCTGGCGGGCGGCACCGGCAGCTACGACGACCCGATCACCTTCGCCACCGACCAGGCGGAGCTCCCCGTGGGGACGCGCCTCTACGCGCCGGTGATCGAGAAGTACCTGGTGATGGAGGACGATTGCGTGGAGTGCGACAGCGACTGGTCGACGACCCACACCTGGCACATCGACGTCTGGATGAACAGCAACGGAACCGACGACTCGAACGCCGTGCTCGACTGCGAGGATCAGTGGACGCGGACGTCGACCGTCGTCGAGGTGGACCCGCCGCCCGGCCACCCGGCGACGTCGCCGCCGCTGTTCGACACGACGACCAACGTGTGCCGGACCTCGCCCTAGCGCGCCAGCGCGATCGATAGGCGCCGAGCGCGATCGCGGATAGGCGCCAGCGCGATCGGGGAGGCTCCCCCGGGTGTGCAACCCATCACGTGGAGGCGCGACGGCGTGGACCGCGGCGCGCAGACATGATCTAATTGAGGGGACCCATTTGTTGGGCGGGAGGATCTCATGGTGCCTAGCTTGGCTTTGCGGAATCGGGGGCGGATCGGCGTGGGGGCGGCGGGTGTCTTGCTGGCCAGCCTGGTCCTGGCCGGGTGCGGTGGCAGCGGCGAGACGCTGACCGGCCGGGGCGGAGCGGGCGGCACCGGCCTCGGCGGCCACGCCGGCGGCGCGACCGGCACCGGCGGCGCGACCGGCACCGGCGGCGGGATGGGCGGCGGCACCGGCGGCGTCGGGGCCTCCAACGGCGCGTTCGGCACCAACGTCGACGTCCTGATGATGATCGACAACTCGTCGTCGATGCTGGAGATGCAGCAGAAGCTCTCCGCGCAGCTCCCACTCTTCATCCAGGCGCTGCAGAACCTGCCGACCCAGCCGAACTTGCACCTGGCCGTCGTCTCGTCGGACATGGGCGCCCCCGGCGACTCGACCTCCTCGATCCAGTGCACCACCAACGGCGATCAGGGCGAGTTTCACGCCCAGCCGGAGGGGACCTGCACCAGCACGACGCTGACGGCGGGCGCGACGTTCATCTCCGACGTCGACAACATGCCCAACTACACCGACACGAGCCTGAGCGACGTGCTCCAGTGCATCGCGTTGCTGGGCGACAAGGGGTGCGGCTTCGAGCACCAGCTGGCGTCGATCGATCGCGCGCTGGGCGCCGACGGAACCGGGGCCGTGCCCAGCACCAACGCCGGGTTCCTGCGCTCGAACGCCTACCTGGTGATCTTCCTGCTGACCAACGAGGACGACTGCTCGGCTCCGGCCAACACGACGATCTATTCGCTCAACGGATACCAGCAGAACATCTCGAACCCCGACGGCCCGATCGCCAACTACCGCTGCAACGGCGGCCCGCGCGGCGCGCACTATTGCCAGCGGCCGTCGAAGGGAAACACCTGGCTGGTCCCGCCGCTCACGCCCCCCGTCGATTACCAGGGGACGGCCGCGGCCCCCACGCTCGATCTCGCCAACTGCGTCGACAACGAGGCGCCCCCGAACGGGACGGGGACCAGCGCGCTCACGCCGGTGTCGCAGTTCATCAGCGACATCAAGTCGCTCAAGCCCGACCCGGACAACCAGATCGTCGTGGCCGCCATCGCCGGGCCGGCCGCCCCCTACACCGTGGCCTGGGTGCCGGCCTCGGGCGGCCAGAACACGGCCTCGGGCGAGTTGTGGCCGGAGGTCATGCACTCCTGCGGCGCGGCGGGAAGTTTCGACGTCAACCCGGAGGCGACCCAGAACCCGACCGACGGCAGCTTCGCCGACCCGGGCGTCCGCATCACGCAGTTCGTCAACGCCTTCCCGAACAGCGTCCTGGGGTCGATCTGCGACGCGAGCTACGCGGCCACGATGACCGCCGTCGCCACCAAGATCGGACAGCTCATCGCCCACCCCTAGGGGACCGACCGGGCCTCGCCGTTGCACCCGCCCCTCGCACAGGAAGTGCGAAACGTGACCCGATCTGTTCGAGAGGATCGCACTCAAGCGGGGAGGGTCTGATGACTGAGCGCGCGACCTGGGAGACTCGGCGGTGGCATCTCGGCCTCTCGATCGCGCTGGCGATGGTGGTCGGCTGTCACAGCGGCGAATCGCTCTCGGGAACCGGCGGCGCCGGCGCGACCGGTGGCGCCCACCCGGCCGGGGGCTCCGGCGGCGACACCGGCGATTCGGGCGTGACGGGCGGCAGCTCCGGCAGCACGGGCGGCAGCGGGGGAACGGCGGTCGGCCCGTTCGGCGCCAACGTCGACATCCTGTTCATGATCGACGACTCGTCGGAGATGAGCGAGATGCAGGGGAAGCTCTATGACCAGCTGCCGCTCTTCGTCCAGGCGTTGCAGGGCCTGCCGACCCAGCCCAGCCTGCACGTTGCCGTCGTCGACTCGGACCTGGGTGCCCCGGGCGATTCGACCAGCTCGCTCGGGTGCACCAAGGCCGGCGATCAAGGCCAGTTCCAGAGCGCGCCGAGCGGCACGTGCACCGCCACCACGCTGACCTCGGGCGCGACGTTCATCTCCGACGTCGACGACATGCCGAACTACACCGACGCGAGCCTGAGCGACGTGCTCCAGTGCATCGCGTTGCTCGGTGACAGGGGGTGCGGCTTCGAGCACCAGCTCGCCTCGATCGACCGCGCGCTCGGCGCCGACGGCCTCGGCGCGGCGCCGAGCGTGAACGCCGGCTTCCTGCGGCCGAACGCCTACCTGGTCATCGTGATGCTGACCAACGAAGACGACTGCTCGGCGCCCGCCGACACGACGATCTACTCACTCAACGGCTACCAGCAGAACATCTCGAACCCCGACGGCCCGATCGCCAACTACCGCTGTAACGGCGGGCCGCGCGGCGCGCACTATTGCCAGGACCCGGCCAACGGAAACGCCTGGATGGTCCCGCCGCTCGCTCCCCCCGCCGACGCGCAGGGGCCGTCCACGGCCCCCACGCTCGATCTCGCCAACTGCGTCGACAACGAGCAGCCGCCGACGGGGACCGGGACGAGCGCGCTCACGCCGGTCTCGAAGTTCATCAACGACATCAAGTCGCTGAAGCCCGACCCGGACAACCAGATCCTCGTCGCCGCCATCGCCGGCCCCGCCGTGCCCTACACCGTCGCCTGGATACCCCCGGAGGGTGGCCAGAACACCAAGCCCGGTGAGCTGTGGCCGACGGTCATGCACTCCTGCGGCGCGATCAGCGCCGGCGGCTACGTCAACCCGAAGACGACGCAGAACGTGACCGACGGCAGCTTCGCCGATCCGAGCGTGCGCATCGACCAGTTCGTGAACGCCTTCCCGAACAGCGTCCTCGGCTCGGTCTGCGACCCGAGCTACGCGGCCACGGTGAGCGCCGTCGCCGCCAAGATCGGCCAGCTCATCGCCCACCCCTAGGGCGGGCCGGCGCTCAGGGCAGCGCCAGCGCGCCCGTGTCGAAGTTGCCCGACGGGCGCGTCGCGCCGGTGAAGTCGGTGTTGAAGGTGGTCTGGGTCGTGCCGCCGCGGTGGGCCGGCGAGCCGGAGAGCGGGGTCGCCTTCGTCCAGTCGTAGACCGGCTTCTGGGCCGCGGTCTGGTTGAACTCGGTGACGTCGGTCAGCATCGCGTCGGCGGTCATGCTGTTCACGTCCCAGCCGCTGTGCGCGCCCTGCCACTGGACCAGGGTCTGCGGGGTGGTCTGGTTCTCCGTCCCGGTGGCGAAGGCGCCCGCGCCCGAGTACAGGTTGTAGTCGCAGGTGATCCCCGGGCCGATCCCGGTCGCGTAGATGGACACCCAGAAGTCGCCGCTGTTCTGTACGGCGATGAGGTTGTTCTCGACGAAGCTGTTGGTGTCGGCGCCGGGGGCGCTGCCGTTGGCCCAGCCGTACGACGGATAGTCGCCCGGCAGCGGCGTCAGGCCGATCACGAAGGTGTTGTTGGCGATGAGGTCGTTCTTGAGCCCGTGGCCCACGCCGCCGCTCGTGCCGTCGTCGTAGTCGAAGATGCCCCGATCACCGCCCACCACGATGTTGTTGATGACGGTGATGTTCGCCAGGTGCGCGGCCCCGTCGTACGACGAGCCCGGCTCGTCGCCCAGGCTGATGCAGATGGGGGAGAGGCGCCGCCCGAAGTCGCTGTTGTACCCCCCGGAGGTCGAGAGCAGGCTGGGCCAGCTCTGGTTGACGTCGCGCGGGTGGTTGAAGATGAAGTTCTGCTGGATGAGAACGCCCTGCGTGTTGTCGTTGTAAACGTTCACCGAGAAGTTGTCGTACACGATGTTGTTGGCGATGACGTTGTTCGACCCGGTCTCGCCGCTGTCGGTGGCGTAGAAGATGATCCCCTCGCCGCCGTTTCCATAGACGACGTTCCCGCGCGCCGTCCCGCTCTGCGAGGCGTAGAACACCACCGCGCCCGGCCAGCCACCGCCCGAGTTCCCGTTGTTGAACCGGGGCCAGTTGTCGAGCACGTTCATCCAGACGCGGCTGTTGGTGAGAGAGTTGCCGACGCCGCCCCAGGAGAAGGCGCCGCCGCCGTTGAACTTGATGTCGCACTGGTCGAAGCTGATGTTCTTCCCCTGCGAGAAGACGCCCGACCAGGACGAGGCGCGCAGCGTGAGGCCCACGAAGTTGAGGTAGTTGTTGGTGAGCGTCAGCAAGGGCTGCGCGTTGCCCGCCCCGTGGGTGTTGAAGAGGATCGAGATGTCTGCCTGGTTGGGATCGCCCGTGCCGAGGCTGCCGCCGAAGTCGGCGTAGAGCACGTTGCCGGTGGGATCGAAGTACCAGCTGTTGCTGTTGTCGGTGATGTCGGCCTGCGTCTGGCTGGCCGGCAGCGGATCGGAGGCGTACTTGGCGATCTGCCCGTGGATCACCTCGCGCAGCGCCGACTCGCCGTTCGTCCCGTTGACGTAGATGCCCAGCACCGGCTGCGTCTTGGTGATCTTCGACTGCCCGGCGGTCGAGGTCTGCCAGACGGTCGTCTGTCCCTGCGCCGTGTACTTGGTCCAGGTGGCCGGCTTCAGGCCGCCGTCGATGATCGGCGCGCCCGTCCCGTGCCCGTAAGAACCGATGGTGATCGGGCTGCTCGCCGTCCCCGACGCGAACACGCCCGGGTACTCGCGGTAGATGCCGCCGCCGAGCAGGACGGTGTCTCCCGGCTGGAGCCCCTTCATCCCCATCGCCGCCCCCGCGGTCTTCTTGGGCCCCTTGCTCCCCGACACGAAGGTGAAGCTGGTCCCGTCCCAGGCGTCGTTCCCGTTCACCGGATCGGCGTAGTACGTGGCGCCGCTGCTCGACGGTGGGACGTCGGGCACATGACCGCTGAACACCGTCCAGGGGAAGTTGATGCCGCCCCAGCTGGTCGGCGGGCCGCCGCTGCCGCCGTCGATCGGCTTGACGGCGGCGGTCTTGGCGCCGCCGCCGCAACCGACGCTGGCGCAGCCGAAGAGACTCGCCAGCACGAGCGCGCCGGCCACTCCCCCTCGCGCGACCAAATCACCCCGGGAAACGAGAGCTGCGCGCATTTCCATGATCCTCCGAGGGCATCGTAACCGAAGTCGCGGTTTGCGACGACAACTCTGCGCGGCCGAGATTCGCCGAACGCGCGGCCGAGATTGGCGCGACGGCCGAGATTCGCAGGGAGCGTCGGGAATTCGGTGGGTTAGACGAAATCTCTCTCGGCGGCGAGCGCGAAGCGGACGGCGGGCTCGATCGTCTCCACTGGCAGCCCGCGCCAGAAGACGTGCCACTCGGGCAGGCGCACCAGGCCGTCGCACTGCTTGACGTACCAGCTGGTGATCGGATTTGCCGGGCGCGAGCGCCAGAAGAAGGCCGGGTAGTCGCGCGTGACCAGCGACCAGATCTCGCCGCCGAGACCTTCGCCCTGGGCCTGGCGCTCGACGGCGAACTTGGTGAGGTAGGGAGCCACCGCGGTCTCTTCGACCACCGCGGCGCCACGGTAGCTCTCCTCGACGAAGGTGCGCGCGACCGGGCGAGCGAAGAAGTCGTCGCGGATGGGGCGCCCGAACGCCGACTCGAACAGCGCGCGCAGCCGTACCGGATCGACCGTCTCCCATCCACGCCGCACCTCGATGCGCGAGCCGCGCCGGATCAGCGTCCCGGCGCCGTTGATGGTGAAGAGCTCGCGCAGCAAGGCCAGCGGGTTGACGACGGTGACGCCGGTCAGCGACAGCGGCGTCTGGTCGAGCAGCCGCTTGACCTGACGGACCAGCATCGCCTGCCCGCGCGACAGCGCGCCGGGCGCCAGCAACCGATCGAGGTCGGTCGCCAGGCTGACGACCGAGGGGGGCGGCCCGCCTCCCGCGCTCAAGCCCTGCCGCCGGCTGAGGAAGACGACCTTGCGCGTCTCCAGCACGGTGGCCAGCGTCCCCAGCAGGCGAAACCGCCCATCGACCGACTGCGCCCCCGCCGCCTCCAACGAGACGAGCGGAATGGCGCCGCGGGTGATCGCGGCCCGGACCGCGTCGACCGTGACCGCGCCCATCTCGGCGTCGGCGCGGATGACCTCGCAGGGGACGGCGTCCTCGACCAGCCAGTCGTAGACCCGCGCCGACTGGGCGTCGGCGTCCTTCGGCTCGAGCAGGCCGAGCAGCACCACGGGCAGCAGGCCCAAGCCGGCCAGGATGCGCAGATCGAAGTGCACCGGATCGAGCGCGCTCTTCACGATCTGCGCGTTGGGCGCGAGGATGGCGAAGCTCTCCTTGCGCTGCGCCCGGAACAGCTTGAGGTAGAGGTCGATGTCGGCCTTGGCGCCGACGCTCTCGAGGAACCGCTGGACGATCTCGGCTTCCATTGTTTCGTCAGTGCAGGACGGCGGCGAAGGTGTCGCGCGCCGTCTCGAGATCGCCCACGGTGACGAACTCGTCGGCGGCGTGCGCCTGCTCGATGTCGCCCGGACCGAAGACGACCGCGTCGATCCCCCGCTCGGAGAAGCGCGCCGCCTCGGTCCAGAACCCCAGGTCGACCGCTTCGCGCAGCCGATCGCCGAAGAAGGCGGCGAACGCCCCGAGGTCGCGGGTGGCGAACGGCGGGCTGGCCTTGACCAGCGTCCAGTCGACGGCGTGGGGCGAGGCGGCCGCCCGCACGCGCGCCTCCGCCTCGGCGAACAGCTCATCGATCTTGACCCCCGGCGCCGGGCGCAGCGAGAAGGAGAGCGTGGCCCGGGTGGGGATGACGTTGAAGGCGATCCCCCCGTCCAGCGCCGCGACGTTCAGGTTGATGCCCGGGAAGCCGGCCGGCCCCTTCCCGCGGTGGGCGGCGCCCATCTCGTCCAGCGCCACCGCCGCCCGCGCCAGCACCGCCACCGGGTTGACCAGGCCGTCGACCAGGGAGGAGTGCCCGCCCGGCCCGGCCAGCGACACCGTGGCCGCCCCGATGCCGCGGTGGCGGGTGCCGACCCGGCACCCGGTCGGCTCGCAGACGATGGCCCGCTCGAGGCCCTCGGCCGCCGGGCTGTCGAGAAAGGCGTCGATGCAATGCCCCCCCTTCTCCTCGTCGCCCGAGAAGAGGATCCCGACCGAGCGGGTCGGCCGCCGCTCGGCCAGGGCCTCCAGCACGGCGGCGATCGCCCCCTTGGTGTCGGCGGCGCCGAGGCCGTGCAGCCGGTCCTCGCGCTGGACCAGGAGGTGCGGCGGCGAGGTGTACCCGCTGTTGGCCGGCACCGTGTCGACGTGGGCGTTCACCAGCACGCGCGGCGGCTCCTCGCCGAACCGAGCGTAGACGTAGGCGTGATCACCGACGCTCACCTCGTCGACGGTGCGCGCCCCCAGCGCCGCCAGCTCGCCCGCCAGGCGGTGCACCAGCGGGCGCTCCTCCCCGTCGGGGTTCTGGGTGTCGAAGGAGACCAGCTCGGCCAACCGTTCTGCGAGCGCCATCGCGGCGGTTATACAATGCCCGGCTCGTGTTGACGTCCGCCGCCGTTCTCGCGCTGCTCGCCGCCGCGCCCGCCTCCGGGCCGCCGGCAGCGACGGAGCTCGGCCCGCGCCCGCACCTGCGCGCGGTCCGCACGCCCAAGCCCCCCAAGATCGACGGCCGGCTCGACGACGCCGTGTGGCGGCTGGCCGACGCCTCCGACACCTTCACCCAGCATTACCCCGACGAGGGGGCGCCCCCCAGCGAGCACACCGAGGTGCGCATCCTCTACGACGACAAGAACCTCTACGTCGGCATCGACTGCCGGCAGGTGCATTCCCCGATCATCCGGCGGCTGCAGCGCCGCGACGGAACGCTCCCCTCCGACGGCGTCTGGATCGACATCGACAGCCGCGGCACCGGCGTCAGCGCCTACCACTTCTCGATCAACTCCGCGGGCGCCCTGTTCGACGGCGTGCACTACAACGACACCGACTTCTCGCCCAACTGGGACGGCATCTGGGAGGCCAAGGTCGCCCTCACCGACCACGGCTACAGCGCCGAGTACCGCATCCCGCTCTCCACCCTTCGGTTCTCGGCCGCGCCGGTCCAGTCCTGGGGTCTTCAGGTCCGGCGCGCCATCGACGCCCGGCAGGAGACCGACGACTGGGCCTTCTTTCACCGCCGCTCGGCGGGCGTGGTCCAGTATTACGGCCACCTCGACGATCTCACCGACCTGCCGCCGCCCGACCGGCTCGAGCTGCGGCCGTTCGCGCTGGGCAAGCTCGAGCACCGCGCCGCCGGCGCCGACACCAGCGTGCTCGAGCAAGGGACCTTCCTGCACGCCTCGGCCGGGCTCGACGCCAAGGCGCACCTCACGAACGAGCTGACGCTGGACCTGACGGTGAACCCCGACTTCGGCCAGGTCGACGCCGACACGGTCATCCTGAACCTGTCGACGTTCGAGACCTTCTTTCCCGAGAAGCGGCCCTTCTTTCTCGAGGGGCTCGACGTCTTCGCCACCATCCGGCCCGTGCTCTACACCCGCCGCATCGGCCACCAGCCCCCGCTCCCCACTCTGAACACGGGCGAGGCGCTGCTCGCGGAGCCCGACCCCTCGACCATCTACGGCGCCGCCAAGGTGTCGGGGACGATCGGCGGTCGGACCACCCTGGGCGTCATGTCCGCGGTGACCGGCGAGAACGACGTCACCGTGCAGCTGCCGGACGGCACCCAGCTCAAGCGCCTCGTCGATCCGCTGACCACGTTCAACGTCGTCCGGATCAAGCGGCAGTTCGCCGCCAACGCCGACGTGGGACTGCTCGCCACCGCCACCAACCGCTTCGAGCCCGCCGTCCCGACGGGCGGCCGCTGCCCGGTGACGCAGGCGGCGCCGGCCGCCGACGGCCGCTGCACCAACGACGCCTACGTCCTGAGCCTCGACGGCCGCTGGCGCTCGGCCTCGGGCGATTACGCCTCGGCCTGGCAGGCGATCGGCAGCACCTTGGCGAGCGGACCGGCGCGCAGCGAGCCCGACGGAATCCCCATCGTGCCGGGACACACCGGCGGCAGCGCATCGCTGTACGCCGGCAAGGAGGGGGGAGCCTGGCTCTGGAGCGCCTGGCAGCACCTGACCAGCCGCGAGCTCGAGTTCAACGACCTCGGCTACCTCGAGCGCAAGAACGACTACCAGGGGTACTTCGCCTTCACCTACCGGACCCTGCACCCCTGGTGGCGCACGCTCGAGACGCGGACGGTCCTCGAGCTCAACCTGCGCCAGACGCTGGACGGGATCGACCTCTGGCGCGAGCTGGTGCTCAACACCACCTGGACCTTCAACCACTTCTCGACGCTGTACCTCGAGGGCCACGCCCGCGGCGCCTACTTCGACGATCGCGAGATGGGCGACGGCTCGGCCCTCCAGCACGCCGCCGCGCTGGGAGCCGTGGCGGGCGCCTCGACCGATCCTCGCCGCCGCGTCACCGGCGTCCTCTCGCTGGGGTTCGACCAGCGGCAAGGGGGCGGCGTCCACCTCGCCGCCAGCGGCACGCTCACCCTGCGCCTCCTTCCGCAGATGGAGATCGCCGTCCTTCCGACCCTCGGTTACGACAGCGGCGCGCCACGTTACGTCAGCACCGACGCCTCGCTGGCCCTCATCGGCGCCGCGCCCGACTACCGGTTCGGCACCCAGACCGCCACCAGCGCGGGCGTGACGCTGCAGGCGGCCTACACCTTCACGCCCGAGCTGTCGCTGCAGTTCTACACCCAGCTGTTCGTCGCCTCCGTGCACTACGGCCCGTTCTTCGTCTACCCCAAGCAGACCTTCCGCGAGCAGGTCAGCCTGTCGGCGCTGATCCCGGCGGGCGCGCCGGCGACGAACCCCGACACCGAGGAGGCGACGTTGAACGTCAACCTCGTGCTCCGCTGGGAGTACCGGCTCGGCTCGACGCTGTTCCTGGTCTACACGCGCGCGCAGACGCCCGCGCTGACCGTGGCCCCGGGGACCGCCGCCGGCTTCGAGCTGGCGCCCATCTGGCACGGCCGCGCCGCCGACGACGTCGTCATGATCAAGCTCGCCTACTGGCTGGGGTGAACGCTCGGACGCGGGCCCGTTTGAAAGGCTCGGTCCCGCCGGCGCGCTCTCGGGCCGCTAGATCGACGGCGGCGGCTTCGGTCCGCGCCGTCCAAACGGCGTGAGTCCGGTGAGACCGTGGCCAGCGAGCAGCCCGAGGCCCAGGGAGAGGGCGGAGATGCCGGTCCCCAGGAGGGCCCCGACGATCCAGGACCCCTGCGCCCCCCAAAAAAGCGGGATGCGCAGCGCAACGAACGTTCCGACGGCCAGCACCGGCAGAAACCACCACGCCAGCCTGCCGCGACCGAGCGAGAGCGGCACCCCGGCGATGAGCCCGATGCCGCCGAAGAACTCCAGCGCGAAGCCGATGTTGGCGCCGCCGGGAAGGATTCCCGCGATGAGACCCAGGAATTCGAGGATCAGCACCAGGAGCACGGTCACCGTGGCGCGGCCCGAGATCGCCGACATGACGAAGGCGAACAGCCCGCCCATCATGTGGAAGACCCAGTAGGCGGTGGTCGCCAGCTCCATCAGAGTCCCCGCGGGTCGAAGAGCTTGTAGATCTCGTACAGGCTGGGGTCGACCTTGATCTCTCGCTGATAGCGCGCCTGAACGTAGGCGCGCCGCGCGTCGATGGTGGCGATGAGCATGCGGGCGGCCGTGGCCAGCGACTCGTTGGGCATCTGCATGATCGTGAGGGTCCTCCTGAACCGATCCAGGAGCATCACGTTGTCGCAGCGGCCGGCAGCGATCGCGCTTCGGGCGTTGAACATCCCCGTCCCGAGCGCCATCTCGGTGGCGTTCCGCTCACGATCCATCGCCATGGCGCGTGCAAAAATGCCCGAGTGGGCCGGCCCCGAGGTGAGGGTGAACAAGATGGCGATGTCCCGGGGCACCACCATCCCGCCCGTGACGACCACCTGATACCAGGTTGCTCCGAAGTTTTTCGACCAGGGGAGGTATTCCCGCCAGGGTATGCCCGCCACGTGGAGCGTCAAGCCCACGCTGAGCATCGACACCATCGCGAGCCCGCCTTCGGTGTAGGCCGTGGGATGGCTGTCGAACGCGGCCTTCCGAAACTCGACCTCAGTCAGGGAGCCGAGCGTTCCCTCGCGATAGCGCTGCAGGATGAAGTCCTTGAGGGCGACCTGAAGCAGGATGAGCGTGCGGTGAATCCAGGCCTTGCCGGCGGGGTTGGCGTCCAACTCCTGGTCGGTACTGAAGAGGATGCAGTACTTCCTGCCGTAGGCGATCGGATAGCCGTCCTCGCCCCAGGGTCCGAGGTACTTGTCGACCTCTTCGTAGAACGTCCAGGGCTTCCCTTCCGTCTCGGGGCGGAAGGCCATGATGCTGAGCAGCCAGTCCTCGAGCGCCTGCTGATTGGCGGGCGTCGGCGTCGAGGTTTTGGCGGGGGGTTGCATGTTCTTCCTTCAACTTCCGGTTGTGCTGTCGAGCGTCAACGGTACCGCCGTTCGACCTCGGCTGGGAATAAAACGCCCGCGCGGCGCCCTTGTTCCGGCGCCACAGCGCGATCGCCCCACGATGACTTCCAACGTCGACGAAAGGGCGCAACCGGGGCGGGTTTACGTCCGAAGAGAGGCTGGCATCGCAGCTGCAATTCCAGTCACCGTCGGCCAATCAGGGCCGACCCCAAGCAACCCAACGCAACCCAACCCGGAGAAAAACCATGCTTCGCAACACGCTGTTCGGAATCTCGATGCTCGCCCTCACCACCGGCTCGGCCTTCGCGGCCACCGCCAAGCACCAGGTCGCCAAGACCCCCGTCGTCGCGCAGTCGGACAGCGCCACGCCGGCGGCGGACAAACCGGCCAAGAAGTCGACCAAGAAGAGCTCCAAGAAGTCGACCAAGGGCGACGCGGCCAAGGGCGACGGCGCCAAGGAGATGAAGGCCCCCGCCCCCGAGGCGAAGTAACGCCTCCGAAGCTCGAGATCAGGAGCCCGGGGCCGCCGCCGGAAGGCGACGGTCTCGGGCCCTTCTCCAGATCCTCACCAGCAGCACCGCCAGCGCGAGGATCCAGGCGAGCCAGATCAGGCTCGACCAGTAGAGAAACGTGAGGTGCCGCGTCGAGCCCGGTGTGAGCGCGGTGGGCAGCGCGTGGCGGCGGTAGAGCGCCAGCACGTCATTCAAGATCGCGACGGTGCCGTGCACGAGGAAGCCGGCGTAGATGCTGCGCGTACGCATCGCCAGCGAGCCGAGCACCACGCCGGCCACCATGGCGCCGCAGGCCTCGAGGTACGGCTTGCCGAAGTGGACCATGCAGTAAGGGACCACCATCGACCAGATGGCGCCGGCGCCGAAGGTGCGCATCGCCCGCAGCCAGAAGCCGCGGAAGAAGATCTCCAGCGTGAAGAACTGGCCGATGTAGACCAGCTCCCAGACGACGAAGTCGAGCCACGAGCGCCCGGCCTGCTTGTACATCGGGTAGTAGTTGGCGAAGTCGGGCTGGCGGCTGACCAGCAGCAGCACGGGGACCATGACCACCACGCACATCGCGTAGATCCAGGCGTGCTGGAGGAAGCCCGTGCCGCGCAGGCCGAAGTCGGCCAGGCGATCGTGGCGGAAGAAGAACCGCCAGAGCGCCAGCGGGACCAGGTAGCCACCGATGCGGGTCAGCCCCCACCAAAGGCGAAGGTAGAGCTCGTCGTAGACGGCTGGGTTCCAGAACCCGTGCGGGTTGGCCTGGGCGCGGCGCCCGATCCAGGGGCGGATGGCCTGGTCGAAGAAGTCACCGCGCCCGTAGTACTCCTGCATGACGAGGACGAGGGTGATCATCGTCAGCGCCACCAGCGGCCGGTAATCGACCTCGCCGCGGTCCGCCAGATCGCGCCTCACGGCCAGCGCCTCGGCGTCGAGCTCGCGCCAGGTCCCGCGGAAGAACCACCAGACCACGGGCGCGATGAGCACCAGCAGTGGGATGGGGGTGGCCCACTTCACCGCGGGCAGCTCGAGCCAATGCATGTTCCCTGCGCGCGAAACAATAATATATTCCGCGCGTGAGCGCTGAAGGCGATCCCGAAGACACGCCGGCCGACCCCCAACCGACCGGCAAGCTGTCCAAGCTCGGGAAGTTCATCCAGACCTACCACAGCTTCCTGTCGAGCTTCGTCATCGGCGTGGCGGGGCTGGTGGCGACCTCGATCTGGCAGTACCGGCAGTCGCAGATCGCGGCCCAGCAGGCCCGCTCCGAGCAAGCGATCGCCCAGACCAAGGCCGAGAACGACTGGCGCATCGCCCGCGCCGAGATCCTCTCGAAGAACCTCAACGTGCTGTCCGCGCAGGGGCCGGGGAGCGCCGATCAGCGCTTCGGCGTGCTGCTCTCGCTCACGCGCGGCGCGATCATCGATCCCGAGCTGGCCGTCTCGTACGCCATGGAGCTGGGGAAGGACAACCCCACCTACATGCGCACGGTGCTCGAGGCGACCGGGCAGAAGAACTACCAGCAGCTGGCGCAGGGGTTCAAGCTGACCTGCACCCAGCGCTTCGGCGTACAGCGGGCCACGGACATCTGCAAGGACGACGTGCTGGCCGAGCGCTCGGACGCCATCGCGCAGGTGATCTCCGACGAGATGGACGCCACCGCCGCCGTGCATGGACCGGCCGCCGCCGGCCCGATGGCGATCCTGCGCGAGGAGCGCGAGGTCCAGGCCGCACCCGGCAAGATGGAGTGGCTGTTCGATCCCTATCTCGAGGACCTCTACGAGCGCCGGGTCTGGCAGGAGATCCAGAGGTTCGAGGACTTCTCGACCGGCGCGCACCTGGTCGCCTCCCTGGCGCTGTCGACGGCCCGCACGGGCGAGATGGTGAGCAGCGCCGAAGCCTCGACGATCGAAAAGTTCCACGCCGACCACCGGAGGTGGCTGGGCGGCTACCTGCTGGGCGCCACCTGCGGCGGCGACTGCCGCGGCAAGCTGGTGAACGCCATGCTGAGCGGCTATCTGCAGGCGCAGGGCGACTATGACGAGCCGTTCCGGCGCATCCTGGTTCAGCCGCGGGCCGAGGCGGCCTCGGCGTTCGCCCACCTGCACACGCGCCTCCTCTGGTGCCAGGTCGACCCCGACGCGGTGGCGCAGTTCCGCGACCGCGTGCTGGTGCCGGCGTTCAACGACGCCTACCCCGATCCGGGCAAGCCGCCCGCCAAGACGCTGGCCGCCGCCGTCGAGGATCTGGTCGATCTGCTGGCGCTGGTCCCCGAACCGCCGGCCACCGACGCCGCCGCGACGGCAGCCTGGAAGAAGATCATCACCACGCTGGACAAGAGCAGCGAGCACCTGGCGCGCACCTACAACGCGCGCCGCGCCGCCTCGTCCCGGGAGCGCGCCGCCCCGCCGCCGATGATCCGGAAGGTGAACTTCTGCGGCGCGCCGGCGATGCCCGACACGTCGGCAGGGGCCAAGCCTTGAACGACGCGACCTCAGTCCCCGCGCAGCGCACGCTGCTGGACATGAACGGGTACCAGTGGACGGTGCTCTTCGCCGCCTGGCTGGGCTGGGGCTTCGATTGCTTCGACGGCCTGCTGTTCAACTACGTGGCGCCCAACTGCGTCCCCACGCTGCTGGGGCTGCCGATCGGCTCGCCCGCCGCGCGCGCGGCGACGCTCCACTGGGGTGGCATCCTGACCGCGCTGCTGCTGGTCGGGTGGGCGACGGGCGGAATCCTGTTCGGGCAGGTCGCCGACCGGATCGGCCGCGCGCGGACGCTGCTCCTGACCATGCTGCTCTACGCGCTCGGCACCGCGCTGTGCGCCGCGGCGCCGAACATCTGGGCGCTGGTCGCCTTCCGCGCGGTCGCCAGCCTGGGGATCGGCGGCGAGTGGGCCGCCGGCGCCGCGATGGTCGCCGAGGTGGTCCCCGAGCGCCGCCGCGTCGAGGCCGGCGCGCTGCTGTACACCTCCGCGCCGTTCGGCCTTTTTCTTGCCACCTTCGCCAACTTCCAGATCGCGGGGGTGCTGTTCAAGGGCTCGCCCGAGACGTCGTGGCGGATCGTCTTCCTGTTCGGCCTGGTGCCGGCGGCCGTCGCCTTCGTGGTGCGGATGTTCGTGCGCGAGCCCGACCGCTGGCGCGAGGCGGCCGCCTCTGGCGCCGCCCGCCCGCGCTTCGGCGAGCTGTTCGCCCCCGGCATCCGCGCGCTGACCCTCTCGGGGTTCGCCATGGCGGTGATCGCGCTCATCGCCTGGTGGAGCGTCAACGCCTTCATCCCGATCGTCTCCACCGGCCTGGCGCAGGTGACGGCCAAGGCGAGCGGCCTCGATCGCCCGGCCACGCTGGCGCTGGTCGAGCGCTGGAAGGCGCTGGCCACCAACGTCTTCAACCTGGGCGGCCTCATCGGCACGCTGTTGACCATCCCGGCCGCCAAGGTGATGGGGCGCCGCAAGATGTTCGCGCTCTACTACTTCCTTTCCGGCCTGGCCGTCCTGGCGACGTTCGGCCTCGACCTGCCTCCCCAGCAGCGCCTCTACATGTACTTCTTCATCGGCATCACCGTGTTCGGCGTGTTCGGCAGCTTCACCTACTACCTGCCCGAGCTGTTCCCCACCAGGCTGCGCGGCAGCGGCGCCGGGTTCTGTTACAACGTCGGCCGCTACTTCGCGGCGGCGGGGCCGTTCCTGGTCGGCACCGTCGCGGCGCGCGGCGCGAACTCGCTGCAGACGGCGCTCGGGGCCCTGTTCTGGGTGGGCGTCGTCCCGCTGGTCGGCGTCGTGCTCGCCCTCTCGCCGGTGGTGATCGAGACCAAGGGCCGCGCGCTGGGGTAGATCTCAAGGGGCGAGCGCCAGCTCGCCGCGCGGGCTGTCGCCCCAGCCGCCGCAGCCGTGGTCCTGGCCGTGGCCGACCTCGCAGCGACGGATCGAGAACGGGATCCGCGTCCCCGGGCCGGCCTCCTCGAGACCCAGCGACGCCAGCGGCACCGCCATCTCGACCACCCACTCCTCGTCGTTGTCGCCGATCTTGTTGAGCGTCCCATCCTTGTCGACGGCGACCCGCGCGTGGCTCTCCCACCGCGGATCGCAGCCGCGCCCGGTGGCGCCCCGGTGGCAGAGAGCGTCGGCGACGGTTCCCAGCACCGAGACCGAGATGACGCGCACCTCGTCGCCGGCGCCGAACTCCAGGTGGAAGGCGTCGTCGCGCTCGACCGCGCCGTCGTGCGCGCGCACCCTACCCTGCAGATCGAGATCGCCCGCGTACAGCATCAGGTAGAGCTGCCCGTCACCCCAGCGCGCCTTGGCCTGCGTGAAGGGCACCATGCCGTGGCCGGCGGCGTCCTTGAAGTTGGGGGTAACGCCGGTGTCGGACTCCCACATCTTCTTCCCCTCCAGCTCGGCGTTGATCTTCACCGGACCCGCGATCCTGGGGACCGCCAGCGTCGCGACGACGGGCGGCGTGGCCGGCACGCGGGCCGCCGATGCGGGCGCCGGCGCGGCGCGCGCGGCAGGCGTCTGTCCGCACGCGCCGGCCGCAGCGGCCGCCAGCGCCAGGATCGCGAGTCGGTGAAGGGGCCTCACGGCAGCGTCGTGTTCGAGTTCGACGAACCGTTGGCGTTGACCGCGAACCGGAAGTTCGGGTCGGCCACGTTGGGGACGATCGCGTTGGCCGACGAGTCGGCCGACTGATAGGCCTGCGTCACGATCGCGCCGTCGCTGGCACGCCGGGTGACGACCGCGTAGCCGTAGTCCGGCCCGGCGTCGAGCGGCGCGCCGCCGCAGCCGATGATGATCTCGTACGCCTTCGTCGAGCCGAACGAGTCGCCGTAGGGCTGCGTCCCACCCGGCAGCTGGATGAGGTGCGTGTGCCCGGTCAGCGACAGCGTCAGGTTGCCGGCGCCGAACGCCGAGGAGATCAGGGTCTCCGACGGCGTCGTGCCGGGCGCCGTGTTGGCGTTGGCCGGCTCGTGGCGGATGATGAACGTGTAGGTCGTCTTCACCGCCAGCGTCGACGAGAGCCAGCTCTGCTGCGTGCTGTTCCAGGCGTTGGCGGCCACGAAGATGAGCTTCGCGCTCCACGAGTTGTCGTTGGCCAGGTAGAGCGCCGAGTACCAGGGGTTCCCCTGCCCCGACGAGGGCGAGAGGATGGTGTTGACATAGTCCTGGGTCATCCCGGTGAACGAGCCCGGCGGGCAGTTGCTGTCGGTGAACCCGTTGCACTCGTGGTTCCCCATGGTGGGCAGGAATTTCCCGGTGAAGTTGGCCCGCGCCGCCATGTAGTCGTCGTACTGCGGAACGGCCGAGCCGGCGCTGGACGACGAGTAGGCGTAGTCGCCGGTCCCGACGACGAACGACACACCCTGCGTCTGCAGGCCGGTGAAGATGCCGTTGATGATGTTCTTCACGCTGGTCGGGTAGTGACCGGTGGTGCTCGACGAGGGGCGCGTGTCGCCGACGACGCCGAAGCTGAGGTTCGCCACATGGACCGCGGCCAGCGTCGGCGACGGAAGGACGATCGTCCCGCCGCTGCCGCCCGTGCCGGTCGCGCCGCCCGTGCCCGTCGTGCCGCCCGCGCCCGTCGTGCCGCCCGCGCCCGTCGTGCCGCCCGCGCCCGTCGTGCCGCCCGTGCCCGTCGTGCCGCCCGTGCCCGTCGTGCCGCCCGTGCCCGTCGTGCCGCAGTTGTTGACCGGCGACGCCGAGTTGCGCGGCGTCACCGTGCCGGCCGTGAAGTCGGACGCGTTGTTGTCGGTGTCCGTGCAGCCGGCGCCGGCGCGCAGCGCGGCCGTCGTGTTGGTGAGCGTCGCCGTCGGACCGCTCCCCTCGAAGCTGTCGGCCGACGAGCCGTACCCCACGAAGTCGACGATGTTCGCGTTGGGCAGGCAGCCCGTGCTGCAGGTGAGCGCCGTGGTGGTCTTGACCAGCGCGACCTTCGCGCTGGTAGCGCTCATGCTGGTCGTCCCCGTCGCGTCGGGCGTCGGCAGGCTCGTCGTCCCGCCCGAGCCGGCCGCCTCCTGGATCAAATAGTAGTGGCCCGGCTGGACGGTCCCGCTCAGGGCGGTGACGCTCCAGCTCGACCCGGTCGCCGAGGCGTACTGCACCGACCACCCGCTCAAGCTGACCGCCGTGGCGCCACGGTTGAAGATCTCGATGAAGTCGTTCTTGTACGTCGCGCCGCTGTTACCGCCGCCGCCGTAGACCTGGCTCACCACCAGGCTGGCCGAGCCCAGCTCCCCGCGCCGAACGTCGACCCCCGCCGTGGATTCACACCCAGTCGCCGACGCGAAGGCCACGAAACCGATCGCCGTCGTCGCGATCGCCTGCTTGTGTCGCCGTGATGTCATGAACATCGGACCTCTCCTCGTTGTTGTCCCTCACCCAGCTGCGAACTGCGACCTGCGCGCCGCATGGTGCGCTCGGCCATCGAGGAGCGCGGTGTCGACTCGGTTACCTCTCCATGTCGGGTCCCGCGCGTTGCGAAGACGTCACAACGACGGCGTGTCGGCGGTGTTACTCGTGGTTGCAACGATGAGAATGAACGTTGCTCGCGTGCTCCCAACGCAGCGCCGACAGTTGCGGGCGATCGATCATGATCGCCGCGTCTCTCCCGTTGCTGTCCGGGGCACGAGGAGCGCCCGCGCCGGCCTGCAGCTCGGCGCCGGTTGCGCCGCCTTCTTCGTGGCGTACGTCACGCTCAATTTGTTGCACGCGTTAAGCGTCGATCCAACGTTCGTCGTGGCCCTGGCGCCAATTCCGCTCTTCGCGCGCTTTCTCGCCAGCGTGATTTGCGCCGTGCCCGCCGGGCTGGCGCTCGGGCTCGTCGCCCGCAACCGCGCGCGCTGGCTTCGCCGCCTGCCGGCCCTCCTGGCGGCGGCGATCGCCCTCTTCGTCGTCACGATCGCCCTCTTCGCATGACCCAGCTGCTGGCCCGCTTTCTCGAGCACGTTCACGGCCACGTCGGCTGGCTGGCGGCGCTGGCCCTCGCCCATCCGGCGGTGCTGTTGCGTCGGCCGCGCCGGAACGTGTTCACCGTGGCGTTCGCCGCCACCGCGCTGGTCACGACGACGGCCGCCGTCGGCGCGCTCCTCTACCCGCACTACCGGACCAGCATCAAGCCGGCGCTGTTCGCCGCCACGCCGCTCGTGGGCCAGCTGTTCGAGCGCAAGGAGCACCTGGGCGTCGCGGCGCTGGTGCTGGCCTGGACGGGCCTGGGCGCGCTGGCGCTCGCCCGCCGGCGCGACGAGGCGGCCATCGATCTCGGGCGCCTGGCCTTCGTCGCCTACACGGGCGCCGCGCTCATGGCGCTGGTGGTGGCCGGCGCCGGGCTGGTCGTCGGCGCAAACAGGTCGTTCTGACGCGATCTTCTAGCGCGGCTGCGCCCAGGGGTGGCCGGCGGGATCGAGGGCGTCGCGGTAGAAGGTCAGCGCCGCTTCGACGTCCGGCGCCCGAACCGCCGTCACGAGCGGCGGTTCGGGGCCCTGCGCCTCGTCAGACGAGGTCAACGTCGAGGGGCGACTAGCCCTTCTTGATCATGTAGGTCAGGAGGTCGACGCAGCGGTGGCTGTAGCCCCACTCGTTGTCGTACCAGCTGACCAGCTTGAAGAAGTTGGCGTTCAGCTCGCTCGAGCTGCCAGCGTCGTAGATGCTCGAACGCTCGTCGTGGATGAAGTCGGACGAGACGACCTCGTCCTCGGTGTAGCCGAGGATCCCCTTGAGGTAGCTCTCGCTGGCGCCCTTCATCGCCGCGTTGATCTCCTTGAGCGACGTCGCCTTGGTCGTCTTGAAGGTCAGGTCGACGACCGACACGGTCGGGGTCGGCACGCGGAAGGCCATGCCGGTCAGCTTGCCCTTCACCTCGGGGAGCACCAGGGCGACCGCCTTGGCGGCGCCCGTCGACGACGGGATGATGTTGATGGCGGCGCCGCGCCCGCCTTTCCAATCCTTGCGCGACGGACCGTCGACGGTCTTCTGCGTCGCCGTGTAGCTGTGCACGGTGGTCATGAGGCCCTCGGCGAGGCCGAACCCTTCCTTCAGCAGCACGTGGACGACCGGCGCCAGGCAGTTGGTCGTGCAGCTCGCGTTCGAGACGATGTTGTGCTTGCCGGCGTCGTACTTCTCGTGGTTGACGCCCATGACGACGGTGATGTCCTCGCCCTTGGCCGGCGCCGAGATGATCACCTTCTTCGCCCCGGCGGCCAGGTGCCCCTTCGACTTCTCCGCCTCGGTGAAGAGGCCGGTCGACTCGATCACGTAGTCGACGCCCAGCTTCTTCCAGGGGAGCTCGGCCGGCGACTTGGCGCTGACCACCTGGATCTCCTTGCCGTCGACCACCAGCACGTCATCGGCTTCCTTGTCGGCGCCCGACTTCTTCGAGCTCACCTGGCCGCCGAACTTCCGCTGCACCGAATCGTAGGTCAGCAGGTAGGCGAGGTTGTCGGCGGGGACGACGTCACCCACCGCGACCACCTCGACGTCCTTCCCGAACAGCCCCTGCTCGTGCAGGGCGCGGAACACCAGGCGACCGATCCGACCGAAACCGTTGATGGCGATACGCGTGCTCATTTCGTTCTCCCGTTCTTTTCGATTGTGAATTCCGAGATTTGAAGGTCGGACTCTATATGACCTGGGGCGCCTCTCCAAGCCAGTCCGAGGCCCCCCGGGACGCATCCCATGGACCTTCAAGGCGCCCTCCCGCCCCGCGTCACGCGCGGGAAGCGCGTCAGCGGCGCAGCAGGATCAGGGTGGCGCCGGTGCCGCCCGAGCGGGGAGGCGCCGGCGCGAACGCCATCACCCCGACACGCGCCGCAGCGGCGCCGGCCAGCCACGCGGCGAGCGCTGGCCGCAGGACGGGGGCGCCGTCTTCCGAGTTCTGGCCGCGGCCGTGGATGACGAGGACGGCGCGATGCCCCTCGCCGCGCGCCCGGGAGAGAAAGCTCTCGACGGCGCGCAGGGCTTCGTCGCGCTTGCGCCCGTGGAGATCCAGCCGCGCCCCGGGCGCCGGCTCGCCCTTCCGCAGCGCGCGCAGGACCGTGGCGCTCACGTCGCGCGCGCGCCCCGCCGCTGCGTCGCCCACGCTCTCCACCAAAAACGGCGAGGCCGGCGAAGCCGGCGCGCTCGACGATGCGGCGGCCTCTCGCCGCCGCGGCTCCGCCGACGGCCCGGTCAGCCGCCGGCGGCCCGGTTCGAGCGGCCGCGCCCCACGCATCGCCTCCTCGAACGCCCGATCCTCATCGTCGTTCGAGCCCGACACGGCCAGGTCAGAGCTTGCGGAAGGTGTCGAGCACCTGATGGATGATCTTGCCGTTCGGATCGTGGCGCGCCCGATCGACCACCGCGATCATCGTCAGCTTCTGGTGCAGGGCGACGCCGGTGTGGCCTCCTTCGCGGCCCCACTGCTCCATGACGCCGGCCTGGCCCTTCGCCATCGCATCCTGATCCCGGTACTCGCAGACCAGCGTGTCGATGCTCTGCACGCGCCCTTGCTCGCAGTAGGCGGCGCCGTACGGCACCGGCTGCAGGGGCGCGAACCCCTCGGGCGAGAGGCCCGCGCTGCGCCAGGCGTTCTCGACCGCGTCCGTGTGGGGCGTGCCGTCGACGTGCGCGGGCGGCGCCGCGGACGGAGCGGCCGGAGCGCCCGGCGCCGCGGGCGCGCCCGGGGCGGCCTCCTTGTGACAACCGGCGCCGACCAGCAGAAGCCCGGCGATGACCCCACCGGGCAGCAACGTGAACGATGCGCGTCTCATGTCGATGCTCCTCGCCTGGTCCTAGCGGTGAAACTGATTGCCCGCGTGCGCGCCCGCCTGACGAGGGCCGCCGCCGCCGCCATGCCAACCTCCCCCGTTGCCCGGCGGCGGACCGCCGTGTCCGGGTGGCGGACCACCGGCGTGTCCGGGCGGACCACCGGCGTGCCAGCCGCCGTGCGGACCTCCCGGCTCGTGTCCCGGAGGGGCCCCGCGCCACCCGCCGTGAGGGCCGCCCGGCTCGTGCCCCGGCGGGCCGCCGTGCCACCCGCGGTCGTGCCCGTGATCCCACTCGCGGTGCTCTTCCTCGCGACGCCACTCCTCGTGGTGTTCGCGCTCGACCATCTCGCGCCGCTCGGGCCCGCGCCAGCCAGGCCCCGGGCCCGGACCGCGCCAGCCTGCGGGTGCCGGCCCGGGACCGCGCCAGCCGGGACCTTCGCGCCACCCCGGCGCCAGGCGCCAGCCCGGACCGCCGCCGACCAGGAACTCGGCGTGGAAGGCGGGCGGCGCGATCGCCACGTCGATCACCGGCCGGTCGTACACCAGCGGCGCGTAGACGTCGTTGATGACCATGAAGTGCGGCTGGTCGGCGTAGAACGACGGCTCGTACGCGCCGGTGTACCAGTAGGCGCCGCCCTTCATCTCGAACTGCGCAGCGGGCGGCGGCTGGTACCAGTGATAGTGCGGCCCCTGGATGTAGCAGTAGGTCGGGCCGCCGAGCTGCACGTCGGCGTCGACGATCGGGTGCGGTCCATAGAAGGAGTAGTGCGGCCCTTCGTATCCGTACGGCGTCGGGTCGCCGACGAAGTAGTTCTGCCCGTTCACCTGACGGAACAGGCGCGGGTCCGAGGGCGGGTAGTCGTGAAAGTGAGGTACGTCGATGTCGCAGAACCCGTGTCCGACTCGCTTTGGAATCGGATGTCGGGACATGTATTGAACTACCTCTGCATGTGCGACGCTCGCCGCGCCGGCGAAGGCGAACAGAAAGGCTGCTAGGACCAGACCTCTGCTCGGATTTCTGCGCATTTCAGGCCTCCTCATCGGGCTTTCGGGGTCGGAGATCATACGCCAATCGGTCTCTCCCGATACCTACGAATGAACCTCGGCCAGCGATTCGGGGCCTATTTTCATGCTGTATGCGCGAATACGAATCGAGATGCGGCTTGATTCAGCTCGCGCGATCGCGCACGGTGAAGATTGCTTTTACGTGGAGAGGGCGATGGCGCAAAAGAAGGTTCTGCTCGTCGAGGACGATCTCGAAATTAGGGACATCCTGCAGGATCTCTTGGAGGCAGAAGGGTACGACGTCATTCCCGCCAGCCACGGGAAGCAAGCGCTGGAGTTCCTCGGCGGGACGCCGGCGGCGGATCTCCCGCAGCTCGTCGTGCTCGACATGATGATGCCGCTCGTCGACGGCTCGCAGGTGCTGGCGTCGATGAAGAGCGACCCCAAGCTGTCGCCGATCCCCGTCGTCGTGTTGAGCGCCGTCGCGCGCGAGCGCCCCGCCGGCGCGGCGGCGTTCCTGCGCAAGCCGATCCCGCTGCAGAAGTTCTTCGACACCGTCCGCAACTTCGTCGAGGCCGGCCTGCCCCGCCTCGCGACGAACTGAGTTTTCGTCGCACGACGGGTCGCGAGCGCGCGTTGATCGCGTCGAGCGGGGGCCGCGAGACCGTTTGAGGGGTCCCGGATCTAACGTTCGACGTGGGCGGGGGCCGGGCCGGTGTAGGGGTCGGGGTTGGCGACGGGCGCGGGCGGTTCTTTGTCGGCGATCGTCGTGGGCGTCTGCAGGCTGGCGGCCTTCTCATCCTCGGCCTCGATGAGCGCGGCGTCCTTGGGGACGAAGTCGCAACCGGCGCGCAGCGCCCGCGCGCGCTCGAGCTGCCCGAGCCGGTAGTACGCGACCAGGCGCCAGAAGCACCCCTCGGAGTCGGAGCGGGCGTCGAGATCGCGAAGGTGAAACAGCACGTTCTGCCAGCGCTCGCCCTGCTCCGGGCCACGCGCCGCCTTCTCGGCGTCGTCGAGGTGATCGCGGCGGTTCTGGGCCAGCGCCTTCTTGGTGGCGCCCGCCTGGCTGGGGAAGGGCGTGAGGTCGATGCTCTCGTTGATCGTCGAGGCGCTCTTCTGCTTGCCGGCGTGCGACGGCTTGGCGTGGGCCACCTTCGATGCGGGCCCGGCCTTCGCCTTGGGCGCCTTCTTGCTGGTCGCCTTGCGCGGCTTCTTCTTGGCCCCCGTCCCGGCGGCGCCGGACGACGCGTCGCCGTCGGGCGACGGCGCGGCCCAGGCAGGTCCCCCGACGATCACCAGCACCGCCAGCAGCGGCAACACGCGAAAAAACCGATATTCCAGCCGCATGGGAGACACAGACTATCGCTTGGCTCCCGTTGCTGCAAAACCTGAATTTCGCGCCGCGGCGTGCTCGATCGCCCCGCAGCTGGTAGCCCTTTCTTGCCCAGCCCTCGGCGGCCGGGAGTAGGATGCGGAGGCGGACGAGATGATGCACCCCTCGGGACAGAGTCGCCTCCGTTTGGTCGCGCCGCCGTCCGGCGCCTCGCACGAGACAGAGGACGCCGAGCTGGCCCGGGCGCTCATCGCCGGCGAGGCGCGCGCGGCCGAGCTGGCCTGGGATCGCTACGCGCCGCTCGTGCACGGGATCGTGAGCCGCGCGCTCGGCCCCGACGCCGAGGTCGAGGACGTCACCCAGGAGATCTTTTACCGGTTGTTCTCGCGCATCCGCCTGCTGCGCAAGCCCGAGGCGCTGCGCAGCTTCGTCGTCTCGTTCGCGGTCCGGATCGTGAAGTGGGAGCTGCGCCGCCGGCGCGCGCGGCGCTGGCTCACGCTGTCGGAGACGGGCGACGTGCCCGACGACCAGCTGCTGTTCATGAACGTCGACAACCGCTACGCGTTGAGGAGGCTCTACGGTCTCCTCAACCTGCTGTCGACGCGCGAGCGGCTGGTGCTGGTCCTGCGCCACGTCGAGGGGATGACGCTCGAGGAGATCGCCGAGGCGATGGAGATCTCGCTGGCCACGGTCAAGCGGACGCTGCGCCATGCCTCGACGCGCCTGTCCGAGCTGGTCGACGCGGACGTGCAGCTGCGGCCGGCGAAGCGAAGGAGCCCGGCGCCGTGACGGGCGATCGTCGGGACGACGACGGCCTCGGCCCGCGCGCGGCGGCGCTGACGGCGCTGGCCCGCAAGACGCTGGGGCAGCTGTCGCCCGCGGAGCACGCGCGCGGCCGCGAGATGTTGCGCGCGCGGCTGGCGTTGCGCCGCCGCCGGGTCTTCTGGTCGCTGGCGCTGTCGGGCGCCGCCGCGGCCGCCGTCGCGGCCCTGGTCGTCGCGCCCCGCCTCCTCCACCGCGGCGACAGCGCGCCGCCGCTCGCCTATCAGGTCGAGGGGGGCGCGCTCGCCTCGGACGGCCGCATCGAGGCGAGCGCCGACGTCGAGCCGGCGCTCCGCTTCGCCGACGGCACGGTGATCGCGCTGGCGCCGGGCACCAAGGGGCGCCTGGCGGGTGTCGACGGCCGCGGAGCCCACCTGGCGATCAGCGACGGCACGGCGTCGGTGAACGTGGTCCCCAAACCTCACGCCCGCTGGACCGTCGACGCGGGGCCGTTCGTCATCCACGTGCACGGGACCGTCTTCACCGCGGCCTGGAACGACGCCACCGGGCGGCTCGACGTGAAGCTCGAGCGAGGCTCGATCTCCGTCGAGGGACCGGTGACCGGCGGGCCGATCGCCATGCGCGCGGGCCAGCGCCTGACGGTGGCCATGCGGCAGTCGCGCGTCCTCTTGCGGGCCATCGACGACCGCGCCGGCGACCTGGCCGAGAACGACACCACGCTGGCGGCGCCGGGCGCCGAGGTCGCGCCCGCGCCCGCGCTGGCGCCGCCCGCCCCCACCGCGGCCGCCGCCCTGCCATCGCCCG
>Ga0209060_10001194_pt1 | contig 30580 bp, 26 predicted proteins | sample Coa_R1_8_FD_187155 | JGI IMG/M metagenome (GOLD analysis project Ga0209060, IMG submission 187155) | Surface soil microbial communities from Centralia Pennsylvania, which are recovering from an underground coalmine fire - Coalmine... | ecosystem: Environmental > Terrestrial > Soil >...
TCACAAAGCCGGTCAGTGCGCCGGTGGCATCGTAGCCAGCCGAGGTTACGTAGTTCAGGCTGTTGGCGCTATCGATGGCCGAGAGCGCGCGTCCGGCCGAGTCGGGCGTGTAGGCCACCGTGGCCCCGCTCGGATAGGTCATCGCAGCCAGGGAGCCATCCAGGTTGTACCGATAGCTCATGCTCTTGCTTACGCCGTTGGTGGTGCGCGTTTCCCCGACCAGGCGGCCCAGCACGTCATAGCTGAAGCTGACGCCTCCGGCCTGATCGCTGCTCCCGGTATAGCGACCGATGGCGTTGGGGCCGGAATCGTAGCCATAGGAGACCGTCGCTGTGTTTGGCGGCGGCGCGCCGTTGGAACAGGTTTGCGCCGAGTTTGCCTTGAAGGTCACGCGGTTGAGCTTGTCGTAGCAATAGCTGATGGTTTGCGTGGCAGCGCCGGTCTGGTTGGGAGCGGGCGAGGTCTTCTGCGACACATTGCCGTTGGCGTCGTAGGAATAGGTGATGGTTCCCGACTCCGGATTGGTGGCGGTCAGCAGCCGGGAGAGCGAGTCGTAGGTGAAGGTGCGCACCCGCCATTGCGCAGAGGTTGTGACTGAGGGATCGCCCTTCTGGGTTACGTTCAACAGATTGCCGAGCGCGTCATAGCTATATAAGGTGACGAAGAAGTTGTGGTCGAGCGAAGCGCCTTCGGAATTGACGCCGCCGCTCAAGGTTCCCTGGCCCGCGAAGGAGGCGCTGGGAAAATCGGCAGAGTCGCTGGTGGTAGGGGTAATCTGCACGCCCACGTTGCCCGCCGTTCCCACGCTGCGATAGGTCAAGCTGATGGTGGCGCTGGAGGAGGTTGCTCCGGACTGCACGGTGGCGTTGACCTGACCGCTGCCATTGAGGGCATTGGCTACGGCAGCGGCCGTGGAGGCCGCATCTTTCTGCGCCGTGCTGGTTCCATAGGCGATGGCTGCGGAGGTAAAGCTGCCCAGGGTGACCTTAAGGCTGCCGGAATCGAACAGGGTGGAGGCCGCTACGCCGTTGCGACCGCCGCTCATCTGCCCGCTGGCCGTCGGAGAAAACGAAGGACTGCTGAAATCGGTGTTGTCATAAAAGTTGACCCCAGCCGTCCATGCGTAGTTGCCGGCCGCTCCCGCGCTACGGGCGGTGAGGGTAATCGTAGCGGCTGATACCGAGGCAGTGACGGGGGAAGCAGCGTCGTTATTGATGGCATTGGCCAGGCCCTGGGCCACCGAACCGCGCGTGTCGTTCGGCCCGTAATCGTAGACGTCGGTATGACCGCCGATGGTGATCGCCAATTCCCCGGCGTCGTAGGTGGGCGTGGAAGGCTGGCAAAAACTGGCCTCGTTGCAGCCTGTATCGGGTGGCGGGTTGAGCACCTGCTCGAAGCCGAAGATAGTGAGGCTGCCCGTAGCGGTCAGAGCAGTTACCGCGGGGATGCCTTTGGAACTGATTGGGCCAATGGTCAGCGTCCCGCTGGCCGGACCCCCGGCGAACGGGTCTCCCGGCTCGTCGACCTCCAAAAGGCGACCAAGGGAGTCGTTACAGACACGGCGCTGTTTGCCCGCCTCGTCGGTGGTCAGGGTGCAATCCACGTTCGCCAACGCGCTGCCCGACTGCGCGTAGGCCACGGTGCTCACGCTGCCATCCTGTTTGGTGATTTGATTTGGCCTTCCCAGGGTGTCGTACTGCGTCTGCGTAGTCCCGTAGGTCACATCGCTGGTGGAGAAGTAAGGATTGCTCACACTGGTGGCAAGGCCCAGGCCATCGAGGACTGTGTCCACCAACGCCGTGCCGTTGGGCAGCGTGTGTTGTGACTGATAGGGGCGCCCCAGGCCGTCAAACAACGTGGTGCTGCTGTCGGTGAGATTGGGGGTAATGCTCTTGTGCCGCTGCACCGTGAACGGGGTAAAGGAGGGACTGACTCTGGCCGGTGTGTAGTTAAAGCTGGTCTGCGCTTGAGCGCCTCCGTTGCCGGGGTCGGGCGGGAAGGTAGCGGTCTGCATGCGCCCCATCCCATCGTAAGCATATTGCGTGGTGTGAGCGGCATCGCCCAACGAGGTTCCGCTAGCCTGGGTAGTGGCATTGGCATCGGTGAGGCTGGTCAGCAGCCCGGTGTTGAAGTCGTAGGTCCCGCTCACGCACTGGCTCAGCGGGTTGCAGGTCTGGGTGGAATAGGCCCCGGCATAGGCTTGGTCGTAGCTGTGGGTGGTGGCGTTGTTCAATGGGTCGATCTGCTGATACACCTCTCCGGTGTCGTACCAGTTGGTATGGCTGACCACGGCGGCTCCGCTCTTAAGATTGGAGCTACAGCTTCCGGAAGGAGCCAGCCAGCGTGTGACCGAGGTCGGGTTGCCGCGCACCGGACTGGGCGCCGCGCCGAATGTGCCTGTGGGCAGCGTGCCGGTATAGTGCGTGAGATAGGCTGCCTCATCGTAGGTGTAGTCGGTCTCGGAGAGGGCGCAACCCGCTCCATTGCTCACGATCACGCTGGCGGGGAGATCCAGCAACCCGGCGTTCAGGTATTGTCCGGTGGAATCGGCCTGCCACTGATACGTGGTGGCGGTCTGCTTGATCACAGGTCCCGGTGAGCCCTGGCCCCAGTCGGTGGCCGTTTCCAGGGTGACATTGGCAAAGGTGGTGACTCCGGATGGATTCTGCACGGTGCTCGGAATGCCAGTGTCGTATTGGCGCGTGATCTGACTGACCTTGCCGCTGGGCAGGGTGGTGGTAATGGTGTCCGGAACCACGTTGGTGGCCACAAAGTTCAGGTTGCCTACGACACCCGTATAGTGGGTGACGACGGTCTTCAACAGGGTCCCCTTGCTCTGGCTGCCCTGGTAGGAGCGGGTTTGGGTCTCATAGAAGCCGCACGGGACTGCGATCGGGCTCATGACGTGGGCGGTATCGTTGCCGTTAGGGTCGGTGACCACGTTGGTGATCGTGCCATCGGACTGCCGCACCCCCCAGGAATAGGTCCACGTGTAGGTCTTGCCGTTCTGGGTCACGGTGCGGCTTTGCACAGCCCTGCTCACCGGGGTAGACGAGCCGTCATTGCAGAAGGGAATGTCGATCTCTTGCCACGCGTAATTAACCACCGCTCCCGTTGGATAGGTCAGGCTGGTGATGTTGAGGTAAGAGTCGTATTGGATGGCCCAGCTTGTCTTGTCCGGAAGCACGATGCCCACGATTACCGAGGGCGTTGCAAGGGTGGAACCGGGCGGAAGCCAATTGGGAAACTGTACGACATTGACGCCATTGGTGGGCTGGGAAAAGTTGGTGGCCACGTTGACTGTGGCGTAGCAATACTTGACCGGATAGGTTTGGCCATTGGGCCCTGGATAGCTCTCAATGGTAGCGCTAGCAATCGTCGGGGTAGTGGGACAGTTGCTGAAGTCGTTGGTACTGGCGATCGCGGTCGTGATCAGGTCTCCGACCACCGGGCGGCCCATGGTATCGATTCCCGGCCCAGCCGTCGGCATGATCGGGGTGGCAGTGTTGCCATTGGCATCGACCACGGTCGTGGGAAACGCGACGTCGTTGTGAACGGTGACGGTCGAGGTGCCCTCGCTCGGCTGTTCAGGCTTGAAGAAGACACCCTGCAGGGTGCCGGTATTGCTCGTGGTGCCTCCCAGCACCGAAATCTTTGGGTAGTAGTAGTGGGTCCCCTTGCGGTCGACTAGGACCGCCGAGTCGTCGCTCTGATCGGTTTTCTTGCCGAATGTCAAAATGTACTGGAAGCCGGAAGTGTCGACCACCAACATGGTGGTCGAGGCAGTGCTGGCCGGTTGGTCGGTGCGGCTCCCGTCCAGCAGATGGGTAGAGCCATCCGGTGTCCAGACCCAATAATTATCAGTGCCCGTGGACACATTTCCGGCCTGGTCGGTGGTCACGGTGCGCTTGCGCCCCACAACGGGAAAGCTTGTGGGAGTGATCTGTGGGCTCCCGCCAAGGACCCAGCGATAGGTGGTATTGAAACCGATTCCGGAAGCTGGGCGAGTCTGGATCACTTGCACGCCCCACTTCTTGCCGGTGTCCTCGAAATAGTGCTCTGCCTCGAGCTTTCCGCCCCGCTGAGGATAGGACATGATCGGGATCTTGAAATGCACGTCACCATGGACGAGGTTGACCACGTCCACCTCGCCGCCCTGATAGCTGCCGAAGTTGTGGAATCCGGTCTCCAGATTAGGGTTGGTCTGGGCTCCGGCAGCTCCCAGAAACGACAACATCAACAGCACCACACTTAGCACTCTGTTTCGGCTCATCATCGCGTCAACTCTCTCCCGGCATCCCAGCCGTTTTGGTTCGATCTTTCGCTTCAATCGTTGGTTTAATTTTTGATATAAACTTTTGCTCTAATTTTGAAGACAAAACTATCCCTACCCCTGCGTGTACTACGCTTCGGCGCAATGCCGTTCGCGCGCGCAAGGTCCCGGTCGCTGACCCCGTGGGTCCCTGAAGATATCCCCTCTGTCTAAGCGGCTACCTTTATGGACACCCAGGTCTCAACGCTTGTTCCCAATAACTTTTATTTCGCTGTTTTGTAATAGTGCGTTTCTTATCTAAAACGTTACAGAAAAAATGAAAAAATTTTGTGCTTCCCCAAGATGGCATGCCAAGTATCCCAAAAATGGAAAAATCCAAGTCTTAACCGTTACAGGATGAAAAAGTGAATGCCAAAACAATCAAAAAATGAAAATTGATATAGATTGAAAACAAAAATGAAATTTCAAACGTTCCAAAGACCTAAAGACCAAAGACCTGATGCAAAACCCGCCAAGGATCGGGAGAAGCACAGATAAGCCAGCAGTAGCTTGCTCCCAATTGGATTTGCCGCACGTTACTTTGTCTGGTTGGTCCAATCATTCTTAGCAGCATGATTGGAAATCGGGCGTGCCGTTTTCGGAAAACATCTACGCAAGATCAAAAAAGCTTTTTACGGTCCGAGCTATATTGACAAATCGATCACGAAAGTTAAGTCTTAACCGCTTCCGTAGACGACGCGTGAAGGGGTAAAAAACAAAGGTGAAAGGCAAATAACGAAAATAGGATTCAAGATACAAAATGGCAAACACGAAAATGAAAATTTCATCCCTGTAACTCTATGCGGATTGTGAAAAAGCCGAATCGACAGAATCACAATGCCCATTGCCACGGCTGAGAGAAGCTGGAAAGGAAAGGTTTGTCATTTGTCGATTTTCCATAAGCCGCCTTGCTTGGCATATCTGTCGATATATTCTTTCTCTGTCGAAGCAAAATCGGCAAGAAAGTTGCGTTCCTCTTTTAAGTTCTTGAATGGCTGCTTGTCCCCGGTATCGGTCTTGCCTCCAGGGCGCTTTATCTCTCGACTACGCAACTCTCGGATGGTCTCGTTCAGGATGCCCGTCCATGCTATGGTGAAGCCTTCACCGGCGTCTTCCGGTCGAGCTGCGGCTGGCACCTCGGCTTTTGCGCGTTCCAATTCTTCAATCGTGAACGACATCGGATGGGGATCGTGCTTTCTTGCCAATGCTTTTTGGACGATTTCCACGCTTCTCCTGGCCGCTTTGGTGTCTATCTCGCGCCCTAACAAGAGCCGCTCATAGCTTCCGGCGTTATCGGCCTCCGCCGTTCCATCGGAATAGAGAACCGTACCGACCCGAATCACCACGCCGGTGAGATATTGTTGTATGTAAGAGAAGTCTTGACTATCTTCGACGGTCTCGCCCGGATGAATAGGGCGATTGGGGAGCTCCGGATGCGGCGGAATCCCATCTTTTTTGCGCGCCCGCACATCCGCTTCGGATATGCCGGCGTCAAATGCGGGGGTACGGATAAAGTCTCGAATCCAGTCTCCGTGTTGTTCGGCGAATGCTCCGTCCTTCGTGTCGATACTCATCGTGACTGAAATCCCGAAGGCGGTAATATCTTTGGTCGAGTCATTCCTGAAAATGATTTTGGCGATGTGGGATTGAGGATCGTACCCTGAAGAGATAATCTTGATGCGCTTGATATTTGACAGTTCTTGGCTCTGAGCGATCATTCCCAATAAGATGACAAACAAGCATGTATTAACATATTTCATCGCATTTTTTCCGATTTTTTAGTTACAGTTACTTTTGCACTTCACAAGTGATGATATTTGTCGTTTTTTGCCTTCAGTTTTAACAAATATCAAGACCTCATCATACGCTCATCGTTCGGCTCTACACCGGATTTCATTTTCCCTGGATTTTCGTTCCCTGCACGATTGACTCTGGCCTTAAGTAGATCACTTTAGGGGTGAGTCGCCGGATACGCTTGATAATCGAACATAGAAATCCATTACGTATCCGGCGAAGCTGGTTAGTGTTGCGAAGATGGGGATTGCTGGGTCACAAAAAATACATCGTAGGCCCAGCGCCCGGGTTCCCCTGTGGGAGGTTCATCTTTGGGATCGCGCCGTTTTCCGGGGTTGACTCTGCTCTTGAATCGGAACTGATTTCCGAACTCATCTTGTCTGCGAGACTCGAAATACCGAAGGCTCAAAGAGTAGACGCCGAGTTCGGGAAGCGTGTGCAGTTCGTTGGGTTGAGATATGCCGTCGTGGTTCTCGTCAATCCAGAGACGCAGTTTTGAATACACCGCATCTTGTTCGTCAATCACGCCGTCGCCGTTGCCCCCGTTTTCCGCCTTGTCAAATTCGGCCAAGGCCAGGAAACCGTTGGGATTGGCTGACTGCGGCTGGGGCGTGAAGTTGCCGAAGAGTTCCTTCCCGTTGTGAACCATGCCATCCAGTCCAGGAAGAGCAAGGAATGCGTTGTGAAAGCCGGCGGCGGTCCAGGAGATTTGAAGCGGATGCCCATCTCCACGGATGTCGAAGGTTACGCCGTTTTGGGCAGATGTCAGGTGGAAGCCTTCGCCTACTGTATCAATAATGATAGGACTGCATGGCCCCTGTGTATCGCCCGCGAAGCCTAAGTCACATTGAGGTTCAGGAGCGCCACCACCACCGCCAGCAACTTGATTCTCCGGATCGGGAATGGTGGCGCACGTGATAGGTACTTGGTTAGTTGACGTCCAGATGACATCGCCGTTGCTAGAGGTTACAGTAACGCCTGTTAAGCTGACGGTAACGCTAACATTGCAACCCATGGTGAACGGACTGCACCGCACGGCTCCTCCGCCAAAAACCCCAGTGCATGAAGCGCCGGCATTTACGCCTCCTGCTTGCCCCGTTCTCCAGCCTTTGTCTACTTCATGACTCCCCAGGACCGATAGAGTCCCATTATCGCTACCGATCGTGCCACCCAAAGGATTTTGCAGGGTTCCACCAGCATTAACCACGTTGCATTGGGTGTTGCAGTTCTGCTGGGTAGATGAACTGCTTGACGTATAGGTGCAGGATGCAACAGCCGAGCCCATCGATACAAAATGGGACCCCATGGAATGCTGCGCTTTGTCAGAGTCCATCGGAGAAAATGTTTGAGAGGTATTGGAGTCCCCGCAGGTTTGGCCAATGGCGGCAAGCGCGGAAAGGATAGTGAAAAGCAGGATATTTAGATTTCTCATTTCGTCACCACCTTAAGGCTTGATTGAGACATTAGTGCCATAGCCATTTCCTGATAGTCGGCAATGTATTCCCGAAGAGCTCCGATTTCAGTCTTTTCCCCTAAGAATTCCTCCTCTTGGGGCCGGGTTGTGAGTGTCCTTTTAAGGAATTTCATGATGGTGTGGAGATGGCTGCCTGCTTGGGGGCTTTCGAATTCGGAGATTTCTGTTGAAAAAGAGGTCACATCGTCCAAAGGCGCCCTCCGCTGTTCTTCTTGTAATGCTTGCCGCATCGCCGAAAGAGGGTGTTCATCGGCAGGATTTTCCAAAATCTGCCGTCCGATCTCTGCGACTCTGCGAAGTCTATTTGCTGCTTTGATGCGTTGCTGCTGAAGTATCTCAAAGGAATGAGAGGAGGTCATTTCAGCGGTTCCATCGGAATAGACCACCATGTCAACGGCTATCGATCCATCAATAACAGCTGCAGGGAGCGCTCCTCCGTTAATTTCCCAGCTCTCTCCAGGGTGGATCAGGTGATAGGTTGCCGGTGGAAGCCAGGGTCTCCGCCGCATATCGATTTCCGTTTGCAGCGCGGGCCATAACAGATCAACTGTAGATGAACTGCTATACGAGGGGTCGTTTGGGGAGGCGGTTCGTGCCTCTAGATGATAGCGAAAGGCGGTGATGTTTACTGGCGTATCGTTGATGAAAACCAATTTGGCGATGTGAGTCTGCGGATCGAATCCGGAAGAGACGATCTTGATTCCCCGGATGCTTGGCGTTGTTTGGCCATTCATGCCGACAGCGAGTATGAGAAAAAACAGCGTACTCCAATACTTCATCAATCTTTCCTTTCTGTGTTCTAAGCCCAAGGCTGGAATACCATAAGGTGTAATACCAGGCAGCTTGATTTCTTCATTTGAGCGCCTTGATACAGGCGGCAAAGACCTGTTGCCGGTCGTAGTTGTCGTCGCTTGCCGACATGACATCGGTAGCCATATATGGGGAACTCTAAGACTTTCATTTCTTGAGCAATGGCCCGATTTCTTGTTATGGGATCCATTTCGCATAAATAATTGGTTAAAATCTGGGTGCAAATCCGAAAAACAAAGTGATCCTTGAATGAAGACAAAACTATCCCTATCCTTGCGTGTACTACGCTTCGGCGCAATGCCCGTTCGCGCGCGTGCAAGGTCCCGATCGCTGATTCCGCGGATCCCTGAAGATATCCCCTCTGTCTAAGCGGCTACCTTTATGGACACCCAGGTCTCAACGCTTGTTCCCAATGTTTTTTATTTCGCTGTTTTGTAATAGTGCGTTTCTTGTCTAAAACGTTACAGAAAAACTGAAAAAATTTTGTGCTTCCCCAAGATGGCATGCCAAGTATCCCAAAAATGGAAAAATCCAAGTCTTAACCGTTACAGGATGAAAAAGTGAATGCCAAAACAATCAAAAAATGAAGATCGATACAAACTGCGACCAAAAATGAAAATCTCAAATATTCCAAAGACCAAAAAGGCCAAAGAGCAAAGACCAAAGACCAGATGAAAAACCGGCCAAGGATCGGGAGAAGCACAAGCAACAGATAAGCTAGCGGTAGCTCGCTCCCAATTGGATTTGTCGTGCGTCCCCTTGTGTGGTTGGTCCAATCATTCTTAGCAGCATGATTGGAAATCGGGCGTGCTGTTTTCGGAAAACATCTACGTCCGGCAGATAAGACCGTTCTCGGCTATAGCGGTCCCGCCTACTTCGCTCCCGCCTGTTCGCTTTTGTCTACTTCGCTTTTGCCCACTCTGCCTTTGTCCGCTCAACCAGGCCGATCTCGTTTCTTTTGTTTTGAGCGATCCATAAAGGATTTGTTGAATATAGCGGCGATGTTGACCGGAATATGGACCGCATGACTTTCATCGAATCATCAGTTTGAGATGCGATTGCTGCGCTTCCTTTGAGGCCATCTCCTCATATTCGGCGATGTAGTCCTGCAGCGTATCGGCCTCAGTCTTTTGCTTTGAAGCTTCTCCTGTTGAAGACTTTCCCGATTGGCTTTTAGAGTGCGCAATGATGCTATAGATCCGGGTACCCGGCTTGGGGTCGGCCAGTTCGTTGATCTCGGGTTGGAACGGCGTCCGATCGTCGCCCTCTTGGGCCTGCTTCCTGTATTGCTTCTGGGCCTCTTCGAGGCGCTGCACCAGGGTGATGAATGGGTGTTCGTCGGAGGCGTTTTTCAGCACCTGCCGCCCAAGGTCCGTTACGGTTTGGTATATGTTAGCGTTCCAGGTGCGTTGTTCTTGAAGGTACTGTAACGCTTGCTCATTGACTGCTTCGGCGGTACCGTCCGAATATGCCACCATATCGATGGCAATCGTCGCGTCCACCACCGCGTCCGGCAGCGGAAGCTTAATCTCCCAGCTCTCACCGGGGCGAATCACATGGTTGGTAGCTCGTGGAATCCAAGTCTCCCGGCGCTTGTCAATGTCCCAATACAACTGCGGCAATAGCATGTCCACGTCCACTCCAACGTTGTGTGAAGGCTCTTCCGGGGAGTTGTTGATCGCCTTCAGACGATAACGGAAGGCGGTGATATCGATTGGCGTGTCATTGACAAAAACCAGCTTGGCGGTATGGGTCTGCTGGTCGAATCCAGAAGAGGCGATCTTGATTCCCCGGATATTCGAAGTTGTCTGGCCTTCGATACCGAGAACGAGGGCTAGGAAGAACAACAAAGTCCCATATTTCATTCAATCATTCCTTATGTGCTCAACACTGAAACCTAACTGCTAAGTTTTTACCGCTTCAGCGGGGTGAGGATGAAAATGAGCAACGGAAAATAGAATTCGAGATACAAATGGCAAAGGCAAAAAATAGAACTGTACAGGCACAAGGGCCTTGGAAAAGACTATTATAACAGGCCCGTACATGTACGTTAGCGTTGGCCTATTCGTCCCCGCCTATTCGCTTTCGTCTACTTTGTTTTGGTCGATTCTGCTTTTGTCCACTCTGCTTTTGTCCACTCAACCAGGCCGATCAGGGTCTTGGGAGACTCCAGGTCGCCGGTCGCGGTGAACACCTTGCCGATCATCGACTGGATGGACTTCCTCACATTGCCTTTGGTGTCGCGGCTGGGCAGGCGGCAGCCTTCCATCCGCAGGTCGTCGACAATGCGCGAAATCGACATGGGCTGCTTACGCTCGGCCAGAAGCATCTCGATGTTTGCAAACAGGTTGCGCTTCCAGTTGAAGTTCGAGCCCGAGGCCCCCTGCGAGCGGTAGGCATGGATGGCGCTCTCGATCTTGGCGAGCTCATCCAGGAGTTGGCGCCGCCTGCGCTCCAGAAATTGCAGTGCGTCTTCTTCCAAACGTTCTTCGTTCGGAAGCGGCGGTGTTGGCGGGGCAGGAGGCATGGTTTTGTTCACAGGGCGAACTCCGCCCGATCGAGCAGCTCGGGGCAAACTTCAAGGCAGAAATTTTCAAACGACAAGCATAACTCCCGGTACATCTCGCGGAGCTTTTCGACTTCCGCATGGTTCTTGTCCAGAGATGTCTTCCGCACTCTACCACACTGCAGAATTACCGCGTGCGACTCCCTCCGGATGGTTTTAAAGCTTTGCATCTCCAGGCGCTCCGCATAGCTTGGTTTCTTGTCTTTCCAGTCGAAGAAGGATTCCGTGGAAGCGTTCGTCAGGAGAAAGATCGCCCGCGCTTTGGCTTCACAGGTCTCCACCTCCAGCCGTTCAAGGTGCGCCATCAGCTTCAACATAGTGTCGGTCGACGAAGATACGGAAGATGCTGCCGAGGATATGGAAGATATGGAAGATACTTTCATGATGTCCGCATGATGCATTGGAATCGAACTCCTTACTGTGCTTCTAGTTCCTACGTCTGAATGATTGCTTGATCGAACGGTGGAAGAGCCGGCACTCACTACTTTCACCGATGCTTATCCTTGCCACGCTCGATCCGATTTTGTTCATGTCCACAGCGGCTAAAGCCGCTGGGTTCCAAATCTCCGTGACGCATGACTGAAGTCATGCTCTTCCACGGGTTGTGCAGGTTTTCTCATCGGCAAATATAGAAATTCCGCACATCGGTCGTGAAGTGCAGGCAATTCTTCGACTCTCTTCCTCTTGTGCTGTGATGAGCTGCCCGGCATGACTTTTGGCGCATTTTATTTTTCCGCAGGCTCTTCATCCGTGCTCCGGCATTTCTACATCTGTTCGAACCGTGAAACATGGATTCATTCGTGCCCTGTCATCTCTACATTTGTGCAAACCGTGTAAACACGGACTACTCATTTCCCGATATCGTTCTCTTTGTTCCACGAAGGCATCCGCTCTATCGTGGAAGAGCGTGGCTTTAGCCATGCGTTGTCGATGCCTAGAATCAAGCGGCTTTAGCCGCTGTGCTTGGTTGTTTTCGCCTTTCATTTGCCCTAGATTGTGCGTCTGGCGTATAGCATCCGTCAAGCCACAAAATCTAGTGGTATATCTAAAAGATATAATCTCCGGGCAGCAAAACCGGCTGTCAACCGATTCATCGTTGAGCGATCGCAAGTCCCATCCTTGGAACTACAAGCTGGTGCCGCTCCGAGTCTTAAATTATTAATCGTCACTTTTAGGGCCGATTCTGGAAATGCAAAAAAAGTGAAGTGGAATGACGGGATCATTTTTCCCTCTGCCCGCAGGTTTTCCTCTGCTCTCACGCCCGGTGCAAAGTGAGGAGCTTTTTTGTTTCTCGCGCTGTGGCATCTACCGCTCATTAATGTCAAATATACTGATCAGTAAAACTGTATCGCCTTTCGTTTTGTCGCGCAACTGAAATCGTGAAAATATCGATCAAGGCGCTTGACATCGAGTTTTTCTAAGAGCATATTGATCATGTGCTGATCGATATATATGAGTATATTGATCAATAACGAAAATCACCAGGAGTTCCACAAGCCGTACTTGGCTTGCGGAAAGAGGGGCCGACGCTGCGAGAACGGGCAATGCCCAGGCGTTTCCCCAAAAGGATTGAAAACAGGAGCCGAAAAGCATGAATGCATTGCAAACGTTTCTCAGCGGCATCGCCGCCCGGAATACAAAGGTCGTTTCCATTCGCCGGGAGACGCCGGGGACCAATCAACGGAAGGAAGACAACCAAGCCCTGGCGCACCAGAGCGAAATCATCGAAGGGAACGACGCCAAACCTGCCGATGGTTCCGAAACTGACATCAGTTCCCAAACCGCCATGGGTTCCGAAACGGCGAACGGCTTGAGAGACGCCAGAATCGAAATCGAGATAGGCAATGCGAGACCTTTACTAGAGATTGAAGAAGGAAGCGGCCCACAAGAGAAGAAAGGCGAGAAGGATGCCTGCCTTGTTGGCCTTCCCACCCATGGGCTTTCGCCTGAACTAGCCGAGTGCCGGACGGAGGCGCTCTTCTCTGCGATGCTTGCCAATTTGCCCAACCGTGCGAATACCCTGGCGATGGTTCCGGCTGCTCAGCAAACGGTTTCGGCGGCTCCTGGGCCGATTCCATCGTTGTCCCTTGCCTCGATTTCCCCTATCTCAAGATCTTCTATCTCAAGGTCTTCTATTTCAACAACTACGGTTTCAAGATCTTCTGGCTCAAGATCTTCTATCTCAAAATCTTCTATCTCAAAATCTATGGCCTCACAATCTACGGTCCCGAAGTCTTCACTCCCGCAGTTTGCAGTCTCGGAATCTTTAGTCTCGAAACCTATGCTCGCAGAACCTATGGCCGCGCAGGCTATAGCCTCGTCGCCTGCATCGCTGCCCCCGGCGCCTTCGTTCGTGCCGCCTCCGCTGCCGATGCCTATGCCGTCGTCGCCTCCGCCAGCATTGCCGCCGGCTCCACAGATCACCGGTTTCACCTTGTTCAGGCAGATACCCGGGCGGGTGGAGATTCCGCATGACTGTATCGAGTCGCTGAACGCCAGGCTGGAGTGCGCCGTCTGTGGAACAAGATTTGTCTCCACTTGCAGGCACTGTGGCCTGGAGATTGAGCAGCTCGTCGACTCGTGCGGCTATACCAGGCTCAAAGGCAGGCCGTATGGATGGCATCACGTTGCCGCCACCGAGAACGCGGACGGCCAATACGCCCTCGAGTGCGCCGATCGCGAGAACGAAGCTGAGCCGGTGCGGACTGTGAGGCCGTCATGATATGGCGCAAGTGTTCCATCGCCGATGGCTCTTCTTGCGTGTCCAGGTCAAGGCAGGTCGGACTCAACTCTCTGCAAATCGCCAGGCTAGTGTCAGAGTCTCCATCGAATCGCGAAGCTAGCATCCGCGTTCAGGGATATCGAGGTTTGCCCGCTCTTTGAGCGCGGCAACGTCCGCTGCTTGGCAAGGGAACCTCCATCGCCCTACCTCCTGGCGGACTCCAACTGCGACGCTGCAGGCCAAGCGCGGCGTCGCCCACACTCAGTGGTTAGCACTCAGCACTCAGCGTTCAGTAAGACCTGCCTGCGGCGCTACCACAGAGGACACAGAGGAAAACCTCTGAGGACACAGAGGATGCGATTGGTGGTCAGCAATCAGGGGTCAGCAAAGCAAGATCGTTTCAGCATGATAGGCAAACTCAAACTATGACGAGAAACCTGCCTGCGGCGCTACTACAGAGCACACAGAGGAAACCTCCGAGGACACAGAGGACGGCGATTGGTGGTCAGCAGTCAGCAAGACGTGCCTGCGGCGCTACCACAGAGGTCACAGAGGAAAACCTCTGAGGACACAGAGGAAGGCCATTGTCGATTTTGCAACCAGCATTTAGGAGTTGGTAGTCGTTGAACATAGAAGTTTCAGCCACGAAACAATAATTACTCGAATTCATTATGGAAGCTATGACATCTGGAGTTATGAACATTCAAGACACGAAAATAGCATGGAAAATCTTGGTGCAGTATCAAACTATGCTATCACCGATAAGTGATCTAGCTTTGGCTGATCAGTGATCACTGATTACTGATGACTAATTGCCAATTGCCGTTCTCTGTGTCCTCAGAGGTTTTCCTCTGTGACCTCTGTGGTAGCGCCGCAGGCAGGTTTTTGCTGATCGTGGATTGCTGCTCGCGCAATTACTGATTACCAATTGCCGTTCTCTGTGTCCTCGGAGGTTTTCCTCTGTGTCCTCTGTGGTAGCGCCGCAGGCGGGTTTTTGCTGATTGTGGATTACTCATATGGGCCGCATTCGCACCATCAAGCCGGATTTTTACGTCAACGAGGGCCTGTCTGCCCTGTCGGAGCCGGCCCACCTCCTCGCCGGAGGACTGCTGTGCTACGCGGACGATGATGGATACTTCAACGCCAATCCCAAGCTGATCAAGGCCGCGATCTTTCCTCTTCGCGAGACCTCCGTGAGCGTTCCTGACATGCTCCAGGAGCTCTCCCGCATTGGTTACCTGCGCTTTGGCGCCACGGCCGACGGCCGCCGCTGGGGACAGGTGGTGAACTTCTCCGAGCATCAGAAGGTGAGCCATCCTACTCCCAGCAAGATTGCGAAGCTGGAGATTGTATGGGAAAGCTCCGGACTCTTTTTCCCTCCCGAGGATTCCATGAAGCCTCCGGAGCCGCTCCGTCCTGAAAGGAATGGAAAGGAAGGGAATGGAAAGGAAAAGGAAGGGAACAGTAACGAAGGGGATAGAAACGAAGACGAACTGGAAACTTCCGCTCGCCCTACTCGCGGATCGGGTGCAGATCAAAAGCCTGTGTCTTCAGTGCGCACGTCTCCAGTGGGCCCGTCTTCAGTATGTACGCCCAGGTCAAGCGTAGAGAACCGCCATGCGCGCATCCGCCGGATCGTCCAGCGCTGGTACGAGGAGTGGGCCGGCGAGCAATGTCCCTGGGATGGCGGCGAGGCCGGTCAGTTGGAAAGCTTGCTGAAGGCCACCCCCAACTGGCGCGACGAGTTGTTTGTCTCTTGTCTCGGGCACCTGGCGCGCAGCGACTGTATTGCGCCCGGCAGCCGTCCTCGCGAATGGCTGGGCAACCTCGTCAAGTTCCTGAAATCGCCCCTCGACCGATATTGGAAACCCAAGCAGGCTGGAGTCAATGGAAACGGCGCTTCAAAAGCGGAGCAACGCAATCGTGACGTGGACGAGGCAACCGCAAGAATTTTTAGCGGCGGTGGCCTCGATGCTGAACACCTTCCAGAAAGTCTACCGGGTAAGGCTTCCGGATGACGAACTGGTCATGTGGCGCGAGACCCTCAAAGACTACTCCGTGGAGGAGTTTGAGCGGGCCATGAAAAACCTCGTGAAGCATCCGCCGAAGTTCGATCCTGGCGACGGCTCACTCCAGGTATGGCGAGGCATGCCTAAGCTGCCCGATGTGGTCGGAGTCATGCTCGAGATGCGCGAGAAAGCCGCTGCCGAATGCCGCCGTCGCGAGTCCGAGCGGCTTGCCGAAGAGATGCGCGATCTTGCCCGCCGCCGAGCCGGTGGCGAAATCTTCTACGGCATCGGCGACGTTTTGCAAAACGTCGATCAAAACGCGCTGCTCAAAACGATGCCTGCATCGGGCGAGGCAAGACCGAGGCCACAACGCAAAGAGCGAGCCGGCACGCCGATGCAATCGCTCAAGCTGATGCCGCTCATTGAATCCACCATGACGGAAGCCGAATGGCGCGACCGCCGCGAGATGCTTCGCCAGCAGCGCGCAGCACTCCTGGGGAATGTTGGCGCCACACCCGAATCGCAACAGAACAATGTAAGGACGACAAGATGAAGGCGCAAACGATAGGAGGGCCGGCAAACCACGATGAAATGCGGCTACCGAGAAACACTTCATTTCACTTGATTATTTTGCTGTTTTCAAAAAGAGCCAAAAAATCAAGTAATAATGGACTCCAAAATGAACCTGTTCAAACGAGGTAAGCGTTTATTTATCAAAGAGATTGAAGGAGCTCAGCCTGTGGAAGCCCACAAATCGGCAGGTTCGAAAGTCTCGCTAAAAATAGAGAAAATGACCACAGAATGAAATGGAAACAAACTAGAAAAGATGGTGAGAAGAAGAGCGAGATGAAGTCACGAGCGGGAAGTAAAAGTGGCAAGACGAGAGAAGAAATAAAAAGGCAAAAGAGAAAGAAAATAAAAAAAAGAGAAGAGAAGATAAAGAGAAAAGAGAAAAGAGAAGAGCGAGGCCCCAAGATGACCGATCATAGAAACAAAAATCACCGCCGCCAGCAGATCCTCCAGGCCATCCACGATTACAAGGAAGTCCAAGGATGCTGCCCCTCCATGCAGGACATTGCAGACATCGTCGGAATCTCCGAAACCACCGTCCGCTTCCACATCAACAAACTGGTGGACGACGGCCGGCTCATCCACCCTGAAGGCGGCCGCCGAGCTCTTGGCCTGCCCAAAGAGTTCGAGCCGTCGGGACCTGCGTGAAGCTGCTCGCAGCGAATTTCTTTTAAACTCTTGCTTGCGAGAAAAGGAGACGATCATGAAGCATGCGGTTCTGGGAGTCGGTGGAGTGGGTGGCCTGATTGCAGGCGCTTTGGCACATCTCGGAGAAAGCGTCACACTCGTCGTAAGACCAGACGCATTACCGGATACCCCTGCGGACCTGTCTGTTGAAAGTTCGCTGGGTTCCTTTTCAGTGGCGGTCGATCGCGTCGGCTCGCTTCGCACCGATTGCGATGTTCTTTGGATCGCGGTGAAGGCGACGCAGTTGGACGGAGCCTTAAAACAAGTTTCCACCGACGCTCGAATCGGTGCGATTGTTCCTCTGCTGAACGGCATCGATCACGTTGAACTCCTTCGTTCGAGGTTTGGGGGCTCCCAGTTCAGTCATGATCGGGTTGTGCCAGCGACCATCTCGGTCGAATCCGAGCGGGTTGCTCCGGGAAGAATCGTGCACCGCTCTCCCTTTGTGCGGCTCAGAATCGCCGCAGCCGGCAAGCCTTTGCTGGAGGCCCCCGTGGCCAAGCTACGGCAGTTCGGCTTTGACTGCGAATTCATCGAGAAGGAAGCCGATCTTCTCTGGAGCAAGCTCGTATTCATCGCACCGCTGGCCCTGGCTACGACCGCCTCCAACCGCACGGCCGGTGAAGTCGCCGCAGACCCGGAGTGGCGCGGACGGCTAGAAGCCTGCGCCCGCGAAGCCTGTGCGGTAGCTGTTGCGTCGGGCGCTCAAGTGGACGCCGTGCGCGTAACAACCATGCTGCTGGCGCTGCCTCCCGGCATGAGAAGCTCCATGCAAAAGGACGTCGCCGCTGAAAAGCCGCCGGAACTGGATGCCATTGCAGGGCCGATTCTCCGCGGCGGTCGCAAGCTCGGAATTGACGTGTCCACAACCCACCAACTGGTCGAGACGATTGAAAAGAAAGTCAGCGCTCATGCCCGATAAGCCCAGCACGTTAACACTGAGTGTGAGGTTTCGAGGATTGCCCGGCCTATGAGAAGAAGTACAGCCATTGTCATTGCGATCGCCCTGATTGCAACAACCTGGCTTATTTATTCGACGGTGACTCAACACCATCGGCAAGTTGCCTACGATGCGGCAATTGCGCCCTTCCGGCACGATCTTCCTTTGGGTATGTCCCGGACCGAGGTTAAGCAGTATCTCGACTCGAAAGGGATAGATTACATCTCGGCCGGCTACGGACCGGATGCGGAAACTTACACAATCGAGATCGGTGAAGAACCGGGCAGCCTTGTCTGCGAGTCTTGGAAGGTCTATATCGCGCTGGAGTTCCAGCCATCGGACAAAACAACGGATTCTCGCGACCGCCGTGAGGCTTGCGAAGCCGACAAGCTGACGGATATTCACATCAGGAAAATTGGCACATGCCTCTAACTCATTCGAAGCTAATGTCACGTTTACTACGCGACACAAGTCAATTTTCAATCGGTTATTTGCTGAGCCTTCGATAACGTCTATCCGCTATTTCATTTCTCCCGGCAATGCCGCATATTGCTCTCACGTTCTTTGACGTTCCCCGGGCAGGGCGGCGGCAGAAGCGAAAGCCGACGCGCCGTCCAGCCCAGACAACCGTAAGACGTCAGCCGCCCGGACGCTAACTGGAGCGAGCCTTCATCGACTAGGCGGAGCATTCTCCAAAAAAAATCGAGCTACAAAAAACTCAACACTCGTTATTCATTGGAACTACACAACATTGAATCGAGAATATTCGAGGCAACCGCGATTGCCGATCAGGAAAGAAATGGCCCGCAATAGGCTTCCCCGCAAAGTCTGCTTACTCAGCAAGCCCGAGGTTGACAACCTGCGACAGAGAAATATGCGGCCCGACTGCACGTTGGGCCTGCATGCCCATATCTCTTTATCCGAAGCTGCCGACCTGCGCCTTACCGGCGACCTGGAGATTATTCCGCACTACCTCGCACCTTATGGCACATTTGCGCGACGCAAGGCCGGGACAGAACTCAAGCAGTCGCCAGCCACCATCAAGCGCAGCGAGATGGAGGCCAACGCCCACACAGCTTTCAAGGGCAGCCGGTCGCGAACGGCGCGGATGAGCGACTGGGAAAAAGAACGCGCCGAGCGCGAGGGCGGGCTGGTGGAAGACTTCATCGAGCGAGCCCAGGCTAAGGTGCGGCTGTGGCCGGTGATTGGCGATGAGCGCGCACCGCGTGTGGCGCCGCATGGTGCAACTCATGTCCGCAAGATCGCTCTCTAACTAGATAAGGCCACCATGCCAAGAATTAGAACTCGGTAAGTAGAAACCCGGGAGTTAGAAGCCTAGGAATTAGAAGCCGAGAATTAGAAACTCAGGAGTCAGAAACCAGGAGCCAGGAGCCGAAAACCAGGAGTTGGAGACCAGGAGTTGGAGACCAGGAGTTGAACGATGAAGCTCAGCGAAGAAATCATGCTAGGCAGTACCTTGATTACAGCCAAGCCCGAGATATGGCTCGACCGGCAGGGCGGCAGCGGATGCAGTATTGGCGGCGCTCTTCTGGCGACAGGGGTGAATCCCCTGGAATTCTGGGATGAGCAGCAAGCCGTATGGACAGCGTTGGCATCCGGAGAGGAGAAAGTAGAGATTGTTACTCTCTACGATGGTTCCTTGTGGACCATTGGCCCCTTCCACAAGATGAAGTCTATCCAGGACCGCTGGCCATGGCTGATGGCCGAGCATCTGGCGAACATCTCCAAGATGTATTTTGAGGTGGTTGAAGGCAGCCGGACTCTGGAACAACTGGCGGAATACGTGCGCTCGGTCGAGCCCAAAGACGGAACCGAGCAGCCGCAAGAACAACCGATAGAGTACTTAGAGCTGAGTATCCAGTAGGGAGTGATGAACCGTTGCTGTGAAGGAGAATCGTTTCCCGGCAAGTCGGCAATGCCGTGAGTGAGAGTTTTGACAGTCTTTCGATCCTGTTGGGATGAGCCAGCGCGAGTCGAGTCCGCACACTCAAGAGGATGAAGCGGCAACGGAATGAACCAGCGCGGGCATGGCGACTGGATCGCAGTTCTCGATGAGAGACTCGATCTCAGAGCCGCCGCCAACCCGAGCTATGGGATATAAGCGGTCATCCTTGAGACGAAAAATCGTGCCGTGATTGGTCTGCGGCTCTTTTTCTTCCGTCCTGCACACAACCAGCAAGCCGCCGGGCCTAAGCCTCCGCTTTAAGACCTGGATCATCTCCAGCAGCGTGGATTTCGAGAAATAGGCCGGCGTAAGAATATTTGCGGCGCGAACGACATCGAAGTTTCCATGAAATTGGGCATCGTCGCTGAGGATGTCGTCTTCCACAAGCATGACCGTGCGGAGCGCCTTGCTCTGCAGGAGCAAGGGCCGAGTCTGCGCTCCGAGAAAACGCGCTGCCGACACAGCCGACCTGAGCACAAAGATTACCGGCAACTGATATGCGCTACCCCACACTGGAACCCCGCGACCGAAGAAGCTGAGATCGATCGGCTTGTTCCGGTCATCCAGGATTGCCTCGATTGGTCCAAAGGTAAGAAGCCGTACTCGCAAGCAACTGTCGGTTCCGATCATATTTGCTTCAACTCCGGCGGCGCGGAGATGATCGCTCCATTCTTGCGTGCTGACGCCGGAGGACACGCCCACATCCATGATATCGAGGGGCCTGCGGCTGGTGTTTGCGAGCAGCGGAAGAATTCGTTGGTTTATGTCGTCCAGACGATGCTGGTAGGTGGTTTTGAACATGCCGCAAGGCAGGAGAATGCCGCTAAAGAACTCCCGCTCGATTGCGGGGTCGTAGGGTGACGCCAGGAACGTGGATGCGGTAGGCCGTACTTTCATCTGGAACAGATTGTCAATCTCAGTTTGGTTCGAGCGCTGTAAGAATCTGCCACCACTGCCGATCCCCTTTTGGGGAACCAATTTGAACCCGTTACTTAGTGCCAATTCTGATGAGAGGAAGGACTTGAAGCTTGCCTGTCTCTTGAATATTTGCAGCATTTTACCGGGATCGCGGCGTGTTTGCCATCGCCGATTTCGAATCCAGCAGGGAAGTGGAACGACGTTAAAGATTCAGGGCTCTCCGGAAAGCTCCGCTGCGCTCGCCTCTTCTGCCGGCACTCTCCCTACAAAGACCCGCAGGCAGTCCTCGCACCAGTCAATTCATTTGTGGTTATTAAAGGAAATGGAACGATGAAACACATCTTACGGTCGATATTCATTGCATGCTTGCTGGCGGCGGTAGTTCAAGCAGGTACGATCACCGGAACGGTGACGAGCACCGCGTCCGGACCGGTTGTGAACGGAGCCTTTACCTTTACCCTGACGCAGCCGGCGGTACTGGCTGGAACAGCCACCATCACGGCCCAGTCGGTAAGTTGCTATACGGATGCCAATGGCAATGTGGTGGGAGAGCCGAATCCCCTGGCGGGGCCGGTGGTTACCTCCAACCTGGCCTCGGGCACACTGGTGGCGGGAACTTATTTTGTCCGGTTGACTTACCAGGACGCAACCGGAGAGACGATCGCGTCTCCGGAAACGGCTTTCACCATGACCGGGCCGGGAACGCTGATCGTGAATGCGCCTGTGGTTCAACCCGCCGGCGCGACTACATTCCGGGTTTACATCTCGACTACGAGCGGGGCCGAGAAACTCCAAGGCTCAGTCAGCGTGAGCCCTGGTTCGTGGGGAAATTACTCACAGACCTCGGCACTGGCAGCGGGCATTGCGCTGCCAACCTCAAATTCCACGGCCTGCAAGCTGGCGTTCAACGATCAACTCCAACCGTCATTTACCGGATACAACGTGGCCTTGACGAGCCAGAGCGGGGCAATCGTCCCCGGATATCCGCAATTGTGGTATTTGTTGGGCGGCTCAAACGGGACAATCAACCTGAGCAATGGTACGCCACTCTATTCTGGAATAAGCGCCTTTCAGTTTCCGCAGGCCATCGTGAGCAATCCCGCGGCGGCGGGGCTGCAGAGCATCAATGGGCCTTTGTCTATCGGCGGCAGTTTATCGGTAGGCGCAGCCGCCAGCGGACCGGCATCTATCAACGGCGTGCTTCATGTTGGCGGGGCCATCTCTTCCACGGACATAGGAGTCCAGATCAACGCTGCCTATGTAGCCTGCACAGGCGGGTCATGCCACATCATCGTCGATCCTTCGACCAATGGAAACTGCTATAACTTCTCGACACCCGTGGCTTTCACTACGCTAGGAAAATACGTGCTTCTTGAAGGCGCAGGGGGCACATCCAACACCGGAACCGCGGTGACCGGAGCATGCCTGAACTACATACCCACAAATGCCACCACGGCAATTACGATGGACTACGCATCGAATGGCGCGCAGGGGCCAGTCCATGGGCTAAGAAACATTCATCTAGTCAACAATGGGTGTGTCACCACCGGAGGCTGTGGCAGTTCCGCAGCGGGCATCTCGAATGGCACCACCAATACCGGCGCTACCGGCGCGATCTTCGATAATGTGGGCATCAACGGGTTCGGTATCGGAGTCAACGACACCAACACCAACCAGGGGTTCACTTTTACCGACGTCACATGGCTCAATCCGCAGTTCATTGCAAACACGACGGCGATGCAATTGAATGTTCCCACCGGATTTGTATTGCTGGGCGGAACAATCGCGGGGAACGGCGCAGCGATCAGGGGCAAGGGCGCGGCCTCTACTCCGGAAATAGAATTGACTGGAGTGCAGTTCTTTGGGAATGCAGGACTGGACATAGACTTCACTAACACAACTATCAATCCCAATGGCGCTGCTTCCCTGTACTGCCACGGATGCCACTTTGAGCGAACGGGCGGCAATTCCTCACACTCCATCAACGGCGCCGTCGATCTTTATTTCTACGGCGGAGTCATTGAGGACGACAATAGTTCCGGGACAGGCGATTGGTTTATCAATAGCGGGGGATTCCATATTTTCATCGACGGCATGAAGGTTGCTTCCGGGCGTCCCTTAACGACCGTTATCGTCGCGAACTCTCCAACGAGAGGAAAGATCGAAGTATTCTCCCCGGGCACGGGGACGAGCACGCTAGTCACTGGAACGAATGCCTCAAAATTCACGCAACTGCTACGATATCCCGGCACTCTGGGCGCGCAAACGAACGTCATTGAAGGGACCATCGCGCCAGCTGGTGTGGCTGTGAATTCCGATACGGTATTTACCGCATCGCCGCGCCTGCAATACACCTGTTATATACAAGCCTATGCCGGAAGCAACCGTTACTGCCGCTTCTCCGTGGAGAAGCCGGTTACGGTGGTTAGCGTTCACGTAGCCTCTCAAACTCCACCGGCAAACTGCATTACTTCGCCACAGTTTGGCTTTCAGTCTGTGCCGAGTGCATCCGTAACCAACCCTAACGGCCAGGCATTTGTCGACAACACGGGCCTGAACATCAGCATCCCGGCAGGTAGCTATGACATTGGCACTGTCAATACCGATGCCGGATGCAGCACGCAGATCGGCGCTGTTACTTTGACGATTCAATACAAAATGCAGTGACGTTCCACGTAGATCATTTTCCCTGAATTTTCCCCAAGTGAAATCTGAATGTGACGTTTTGGCAGAGCGCCAAGGCTAGAGATGGAATGCTCTTCAATACTTCAGTGTTGAGGAGCATTTCGCTTTTGCGGCGTCCTGCCGCATGCCGGACGAAGCGATCTGCCGAGGTCGTAGGCAATCCATCGCGATAGGTCAATCGAAATCCGTGAATCGAGGAATGATGAAACAGCTCAAACAGGCGATAGCCTTCGTAACGTTGTTGGCAGGTTTCGCCCACGCGGGCACAATCACCGGAACCGTGACGAATAGCGCCTCCGGGCCGGTCGCCAATGGGACCTTCACTCTTACCTTGACGCAGCCGGCAGTGCTGACAGGAACGGCCACGATCACGGCTCAATCGGCAAGCTGCTATACGGATGCTAATGGAAACGTGGTGGGAGAGCCGAATCCGCCGGCGGGGCCGGTGGTTACCTCCAACCTGGCCTCGGGCACGCTGGCGGCGGGGATCTATTTTGTCCGTTTGACGTACCAGGATGCAACCGGAGAGACGATTGCGTCTCCGGAGACAGCTTTCACCATGACCGGGCCAGGAACACTGATTGTGAATGCGCCGATCGTGCAGCCAGCGGGAGCAACGGCATTTCGGGTGTACCTATCGACGTCCTCGGGAAACGAGACGCTACAGGGATCGGTCAGCGGTACGCCCGGCGCTTGGGGCAATTACTCCCAGGCGGCGCCTTTGACTGCGGGATCGGCGCTCCCGGCCTCTAATTCCACGGCGTGCAAGATCGCTTTTAACGACCAGCTCCAGCCTTCCTTTACCGGATACAACGTAACGCTGACGAGCCAATCGGGGATCACGGTGCCTGGGTACCCTCAGCTTTGGTACCTGTTCGGCGGCTCCAATGGGACGGTCAACTTGAGCAATGGAACCCCCCTGTACTCGGGCGTAATCACCGTGCAGTATCCGCAGGCAATTGTGAGCATTCCGGCTTTGGGCGGATCACAGAATGTGAACGGCCCACTATCGGCGAATCCATTGTGTGGAAACATCAATGGCGACTTGTGGGTGGGAAACACGACATGCCCGAACAACTTTTCGAGCATGTCGGCGTGCTATGCGGCTCTTGTTCCGGGCCAAGGTTGCCACGTTGTGCCAAATTGGGCGGAGACTTGGACGTCGAATCTCGTGATGAACAAGTCGCACACCGGCTTTATTTTCCACGGATCGGCAATAATCACGATGGGATCAAATAGCCTGAAGATTCCGGATTTAGACGCAGGCGGGGTAAAGATGATCGGCGTCTATCTTAAGGGGCTGGGAGGTACTCCGTACGATCCTGTTGTTTCTGGCGTTTCGTTTCAGTATGGTGGCAACGGAAAAGCGTTTCAAATAGGTGACGGAACTGGAAGCGGTGGTTCTGGTAATCACTCGCTGGAAAACATAGGCGTTGATTTGATTACCGCCGGATCGTCGGCAATTGCCGTTTATCAGCAAGACCCGGCCGATGGATACTACACAAACCTCAGCATCCATACGAACACCCTTTCGGGTGCCACCTCACAGAAGGGTTTTGTATGCGATGCATCCACGTTCGGGTGCGCTGGAAATACGTTCTATGGGCCGTTGTTTGCCGCCAATATTCCTCTGACGTTCTTGAGCGGTTCCCAGCAAAACCATGTCTATGGAGGAATGCTTCAGGCTGTTGGAAATAGCAATATTGCTCTTGACATGGCAGGCAATTCGAATGAGATAAGGACTGGAGTACAGAGTAGCAATATCGCTGTGCAAATTGAGAATAGCTCGGCGGCTCAAGGCAATGAAATCACCATCGCCAATAACAACAACACGACGGATTATGTCGAAGCCAGTGGCTCGGCAAGCGTAAGCCATGACAACACGGTCAAATTTCTCAACGCGAGCACGGCGCAAAGCTCTAACCTACTAAACACGGTTACTATTCCCGGAAGAAAGACGGGCGCAAGCACACTTCTGAATCAGCAACCACCAGCAGGAACGCTAACAGGCAACAGCGCAGACCAAACGATTTTCACATACACGTTGCCTGCGAACACTTTGGCGCAAGGAAAGGGGCTGAGAATTACGCTCACGTTCCTGCATAGCAGCGGTTCGGCGTCGACTGTTTATAAACTATTTTTTGGGGCGACGGTGGCGGCGACCATCACTTACGCGCCTAACGGTAATACGTTTTATGATCGGTACGTGTTCGAGATTTACAACGATGCTAATTCTCAGAGCTCCCAAAGTCATTTCCAAAAAACGACCTGGCCAAACTTGACGGGGTTTGCATCTCCGGGAGCGGCATACAGCACCAATCCTCTCTCCAACCCCAGCGTCAATTTTGCAAATTCTCAGGCAATCAAGTTCACATTCAATGTGGCCAATACGGATCAGATTACTCCTGGAGATTTTCAGGTCGAGTTTATTCAGTGACCTTTGCGGCACACGAACATTAGGTTTGACGTGGAACCATGGAATCCGACCATACTGAGTGTGAGTTGAATTGAGGATATGATCCTTCCCTTCCAGTTTAGAACGGTCCATGGCGGATATAAGACTGGCTTGCAGATAATAACGTGGAAGTGGTCGGCAAGTTTGATTCGAAGGGACGAAGCTGAGAATGATTGCTGGTGACCTCTGGTGTGAAACGGCCTGCGACAGTCAGGGCACATGACTTGGCCGTGAGCAAGATTTTCCTGGTAGGGAACCGTTCCAATGAATCGGCCGCCTGGTTTTAGAACTCTCGATATTTCCGTAAGGCCAGCTTTCATTGTGTCTAGAGCTAGATGCTCGAGTACCTCGGTGGCAATCACAACATCACACGATGCTGACGACATGGGGACTTGCTCAATTAGCCCAACGTGCGCATCAACACCCTTGGCCTTCAATCGCTCGCAGGTAGCGGCATCCGGATCGATAGATGATACTTTAAACCCTCGTTTCTGGGCCTCATATTCAAGATATCCATTGCCAGCGCCAATATTGAGGAGCGACAAAGGAAGGCGATCCTTGAGATCCTTGCGGGCTAAGCGCAATAAAGCGTGAACTCGCGTTTCTAGGCCGTCGAATATTTCAGGAACGGCATTCTGGTAGTGAGCAGATATTACGTCCTGGCCCATTATCGACCTCCTTATGAACGAATGAGAAGGACCGGTCTTCAACATCCGCAAAACGCTCCGGAATCCATCCTGGATGAAAACTTACGTCGAATCCATTGAGGTTGGATTGCGCTACGTCGAGAGTAGCCGTTAGGTCTCCTTTGCGCCAGTAGTCACCATCATCCATCGATGGAGCGGAGAGGCCGGCAAATGAATCGAAAGCGAAGTGAGTACGCTGCAGGGCAGAACATATAAGATAGGAGCCGAGGCCTCTAAATACGCCGCACTCCGCTGTGTCGCCAGGGACTCTCCAGCAAGATTTAGCTAACTGATGAAGATTCCACAAATTTGACACATGAAAGCTATCGGGTTGTCCAAACTTGACGAGGACGGATCTAAACCATTGATCTGCCTGCCATTCCATAGCTACGGAATGAGCTGCGCTCTGGATACCAAGGCGACGGGCTACGAGATAGCGCCAATTGCTGCGCTCTCGATGATCGACAATGACGCGGAAGATACCCTTTAGCATTCAGTAGCCTCTGCTATCTCAATGACGTGCGATGAATTGGGCCAGGATGCCCTAGACCATTGGACGATGGGCCGCTCCATTCCATAGTAAGAAGCGCAGGCGGCGGCCAAGGAAAACACAGGGCTCAATTCAGGATGGGTCGACCAAAGAAAAATCGATTGCCAAAGATATATGCCGTAGCTGATGGTTCCTATCCAGACCAGCGGCGCCGCATTGAGCAGAAGGTATCGATGGCGGGTGGCATGAATTACAAAGGCGGCAATACAAAGATGGCTCAAGGGCTGCAGGAAGTGAATCGTTCCCCATGCGGGCCACGAAAGGACGATGGCAGCGGGGGCGCAGAGGATGAACCACCGAGAGCGCAAGAAGGACAGCGATTCGTAAGCTAGGGCCCCAAGGCAACCCATGGCCAGCGTATCGTAATTTGCCAGCAGCGAACCTTCCCAGGATTTGAGTTCCGGTACGTGGCGGATCGTAAGAGTGATGAGCGGAGACAGGAATAGGGCTACAAGAATGATTTTCTTTCTTGTTCTAAAGAACAGAAGCAAGATGATGGGCCACAAAAGGTAAAACTGCTCCTCAACCGCAAGCGACCAAAGATGCCCCAGGGCTGGTGGCCGTCCGAGATCATAGTTCGTGGCGAAGCCGAGCACGTAAACCAGATTGTGGAAGCTGAAGCGATCGTGATGAAGGGCAAAAGCGATTGCAACATAGAGGTAGCAGGCGGGAATGATGCGAAAAAAACGTCTTCGGTAGAAATTGCCCAGCGAGATTGTTCCGGTTTCGTCGCGCTCCTTGAGCAACAGCCAAGTGATGATGAAGCCGGAAATTACAAAAAATACCTCGACTCCGAGATGGGCATAACCGGCAAGGGGAGCGGGAGCGGCGTCCACCGTGGCCATGTGACCTAGAAGGACGAAAGCCACCGAATAAGCCCGCAATCCGTCAAGCGATGCAATGCGTGTCATGTTCGAGGCAACTCGCGCGTCTCCGGAGATACGGCGTCTTCTGTTTCATTCAGCAGGTGAACGGACACCGTAATGTGAGCCCAATATCTTAACCCTTTTCATGCCGATTCGGCATGGCTGCGGGATTACGATTCAGGGCTATCACATGAAAACTTTGATAGCCTCTTTGATGTTAGGAAGGTTAGAGGCAAGCCTCGGCGGAAAACGTCGAGGGAGATGCCATGGAGTACAAATGAGAACAAAAGTTCTCACATGTGCTCCATGGCATGTAATTATTGGGCGTGCTTGACGGGGCCATAAATGGCCCCTCTTCCACAGTTGTGCCAACTTCATCGTGAGTCTGAGTATCGAGGACCGAAGGAGCACGTGAGCCGTGAGACAAATTTCGAGACGGCACAAACGGTCAACATTTCTTTCATGCGATTGCCCGGATTACGATTCAGCACGGGATGCAATTGCCGAGTAGTGATAGGTGAACCATCGGGTAGCGGCTGCCGGAGCAATCTTGAGGAGAGACTCCTTGACCCAATATTGCCGGGGGCCCCTGCTGCCGTAGCGAAAGCGGTATCCCTCGAGAGGCATATGAGAGATGAGCGAGCGCTGAATCTTTAAACCACAGGTTTGCAGGAGCCGACGAATGGTCTTCGGGTTGTAAAAGTTGATGTGGCCGGTCTTGTCGGGCACATAGTCCGCAGGCATTCGCCGGTGGTCTTCCATGGGGACTTCCACGAAAACCTGGCGAGCGACTCGGGCCGCTTCATAGAGCAGACGCCGAGGATCTTCGACATGCTCAATCACATGGCTGAGAACCGCCAGGTCAAACGACAAATCGGGAAATGGAACGGTCGATCCATCGAACAGCGCCGCGCGGATTCCCTTGGCCTCCAGACGGGTTATCGCACTGGGAGAGACTTCAACGCCGATTACACAGGAGCGGGACCATTCGTTCAAGGACGCCATCCGCTCGATGATCGCGCCGTCGCCGCAACCTATATCGATTACCGTGCGCTCAGGGTTGTGACCGCAAAGCTCGACGATGTTGGCGGCCTTGCCTAAGGCCCCGAGGCTTCGCCATTGGGCGAGCGATTCATCTTCAGCGTAATAGTTGGCGTAGTGCTCAATGGTTTGGCTCACTCACGCTCCTTCTTCTTTCCCTGATATTTGATACTGACGCCGGACGCGGGGACCGAGCGTTCGCGAAGCCGGATTAAACGAGACGACGGCGGACGATAAGGGAAGAATACCGATCCTTCGGGCACTCAATATTTTACCCCAGCCTGCTGGCTGCGCTGGGTTGAGTCTACCTGCCATTCATCTTTCATCTTTCATCTTTCATCTTTACATCTTCAATCTTCATCATTCATCAGCATCTCGGGAGAAAGACTTACCCATGGACCTCAGCCATTTGTGGACAGCACTTCTAAGCGGCGCGGCGGGAGCGGGAGGAGCCCGTCTGTTGCCGGCAATCACCATACGGCTTAACGGCCATCAGAACCGGCAGGCTCACACCTGTGCGGTCCAGGAGATGGTTCAGGAACGGGTGTTGCCGGTTCTGGAGAAGCTGGCCGATGCGACCGCGCAGAACAGCGAGACATTGGCCAAGCTTGCCACCATTGCCGAGAGACAAGAACGCCGCGAAGAGCGTCGTGAAGATCTGCGCGCGGCGATGGCCGAACAGCGGACGGCGGTTTGATTCCTTGGCGATCCCTTTCCTGCCAGAACCCCGCGCTAAAAACCATCACCAAAATCTCTTAAGAATTGGAGAACAAAAAATGAAGAAATCGATTTCTGTATTGATGGCATTTTTACTGGTCTCTACCTTGTGCATTCCGGTGGCGGGCTGCAGCGGCCTCACCGCCGATGCAGTCCTTACCGACCTGCCCATCGCTACCGACATTGCTCTCTCGGTTGTGACGATTGTTGGACCCAGCAATGAGGCATACGTGGCCGCAGTGAAAGAGTATTCCGGAAAGGTGGCCGCAGACCTGCGATTGATGAAGACCCTGGTGGACCAATACAAAGCCAGCCTGGTGGCTGCGCCCTCGGGCACGCTTACCCAGATCAATACGGCGCTCGTGGATGCGCAGACCAACCTTACCGCCATTCTGCAGGCCGTGGGAGTTTCCAATCCACGGACCACGGCAGCGGTGGCGGCGGCGGTGGCCAGCGTGAAGCTGATTCTGGGAGATGTGGCATTGCTGGTGAAGAGGTCATCTCCAGAGGCGCTGAATGCACAGGTTTTTTTCGGCATCGGCATGCCGGGCGCCGATTTTCTGGCAATGGTGCCGGTGGATGGCAACGGGCGTTCCGCCAAGCCAGGCTCGGAGCAGGCGAAGCTAAAGCCTTCGGGAAGGTCCGCCCGCCAGATTGCCCGCGAGTACAACCAGAAGATCGGAAAGGATTTCCCCGCTGCCCGGGTCGATGTGCCCAAGATGAAGGTGATGGGCATTGCCATTCCTCTCACCGGAAGCAAATGAGCGGAAGTAGGCAGGGCGAATGCCCATCGAGCCAGAGTTCGAAGAGAA